>JAAUXT010145573.1_pt1 | contig 34630 bp, 32 predicted proteins | sample 7278171 | NCBI WGS metagenome assembly JAAUXT01 (sample SAMN14350112, study PRJNA611818) | marine sediment metagenome | isolation source: surface marine sediment (1.8m) | place: French Polynesia: Moorea | collected 2018-08 | reverse complement strand
TACCCTTCCACTTCTCTCAAGGGGCCCATAACTTTTCAATTGTTGACTTTTTATGACAATATTTCGCCATATTAGTGGGCATAACATTTAACTGTTTCTACAGCAAAATCATAGCTTCTCAGAAATACACCTTGCACAACCCGAAGACTCAGCACATGGAGCAGAAGCTACTGAATGCCACGAATGACCAGCAAGAACACCTGAATGAAATGATTGCATCAGCCAACCGGGTAGATCTAAGAGTGTACAACTACAAGCATTTCAAAATTTGACTTCAGTCGCCATTTTGTTGTGCCTGATTGCACTTTTCAAGCCCGATTTCTCAGTATCTACTAAATACTTTTCCACAAAATTCAGTCTGCATGTCCTCTATGTATTCATAAACAAAACTGCCATGACACATTTTCAAAATTTTCAAAGTACTTCAATTCCCGATAGAAAATGCAAACAAAACTTACGAGATTCGTCTGCCGAAACAGCTTCACTCCCGCTCAAAGAAAATGGTGCTAAAACTGCTTCAGCCATCGAAGTTGCAATGGGTTGAGACGTGAAAATTGTTATGCCTACGTTTTGCGTCATGTACTGCTGAAACTGAAATGTACCTCGTACACGTACACGTAGCCAAAAATTCCCATTTCTGTCTACGTGTACGTGTACGTGTACGAGGTACGGAACGTGGTGCTGAAACTCCCAAATACGAGCGTAGATCCACTGCTCACACTCGACGTGGAAGGGTGAAATCAGTCTGGGCGGATCCAGGGTCTGGTCAAGGGGCGATCCCAAGGGGGCTTTGAACCAGGAACTAATTTAACGAGAAAAAATGGGGGAAATCAAGGGCTGAATGTTTTCAATGTCAGGTGGGGGGTGGGACGTCGGTGCTGAGGCCCGCCTCTCCTGAATCCTTTCCTGAAGCTGATCCAACAGGTGAGAAAATCACACACCCGTTGATTTGGTTTGGCCACCTTCCACAGATCTATGCACAGGGGAATGTGAAAAGTATACTGTCGTTCCGTACAGAAGTTTCTTTTCTCCAATTGTTCCCAGATCCCAAAGAACACGCCAAAAGCGTCCACGTCCCCAATGTGAGAAGTTACTTCAGTTCTTTTCCAGCAACAGGTGTGTGCGTCTCGGTCTGAATAATTAACCACAAAACATGTGAAATTTGGTACAGTAGCGAGCAGAATCGATTGAGAGGAAGCCTTGTTCGCACTGACGAGTGCTTTGTCAGACTTGACCTGATGAGTGAGCCTCAAAGTCGATTGGTGGTGGGGTAGGGGTGGGGTGAGTCTGGTGTACACTGGATTCACATGGAGCTCGAAGGGAAGATCCAGAGACGAAGCATGTCTCAGAAATGTTTGCACTTTTTTTAGATTTCCCTGTGACATATTTCAAAGTATAAAAATTGTAGTAACCCGAGTACTCACCGTCGGCAGTCATAACGTGGACACGTTCCCATTCGAACAGTCGTCCTCACCAGATTGCTTGTAAATCTCATGAGTAGGACTCCAGCTTGTGAAGCAAACTCGTGTGTGTGTGTGTGTTCGTTCTCTGTTTCTCTCTCTGTCTCTCTCTCTCTCTGTCTCTCTCTCTCTCTCTGTCTCTCTCTCTCTCTCTCTCTGTCTCTCTCTCTCTCTCTCTGACGATCAAACCGACTGGTATGAATTTCAATCTGTGGAACCCAGACACCCTTGGAACATGGGTCGAATTTTTGATCAACAAACAACTTCGAAAAGTTGTTATTTTTTTGATCTCCAGTTCTCAACAACCCAATAATGGGCCTTACTCACAAGTGTTTGTGGATAGTGGTGTACCAAGGGGACGATTGACAAGTCCAAAACCTGCTTCTATCTCTCGATTTCCCTCATCAAACGCAGAGCTCCGCAACTTGTGATGAAATTCTTCATTGATGAGCCTTCAGGATTGATTTTTTGGGGGGCGTATATTCCGCAGCATGTCCTCGGAGAGCGAACGTTTGTTCCCATTCTTGCGCAGCCTCAAAAAGCGCCCAAAAATTGGGGACTTAGAATTTTCCAATGATTTACGGTTCCTGAGTTGTCACCAAAAAGACTTCAATCTCATCTTGATTTGTGCCCTCCGAAAGTGTTCGAAGGCGTGTGGTGTCCAGTCGGTCTAAGTGCACAGGATTTGCTCCCACCAATGGTAGACCTACCATAAGGCTTTTTCCAGCAACATTTAGTTGGTCAGCCATCAGAATTGACCTGAGATCAATGTTCTTTGAATTATCATTGTTTCCAAACTGTTGAACATGCCTCCGAGGAGGGTGCGTTGGTTCTGCAAGGACGAGCTCACCAAAATGGTGGAGCTTCAAAAGTACCCTTTCAGCTTCAACAAGCACCCTTTTGGCCAACTTTGTTCTTGACCAGACCTGTACGACGTTTCAAGTGTACACCGGTCAGTCTGGGCTTCACAGTGGTCATTCTGACGTCATGGTGCCAACGCAGGAAACCCTCCTGATTGCATTGTTGGCATGTAAGGCATGAATGTCAAACAAGAAACGAAGTGTGATGAACTACACCAACCTCGGTCTCGGTCAGCGTCAGGGTGAATTTGCCTGGGAGAATCGATGTTACAACTGACAAAATCTCAAGGTGAAAGCACGTTTCCACCTTTCAAGAAATTTTGTCGAAAAGGCGGTGGGGGACACTGTCTGACAAAGATCTTGATGGAAAAACAATTGAAGGCGGCGGATGGGAGTCTTCAGGACAAACGTTTGGTCCTCTGAGACGTGTGCCCCTCTGCATGGTCCGTGTTGTTTTTCTGAAAGTCAGAGGACTCCCAAGCGTCGGATTTGAATCTGATTTTCTTGGTCTTGTTGGAGCTTCAAATTCGTGGTTTGGTTGTCAAATGAGAGCTGCTTTGAAAAGATTCTGGCTTCTCTCCACCACAGATGCAGCAAACTGCCAACGTCAAGGGAACAATGGTCGGGATCTTCCTGACGATCGCGAGCACTCTGACCGCCCCGCCTGGAAGCAGACGTACCTCGCGCAGTACAACACCACGTCGCAGTCAGTGTCTCAGGACTGTGGAAAGTACTACGCCTCCCAACTGCTCGAAAACCTGTTCAAGGTAACGACAATGTGAGCTGAAATGGGAATTTCAATCCATCCACTAAGTGTTTCATGTTCGAAGGCAGATCGACAGAAAGCTCCAAATGGTTAGAAATGACGAAATGATGAAACAAGAATTCAAACCGAATGCAAACTTCAAATGTTCTGTCAGACAGGTATTTTTGCCACTGATAAACAAAACCCTGAATTCCTTTGGAAACAAAAGATCGTGTTTGTAGGATGGCATTCGTCAGATCTGGATCTCACCGGAACCCTTATTCTTTGTTCTTTCGCACGACTTCGCAAAGTCGTGTGTTTGTACGCAGTCTGCTTCACATGTACCTGCATTTTTGTCTTTCGTATATATGCATGTATTCAGCTGTATGTGATCATGTCAACAGGTTACACGTTACTTGCGGGATACTTGCCACGATAGTTTGAGCGTACTTGTTGTGTCCCGTGTCACATACCGAATCGTTGACAGACAATTTCTGACTCAGGTAAACTCCCATTTCTTCACCAAGAAAAACGAGGGATCGTGCAGTGCAGCAGAACGCAACACAACTCTGCGCAGTCAACTGAAAAAATTAATCACATTCTTGTTCAAAAGTCGCAAGAAAAAGACCCCACCCTTGCAAGCAAAAAGATGAATTCACAACTTGCTTTCCCACAAAGTGGTGTACTTTTTCGAACTTTTTGTGAGTTTCAAATGTGATTTTTGCTGATTTGCGGGCAGCCAGGCAGTGAGACAAATGACTCGTGCGTCTTCAAGTCCGCCTGTTTGACGGCCAACGAATCCCAAAGTCAAGATAAGAGACGGCGGCAATGTAGACAGCGCACGGTTGGACGGATTGACTTGTGACCACTGGACTGCACATCTCTCTGTCAAACACGCGTGCGTGCACAATGCTCTGTGCTTGTTGAAAACATCTGTTTGAAACAAATTCGACAAAACGTCCAATGTTTGGCACACATTTGGATTCAGGATCTCGCAAGAAGCACAGAACATTGTGAACGTGTGTAAAAATGATACTGCTGCGTTACATTTCAATTTTTCGAATCAGTTGCAGCGCTATCTGAACGACGGATGCGCAAACCATGTGCGGGTGCAGGTGTACGTAGTGGCCAAAGTGGTTCTTGTGCAAGGCCAGGTATTGAACATATCCCAGTAGAGAAGCGTCACCTGCATGCACAACTCACTCATTGCTACGTTAGCCGTTCCCATGTGTTGCGGTGTCACTGTTGCAAAAGTCCCCACAAAGCCACGAGTCGATGTCCAGCTTGACACGAACGAAAACACAAAGGTCGACTCCCGTCGGACCGTTAAATTTTCGCTACAGACCACGGACATTAGTCGATCTGTTGAGAAGTTTCCAACCGTGGGTTCTTCGTGTTTTCGTTCGGCCGTGTGAGACAAAGAAGGACTCGACTGTCTAATTTTTTTGCTTCCACTTCACGTGCACGCACAGGCACCAAAAGCCAAAAGATCTGCCGGAATCTGACATTGCGTCTTGCGACCCTTCCTGTAATTTCCACCTTTCAGAAATACAGTTTTAGCATGAAATTCGGTGCGTTCGGCAGACTTTCGTTGGCGAAATAACTTGCCCACGTGATGACTAAAAATTGGTGTGGTTTGTGTGTAAAATTATCAAAGTTGATGAGAACACCGCGACTGATTATCAAGGAACAAAAGCACGACAAATCCTAACACAAATGTTTGCACCAGAACGAATACTCCTAAGTCGTAGATCCGTTGATCAATGCACGACTAGAGCTTGTGAAATGTGACCTAAACCAGTCTTGTTTGTTGTTTCCCGCATGCTGACCAGGAGGAGACCTTGGAACTGTTCGCAAGTAACTCGAAGCTGCTAAAATCACACAAAACAAAAAGGGGGTTATTCCTGGTAATTTATGCATGTTGTTTGTTAATGTTGAGAATTTAAGCAGTTTTGTGCAAAGGAAATCTTCCTTTGGACGAACATTCCACTTCTGGAGTGGGGAAAGGAAATCTTGCACGACACTTGAAAGGACCTGAAAGCTTCGGAAACGTTGCCTTTCTGGTTCCAGACCCATCACTGTTGCATTGGGAGCGAAACCAAGACAAACTCCTCAAGACTGAGAACCGCTTGCTTGTGTGGATTTTCTTTCGCCATTCGTCTTTCCCCGCCTCATGCTTTTGCTTCTCGTGTGTTGTCTCAGTGCTTTAGCTCATTGGCTGTTGTGTACGACAGATAACTGCTATGTGGCGTCTTTTCAACTGAACTTGTCAGAACTCGAAGGATACACTGTGAAGTCGAAAACCTGTGGTACCTCGTAGATTAAAGTCAGTTTGCACAGAAATATTCTCAAGTGATGCACACGCAGATGTTGACAGCAAACCAGAGCCGCGATCAAAAGTGTCAACGGACCATTCGTTGATTGAGACCAGTAGATTTACGAGTACTGTGCAGACTCTCGTGCGAAAATTATCTTACCACAAATCGAAATTATGTGTCGGACTTCACGTACAAAATGCCCGCGTGTAGGTTCAGCTGCACACCCATCTGAACGCAACGTCTAGTCGCAACAACTGGCACGCCGTTGCGAAGCGAAACATCGAGACGTGCGCCAGGTTCCTGGTGGACGAGCTCAGTAACTTGGACGCGATCACCAACACATCATGGCTGCAGGACGTCAATGTGAGTGCACACACAACACAGGCGCTGAATCCTACGGGACGGCCCGTGCGATTGCTTCACCTTTGGGAAAAGAATGAGGTGAAGCTCTTATTGGTCTGCTCAAATTGCGGTTCTGCGCGCTTTTGGAAATGCACGAAAAATGTGCAAAATGCACATCGAGACGGAACGCTTGTGACGGGAGTTTGGTTTGCAGATCCGCAACATCCCGGCACAAGCGTCGCCGGCGTGCACGGCAGCGACGCTCGACGGCGAAGGCTTCACGCTGACGGCGGAGAACTGGACGTGCGCCGACGGCTTCGTCCTGGACGTCGGGCCCCCGCGGGAGCGCTGCCTCTTCAGTGAGAGCCTTGTTTGAACATTGGAACATTGTGCCATCAATTTCTCGAAAAATTTGAAGAACGCTTTGTGAGTGACACAAGGGTGCGGCTCTGGTTTCATTGCCCAAACCTGTCAAGTTGAGGCATCATTTGTGACAATCCGCATTTTCGTTTGACAGACGGTAGTGAAGACGAAAGCGCGACGACCATGTCGGGCACACCGCTGGTCACGACGGCAGCGGCGCCGAGCCCTCAGTGCGACCACGCCATGTCCTGCGTGGAAACGTTGTCCAAAGAGCTCAAAAAGAGCACCTTCTGCCCGTAAGTTGCTTTGCACGCGTGTGAGCCACGAATGCCTTCGTTTTAGCCTGCTCATTGAAGAAAGTCACCGGCCGACGTTTTGCCATTGGATTCATTTCCAGAGTGATGGAGTCTCTCTCCGCGTGTGTCGATATGTACTCGAACACCGCGGCAGAGAAATCGGCGTGCTACCAGATATTTGACGACCTGCGTTTGGAGCACGAAAGCGCCACCAACACGTCGTGCGACGACTTCACGACGCCCGCAGAACCGAGGTGCGTGCTTTTCCAAAACGCGAATGCCGTGGGTCGAAGAAAATGTTTTGCGTTTTGTCTTTTCATTCTTCATCATTGCGCGTTGGTTTCTCTGGTGGACAGGCCGACCACTTCTAGTCAGAAAAATCAGGACACAACAACCACCGTCGCCAGCGTCGCCGCGACAACGAGCTCGGCCACACAACGAGTGGACGTCACCTACTTCCAAGTGTCTCCCTTCTGGAAAGTGCATGTAAGTTGTGCGGAGAAGGCACTAGAATTTGTGCAGGGGGAAATGGAGAATATTTTTTGACGATTGTTGAACGGACATTTGTGCCTTGTTCTGTGTGAAGTCTGACAACGGGCACGTGCCTTCTGCCACACCTGACAGAATTGATGACCATTGTGTTCGTGTTGCAATTGTTAGGAACCGATCCTGTTCTACTCTGAGGTTCCGAGTTTCCTGAGCGGTGAAATTCCACAAAAACAAGAGGTAGACTTGGGTTGTGAATACGTGTAGATATTTGCTGTGAATAGTCGCTTACGCTTTCAGATTCTGATTTGGAGAGCAGACGGAAGACCGACCGCTCACTTGTGCTCGTATTTCCACTTTATTTGTTAAATTTTTATTTCAAGGGTGGTTCACTGTGGTGTTGTTATCTTTCAAAGTCGTGGCCTGACCGATTTTACTCGTTGTCTTCCCGCACTTCTGTGTGCTGTAGATACACTTGCGTTGTTGTGTGGACACAGACGAGATATTTCAGGCTGTCGCGAAGCTTTAAAGATCAGTGTTGAACGATTCTGAAATTTGGAGCTGGTCGACAGATTCGCACTGAATTCAAGTGTCCACGCAACACACAGGGGTCAACTTTCATTACATTTCTACACTTACGTACTTTCTTCTGTCACGGGGACGGTCACTCAAAAAATAATGCTCCAGTTCAGCAGCGACGTGATGCACCTTCGTTTTTTCCGAATTTTGTTCTGCGTGTTGTCAAATTATCTGCGAAAAGAGGTCAAAGCTTCTTTCGTTAAAGTGGCGCACGTACACCCTGACACAAAAATGAAAAATGTCATTCGCATATTTGGACAGTTGTGTGCCACACGTGTGATCTGTCCCTGCTCTTTTGCGGCTTGTACCTTTGTTTTACTGTCAGTGGCTGCCGCAGTTTGCGTTTCCACTGCAGGAGTAATTTTACTGGGATCAGAGGCTGCGTGCAGTCATTGTGCCAATCTGCTGAATAAAATAACACCTAGTTTTCTGCACACTGCACGTTTCAAGTACCTCAGCTGACGAGAGTTGGCTGCCCACGAAGACCTTTATTTTCCAGCAGCAAACACGGGCGATATCTTGGATTTACAGAGCACTGGTTGTGATTCGTTGTTTTCCAGGCACCTATTTCCAGTCAACTGAGGCTCCAGGAGGGAGGAGACAACGGAATCATCCGGCTGAGCACTGAAGTCAGAGAACAGGCTTGCGAAAACAGCCCCAACAACTGTGAAATCTACCTGCAGCTGCAGTTTTCAGCAGGACCCGAACCCAAGTGAGAAGCATTTGTGTCAGAAATATGGCAAGCCGTACACGAGTGCATTTGTGTTTTCGATTCTGAAATGCGAAGTATCGGTGTTGACTTGTTGATGCTGGTGCATGAATTGTGTCACGTGGAAAGCACGCTGGTGTTCATATCTGGAGGTGGTTTTGATCTTGACTGCTTTGAATGGTTATCCAGGTGCAGATCCGACAAGAAGCCGATCACGCAGGTTGTGGTCGCTGAGCATGAGTGGGCGCATGATGGGGACTTCTGCACCGTGCATCTCACGCCAGACAGGTTCAGTGTCATCCAGATGTCAATCCATCTTCTCTGGATGTAGTTCAAACGAAGCGCCTGCAGAACACTGCAGGTGCCAAAACATTTTTGACACCATCGGTTCGTGGCATTTTCAGGCTGAACAGAGACCTGGACATCCCGATTCGCGCGACCCTGGATTTCAAGTACGATGGCGAACAGACGCGAGTTCTGAACGCGTCGCTGACCAAGGTCGTCAACGGCCCAACAGCGCATGTCGTCACTGAAGTGCACTTCAGTTGGCCCGTGAGTGCTCGTGGCAGACATTTTTGGTTCAGAGATCTGTCATTTCAAAACATTTCACTGCAGACTGAATTTCCTCAGTTATCAATGAAATCCCACGCGGACACACTGCATTCAGTATTATTTTTGTCCAACTTCCAGATTTTCATCGAGGACAGAGACAGAAAAGCAACTTGCCAATCCATCAATGACCCCCACGTTTCCACGTTTGACAATCTGTGAGTAATCTTCTTCCGTTTATGAAATATCACGTTGAGTAAAACACGTAGATCTACAACGTTTCTGTTCGTCAGAAAATGGGTTTTGCACGGAGTTGATCATTTCGCCTTTTTGTGTGTAGGCAGTACAACAACTTCTTCGAGGGAGAGTTTCGTCTCTACGAACACACTGATTTACCATTCAGAGTGGGTGACGGTTTCATTGTACCTTCTGTAATTCTCGATTTGTTCGGCTGAGCATTGGTCTTCTTCCTCTCCGTTATCGAGATGAAAAGTGTTGAGATTCGGGTTGTACCAGGTGCACGCGATCTACCAGCGGTGTGGGCCGCGGGTGAACGCGTCGTGTAACTGCGGTGTGGCGGTGCAGAGCGGGGACGACGTGCTGGTCATTGAGCGCTGCTTCAGAAACAGGGTCAACTCGATCAGGTATGAAACCTGTTGTCCTTTTGGAAGGACAAAGATCAAGCGTTCGCAGCCTCTCCATATATTCGCACAGACTGCTAATTGCATGATTGCACAAGATGATGTGTCCTGCAGTTTTCCCGGAGCGAGTGACCCACCGAGAGACATCACAGAAATGCGAGTGCAGATCTACAGGAACGGGGACTTCACTCCTGGTACCAAGATTCACAGCGCCGCCGAGGGGCGCAAGTATTTTGTAAGTACTGCAACATTTTGTGCAGCATGTGTGTGTGAAACAACTTTGTCGCATTGCTGAAGGCCTCCAACGAAAATCCACCCCTTTTTTGTTTTCAGATTTACTTGCCAACTGGCACCCACGTCAAGGTGCAAGTTAGCGGACAACTAGTCAACCTTTGGATCGTTGCTTCACCCAACGATTGGGGAAAAACGCGAGGTGAGTCAAAAAATTGTGAGCTTCAAAATTTCGTTGTCCACTTTTTTCGCCCGAGGTTCGCCGCTTGGCGTCTCTTCCGCAGGTTTAGTACAATCCATGTAGGTGTGTTTGTGCACTTACTGGGCGGGGTGGGGGCAGGGGATTTCAGTCACTCAGGCTGGAAAATGACCAGCATCAAATTCTGAGCTGACAATTGGCTGAGTGATTTTCACCCCCCGCCCACTCAGTCAATTTACTCGAATTTTTTCACTAAAAAGGGTCAGCGTCAAATTCTGAGCTGAAAATTGTTTGAGTGACTTGGCTGAGCAACTTGGCAGGGGGTAGGATGGGGTGAGACAGTCAGAATTTGATCCTGAGAGCCTGAGTGACCAACCACCCCCCGCCTACTGAGTCATTCCGCCAAATCACTCAGACAATTTTCAGCTCAGAATTTCATGCTGATTATTTTCCAGGCGCAGCCTTCTTGTTGTTTGTCGCTGCAATTTTGCAACTTCCAACATTTCTGCAGGTTTATGTGGTGTGTACAACGGGGACATGGATGATGACGTCACACTGCGCAGTGGTGTGCCGGACAGCTACAGAAGTCCTCCAGGAGGCAAGCGAGGCGAGCCGCGCACCTGGATACAAGACTGGAGGTGAGTGTTTTGACGTCGTGTAAAACAAACCACAAAACACCAGAACACATGATTTCGGTGTGCGCCAAATATATTTTCTGCAGGATTGCACTCAACGGCCCAGAAAGTATTTTCCGCGGAGTTCCTGCCGACCCAACGCCTTATGTTCCCACGAAGTACTGCGAGTGCCAGGGACAGACACTGGACCCACCTCAGTGCGGCTACCGTGTTGACATCTCGCGGTGTGACTTCCTGGAAGGTAAGTAGAAAATATCCATTTTGGAAACAGTACACAGAATGAGTGCACCTGCCTACGTTTTCACCGTTACTCGGTCGTGTTTTGTCTGGTCTCATGTTACGTGTGAAACCGCATTTATCACCCGCAATTGAACCTTCCTGTCAACCCTGCTTGAAGGTGTAGTATAGCTTCACCTGCAAGCACACCCAAAAATAGTTTGGGTATATGAAGCTGGCCTGGATACAGCCTGGGGTTATTATTTACTGTAATAGCTTGTGAATGGAGCTGGTAAATAAATAGACCAGCAGTATTGAAGATTCTCTGTGACCAGTTTGTTTATTTGTGCCATTGTGGGGGTTACAATTGCATCATGAAAAGGTTTTGGGGATATGTGTGGTGACTGCCCAGTACCCACGGGCATTCCCAGGGGTACAGGGTGGAACACCCCACACAACACTCAGTGTGCGGCTCTGGCGGACCTCGTTTTTACTGTCTCGCTGCAGGTGAAGATGTGACGGACGTGTTGCTGGCGGACTCCGTTCCTCCTGTCGTGGCGCCCGGTGGCTCGGCAAGAAAGAAGCGACAGACGAGCACGAACAATGTGATCAACGCCCAGGAGCCGATCAAACTGGACGAAGGCTGGTCACCCCCGGTGAGGACTCGCTTGACATGTCATTTTCTTCTCCGCATCGTCGGTGAAATCATATTTTACAGATGTGCTGCGCTTTGTTTTCAGTCGTTCCAGTCCGTTGAAAACGATGTTTCCAAGAACTTCTGTGAAGACTACTTGTACAAGAATTACTCCATTGGCAAACTGTGCATGACGTTCCCAAATGTCAACGTGCAGCAAGAACTGCAGTCATGCATGGAAGATATCCAGGTGAGTCTTGGTTATGCAACGCGCAAAAGTAATTGCAATCAAAAAACAAGAAGTTCTTGTTTCTTTCCGCTCCAATGTGTTGCGGAAAAGTTCAGTTCGAGGACCAGCTTCAGCATTTTGCAGCTTTCTGCGAGAAAGTGCTCAGGCACTATTTTCACGTTTTGTGGGCGAGATCGTGGTTTTCAGGGAGTCGAGCCTTGTACATTCGGGATCCACCCAACTGCAACTTTGGTTTTGTAGGGTGACGTCTCGGAAGTTTGTCTCTGAAAATACACCTGACCAAAAGTGCGTTTTGTTGGCAGCTCACCTCAGACACCAAATGGGCGCAGGCAGCTCGGGGCGCGCTCAACCAGCAGTGCGTGGAAGAGGTCAACAGAAACCCCTCCATTCCAGACGAAGTGGCCAACCAGATCCAGAGTTCCATCTGCCTCAACAGCTGCAGTGGGAATGGCGAATGTGACAATGGTGACTTTATTTCAAAATGAAGAGCTCTGGCGACAAGTTATGTTTTTGTCTACGGACACGACAAAAGTTCAGCGTCTCACTTTGTCCATTGCCCCTTTTCAGCCAAGTGTGTGTGCAACATTCATTGGACGTCGCCCGACTGCTCAGTGTCAACTGCTCAACCCCCATACGTGACCCGCATCCCGGGCTACGGATTGTGCGACGTTCAATACTTGGACTGTAGCACTGTGGGTGTTTATGGCGCAAACTTCATCAACAGCTCCAGTTTGACTTGTTTTCTGCAGGAGGTATGTGTGTGTTCTTTTTTCATCCAGCAATTGATCGTACAAGTACAGGCGAACGTGCTTTGCATGAGATCCTTTTTGAGAAAATATTTCGTTTCCTTTTGCATCCAAAATCGAGTTCAAGTCGCTCTTTGTTTCTTCAGTGGGACATCAATAACCCGAACGTGACTGGAACCACCATCTCGGAGAAAGGAATCTTTGTCAACTTCAATCTTGTTGAATGTCCGATCTACAAACGCAGAACCTACAGAGGTGAGGATGTCAAGTGACAAAGGGTAAAAGCTACACTCTGCGAAAGAAACCACATTTCTTTCGAATTCAGAGTGAGGCAAACTGAAAAAGTCTGATCCAACATGATCCTGTCTTTGGAGTGTTGTTCCCAGTGGCTGAACTCGACCGTTCCCGTCATTGTTGCAGTGTACATATCGAACGACGGGAAGACCAGATCAGTGAGCAACCCACTGGCCTTCGTGCCGTACGATTCCCGCTGCATGACGTGCAGCATCGCGCAGGGAACAGCCACCTGTGATATCAAGGTGCGCTGGATTCGCTCCGCATTTTGCCATGTTGTTGTTCGTTTCTCAAGACTTCGTCCCCATGCATCAACGTTTATGTTCGACAACGGTGACGTTGTGGCTCATTTCAGGAGAACGTGTCGAGCTGTCAGATTGACAGTTGGTGCTATTTGTCCGGTGAAACCAGTCCAGATGACGAATGCTTGGTGTGTCAGTCTTCCCAAAATAAACACGGCTGGACCGAAGGTGAGCTGGAGATCGGACTTGTGTGAACAATGTGAGCTCAGCGAAAGTGAAGCTGAACAAAGAGAAGCAGACTTCACAACAGTGAAATCAAAAATTAACTCTTTCAGACACGGACTGCTCGTTTGGCAAGGTGCCGCGCCTGCCTGACTGGCTGGTGGCCGTGATCGCTGCGGTGGCTGGTTCCATCGTGGGTATTCTGGCTGGCTTCCTGCTCTACTGGTGCTGCTGCAGAAGGTGTCTTTTCCAAACGTGTTCGTTGCAAAAAAATTTCCTGTTCGAGAAGATGCGTGTTTGGGCGTGGCACAAACACGAGAAATCCTTCATCCAGAGCCCCATTCCTTTGTTCCAGGAAGCCGTTCGCGGACTCGGACGACTTCGACGAGATGCGCGTCACGGATGAGAACAACCTGCCGTTCCATCCGGTGGCGGGCGCCGACCCGTCCATCTACCACCGCAACCCGCGCAGTCCGTACGGGCGCGCCGACCGGCTGCACGAGGTGGCGCTGCGGCAGCCTGAGTACGAGCGCACCTTCTTCCACAACGACGGACGCGGCGTGGAAAACGGCGTCAATGACTCCACCTATTTCTAGGCAAGTGGTGGTGTATTTACCTGTCGCTGCACGGAGCACAACAATTGTCGGCTGGACTCTACGTAGGTGCGCTGACGTTTAAGCGCGATGAGCCTTGGGTTGCAACGCTGGATTGGATCACCGCTGCTCGGAAGGTCCTGATTGTTGTGAAATCTGAGAAGAACGTACGCTCAGATGCCACAGGATGGCATCTTTCATCGTGCTGTCTGTCGAAAAAAATCGTCTGCCTGGTCAAGGAGAACGTTCGTGAACAAAACGTTGGGAGGGTCAACAGTGCGATATTCTAAACGCCTGTGGGACCAGAGATTTTGATCTCGGCAGAACACGAGCAACAACCGACATACAGAAAGTGTTCAAAGCATTATCGTTGGATGCCATAGGACAAAGTGTTGTGCAGGTCACAGGGTCAGCATGAACCATGACACTCGAGTCCTGACGTCCACTACTGAGAAGCCCTGTGGTCTGCAAACCTGTGACCCAAGCAGGATGGAGCTCCCTCACAGATCTATGGCGCCAGAGAACTGAACAAATTGTTGTTTCATTTCCATTTCATCGATGAAGACGCTACAGTGAGACTGCGAGTGTGTGACATGTACGAGCGTACGCGCTAGAAAGTTTGAAAGCGTTCTTTATCTCAGAGTGCCAAAACAAGTGGGGGGAAATTACTGCTGCAATAAGGAATTTTGTTCCATTCGTCAGAACGTAGTTGCGATGCAACCTTTCGTGTTTGTTTCAGTGAAAATAGATCTGATCCGACATTCGTTCGCAGTTTTGGTTCCAAGCAGTTTCCAAAAACAAAGTTGCGTGTTCTTCGGGGCTCACACAAGCTTGTTTTGAACACCAAACAGACCAGTTGTTTTGTGTGTATTTGTTTGAGAACTCTGCAGCCAAATAAGAGCATCCCGGGTGTGTGTTGTAAATATTGCGAGAAACGATCAAGTTACCTGTGTGTGAACAATGTCGTCCACTTTTACAGCACGGCTTCATCCTAAAATGTTCTGTCTAGTACATGGTGCAATGTTTTCTGTTTTCTTCCAAAGTAACGAACTGAAATGTCGGTTTGAACTTGCAGTGGTAAGAATCTTGACTGAATCTGATGTTGTCTTCTGTGGTGTTACCAGTTGATATGAATGCCAAAGATATTTTGTATGACTGTGTGTAGTGGCTTTATTCATGTGCAATAGACTTTCACAACCACTGCTCATCCCAAGACATCAAATGGCGTGTCGCAATTAGTCATTTTGTTCACTTGCCATGGGGCCTGTACATTGTTTTGCAACTTTCAGATTGCGTCCTTTTGTAATGGTTTACGAACCGATGTGTTGAATCTCAGGTGCTCCCTTCTTTTTGTGTATCTCCTTTGGAGTGGTTTCGGTTTCGCGCACACGCGCAATGAATGAACTGTTGTTCGGAGAGCTGCAGTCCTTGGTACCTTTTAAGAAATGTCTTCCACACAGTTTTTTCAAGTGACTTATTTTACTCCTGCAGGAAAAGCCATTTCAAAACAATCACACGTTGTACGTTGAAATGTGCGACCACAACAAACAGGATAATCCAAACCATCTGAGAAATTTCATCTGGATGAAGACTCGTTGGTGCGAGCATTTTTCTCAATTGACAAGAAAGGTTGTCATCGATTGTAACTTGGATTGTTGTCATGTTACCGCTGTGGAAAAAACAAAAAAACACATGGCCAAAATTATCAGTGTACAGACGTCCGAATGAAAAAAGTGCGGCCAATAATCGTGATGTTGTCTGAGATGAAAAGTCGTGCTTTTGCTTTGACACTGCAGTAGAAATTGTCCAATCACTTGTTCCCGAACTGAGATACGAGTTTTGAACTTTTGCTTGAACTTCAAATATTCTCCAAGATCGTTTCGGAGACCCACCACCTGTTGTTTCAAGTTGCTCAGTTTATGAGCAGTCAGTAGCTTCCAATTTCAAACTCATCTTTGTTGCAGGTTTATAACATTGGTCTGAAGTATGTGATACTCGTATTTGCAATATATGTAGTTCGCCTACCGACACACATTCGCCAAACGCATTGAGCTGCAAATATATTTTGAAGTTTTTTCAAAAGTATTTCGTTGAGATCTTTTGTCTTTCGTTGTTTTTGCCACGTTCCAGATGAAACCCCAGCACCGCAGCCGAGCAAATTTCTGTTTTGGACGTGCGGTCAAACCAGGTGTGCGTCTTTCGCCCTGATAAACACTCAACCGTCCGGATGGACCTTTCGACATTTCATCGACGGGGATGCGATTGCTCAAGTTGAATGTGTCGCAAAAGAGAACAAAAAATGGGATTGAAATCCCCTCTTCAGACGAGAAAAATTCTCCAGTTGAGAGAAAAAGCAGCACAAAAACATTGCGCTTGCAACGAGACCTCGAGTTCAGCTCGCGCTCTGTTTGATTACTTGCTTTCAGGCGTCCCCTTGGCGTGGGTGTGGCGCTGGGGACCCGTCTATACCTTCCACGTGCTTCCTGTGTGACGTGAGGAACGACGCAATCAAAAGTTGCTGTGTGCTGCTCCTTCCGACTTGCTGACAAATTTATCTCTGAGAGCGTGTCAATATGAAAACAAAACGAGGCAACACATATCAGATCAAACGGCTCCAGGGAAAGAGAGTGAGTCGGAGAAAGTTTGGCGTCAACATTTGTAAAAAAAAAAACTATTTATTTCTCAACGTCAGAAAACAAAGGACGATAAGTTAACATTTTGTGGGGCTGAGCGATCACTTCCTAATTGCCGTTCGCAAAAGAACTTTCTTTTTCCCAGAAGAGTTCAACACTTCAGTCACTTGCCGCAAATGGCAGTGGAAACACAAGGGATGAGAGATCGCGAGAAACTGCACGGCCAACAATCCAGTGACGTCTCAACTCGCTTGGCGCGATTTTATCCTGATAAAAATGCAAACCACTCTCAACATCGCTGCACACAAACGCAACGAACCGGCATGTTCACTCGAGCCACCGACCAGTGAATGTTGTGATCAGAATCGAAAGTTCTCTGACTGAATGGCAAAGCAATGATTTCATGACGTTACGACTACAGTGCAATGCTCATGTGCTACTTCGTTCGAGTTGTTCGCACTCACGCAGCAATTGGTCAGATCTACAATGTGGGAAACGTACAACTTCACTCAGACATGACGAGTCCACTACGGTGTGTCTGCATACACACGTACAAGAACATCTCGAACACACGTTTGTTCTTGAAACGAAAACGGCCACAAAGGTATCACTGACACAAAGTAAGAATCTCGGGAGGACTCGGGGAGCGGGACGACTCGCATGAGGGTCGCCGTCTGCACACGATGTGACCGGGCGTTCACTTATGTCTGCTTCGCCTTTCCCTGGGCCGCCACCTTGTCCATAGCTGCTTTCACCTGCAATGTCCAAATTCACGTACTGTGAGCTGCTGATCGAATGAAGGCTTTGCACACCTGAATGAACGGAAAAGCTTGTCGTTGGGCTGCCTGAACGTCTCTTGCAGCTGCACCGTGTCAGGATTTGTGGAACAGAAGCCAAGTCGCGCATCTCTTTTTTTGAACGACTGATGATCCACATCTTGGTCAACAAATTCGAGTTCAGACGTGCCTGTTCTTCGCTGGCCAAGTAGTAATGCTTCACCGGTTTCAGGTCAGCGTCCAGTTCGTACACCAACGGAATCCCTGAAAAATTCACCAAGACAAACTCTGCTTATTTAACACTGCCAGACAGCGCGTTGTCTTGAATTTGCATTCAATGTGTTGATCGCAGATCTTGAGATTTTTCGTTCTGTCACACCAAACAATTGTTCTGGAGTGCTCGAGTGATCGGAGATTCTCAATGATGGGTGAAGGCGCTGACTCACCAGTCGGGATGTTAAGCGCCATGATTTCGTCGTCCGTCATGTTGTCTAGGTACTTGACCATGGCACGCAGACTGTTACCGTGCGCAGCAATCAGCACGCGTTGACCTTTCTGTAGTCAGAGACAGGGTTAGAAGTGCTCAAGCAAAAACAAAGGAAGCAAACAAAAAAGAAGAGAAGTGAAGAGAGAGGGGGAAAACTTAAATACACCTGAAATCATCTCCCATCCAGACACTATCATCCCCAACTTGGTCAACCGCAACTTTTTTGTTGGAAGTTGAACATTCAATTTTGTGTTTTTGAAAACCCAATATTGAGATGAAAGTTTCACGATGCCTTGGGGCGGGAGGGCGAGTGAACAGCCGCAGCTACCAAACGAGAGAGTTGTGCAGGGGATTCTTCAAAATGTCACAAATCCATTTGTGTTGCAAAACAAAACAATAATTGCCCGATGAAAACGGTGAAACGAAGACTGGCACCACAAAGTACAATTCGTCAATCAAGAATACGAGCTGCCTCCACCGCTGCCGCATTTCAATTTGTGACATCTTGCCTGAAGAATCTACCGAGGAATGCACAGATGTATGAGTAAGTTGCGTGTGGCGTCAAGATTTAAACCTCTGAGGATAGGAAACGAAGCTTTGCTGTCTTGAGCCAACAGAACTTCGTCCTTTCAACACCAATTCTTCTTGAATGATCCATTCTGAACAGTTCAATGCTCAAACGTGAAGAGAAAACATCGTCCGTGTTCTTCATTCAGTCCCAGGAACGTTCACCAAATGAAGCCGAACAGCACTGCAAACAGTCCACTACAATCCCAAGAAACATTTTCAGCTTCTTGTTTTTTTGCGTGACGGCAACAGGATTTTCTCTGACAACATTCTGTCCCTTATCAATGCGTCTGCCTTTGACCAACGGAGCCAGTCCACCACTTGGTTGCAGTCAATCAGTCAAACACCATCGACTATCCATCTGAACAGAAGCTGCGAGGCAACATGAAGATCGAAAATTGCAGGATGATCAAAACCTCAACTTTGCAATCTGTGTTGTGGCCACTTAGTCCATCCAGACTGACACTGCGAAAACTTGTGTACCGGGCAGCTCTGTCGTGTCAAGCACTCTTGGCGAAGGTGAATTTGAACACAGGCGCTTTCACGTCGTCAAGACAGAAATCGCCACTGAGTGATCACTGCCCACCCAGTGACTGATCAACCCCTCCGCCTTTGGATGGTGACTTCTGAGATTTTTTTCACAGCAGTGGAGTGTGAGTGGTTACCTGGAGCTAAACATTTCCGAGCAACGGTCACCCCTTGCCTCACTACTGTCTCAACCAACTGCCAGTGCATAACACGGGCACACAGGCTCGCTCGGAGGGACGTGCCTGTATGAAAAGATATTTGAGGGTAGAAAGGGAGAAAGCACATTCAAACTGTGGTTGTAACAAGCAAGCAGCACATGCTTTCCTCAGGTTGCTGTGTGTCTTGAAGTGAAAGATGATGCAGGAACACAACTCCGCACGAAGACGTCTGCGGTCAACCAGTGAGAATTTTCGAGCATCGCCAGCAGCTTTGCATTTCAGGTGCAGGGGCAAACTGGAATTTTGAGTGTCTAAATTCACTGACAATTCCAGATCCTGACAGATTTTGCCCCAAGAAACATCTTGTGCAAAGAAATTGTAAGAACTTTGGAAACTAACTTTTGCGTGAAACTGTTCAAAATGGCTTCAAATCAGTTTCTCACAAACGTGAGTACGTGGGGACAAGTAAAACACACCAAGAACAAAGCGAAACAGAAATGAACAGAAGTTGACAACAGAGACGGTGTGAGGAGAGTGGAAAGCAACACGGCGATGGTCGCATTCTCAGATGCAAAACACAATATTAGTTCGTAACGATGATTAGCAAAGTAACAGATTAAATGGTTTGGTTTTTGTCGGGTGTGTTGTAGCGCTTAATTTTAAGTTCCCTGACTACGACTACCGATGGCCACAAATTGTGCTGATGAATAACTGCCCACGACAGCGGTCTACGCTACATGGTCTTTCCCTTACCAACCAACGAGGCGGGATCAGGCGAGACATGAATCAAGTGAGATGACAATCATTAGTGATGTGATACGACTAACACACCTCTAAAGATCACTTGAGTGAGTACAGCGCATTGCTAACAGCAGCGAAACAAAGCGACAACAGAATCACGCGAAAAAGATTCTGCAGCAAGAGTAGTTTCCGAGAACCACCACCTCCACCACCTTCAGCGTTTCAGATTCGAAGATAAAGTCCGTTGAAGATCCAATGGCGTTGTGCGAAAAGCAACTACAACCATGACTTGTTCAGCTACAAATTACACTTCTACGCAGTGGATCTAAACACGCCAACTGAATTGCGACAACTTTACCTTGATCTCTGGAACAATGTTGTCGTACCAGTAGGGCAACACGCGGCCCACCGTGTCCTTCAGACACTCAGACTTCGGCAGCAAGTTCACATCCACGTACTGAAAAGCAAAACTGGACTTTCAAGTAGAGAATCAGCCGCGGGCAGTGTACATCGGCAGGACAGCTCTTGTCCCAATCCACCAATGCCCCAGTCAGAAAATGTCTGAGTTGAAAATTTTTTATGGGCAGGGGAGGGGGGTAACTTGGACAATTTTTTGTGAGCATTTTCTGTGGGTGGAGTATCTCAAACAATTTTTTGTCTGCATTACCCTGGGATGGACGACCGTAAACAGATACAGGGGCAACCCAATATCAGCTCGCTACCGCGGCTGATAACGAGTGGGGAGGTCATCATTGTTTACGCTACAAGAGAACAAGGACTGAAGCACAGGGGCTTAGCTCTCTCTTTCTCCCTGTCCAGACCCATCTCCTCGATCTTCCCATCATTTTGACATCTGCTGGTACGGGCAAAACTGGTGACAATGACTGCCGCTTCAGACTCGAATCTCACTCGATGAACAATATGCGACAAAAGACCACCTCTGTCGCGCTGTTTTTCTCAACCCTTGCACTGAAAGGAACAACGTGCAGTGAAGGTCGAAGATGTTTGGTGAATCATTGGTGAACGAATCGAAGTTCAATCTTACCTGATATTTCGGGTCTTTGCCCGGCCATCTCTCATCAGACACTTCTACGGGTGGAGGGGGAGTTGCGTAAGAACGCCTCCAAATCTGGAAAAGAAAGCATTCACATTGAGAAAATGGCCTCTTTGCACACAAAAATTCCCAGAAGGCCTCGTGGGACTTTTGGTCGTCAATCTTGCCGCACCTTGACCTGCTCCTCTCCGTGTTTCTGCGCCGTCTCGGACTTGTTGAGCCCCTGAAGAGCACCGTACATGCGCTCGTTCAGCCTCCAGTGGCGTCGCACGGGGATCCAGTGCAGGTCAAGCCCGTCCTGGATGTAGAAGAGCGTCTTGATGGCGCGCTTCAGGACCGACGTGAAGGCGATGTCGAATTCCAGACCCGCCTCCTTGATCATCTGTCGAAGAAATTGGACATGTAATACGACATGATCGAAGGATTTTGACAACTTTGAAATTCTAATTGAGTGATTTGACACCAGGTGGTAAGGCGCGTTGCACAGCAGTTGGTCGCAGCTCTTGTAGTCGCGCTCCAGACTCCGAGCGACTTTGCGGGCAAAGTTCGATGCCTGGGACCATCAAATCAACGTTCACGGCAAATGGATTCGCTTTTACACAAATATCTTCATGGACAAAGAGTACTCATCGCAGAAACTAGAGCTTCATCGAGATCGACACGTCGTTTTCGTGCGATTCAGGCAAGGTTTATTCGTGCACGTAGCTGCTGCGGCCAAATATGACGGACCCTTCTTCAGCAGTCTTCTTGTGGCGGAATGGAAGGAAGTAAAATCTTGTCTTTGGTTTTGATACTTCGCAATCAGATATTTTCATATCGCTTGCGTGAGACAAAGTGCATGTCACAGCCAACTGGCTGTGCCTGCAGCAAACGAAGCTGCCGGATCAAATGGACATAAAATGAGCACAAACCTTGCCGGCATTTTTGGCCTCTTCCACTCCGCTGTCCGCCAAATCCGCATCAAACCAGCCACAAAATCTGTTCTCTTTGTTCCAGGCACTCTCTCCGTGCCGCACCATCACAACTTTGTACGTTGCCATCTTCGAAATATCACAAGCACAGCAATCCAAAATTTCAGTGCCTTGACCGACCTTGAAAACTGAGAGAAGGAGAAGCGGATCTGACGTCAGTTTTTAGGTGATTTGAGGAGGTTGCGCTGTTGGGCGCTCAAAGACCGACCGAAACGTTGCCACCAAAATCAAAGCACAAACAAGGCAGTGTCTTGTGTACACCAGTTTCCAGTCAAGTATGTGTATACCAGTTTCATAGTCAAGATAAATTTCAAATTTGGATCTCTTGGGTCTTTATGAATTTGTGTGGTTCAAAAATAATGCCAGAGTCAAGAATTTTGTCAAGTTTGAATTTTTAGACTTTTTAAGGGTAAAAAAGTTCACATTCTTGGCTAAATTTTGGACTTTACTGTACAAAGTAGGAAATATCTCAGAAAGTGTAAATATTTGTTGAGGATATTGATTGATAAAATGTAGTATATATTGATCAAGTGTTGCACTGGTATTATATGTTCTTTCTTTTTCAAACATTTATACATTATTTTTAGGTGGGGTCAAAGTTTGGGTATAAATTTGGGATTTTAGGAAAGTGTTTTTTGGCAAAGATTTGGGTTTACAAGCTTTGTGTGCAATTCAGTGACCAGTTTCAATGTACAGATATTTTGGGTAGATTTGGGTGCATTCTAATTGATAAAAATAAAAATAAAAAACAGAAACAATTGTTGAAATTGATAATTTGCCATCTGCTTGTTTGCATTTCAGTTGCTGCATTTCGGTCGCTACTTTTGGTCGCTTCTCAAATCACCGCGAGCTCCATGGGGGCCTTTTTCCACGCGCTGCGAAAATTCTGCAGAACACAATTGTGAAAATGAGTGGGCCAAATGTTTATTTATTTTGGCAATTAGTGCCGTTATTTCCATCTTGATAAACACATAAGTGGAGCAGAAGTGAAGGCCCGAAACAATGTGTCGATTTGCTAGCACAAATTTGGTCTGGAGAATTGTCACGAGCCTGGTTTGGTGGAAATGCATCAGTGGAAGAATTTTCTCCAACACCTTGATGGTGGAAAGGGTCGAGGTAGGTCCAATCTGGATGACGTTCTTGCTTGCAGTTTTTCCAGACATTGAACTGGTTTGTGTTGAAAATGGTGCGGGTTTTTGTTGATGAGTGACGTCGGTCTGTGTCTCGGCTCGGCCCCACAACAAACTCTTGTGCATTTGTGGATACATCTTTCAGATGCCATACTTCTTCCATCTGATGGAGCGAGGGTTCGGGTTTCTCGAAGGAGGAGAGGTGCATTTCAGCATGACATGCCCCTTGCCGGTAAGAATTCGTAGATCAAAAGCTGTCTCGAAATACTGCAAACACAAATACGAACGTTTCTGGCAGAATATTTTTGTTTTGCAGGAGACTGAAGGAGCTCCGGACTTCTGGCTTCTGTTCTGCAGCACGTCTGATGCTCGAGAGGTGGGGGACTGTCTGGCATTTGTGTGATTCGCCTGTGATTGATGTTCTATTTTGATTGGTAATACCGGTACTTTTGCTGTCGTTTTAGTTCTCACGAATGACAATGAAACAATTGGATTTTGACTGCCGACGTCTCAAAGCGGGTGGCAGTGAAATGTCAAGGCGAGATGCCTACTGCAAACGTCAGAAGGTGCTGCACAACATTTCGCACAACACTGAGCAATACAGATACCACAGGTACATTTCAATGCTGATGTCGTGGATTGCTGCCTGTTTGGAAGCTCTTGGTGAATTCTTGAAAAATTTCCCCATATCGTGGGGCCTTCAGAAATCGGACAACTCTGATTTCACTTTCAGAACAAAACTGAATAGCCGTGTGTTTCTTGCAGATTGCTCGACAACGATTATTTTTACACGGTGATATTGCTGCAGTGCCCTAACTACGAGCTTGAGGAAAATTTCACGTTTAGTGCGGTTGGAAGATGCCAGGTACAGCTCCAAATGTTGCGTTGTGATGTGGAACATGGCTTCAAATGGCACACGAAAATGATCAGCAATGATTCCGCGTCCCTTTATGGCCTTGTTTTGAAAAAAAAGAAGTTTTTTTCGAAGCACATTAGAAAAGTTCGTGGATTGCCCCCTCCCCCTTTTTCACCAACCAATGTGGGGTTTTTTTTCGAAGTCAAGTTCTTTTCAAAACTCTTAATTATTCATGTTCCAAGTGCAGCTTTTGTGTTGAAAATGCGAAAACGCTTGAAACTTGACACTGGCATTGCAGAGTCATCTGTTCGCGTTGAATCCGGACGGGGTGCAGCTGAGCAGCGACGAAATGCCGATGCCAACCATGTTCAAAGTGATCAGCCTTATTTGGGTGACGCTTATGGCCTGTTGGTTCTTCAACTGGGTCATATATTTCAAGGTTCGTGTCGAAGAAGGGTGAAGTGCTGTGCGACGTGATCAGTAGTAGAATCTACATTCCTGTCACACTGCAACGACGCTCGACTTGAGTAAAGTGGAAGCGTGCAGTCAGTTTCTCCCGTTTGTCCACAAGCACAGTCTTCCGTCAAAGCGTCCAACTTGTGTTGGATCTCTTGGTATTTTGAAAGAATCTGATTTGTGAATGATAGATATTCGTGATTCCCCACATATCTTTCTCTGTTTCAGTATTCTAACCGCTTGCACCGGCTAATCAGCTGTGCCCCCATCTTCAAGTCCATTCTGGTGGTGCTGACGTTATTGTGGTGGCAAGAAATAGCTAACACTGGTATGTGCGTGACATGTTCATGGTGTGCAGCGCATGTGTGATGTTCCTTGGTCTGCGTTTTGAGAGAAAGGGAGAAACCACTTGGAAAATTTCGTCGGAAGTTGCGAGACGCATTTTGATCGTTCCGGGTTTTGCTTGTGTCTTTGGACTTTTTTCAAAAACAGCGTTTTTATTTTGGTTGACAGCCTTTCAGTTGGGTTGTTTCAGAAAGGCATTGCATGCCAGTCTTCGATTCGTTCCGTTTGCGCACGTTTGTTTCTGTCAATGAAGTTGTTTATTGGCGAACAGCAGTCACCGTACTGCGACAATTGTTCAAGCTTCAGTGGGCAGCGAAATGCCAAAGAAAAGAAAAATTGAATAGTTTCAGACAAGAGTTGTTGGCGAAACGGTGAAGAGTTTTTCTCAAAAAGACCAAAGACTGTCCGATTTCTGTTGTGGTCACTACAACACTGAATGGCAAAGTAAAGGCGTACTGAACAGCAACGCTATGAGTACAGCTTTACTTTTGTTTCACAGGAGTAGAATCTGAAGACATTTCTGCCGTGAAGCAGTTTGTGCAGAGCGTCGAGGACTCGCTTCTCTTCGTCACGATGATGGTGATCGCCGAGGGTTGGGGCGTCGTCCGCTGCAAAATCAAACATTACCGCTGGACCTCTTTGCTCTGTGAGTGTCAAGTCATCGTGTCTTGTGACGCCTTCGTTATTCAAAGACAATTCGCATTCGCTAAATTTAAAATTGTGATGAAATTGCAGTGCTCTTCGCGGTGTTTGCTGTGTCTCTGATGTGCGTCTACTGGGTTCACCGCTATTTCTTGGTGAGTTTCATTTCAACAAGTATGCGATTGGTGACTGTTCCAAATGCGAAAAAGCGAACAATTTCTGACAATCTGAAGTTCGTCTGGTTTGCCTTCAGTGAAGTTGCCCATTCTTGTTCACTGCAGGCCTTTTCTGTTTGCTGTGTGGTGTTCATGATGTACAAGACGCTGAAATGGAGCTCGCACAACATTGAACTCTTGCGGAGAAGACGCCGCAAGATTCGCAGATTTATTAGCAAGCACAATTTGATCTACAGAGGTGAGGCTGTTAGTTCTTGAATTTGAGTGCAGAGAAATTAGCACCTCTGGGTGGACCTTCAATGAACTCACAACATCTTTTCGTCCAATTGCAGGTTCCGCTACGATTGACATGCAGTTGATGAAGAAGCTGAACATTTATTATCGATTTCGCATCATCTGTGCTAGCTTTTCAATGGTAAGTTGCCTGCCCTTTCTCAAATGAACTATTCTTCCCATTTGCAGGACGTTGATAACCAATGGTCAAAACAATCAGAACTTTTGGCTTCTTCCTGGCTGCCGTGTTTCGAAACCAAGACTGTTTCCTCTGGTCGTCATTTTATTTTTGGCACAATCTTTTCAGGTGTACGCGATAGCCCGCACGCTGGCGACATTCCTGCACGAATTCACGTACATCCAAGCGCTGACGTTTGAGATCCCCGAGTTCTTAGTCTACGTTGCGATCGGAATTCTTTTCAGGCTGCGAAACTTCGAACCCTTCGAGACCATTGAATTGGGTATAAATATTCAGTGTTCTTGTTTCTAAACTTAATCCTGACTAGCCTGGACATGGAGCCACTATCTGTTGCCCCCTTAGCGCAGTTTGGAGTCCCCTGCCCCTCTCCGGCCCACAAGCCCCCTGCCCTACCTTTGGTTCGAACACGCTCTTCCTGTGCCACAGGTTGAAATACGGAATATGCACCGGAGTTGGTGATTTCCCAGCCAATAGGTTGAGGCCTGGCTACCCCATATTCTTTTGCTTTTGATACATTTTATTCGTTCTTCAAACAAAAACAACACACGAATCACCCACACTCTCCTCCACCAATAGGCTCTGTTCGAGACAAGGCTGCAAACAGGACACGTCACCCAACACGGCTAGGAGTTGCAACATTTGCCAGGAAGTGTCCGTTTGCTTTGAAAAATGGTGATTGTGGATGTGTTGTTTTCCAGTTCCGCCCAGAGAGAACGTGATTGTGCTGGAGCTGCCCGATGTGTGCGAGCTGGACGTGGACCCGCACGTCGTGCTCGGCGTGCCCGTCCAGCACAAAGTGGAGAAGGAAACGCAGACGCCGCGCAGACGCTGGCACAACTCCATCAGATAGTGACGTGAGCTAACCCTGTCACGGGTGCCCCAAACATTTTGTCAATTGCACCTCAAGTGAGGCTGAAATGTGAAAAGCACGCCATTGTCTTGCTTGGCCTTTGTGGATGAAGCTCAAGTCCTTTCTTTGTGCTGTCGTTTGAAGACAGACACCCCAATGTTGCTGGAATCTCGCGTTGTGAAGGTTGTTGAACAAATGTTTCCTGCCTTTAAGGCATAGTTGTGACAGATTCATTTTTGAACGGTTGTCTAACAACACGCGAAAAACCGTGCACAGAGCGGAATGCAGTATTTTTTACATGTTTTTACGAGTTGTTGATGGGTTGCAGAACATGTTTTGCAAAATGTTACGCTAGTCATTTCCCATCATGATGTGAGGTTGTCACGCCACTGAAAAAATGCTCCTCACCTTGTGCTTTTTGAACAGCGTTGGCGAAAAAAACGCACTTTTCTCTACAAACAAACAAACAACTGATCCCCATTTTGTTCGAGATGCCACAAGCAAGTGCAAGATGACTGGTTTCAATCTGCGTTGCAAAGGCACTGCCCGCATTTCTTGCCCACAATGTATCTTTCGGTTTTGTGACTTGTTTTGGTTGGTTTACTTTTCCAGAAAATCTGGCTTGGCCTCGGGTATTCATTTTCCCCTGTTTGAAAATTTTGACGCACTGAATCTCTTGGGTGTCAAAACCGAACACGAAGACCCACACTCGCTCTTGCGGATGACCTTTGTTCACAAGTACGCTGAATAAGGCAAAGAATTCTGCCTCCTCAGATTGAAAAAACAATTTTGACTGCCCCTCCTGTTGATTTGAAAATTTTCCGGGTGGATCAAGAGACAAGTTGGGTGTCTCAAAAATAAACTCCGCTATTTTGTGCCTCGCCCAGCAAAATCATCTGAAGGCAAGCGAGGGTGGTTCTAATTGCGATTCAGCGGCACGTCTCGTTGTAATATCGTGTTTTTGTTTCCTGTCATACTTCGTCATGGTGATACGTTTTGGCTGTCAGTATTTGTGGGCTTTGCTCCTACTCTTTTTCGACAGTTGCAGCGTGACGGAAGGTCTGATTTTCTTCATGAGTGAGCAAAAGGATTTCCGAAGTGACGTCTACCACGAATCTTCCACCAACTTGAGAAGGAATCTCCTGCGAAAGTGTGTCCTCATAAAAGTTCGTTGTCAGTGGACAGTTTGGGATCCATTTCATTTTTGGGATCCATTTCTTTGACAATGCCTCGTGGATGTTATTGATCTTGTGAAAATAACTTATCGACTGAACTGACACTATCGAATTTGTTTGCACTATACGTTTCGATTGTATTGCGTTTTCCCAGTGTTTTTTGCGCCTTTTCCTTCTTGGTTGGCACGTTTTGCTTTTGTACTTTCTCATTGTTTCCATGTTGTGTCAGGACTCCCAACTGCACAAATGGTTTTTGTTCAGTGGGCCAAATACTTAATTTTGTCTGAGGTTCACAAAAAAGTAGATTTGGTTTAGTTTTGTTCAGTATTATTCAGCCAAATCGTTGATCTTTTGTTCATGGAAACAGAAACGAACTGAATCTCACGTTCAGACGACAGAATTAACCACATCATGCCACACTAAATCTGCCTGTTTCTTCCGAATGTGATGGTGCTGTTCCCAGACAGAATTCTAAACATTTTTGGAAACCGATTACCTTTTCACTTGCGCTCGTACCAGTTTCAGCGATGCATCTTGTGTTTTGCTAACGCGGAAATGAAAGAAAAGGGATGTTTTACAGCACGTTTTGCCAAACGTAGGTCCTTGATGGTTGCACACAATCGTCATACACACACATTCAAACCCGTCATTGTCATTTTTGATCAGTCACCACAACTGTAATTGAGAACACTTGTGTTTTCACCAGGCACACTTTTTGTTCTCCTTTGCACACGGAGACATTGGATTTATGTTGTTCAGTTGTTTTGAGCTATTTGTCCAGATGTGGAAAAGGCAAATGCAACGTTTGAGCATCAGAAAAGTCGACGTTTTGTGAAACGTGCCACTTCGAAATAGCCATCGCAGTGACAACCGAAAGTTGAAAGCGTCTGTGTTTTGAACGGACCCCAGCATGTCCCTCAGTGCTCACAGAGCGAAACTTTTGTCCAAGTGGTTTCCAGAAAGCGTGCACGGCTGTTTTGTATTGAAACAATGCAAAAGGACTCAAGATTGTGGGAATAACCGTACCGTAACATATTGATTTCATGCTGGCATTTTTTGTGTCCATGTGTTACATTCTGAAATGGATCTTGGAAGCGTGCAAAAGATTTCAATTGTTTTGTTGGACGTTGAAAGCATGTGATAGACTTTATTTTGTAAATTTTGCAAAGTTTTGTTTTGTCTGTTTTATTGGAGATTTACTGTCAACCAAATAAAACACGTCTATAATCACAACACAGTTTTGTGTGCAGCGTCTTTTGTTTGTTTGTTTTTGGGCACAAAAATTGTGGAAGTTTTGCTTTGCCCCCTTGATTCGCTGAAAACAAGCGTGTTTTCAGCAACGACGCAAGACTTGGCCGAAGATGGACATGTCCTGACTTACGAGGATGGAACCACTTCTGAGTTCCGTCACGTTTGGGACAACCGACGAAGCTTGGGTGCAGTTGCCATTGTCTGCCTGTTGTCCTTCTTCAGTGCAAAAAAGAATCAAGGTTAAATGCATTGTCAAGCCATCGACATGAAGGAATTCAGAAGTGGTTCCATCCTCGTATCACTGAAAATGCATGGCGTGTTCCTGTTCCCTGCCGGAGACCTGTCAAGCAAAAGAAATCGTGCTTCTGTCGCCCTGAGAGTGACAACAGTACAACAAGTGATTTTACTCACGGGAGACAGACAATGAAAAACATAAAATGATAAAACAAGAAGTTCCGGGCGGGAACCCTGTTGGTTGTTCGTTTCGGTCTGGCCCAGTGGGTGGGGGGTCTGGCCCAGAGGGTTGGGGGGGGGGGGTCTAGCCCAGTTTGGGGGAGGTTACATTCCAAAGTGTGGACAGATGCACACATGAATGCTACTGGTTTTTAAGCCGTTAGCGGCACCTAGATGGCCGGCTACGCGACCATAAAAAATTCGTGTACAAGTCTGCTCAGTTGGTTGAACTACTTACCACCTTGAAATTCTGCATTCAGTGCAGAAACCATCTATTATCGCTCAGGTTTTGGAGTGAGAGCCGTTGCATGAATAAGTCATTTTCTGTATAAGATGCTTCGAAACAAACACAATTAACCCCAACTAATGAATTTATCGGAGTGTCCGTCTTGTGGGAATCAGACAGTCGTGCCTGACGACTTTGAGGACTCGAGGAAGGTTGGTTTGAAAATTTGTACTTTCGCGTGAAAGAGCTTGTGAGACAAAACGGAAGTTGAAATCTGATCTCACCTCAACACCACAGGTCCAAATCCTGACCTGCCAGTTTTGACATGTCCACAGATAGAATGATAGGAGGTGAATGAGTGCAGTAACAATGCCAAGCAGGTGTGAACTACATTGTGAACAGTGATCTACAATTGTAGCCATCTCATTCAGAAGGTTTCTGTTCCTATCTCAGTCTGGAGTGTTCTACAAAGGTTTCTGGGGAATAAAGATGACTCCCTGCAGGCATCTCCTTGGGAGACAAGAGCAAAGAACGGGTGGAACCACAACAGCAACCAAATGATGATGCAGGGATTTTATCTTTTTATGAAAGTTGACAAAAAGCTGGTGAAGCTGCTACCCATCCTATTTGCCTTGCAGTCATGTGTGGCGCGACTCGGGCCCGGACTGGAGAACCACGAACACTTACCAAAAGGCTCTGGGCGCAATTTGTCACAAAATTCAAAATTTTGGTGCCACATGGGCCCCAGATTGGAGTGATTGACCAAGATCTTCCCAATTTCCTTGTGGTCAGTTGGGAGGTCTCAGCCACGACTCTCTTCCAAAAGTTTGCAGATTACATTTTGTTTCACAAATACTGAAAGGTCCTGTTGGATGTCCATGATCATGTGACTGATTGCCCCCTGGTGTTGGGGAGGGAGGCCAGCTCCAAACCTGGCCAAGACTCCTTAATTATGGTGAACTGCATATATATATGTACATAAATATTATATAATATGAGTGAAATTATGAATATATTGAAAATTGTCTACTGATACTAGCACCCCCTGGTAGGGGAGTGATGTAGTGCAATGACACCAGTCATACTACCCACAACCACTGTTAGATGGCATACTATGTCTCAATAAATAGCAAGATTCCTGCCTTGCGGGTCAGTCTTATCTAAGAAACTCAAACGAGCGTTTGTGATATCACAACAAGTGACCCTGAGCAGGTTCTTTCTCCCTGACCCCAGGGACAACCTTCCCCAGGGAAGTATAATTAAAGGACTTGAAATCAAATCTTTTGTGTATCGGGTGTGGCAAGTAGAGCCCAAGTTGAAGCGTCGTTCACAGGCGCTTCCTGAAGAGCGAGCCTGTGCAACAGCTGAGACAGCTCTGTTCAGGGGTTGTTTTTCACTTTGAAATTTCTGAGTGGTGGTCACCCAGTGGTCGTCACCAGGCTCAGGGGGTATCGATTCCCAGTTAAGAGCAGACTCGAATTTGTTCAGTGCCTGGCCATCAGATTGACCGAGGGTGAATCCAAACGCCCTCTCCAAATTCACACGCTCTCAACCATTCAAATGAAGCTGAAAGGAGACCCACTTCAGACGGGCTGTGTTTGGGGGTTGGTCAGACAATCTTGAGACAAGTCACCAAAAGTTGTTCTTGTTTGCCGGAATGCGCACGTGTCTTGAGTTGGGGTGACAAGATTTGTGTGTTGCGGCAGGTTTGCACGTCATGCGGGTTGGTGGTTGATGAAGGCTGCGGCATCACGCCCAGCGACTTCATTGCTGAGGGAGCGTCACTGGTTAAGGATGATAGAAACCCGTACAACAGCAGCCTGCCTGCGTCATTCATCCGGCTGAACAAAACTGACATCGGATCAACAGCAAAGGTACGTGATTTTTGTTCAGCATTTGTTTCGCGGGTGCCAGAACGCAATTGAATGAACGCAAGTTTGAAGTACTCGTACATGCATTTGTTTTGCTGCAATTTGTCCATTTCCAGAAGAAATACCAGCAGGTGATAGCGGGTTTGGCAGAGTCATTCAGCCTGCCAAAAGAATTGAGTGATGGAGCAAAGCGTCTCTTCGACTCGCTTTGGGCCAGTGACAAATTTCAGTTCGTCTCCGTCGACCGGAAGAAGATTATCGCTGGTGAAACGAAATTCTGGGAACGAAGATTTTGGAAATTGTGCGGCAGCATTTTGAATTGCTGGACGCTGTTTTTGAAACAAATTTCAGGTTGTTGCCTGTTTGTTGTGTGTCGGACTCACGACTTGCCGATGTTGATCAGATTCTTCAGCGACGCATTGGGTTGTGACAAGGACAAGTTCAACAAAGAGCTGAAGCGACTTGTGGAAATCACTGGAACCAAGGTCAGGTTTGATGAACTATCTTGCGGTTCGGCCAGCTGTGACAACCGGCACTGGTTCTACTGTGAAACGCTTTAGCTTTCTGTGTGTAATGTTGAGTGCAAGCTGCTTGTTCTCGACTTGCAATATTGCTTTTGTTCTCCGAAGATACCAGCATCAGGAGACATCTCTGAATATGTGGAAGGGTATTGCCGAAGTCTGGAAGTCAGCAAACAGGTGGAATGTCTGACCTTTGATGTCATAGAAGTTGCGAAGAGCACATGGATTTCTCAGGTATTGAGTCGGCGGAAAAAAACTGACATTTGTTGTGTGTTTTCTCAAGAATTTTTGTTGCTGTTTTCAACACCATCGTTGTGTGCTTTGACATGTGAAATTCGCAGCGGCGAACTCCGTGGGTTCACAAAAAGCAATTGATAGCTCTATTACCGGGAACCCAATTGATGTGGTGTTTTGCCCGACTGCAACTCTGAATTTTCAGGGCAGACAAACCGAAAATGTTTTGGCTGCAGCGGTGTACATCGCGTGGGTAACGGAGAAACCTGCTCAACGACTGAAAGTTTCTTTGAACAATTTCCTCAAACTGAAATCTTCCGGAAAGGCGGCGGCTGCTCGACGTCTTCACGAACTTGTTGCAGTCATCTGCAGATTAGCAAAGGTTTGCACGGACATTTTCATAATCAAACCATCCAAATTCAGCAGTTTTTCTTTGTCGTCTTGGTTTGAGACTTCAGCTTGGAATATGCAGGAAATTCCGTGGGTGACAGTGGCCAAAGAAGACCTCGCAACTGCGGTACACAATTTAGCAGACGTCGTCGCGTATCAACAAACACTGTTGCGTGGAGCTATCGTGAGGTCCGTGTGTCGTGATCATCTTTGCAATATTGTCCGTCTTCAGTCCTCGTTGTACATTTCTCGTGCTCTATCAAAATCAGGGACGCATAATTTTGTGTTTTCCACTTGCAGCGTCGACGATGAGAGTCCGAAAGAATCTTCCGGTTCGGATACAGTCGTGTCCGAGGTTGAGCTTGGAAATGGTTCCGTCACGCAGAAGTCGAGCTGTACTGACACTGATTCTTCGCATTCGGTCAACAAGATGGAAGTTGTGGACACTACCTGTGAGAGGCATGGGGACGACGGGATAAACTGTCACCTGGAACCTCCAACAAACCAACAGCGGAACACGTCAACGTTGCTCGCACACACTGCAAGTCTTGACGCATCTGTCGGATGTTCTGATGAGACAAAAGTGCCTGAAAAGTGTGTCGGATCTCGATGTGAGGGAGACCCAAAAGTGGAAAGTGATGAGGAACATATTGGATATGTGGCGGTCAAGCGAAGAAAGATCTCTGGTGAAGACGTTGCAGGCAGCGCAACCACAAGGTCAGGACAACTTTCAGTTGCCTTTGGTCCACAGTCGAATTGGGATCATGATGAACAATGTGACGGGAAACGCAGCGGAGATTGTCGTGAGAAACTTGCAAAGGAGACAACTGCAAAAACGCCCGCAAATGAGTCGGATTCTCTTTCTGGCCAAGTTCGTTCATTTGGTGGCGTTTCCAGCCACGGAATCGTTGCAGAGTGTGAACCGATTTCTGATCAATGCGTTCAAGACTCTCATGGAGGCCAGTCGCTGGCAGCATCTTCCTGTGATGAGAACACCAGTCCACATGCAGGTCACAAAAAGAAGTGTTACCTGAACAACAAACAAATTTGGAGAAAACATGCTGTTGAAAAGGGAAATTTTCTTCCCATGAGTTTTGTTGTGGCGAGGCAATCTGAAGAAAGATACGAGAGAAAGAGCGGCGAAACCGTGAGCATAAGACGTGAGGCCGACATCAGTGACGAACAAATTGACCGAGAAATAACAAAGTACATCAGAACTGACGAAGAAATTCAGCTTCTTGAACAAATTTCGCGGAAATCTTATTGAAGTTCCACTGTCTTGGTATTGAATTTTGGTTCTTTTTTGTTCCATTTGTCATATAAGCGTGTCCTTTGGAGCGAGCATGTGTTATCCTGACCCCCTGCTCAGGGAAGACAGCGAGGAGACCACTACTAAGTTGTACTCAGTCGTGGTTACTCCCATTGGGGCGTGGTCAGGGATGGTTAATCACTATCTGGTTGTTGTCACTCCCTGCCTGGACCGATAGTCAGCAAAATCAGGGGTGACCGTGGCCTGTGTTCAAAGTTCTGCTTTCATCTTGTTCACAGCTAAAGACGACACATCAGTCGTACCGATTGTGTGTTCTGGAAAATAAAGTTGGCTTCAATCGAGCGGAGCGAGAAACTATTGACACCACAAATCGAAACTTTTGAGACTGTTTTGTTCAGAATTTATTGGTCTTGATGACTTCATTTCTTTTCAACAACTGAAAATTGGAAAGAAACGAAAGAAAAGCGCCACGTACGAGCAGTTTTGTGTTGAAGTGCGAAACGAAACGTATTCTTTTGCGTAACATTCATGAGGCAACAAAAGTATTTCTGTGATACAAGGATCAGCTCAATACGAGGATGGAACCACTTCTGAGTGTTTTCATGATCAGAGACGAACAATGTATTTGACCTGGTTTCCTTTTTATACTTTCAAGAGACAATGGAGACAAGGCACTCTGTGAGAACAAAGACCTCAGTCTGATGTCTCTTCTGCAGTCACTTCTCAATGAAGGTCGTCAAAAAGGTTGTCTGGGACCAAGGTTCAAAGCAACAGTTCCGTCTAACCT
>JAAUXT010019193.1_pt1 | contig 34645 bp, 32 predicted proteins | sample 7278171 | NCBI WGS metagenome assembly JAAUXT01 (sample SAMN14350112, study PRJNA611818) | marine sediment metagenome | isolation source: surface marine sediment (1.8m) | place: French Polynesia: Moorea | collected 2018-08 | reverse complement strand
TGTTAGATAGAATACCATTTGTGACCAACTCCAACTACATGACTTGAGAAATACCTGCCATCAGAACTTGGATATTTGGATTGATAGATATTCAAAACTCACTCAATCCAAAATCTTAAACAACAAAAGCAAAGAGATAGTAGAAATCGGCTCGTGATTCTTCCCAAGAGTGGAATTTCGTTTCAGAAAAAGTTAATGGAAAGTAAGTGCAATTTACTGAGAAAGGCTGGGGAAAAAGCGGAGGAGATTATCCAAATTAACTGTATTTTTTGTCGCACCCATTGGAAAGACCAAAGATATTGTGCCAACATGCTCGTACAACCCAGTAACTGTCAGAATAATATCTCAAAGATCTACCTTGGCACCTTCGAAAGGCAACGATCCTGACACCAATATCTCTGATCGTTCCGTCGCGTGAACACCGTTTCTTACGGTGCGTTTGTGATTTTCAATGAATCAGACACTGGTCAGCTGAGGTCAAGAGCAAAATACACAGATAAGCGTTCAACCAGGGCAGTGAAAAAGCTCACTGAGCTTCCCAAGCAAGTGACACCAAGAAAACACTGCGGTCTCGGGCAAGCAACACGAGAGCAACTCCCGACAACGAAAATGTGGACACTGTCCTGTATGTAATCCCACCAATTCCTACATTTGTGGGAAACTGAATCCTCACCGCGGTGAAAGTGAGAAGCGCTGAAATTTTTAACAGAAAAACTCAAATTTGAAGGGATGTTGATGCTTTTCGTCAGAACAAAGGAGAAGTCCAAGATTTGGCTGATTCCGGACAAAAATTCGCCCGTCCGGTGAACAGTAAAACTTGAGAACGGACTTCGTTTTGCATGCTGAACACCTCTTCACCACGAGGTGATTTCGCAACCGCTGAGCAACACAAAACAAACTCGTCCAGTTTCGCACATTTTGCAAAATCTGAAATTGCAGAATTTATGCCAACTTTCGCACCACGGGGAAACACAAGTGTTGTGCACCTACCTTGCGTCGTCCGTGCTCTCGTTCAGCTGCCCAACCTCACCGAACTTCAGACAGACGGCCTGCAGGTCTCTGCAACAAGGACATGCGGAACACATTACAAGGTGACATGCATGAAAAACATTCAAAAAGTTGAATAATTTATTCTCAAACGTACATTGTCTATGATTCACAGACGATTTCACGCACAAACACCGAGAATTCGGACGATCGTCCCAATGTGACAGGCAACTCGCTGCACCATCACAAAGAGATGCGTGAAAACTGCTCTGACCAAACCACAGTTACCACCTGTTGACTTCCAGATTTGCAAACACACAACATTGACAAAGAAGGTGCAAAGAAATGTACAACACATTCGTCAATAGAATCAAAATTCACGTGCAGGAGGCACACATCTCAGTGTCCACTCGCGTTGTCGAAGTAACTTCCAGGAACAAACAACGACGGTTGATCTGACATGCTTGAAAGCCTGTCTCGAAGAACAGTTTTGCAGACTATTCAGGAACAATTCAGTTCACCAACGTGTTGCTTAAGATTCATCCAGTCTGAAACAGTTCCACCAGTGACAAAACCAAAGCGAGTACCAACATCCCTGTCCTCGATAATGCCACCAGCCTTCATTCCCATTCATTCGCTGGAACCTCCAGAAAGTTGCCCGAGCTCTCCGTGTCATGGCTGAGATCGTAACTGCTGCTGCAGTTCAGAGACTCGCTGAAGAAGTCGGCCGTTGCCGAGCTGCACCAAACGTCGTCACTTTCCTCCACTTCCAGGTCGGCGTTGACGCGGCGGTCGCGCTGGTCGAAGTCGGTGACGACGATGCGGGGGATGGAGACGCTGCGGCCGCCCTGCACCGCCGTGTGGAGGCGCAGCACCGACCCGGACACCGGCCGCCGCAGCGACATGGTGTGCAGCCGCACGGCGCTGCTCTCTCCGGCCACGCCCGACAAGGAGCCGCCCCCGCAGCACTTACTGCACCTGCAGTGCGTCACGTATCTGACAACCCTCAGGTACGCGTCCGTCAATCTTCGAACGTGGCAGGCGTAGATGATGGGGTTCACGGTGACGTGGAGAACTGACAAGAAGTGAGAGAGCGACACAAACACGTCCGGCAGAATCTTGTAGTCCAGGACGAAATGGGCACAGAGTGCGCAGTGGTACGGCACGGTCATGGCGAACAGAACGAGACTCGCGATCGACACGGTCACCGCCTGGTGAATGTGGTTCTTCCTCTTCACTTCTGATGCTTGGCGCTTGCATTTTCTTCTCCGTGAATTCAGTTCAAGTTTCGCTTTTAGCTTGTGAATTCCGCATTGGACGAACAGAATGACGACCATGTAAAAGATCGCAGTGAAGAAAAAGTGAGTCAAATACAGCATCTTGTACCCCGTGCTCCACAATTCCTCCGGGTCACAGTTCAGACTTTCGGATTCCAGCTCAGAGTTGAACCAATACACGGGGATAACAGCGAATCCTGCGGCTGCGCCCCAAGCACTGACGATGCACAGGTTCACGAAGAAAGTCCTTTGGAACTTAAAATGCTGTGTGGGATTCCAAACCATCATGTAGCAGAGCAGGCAAAATTGAATCATGTTCAGATTTTTCAGAAGTCCTGGGAAAATAATGATCATTCCCTGGATGGCACAGGGCACATGTTGAATTTCCTCACCAGTCACAATCAAGTAGGCGTCGTATGGCAACATGAAACACACCAACAAATCACACAGAGACAACGATGTCATGACTGCCAGAAGATTCCGATTCACATTGTTCACCCAGGACAAAGAAGAAAGCAGCAGCAAGTTGCCGACGATTCCAATGAGCGTCACACATGCCAGTCCCACGGCTTGTCCGATTTGTGAAATGTTTGGGTGAACTTGCCAGAGTAATCCCCAAACGGAAGCATTCAAGAATGGCTCTGGAACCGTGATGTTCGTTCCGTTTGATTCTGAGCCATTGGTCGGAAACACAGTTTCAACAGACAACTGATTCAGACGGTTGTCTCCGCCAACGAGTCCTGACATTTTGGCGAGAGAAATCATGATTTTCCTCACGATACCTTCAGTGTCGGAACAAGTGTCGACAACATCTCAACAGAAAACACAACCAAACCAAAACAACGAGTTCCATGAATTATCCTTGTGTGGACTCGCGGGGGACTCCAGTGAATGCAATATTTGCTAGTGAGTCGGGACAACGACAACAAATCAACTTCTCAGACTGGCAGATCGGACGGTTCCAGCTGGCACTCACACTACGCACCATCACACGTGTGGCGCGCAACATGTGCACCCAACGGTTTCTCCACTGAATGCTGCCGTACTCACTTCCAGCAAACGTGTTCTGTGCACACACGGTTATAACTACATGAAGTGGCACGACAAAACCTCTCATAAATAAGAAACAACACTTCTGATCACCCTCAATGAATGGCTGTCGCTTGTATCACGTTTGTTATAGCAATCTTCATCTCCTTTGTTCACATGTGTCTCCCTCCCTCGAACATTTTCCTCACTCGCATTCAATTGGGATTTGTGTCTTCGGCAAAAAGGATAATTCTCATTCTTACCGTGTATTGCTGGAGCTTTGCTTGGCGATGAAGCAATTCGCACTTGGAGAATTTTCATTTGTGTACAACGTGTACACGAAATGGTGGTCAGAAACTTCTCTGCTGAACCTGCAGAAGACAATCGCTTGCAAATGAACAGAAATTTCCAAAGAACAAGAGATCAGAGATAAAAGAGCGCGAGATCTCCAACACTTTCTTTCACAGATGGTAAAGAATGATTCAGCAATTCTCTCTGTCCACAAATGAGAGGTCACAGACCATCGAGTGTGCGGTTGGCATTTCTCTCAAAAAACTTTGTGATTCTGATAATTTTCCATCAAATTTTGGGGTGGCATGGCCTTGGCTCGTGTGACTCAGCAGGGAAGGGGGGAGGTCACTCCGAGGCTTTCTGCTCAGAATTTGACCCTGGTCATTTTCTTGCTCAGACATGAAGGCTGCACCCAGAAAACACGTAGTTCCATACCAGCCCAGAGCGAGAAGTAAGTTGTTGCGACTGTCTGGGGGTCCAGCAGTGGTACGTCCACATGGGGGGGGGGGTCTGGTCGTCATTTCAGGTGAAGACCTGGGTCAGACCGAACCTGGTGCCACTCCCAAGCCAGGTGGTTCAGCCAGCACAACCAGAGCTGGTCCTGGGTGGGAGCCAACCTGGTGCCACTGCCTTGCCCAGGATGGGGGTGTCTGGCAGTGGAAACAGTTCAGGTCCTGGGTGGAACCTGGCCTGATGTTACTGCCTCACCAAGGAGGGCGGGTAGGGGGTTGTGTCTGGCAGTACCACCAGGTTATGTCCTGGGTTGGACCCAACCTGATCACAGACACACCTGCAGGCAGCCACTGCACCAAACTATGAACTGCAAAACTTGCAAATTTTTGAGTGCCACCCCCAGCGAGGTAAGTCACCCAAGTGCACAGACATGCACACGTACTGATGGAGCCTGCACTCAGCCCGTGGCCTGTAAGCGGCCGTGGGCGAGAAAAAAGCAGAAATAAACCCTTGGATGAGCACGGCACGAAATCGATCAAAAGCTTTTCATTTCGCGAAATTTGTTTCTGTCTGTTCTGTTGAATTTGCTTCTGCTCTGTGTGTGTGTGTGTGGGGGGGGGGGGGGTTGGGGGGTTGGGCGGGGATTGTAACGCAAATAAATTTTCTCATTGTAGATCTACTAACAAACGAACATTTCCTTCAATTGATTTTGCTTGATGATACTTGTTGCCCTGAGTGGCAGACATTCTGAATCACTTCTGTGTTCACAAAAAAATATTTCTGAATTCCAGAAAAGATGTTTCTCCTTGGCAAAGTGAACTTGCATTTCGGAAGGAGGAGCGTGCAACACATACGAGGGGTTCTGCAATTCTGGCAGGATTTTGACCGCTCATGCTGACGATGCCGGTGCAGACTTGTAGTCAAGACCTCGGCAACTTGACCTGTCAATGCCTCAGTGGCACAAGTGTCCCCAAAGTGGCATTCCATCTTCAACACTGTGCGAAACAAGTCATGAAGAGACCAGAGGAAATTTTGCTGCAAATTCAGCAGAGAATAAATATTCTCTTTTGTGTCAAACTGGGACTGAATTTGAAGGAAATGCGACAGAACATGACACTGGCATATGGTGGCACTTGTCTCAGTTATTCCAGAATTCAGTTTTGGTTCCGGGCATTTGAAGGTGGCAGAATTTGTGTTGTTGATTTGCCAAGAGCAGCCAGGTTGAGGACTGGGCGTTCTGAAGAAAACATTCAAACTGTGCGCAATGCTTTGGCCAAAGATCGATGCCTCACCATCCAGGAGATGTCAGACCTCACCGGCATCAAGACTGGCAACATCCAGAGGATACTCAAACAAGACTTGGGCCTTGTCCGGAAGTGTGCAAAATTCGTGCCACACCTGCTGACTGGGAGACAAGAACAGGAGAGACTCCAAATCAGCACCTTGATGCTGCAAAGGGTTGCTGCTGACCGGAGATTCCTTCAACAAGTCATCACAATGGACGAAACATGGGTTTACTACTATGACCCTCAAGCCCGGATGCATGCCTCTGAGTGGTTGCCCAAAGGGTCAAACCCTCCAGTGGTTTGCAAGAGAGAGAGATCCACCAAGAAAGTGCTCCTCATCACATTTTTTTACCAGCGCGGTTTGGTGCACCATGAATTCTTGCGCAATGGAACTATAACATCTCAAGTGTTCGTCCAAATCCTCCAGAGATTCAGGCAGAATCTCAGGATCAGGAGACCCAGGAGATTGTTCAGAAACTTCTGGCTACATATGGACAACGCCTCCCCCCATACAGCAGTGCCGACCAAAAACTACCTCCTGCAAACCAGAACCCAAGTGCTGCCCCACCCCCCTACTCCCCAGACATGGCTCCGAACGATTTCTTTTTTTATCCATGCCTCAAGCACTTCTTGAAGGGCAGGAGATTTGCTGATGCACAGGAGGTTGAGGATGCAGTGGATGAAGCAATCTCCCACATTCCATCACAAGACTTCCAGGACACAATGCTCCGGATTTGGCCTAAGAGATGGGCAAGATGTGTGAACGCCTCTGGCGCATACTTTGAAGGACTGGGAGAACAAGAGTGAAAAGAGAGCCTGTTCTAACAGTTCCAGATAATGTTATTGTTATTGTTTTGGAGTCAATTGACTGTTGCCTAACTCGTTCATTGTCCACCGGAGACCATTGCATAACTATCTGTGTTAAACGGTTGACCTTTGTCTCCATTGTCTGCATGCCAATAAAGTCACTCGGGTCAAAATCCTGCCAGAATTGCAGAACCCCTCGTACGCCACCAAGGCGACTCTTTTGGATCCGTGGTTTTTCAGAGAATCGCAATGCGGCTCGACACAAGGACGATTGTGGCATGTTGACGATCTCACTAAATGCTGACCAAACGAAAACCAATTCAACACTTTTTTCACTCACTGTGAGATTCGAGGTTTGACGACGTCATTTGCAGTCACTCTGAAAGTGAAAAACATTTGTCATCTTCGGTCATTGATGATACATTAGACACAGCCACATAACTACGAACGAAATGAAAAGCGTCACAGTTTGTGGCTTTCCTTTACTGGATAAACCTTTCTTTGAGCGAGGGTCTCTTTGTTCGCCTCGTCGTCTTCCTCCCTTCAGAATCAAGAACGTCGAAAGACGGAAAAACGGTGGAAGACACTCACGCAGCACTGAACAGCGGAACAGTGATGACGTGTCTGATTGTTTTGCCCATCTCCGTCTGACAAACAAACAAAATAACTTTTTCATCCGCACACGAACGACGGACCTGCGACCATGTACAGCTTTTGTCAAGCGAATTGATCCAACACAGGCAACAAGTTTTCAACAGCTGATACTTACCGCACAATTGTGTAAGACATTCGACACATCCATGTGCAATTTGCGGTGAAGCTGACACAGGGACTTAGTTCGGCAAACTGGATACAGCAACGGACTTTCTGCAATGCAAGAACGGTTTCAAACAACAAGTCTCCCTTTCATAACCAGCTGCAGCACACGTAGAGTTTTGTGGTTTTGCAGACCTTTCACGTGAGGGCAGCTTTCAAGAAACTTGATCCACAAATTGCCGCTGTTGTCAGGAGGGTCGTGTAGATCTTCGTTCTTCAAATACTGTCACACAGACCAAAGACGTGAAGAGTAAATCAATTTCACGTTGTTTCCAAACATTAGTATGCGAACCCATGAATTCATACCTGCCCAACTTTCTCCAGTTTAAAACCTGGTTTCTTCCCTTCGACCATTTCCTGCAAATACGACACAGGTGATCAATTTTCACCACGGTTACAACTCGAGACTGTATTCCGTGAAGGCTCAGTTGTCGAAGAAATTTTGGACACAAACCTCAGTGAAATTTTCTTTCAAAAACTGTGCGACAAACATGATGTCCTGCTGCGTCATCTGAAAATGAAACAAGAACACTTGGTGGTGGTGTGACGCGCAATTGTTTGTGCAGAAATGCTGAAGCAATCACCCTCTCAATCACACCTCCGAAACTTTCAAAACCAGAGGAAGGAGGCATCGCCCAGAAAACCTGCCGTTGGGCTCTTTGCATCAGACCGGCCATCCCCTAAAATTTGTGCAACTCAGGGAAAAGAAAGTGTGTTCCCAGCTGCCAGACACTTTTCATCCGAGGTCCAGCAAACAAACACTTTTGAACGTTTTGAACGTTTGTTTCTGAGCAGCGGAGGGGGTTTCATTCGAGGGGCAATGCGCCCGATCCACAAGCCAAATGAGTTGTTTTCTTGCAATAAAGATTGCTGTCATCGGTGGAACAGCCCAGTTACTACACGGTATTCTCTCAGAATCACTCCGTTGGTTCGCACCTTGCTCAGCTCGGGAGGAATAGATTCGTCGGACAAGCCTCTGATCACTGAAACAGAGAAGACGTACCTCTGAAAACTAAATTCTTGTCTTATTTCAAGACTTCAAAAAATTTCACGACACGTATCGGCACCTACCAACGTACAACCACCTGAAGAAAGCCTTCAAGTTCTTCATACTGCCATCAATAACCCTGACAAAAAAGACACACGATCTGTTGACCCGCGAACCGAACACGGCATCACCAGCAAGGACTTGACCAGAAACCCCCATCAACTTGCACAAATCAGAGGCGAATTCAGGACATAGACCAGAGGAACCACCTCCTGTCCCCCAAACTGCAAACACGATGGGAAACTTTCAGTGAAGAGACCCTGCACTTTACTCCACGATCCTCTCTGGGACACAGATTTGCGAATTGACTCACTGCTGCAGCTCGCTGGCCTTGAGCATGAAGCTGCCGGCCGTCTGCACCGCGAGCTGCGTCAGCTCCGTGCTCAGCCCCAGCACTCCAAACTTCTCATGCCACTCTGACATCCCCCTGATGTCGCTCAAGTGGTAAATCATCGCCTGGCACACACTGAAAGTCCACATCAAAAGAAGTTGAAAACGAGAAAAAGTCTTCATTGCTTTCGTTCTCTTGATCAAGTATATATCGTACCTTTGTAGGTGCTTGAGAACCAGCTTCTGGATGTTGGAATAGGACGTTTCGATCGAAAGTCCGAGCTTTTTCAGGCCCTAAAATTACGAAGTTGGGTTACGCCACACAAACTTTCATTCAAAAATCAAACGCCAAGTCTGAAAGCTTCGTTTCTTTTGTTATGAGTGACGGTTCTCTTGACACAACTGGGGCTCAGAGAGTTTCAACAAATCTCACCTTGTCAGTCAGGTCAGTCAGCAAGAAGTTCTGAAGTTCATCACTGCAGAGACAAGGAGAGTGAACAGAACTTTCACCGAACGTTAGACAGCAAGAAGCTTCTGGCTTTATTTGTGAAACCACAAAGACTCTTTGCACACCTTGGTTTGCCAACCATGAGCAGTCTTAAAAAGTCGTTGCTGACGCTGCCTCCACAGACTTTCTGTTTCTCCTCGGCGAACTTCATCAGCTTGGAATCCATCTCCATCAAAATGTCCTCCCACGCCTCTCGCATTTGCTGCACCGTGATGTCCAGGTACTGCACAAAATCGCAACTCACGTCAACCGAACCTACACTTGGACGCTGCCATTTTGGATTTTGTGAACACCACACAAAGCTCACTTGAACCTGCTGAATTATCGTTTGACACAAAACATAGGATATCCTGCTTTTACTGTGCGGAAGTCCCAAAGCAAAGCTTACCGTGAGTAGTGTGAGGACTTGCCCAAATTTGAGACCTAACAGTCTCAGTTCTCGGTGTCTCATCGCCAACATACTCGTTTCAAACTGCCGAAGAGAAAACACAGTTTCTTGCCAAAGGAAAATAGTACAATAGTCCTTTCTTTGGAGGCTGCAACCGACAATCGAACAGTTTTTCGTTCAGCTGAAGGTCAAATGCTACAACAGGTGACAACTAAAGTAAGACAAACCGAAAGATTGAACACATCTATTTCTTTTCCATTTTCTCTGACTGATTCCACCACCAGTGACAACAGTTTCAAATCGTGGCTCAACTGAGCTGACAGGATCTCGCCACACTGCAAAGCAAAAGACAAATTTTATTCTGACGAAGAATCTGCCTCCAACATCTTGTTTTGTGGAATTTATTGCACCTTCGACAGACCCATAAACGACAGTTTAGATTGTTCTTACTCTGCCTGTCCCTTCCTTTCCGAGATGAACCATTCCGACAGGAAATATTCCGTAGGCATACAAATACAGATTGCCTTCTTCCGTGCCAACGGTCATCAAATTCAAGCTGCAAAAACACGACAGAGCAAACATCATGAACAAACATGCGGCTTCGCAAGATGTTTCAAAAGTGACGACGTCATAGTCATCATATTCACACGACAGCGACCTTGAAAGAACAACGAATGGGAGGCGGCTCAAAAGAAATCTTACTCCATTTGCCCTTTCAGCCTCTTCACGTCTTCGTAGTTTTCCTCACTGAAACAAATCAAATGTGTCCTTTTCATCCCATACGAATATGAACCTGTCGATCTTGAGATTTTTACCAACTGAGAATTCAAAGGAACATGACAAGCAAAGTTCAGGAGAAATTTGCAGACCGTCAATAAATTTCAAATGCTCTCACCTATGGCCTTTGTTGACAGTTGAGTAACTGCAAAGCAAAGAGATTCAGAATGTTCAACATAGAACGTGTCTCACTGTTGTTTGCAAAGAGGAATCAGCGACATAAACTTGATGATTTTGCAAGAGGTGACAACATGGTCTTACGTCTTGGGAAAACTTGGCAATCGTGGCAGGTAAGTCGAAGCAGTCTCTTGAAAGCAATCCACTTCGGCGGCTTCCACGTTGCCGTCAGTTTGTTTCGTCTCTTGTTCAGCAACCCACTTGATTGCGGAAACACCGCATTCAAATTCAATGTTGTGTAACTTAGCAGAGTTTTCGACATCACAGAGAAGGACCTTTCCACAAGAGTATCCAACTGCCAACACTGAGGTGGAAATGAGAGGAGATGAAGTCCTGATCACAGGAGATCAACCTTGAAACATAGAGGCCAAGGAAAAATCCACGCACACACCTTTACCATCAGGTCTCCAAGATAAACAAGTAACTCGTGTCTTTTCCACCGGTGGAGCCAATGTCCACACCTTCTGCCAAGACAATCGGTGAAGCACGACCTGCAAGAGGGAACTTGAATCTGCACATGTTTTGTCTCATCAGAAGCCAAGAACGACAGACGAAGATCCAATGCTCACCTCTCCTTGGACATTAGCCAAAGCCAGCAAGTCCATTCTTGGAGACCAAACCATGAAGCGTACTTCAGTGGCGACATGTTTTTCTTCTACTTGACGAAATGAGCAGGCTGAAGGCATCGTCTGCGACGAAACGAATAATACAATTGACAGGTGTGGTGGTTGGACTTGACTCAGGAGTTGGTGCAAAATCTGTCACCCAAGTTGAACACGAAAATTTCAAATCAAAACAACCTCGTTGCTATCTTTCTGTCTTCTCTTTCTCTTCCAGACTGTTCAATATTTGAGACAGACACTTGATGATCTTTCCTTGACAGCCACAGCGAAAGTGCTGAGCGATAATAGGAGTTCCTACTCTGCCCTGCAATATTTCAGGCACTCTTGTTTGACTACTGATATCTCCACCCTTAGTGATTACCTAGGTGTTCGCTGATGTCGACTTCCAGGCGAAATAATTCCACACGAGCAAAAAAACATGAAGTAATCTCTGTTCTTGCTTTCACCGGGAACAAACCGGAAGTGAAGATCCAGAGCGACCAGCCAATCACAGCCGCCCTCACCACCAACCGCCATATTCAACTTCATTCAGGCATTTTGGCTGAATTTTCAGAGCAATTTGAGCAATTGGGACAACTTTTGGTTGACTAAGGTACAGTTTCAACGAGCATCAAGGTCTTAACAATGCGTTATGTCACATAGTGTTCACCTGAATGGATGATTTGTTTTGCAAAAGTTGTTTTCAGCACGCTGATCAACTGAAAGAACGTAGGTCTAGGTTCCGGTGTTTGCAGCCGGGCAGGGTGACCTCAATGCAAAGAAAATTTTTGATTCCTTCACTGGAAAGATCAGTTGAACAAAGCCTGGGTTTCTGTGTTTTATGAATGACGTGAAAACATTGAGGAATTTTGTTCATTTTGGATCGTATGTGGAAATCGAGACTGCACCTGTTGGTTCGGTCTTTGCACCTGGAAGAACATTTGTGAGGTGGGCGGTTCCTGCCGGGATTTTCATTTTGGGTCCTGTCGTTTTAAACTTTTGAGTGAATTTTGCAAGAAAGACAAGTTGTCCAAAGAATATTTTTGACACTTGTGTCCTCACAGGTGATGCACTTCAGCTGTGTGTGTGTGTGTGTGTGTGCGTGTGTGTGTGTGTGTGTGTGAAGCGTACAGAAACGAGTGGTTCGTTCCGGCAGGTTGTCTCTCGTCGATCTGACAGGAAAAGATGAGGAAAGTGGAGTCCTTGCTCTTTTGATTGTTACGAGCGAAAACGGGTGAAGTGTTCAACACAAGTAACTTAACTCGCTAGAGGCAAGCGTCACGCTTGAACAAAAGACGATGCGCATTGAAATGGTGGCTGCTTTCAGGTTGGTTTCAGGCGAGCAATTGCTTTCAAAAGTCAGCTTGGGACAGTGATTTTTTTGTGTGAAACTTTTTTGAGAGTCAGAGAGAGAAATAGATCTGTGCACCAGGCTGTGACAAGGAAATCTTTTCTGGCGTGTTGAGCAAGTCATCCAAATGAAGACGCAGGGTGGAATCCCTGATTGGGTTTCATTATCCTCAAATCACAAATGTACCATTTGGTGATGCAGATGACTGTCCAATGTAATAACTCATCAGGACTTTCAGCATCCGGATAGCTATTTGTTAAACACTTCCAATGCATTGGTGCCTCTTCTGGCCCCGAAAGTAAAAAGAAAATGTGAATTTATTGCCTTGCTCAAGGCGTCTAAGCGATGTTCAATGGCCCCTATCGCAGTAGGAATTCTACTGTTGGTGACCGAAATTGGTCCAAGCGTAAATTTTTATGTTCGTTTCATTTAGTGAGACGCAAAATTATGTGAACTAAATTGTGGTTATTTCAAATGAACCTGCGAGTTCCCGTTCCATTTTGATCAGCGAGGGATTTGTAGCAAAGGTCTGATAAGACCACCATGTGGTTTGTGAACCTGGGAGATTTGACTGCTACCTGCATTGGGTCCGAAACGTCTCAAGACGGATGAAAAGGAATGCGTGTTCAACATTGACTGGACTTTGTTAGTGTTCCGAACAACTGAGATTCTGTCGCAGTGTGAAAAGTCGCATGGAAAGTGCTAAGCGGTGGATAGACTGCACATCAATCACTTTAGACATATTATCAGTTGATAAAGGCACTTATTTTTCTGCAGGGGGTCACCCCAATCAGGCTTTGCATTAAGCTCTCCGCGCCAATTTGAAAATAATTCCCCATATCATGATAACATTTTCATATTGCCAAAGGGGTTTAAAAAACACAGGACTCTAGGTTAATTGCAGGGTACTCTACATGTGTCCATTAATCACTGAAGTACATGCAGTACATTTTCTCGAAGTCGAGTACATTTGTGTGTTGTGTCTGTGTTCACCTGCAGTGTTGGGCCGGGGGGAGTTTTTCAAGTTGTGTTTGTGTGTTTTCGCAAAACCTGCAGTTCCCTTCCCTGAAGTTCACGCCACAAAACTTTCCGGACGCAAAATTGCAGGGTCGCAGTTCTGGTTGAACGGAATCTGCAACACTTTGAAGTCACCAAAATTGGCCCGCTCTGGCAGATTCAGATTTTGTTGTTGACAACCATTCCTCGTTGTTTCAGGTGTTCCGACGATGATCGCAGCGACAGCGCGTGGAGAACAGTAGAAACCACAAACTTGTGTTCTCGTCACCAGCAGCAAGTCATGTGCAGGTACGGTTTGTCTTTGTGTTGTCGAATCACTCTGACAGAAGAATCTCAGTACGAGCCAGTGTTTCACGGCCAGGTAAGCATTGACACTTGGTCGCAGAACTTGCAAACTGGTTTGTAGAAATGCCAAGGTGACAGAAGAGAATGTTGAGTTGACACTTGAATGTGCAGATTTGTGCTTTGTTGTGAGGTCCAAAGCTGTTCTGTAGTTGTAGGTCTTGGCGGCTCGAAGTGCGAAGAGACCGAGATTGTCATGTTTGTGTTCCGCTGAATGTTTGAGAGAGTTGAGAAGTGTGATTCAATCTTCTCTGCCACACTGTGGCAGAACTGACGAACTGACCTCACCCTTCCGGCTTTCAAAAAACAATCGTGTGAAATGTTGTGTGATCCAACCACTTTGCAATTGCAACGCAATAGAGTCGCGCGTCTCAACACGTTGGTGTTCTTGTCCGTTTGACCTGCGGATACCACCCCACACAGAAAGACAAGCGGAGCTTTGAACACAGGCGCGTCGCGAGGTTTCTGCCAGGGTTGGTCCCACCCTGAAATTCTGACCTGCCCTGAAATTCTATCTTGGAGGGCGGACTGGGTGGGACTGACCAACCCAAAATTTGGGTGGCCTTGCGCTCCCTCCCCAGGACCTTCCCAATTTAACTCTCTTCGTTTGAAAGGTTGTAAAACACCGTCAGGTGCGTGTCTGATCCGGAGCCCACTGAGAGCGATTCCTGAAAACTTGTCGGGCGGTTCCGGCAAAGGTGTCGAGTGACGCTCTTTGAGGTGTCCACAGAATAGAGGGAGGAAGCAGTTGAGTGACATGTCATGCAACATTCCGCTCTTGCCTTCCTTTTTCGGGTGTGGGGCCAGGGCTTTTGTGAGTGCTCGACATTTGACATCTTTGCATGTTTCGACTTCTGTGTGGTGGCGGTGTGAGTGAGTTTTCACAAGAAACTGTGAAACCAAGACAAACTGCGCAAATTGTGGAAACGACTCGTACAAAATGCTCAAGTGTTCCTTTCCTTCTGAGCAGAAAACGTCACGAAGGATACGTACATCGGTTGACGTTACCATTCGCGCGAAAAGTTGCTTGACGTTGAAATCAAGAATGTTGGAAGTGGCTCTTGCCAGTTTGTACGCAGATCAGTCTTGAAAGTCCTCCAGGATATGCCATTTGGTACAGCGTCTTGTTTGGACTCTTCAGCCGCCTTGCAGAATGGATTTTGATGCAATCAAAAAATTGTTCGGTCTGCGTGCCACTGCACTTTGTTCTGTCAGCTTGAACAAAGCGAAAGTTCGGAGCAATTGCACTTTAGATGGCTGCTTCAGATATGAAGATTCCTGTCTGGCACTTTGGCTGCGCTAACTGATGAACTTCTTTTGCGGTGCTGTTTTGCCTTGTAATATACATGCAACAACATTATTCAAATGGGTAGTACTTACAGCGATGTGGGCCTTAAAAATGCAGCGAGTAATTGGCTGTAGGTTGGAACACGGTGTAATTGAAAACGGACGTTGGGGTCGGACAGTGATTTGAATGCAGGTATTCATCATGCACGGTGACATGGACGGTGGAGTCAATGCCGTCTCCATCTCACAGTGATAAAGTGGAACAGCATTGTGTCAAATGTGACGATAGTCTACCGTCACGTTATGTAAGGCACTTCACGCAAATCATGAGACCGTGTGTCGACGTATCGCGCTCTGCCCTGCTTATTTCTTCGGGAAACGAGACAGTGGAGCAGTTCCCAGGGGCTTATCATCAGAGAGCCCGAAGCTGAAGAGAGCCTGCAGCTGGTGCCCCACGCTGCGCTCAATCTGTGTCTGATTACAAGTCACTTAGCTGGCGATGTTCACACCTGCATGAGAACGGTTACGGGCAAGGAACTGCATCCAAACGTGAAGACTTGAAATGAAAGATTCATCCGCATTGCTTCATCGTGCACAGGACGAGTAAAGTGAAGGTAAATACTGGAACATGTTTTCTGCCTTTCACCTTTGATGTCTTGATGCTCTGGCTGAATATGGTCCACATCGGGAATGTGCTTCAGTTTAGAGCGTGAACTGAAATGGTACGTTGGGCGAGGTTCCTTCAAGCATTCGCACGTGAGATCTGCAATGTTTGGCATTGCGTGTTGGTCAAAATTCAACACCTACAACATTGCGTGCAATCTCGGTTCTGAAACTTTGAATTGAAAATTGCTGAAGTGAACGCACATGACCTTCCCGTCAACTCCACTACGAGCGCGTCGCGAGTTTGCCGTTTACGTGTACCTATTGTACCCCCACCATTTCAAACAGAGAAATTGTAGTGACAGCGATATGGCTGACTCCTTACGTGCAGTCGGGGCAATTTGATTCGGTCAGTGGTCCAACAAAAGACTCTTCGGACAGTACATATTAGTCTGAGGAAGACTTTTAATCGCTTCTCGAGTGGTGTGAACTGGTAATAGCCACGACATGGCCACTCTTCGCATCATATTTACAGAAGATTTTTCGTCGCTTCAGGCTATCAATCAGATGGTCGGCTCCTAAATTGATAGGTGCGCTCCGCAACTGCCTATTACGTATGCAACCAGGGTTACTCTAAAAATATGGAATATAGATGCCTGTTGGTTGCTCAAGGCGTTCAGTGGACAGTAAAAGCTACTTACGCTGCGGTACCTCTGGGCTGCGACCAGTTCGGGAAACTGTTACGAGAGAACAAGTTGGCATCAGGAGTTGAAATTAGCAAGTAGTGGGCCTCTGGCTGGAACTTTATTCTCACGCTTGTTTGGTGCTACTCGACCACGGTGGTAAAGTGCCACGGATGTCTGAACTGCAGGAGTCTCTGCTCAGAAGGATACCAATACACCGAGTCCATTGGACGTGTTAATATCACCGATAAAGTACGCAGATAGCACAGCGTTTGTGGCGTTTTGAGTGCCTTCGAACGAGAGGTATGTTTGTCAAGTTATTATTCATTAGGTTTTGAAATTTTTCGGAAGTGCGCGTCAACTTCAGGCTGGATTCGTTCCAAATGAAGCCTTCAGAACCAGAAAAGAAAGCACAGTTCACCGCTGTTTCGACTCGGATTTTTCAGATTGTCTCGCCCGACATCTGTTGATGAAAGTGATGATCGAAGGGAACTGTCCACGAGCTTTTACCGCGGCCAACCGTTCCCGCGGGCATGGTGCAGTCACCCCTTGTATGCGTGTCTGTAGACTGGCAAACCAACTTGGGTTTACAGGGCGGGGGAAAGCAACCTATTTTGAAACGCAGTTGCTTTGCCCCTGACTGAAAGAAACACAAAGAGTTTAACAAATTGAATTGCTTTGCCCCTGAAACAACTTGAGTTGGTTTGCAGGGGGGGGGCAAAGCAACCTATTTTGAAACAAAGTGGTTTCGCGCCTGACCAGAAATATTGATCAGGAGCAAGCCAACACTCCCACCCACCCCCAGCCCAGTAAACCAACTCAAGTTGCTTCACTAACACAAATTAATTTGGAAATTTTCAACTTCTCACTACGTTTCAAATCTCACCGCCTGTTTTTTGGTCGCAGCTCGTTGATCTTTGATCTTTAGTTCTGGTTGTGCGCAGGAGAAGCCCACTTGGGTCAGTTGTGGTCTCTGAATAAGTGACTGGACCAAAAGGGTCTGTCGAGCTTGAGATGTCAATTAAAATTTGGAGCTGTCAAAAGAAGTCGCGAAGTTGAAGTGAGAGATAAGAGGGGCAGTGAGGCAGGTGTTCGTGTTGAGTTGGTGATTTTGAGCAGATTTTAATCTCAAGTTCGTGTTCCAACCAAATCCACACGTCGGGGGGAAAGTTCTCACCTCAGGTTTTGTTTCCCGAACATCTGCGCACAACAGTGAGGTTTGGCAGTGAAGCTCAGCCGAGCGCAATGCAACGTCTGCATGAAAATTGTGTTGCGTTTCAAAATTCAAAACCACAGAGCTCAGCATTAGTTTATAAATCTTGGCACTGCCGGTTTGGTTCAAACCCCGCCAGCAGGTGCACATGCAGGTTCGCACAGGCAAACGCTGCGCCTCAAATGTCGTGTTGTTGTGTTCACTAGTGTGCCAAGAAAGGTTGCTCCTCTTGACCCGAACTTTCGTGAGTGAAGTCGCTCCATTGAGTGTCATTGTATTGCTTGCGAGAAGTGCCCGAGGCGAGCAAATTAAATTCAGGCAGAATTTTCGAAGTTAAAATAAAGAATCGAGTCCCAGGTTCAGTGAGAATGGAGCTTCACCTTTGATTAATCGTCCGTTTAACTCGGTCCTTGTGAGATGGAATTCGTTCAGAAGGTCGTGATGTCATTCCAAGACCAAAAGTGGAAAAGCAATTAAAGTTGTTCCTTCAGAGTGAAATGATGCTGAAGAAATGCTCTCTTGTGGACAATCAGAAGTCATTGTGTCAAATTGCATCCGAACTCTCACGCAAAAAGACTTCGGTGGTCGATGTCCAGTTGAACGAGATCACACCTTCGATAGTGTCTGGACGTCATTATGATAATTATGGGGGATAAATCTAACGACAAAGGAATGTCTCAAAGAAAATGCACTGCACGAGAGTCTTGAAAAAAATCAAGAACCATTATTTTTTTCCGTGACTGGGGTGTGATTTGCATATGTGTGTTTTGAGAATTCCCATGTCTCCTGCAGGGCATGCCAGATTCTGAACTGATAACAGATAGGGATGTACGTTTCAAACAACTTCTCAAGACAGTGCAACATTTTCTTTCACAATCCACAGGGAAACTGATTGTCGGCCAGTTTTGGACGATACAGAATCCGTCTTTCTTGTTGACTCCCGTGTGAGAACCTTTTACGGGTGCTTTATCTTATTTGCATTGGTACCATTTGACCGTTTAAAAACTATTTGCATGTCGGAGTGAAGAGTGACCAGCTCATCGGGCTTTGTATGCAATAATCTTCTCCGCAAATACGAGTTGCTTCCAGACCTGAGTGAAAGTGTTCAAAAGTATCCGACTCTTCAGAGGGCTCGGTTTTCAAATTTAGCTGTCCGAAGACACGTACACATTTGTCTGGAGCAAACTGGGGTCATTTCAACTGCACGGTGACTGCAGTCACTGCAGGCTGTATGACAAAGAAGATGAACAGTGCTGGGTACTCAGTGGAGCATGAGAAAGTATTTGTCGTTGATGCCCAGAATTTTGAACAGGCAGTGCTCACTGCCCCGTGAACAATCGCGGCACTGAACTGCACACGGCGGCGAATAATAGGCAGCGTGCCTGGCCATAGAACGCCCAAGCACCAGATGTGAGGAGCTGAGACGCGCCATTCAAACGTTATTCCACTGCAAACACGGGCACAGTCCCGTACGAGAGACGGTGTCGACCATTTTCAGATTAGGATTCTCCACCACGAGGGTTACATCATGTTTTACACAATTACTCGCGCAAAGCTCTTCTGACAGAAAAGCTGAAGTTGGAGTTCGTGATTCCAGTGTTGAAGAAGAAAGGACTCGAGACTTGCGCTGAGAGATTTAGGGGAAGACAAGCAGAGTAAATTGCCTATGTCCTGTGGTGGTATCTGCTTGGGAGATCGTCTGTGTACTTCAAAGCAACGTTCAATTTGAGTCGTCGCGGACTTCCATTCGTCTGAAATCATGGCAAATCACATAGAAACGGCTAGATTGCGGTTAATAATGAGCAGTTGTCAGGGACAAGACTCTTTATGGCAAAAGTTCCTGTTGGGAATTTGGAAGAAACATACGGAAAGCGAGCAGCAGCAACAGTGCGTTGTGGAAATAACAAAGAAAGACGATCAGGACGCTCATTCGGCTTCCAGGTAAAAACTTTCACCGTCAATGTGATTCACTGCTGGCGTGTTCAAAATCTAAAGATTTGTGAAGAGTTTTCCTTTCACGGGATAAGATGGGTGTCGTTTATTCTGAAGGCTGTTTTGAATTGTGTTTTCTTTGTGATCGGATGATTCAATCCAGGGACAATCCAAGGAGAGAATGCTCATTTCCATTCAAAACGTTTGTTATTATTTTGCCATTTGCACATGTTTGTGGAAGGTTCTTTTCTACCACTTGTTTCTGACCTGCACATTTGTTGTTTGCATACAATCTGTGACACGGTATTGGGGTGTAATGGAACCGTGATTGTGTTTTGTCAGGTGAGTTTACTTCCAATCAGCGAGGGGATATTGTTGGCGTCCAGTTTCAATATTTAATGACTTTTACCACAAACAAACCCAACCTTTTTAATTAGCACAGGTTGGTAGTTTCTTGGCTTGATTGCAAAAGATTGTATCTTCGCAGACTGTGGATGGAACCATTTGTTTTCTTCATCACTGGGAGACATCTAATCTCCTTACGAGATTTTTGTTTTGATATGTTTCCATAAACCTAAACAAGTTGCGTATCGTTACCGACTCAACCTTGACAACTCGCGTATGACATTTCACCTGTTTTACAAGAACGTCTGTGTTCATGGACAGGTTTCCGTTAACCGTCTTCCTTCCTGTTGCGAAGTCATAAATCCATTGCGTTCAAATTACGTGTTCCAAACTTTTTGAGTCTTTTTCGCTTCACCCTCCAATTGTTGGCGTCCTTCTTTCCTGCTGATCCCACAGCAATTTGAGGTGTGTGTGGGAAATTGGCTGAAGAACATCACAAGAATGATGGCAATGTTACGACGGGACCTCCACAGGTGGCCAGCAATTTGGATCGTCTGGGAAAAAAACTTGAAAATGTGGGCGTCTGGTGTCAGGCTGGAGGTAATGATCTTGTGTGTTGGGTCGCCCGAACTGACAACGATTAATATGAGCTAATTGTTTCATTTGTCGCAATCAAGGCGTATTGTTTGGTGGCGAGGTGTAGCAAATGGACGGAAGACAAAAGTAATGGAGGATTAATCGGAGGATATTACTGTCGCTACGTCACTGCCCAGATTACGTACCAACTCCTTTGGGTGTAAGTAAGGAGTCAGTGATGCAACACAAGCCAGTCTGTGGTCAGTAACCGGTCCAGTAGGGCTGGACGAGCTTGAAATTGATGGCCAAAGCATGACTGACCGTTCTTGGGCTCCCAAGGAAGTCAGTGCACGCAGTTTCTGAGGAACGGTCGGTGACTGAAGTGAACATTTGTGCTTCACAAAGGATTACGAACAATCGAGGTTGGTGTGAAGGAACAGGCTTTTTGAAATAACACCTGCATGAGAAAGTTATGCACTGAGCAGGACGAGGAAGCGCCCTGTTTGCAAAGTGCCTTTCGGACATTGTCACTGGTATTGCTGGATGTTGGCTGAGCCAGAAGGCCAGTCTGACAGGTATTGGGTTGTGGTGCGTGGTATACTTTGTAAACGGAGTGCGTATGGTCAGTGTTAGAGGTGTTTGGTCAAAACAAACAAATTGGTTCAAACAAAGATCAAGTTTCCACCTTCGCAGTTTGGCTGCGGATTTCTTAATGACTGACTCGATTGCTTTGGATGCAGACGGAGTCCACTTGGGCGGAAAGCCTTGCTCGTATTCAACTTTCAAATTGTGGATGGAACATCCTTTTTACGTGCGCATGTGGGACCACACATTCTTGATTCAATTTCGCGACCAAACTTTACGGTTCACCCCATTCAAGTTTATTCATCCAGCTCAGTGGCCATGTGGATGGGAGATGAACTTTTTTGTTTCCGTATCACCTGTACTTGGTCGTTATTCCTCGCGCTTTCATATGGCTGTCGTTATGTGTCAAACTTTGAAGTCCTAAATTCATTCGAATTCTGACGCTTTGTTCCTAATTAATGGTGGGTTTACCAAGTTGCAGCTTGGGTCAGTTCATCGGCGACCCGCACATAAAATCCGCCGTGTTTCAAGAGTTTGGCAAACAGAGCCATTGAACTTATGAATTTCAACTCAAAGAGAATGTCTGTATTAGTTGGGGCATGCATTGAAATCAAAGGGAACACGTAAGCTAATGAAGTTGGAGTTTAGTGCTGTGTTATTGTCGAACTTTTGCTCATAACTGTCTTTTAATGAACATTTTACAAGTTCAGAGCAGGATTGCATGTCAAGGAATGCCAGGATGTCCTCTCAAGTATGCACGTTTGCATATGATAATCTGCTTGTAAAATCATAAATATTTGAATCTGTACCTCCCATTCGCATACATGTACCTTGACAACAGCGCTGGCTCCGCTTGGCCCGGTCAGTGGTACTTTGGACGTGCTGAGTGGAGCACCAGAAATTTCGGTTGTTTTGACTTTCCAAACTTCAAACGATTTGGCAAGTTTTGGTCCTCAATTGTTTCAAGGTAAGATCAGACGTGTGCCTTTGGTGTTGCTTGGTGTTCGGCTGAGTGTGTTTGTTCTTGTTGTGGACATTGACAAGTGGGGCGTTTGTGGCAAATTCAATGCACGTGCAGCTTTCAGAATCCTGTCAGTTGGGATTAGACATGGCCACTTTGAACTTCACAGTGGCGAACGACAAGCGATCGGCGTCGGTTGCAGTTTCCATCCGTTGCCTCAAATTCAGCTGACGGCTGAAGGGTACACCGCTGTTTGGTGTTGACTGCTGTTCATTGCAAACCAATCTGGAAGAAACTGATGTTGCATGAATGTTTTTTGTCATGATGTTCTGGCCGTGTGATTGCAGTGAGGAGAGCGGGGACGCGATGTGGCTGGACGGGCTCGGTCTGACCGAGTCGGAGCGCCTCGTCAACCGGCTCCGCAACGCCAACCCGGAGCGCTTCCGCACCATGGTCAAGATGCACCTGTCCTTCTACCTCGAGCTGCCCGGCACCGGCCTCGACGAGCTCATCAACGACCACGCCGCCCCCGGCGCCGCCGCTCCCGCCGACGTCAAGTCCCGCGGACTCTTCTCGGGCTTCGTCAAGGCCAAAAGACCCAAAGGTAAGCCACCCAGGTCACCGTTGTCAGATTTTCTACGTGCAGTGACATCAGCGCAATCAGAACAGTTGCTTTCTGCACTTTCCGTCACGACTGAAACCCATCTCCTGTCTGAGAACGTCACCTGTGCGTTCGAAGGACAAAATTACTTGGTGAATCTCTGGTTTTGACTTGACCATCCTCGTGGTTTTTGTGATGTCGTGTGATGTGACCAGCTGGTCTTGACATGGACATGCGAAAATTGAACAGGGGGCCCCAGACAGGGCAGAGAAACGTGATTTATGCGCGATGGGCGTTGATTGGGCGATCTGCGGATTGGATGCGACGCCTCGCTCACTCCGTGAACAACTTCAAATTTTCATGCGTGCGAATTCTCAACTGCAAAACTGATATTTGAAGGAGGAAAGCAAACTGTTTTCAAATTGAGTCCAGTTCAAGTGTGAGAAGTGGCCAAATTGATTCTGAACAACGCATATCGGCGGTGAATGAGTGGGTTCTACAGACTGGAACAACTTCCGGCGCAAACAGGCTCCAAGAATGGTGACGTCTTTCAAATATTGGAGCCCAATATTTGTGCGCGAACAAAATACATGGTGATGTTTTTTCAGGCGTTGACAAAGTATACAAGTGTTCATGCTCTCGAGTTTGTCCCCAGGGATAATCGCTTGCAAAGATTCATGTACTTGACCATGATACAGTGTACATTTCTGGTTGAGGTTGCACTTCAAAAAACAATTTTCAGTTCTTGACGCGAAGGAAGTGGAGCTTTTTGCATCACCAGCTCATATCCTGCCTTCAAGGGTGTTGGGTGTTTAGCTCGCCGATTTCTCAAAAGAGGGATTCGTCTTGGTGTTCAAACAAGAAAACAAGCGGTTCGAACCCTCGGGCGAAGAACGCCCGAAGTCGAGGCTGAGAGATATGCTTCCGCTAACTCCGCTTTTGACTGTTTCAGCGTCATTGAATCTTTTGTGAAGTCAGTCGAACTGCTGATTGTCTGAGGTTGTGTCACACTTTGACTTAATCTGGCAACTCCTCCAACCAAGCTTCAGCAGATTTTTGGTACATAATGACATCTGAGGATGTTTCCAGCCAATTTCAAGTCAAGGTGCTGTGTTCCGGAAGCCTCAAGTCCTGATGTACGTTTTGTAGCAGAAAGATAGGTGACGCAAGTGAGAAAGTGTCGAGGGAGCTGTTGCCAATCTTTTGTGGAATATGAGGAAAACAGTCCAATTTAGACACTCAGTTGCGCAATTCCAAACCGTTAAGTGTATCAGGCCAACTTTGAAGCCGCTGCGCCAAGATGGAGGTCTGATTTGCTCAGCACCATTTGTCACGGGAAATCGTTTGAAAATATCGCAAAGCTTGAAAAATATGTAAATTACAGCAGGGACTAAATTATCTGATTTGTGGTCAATGGACACGGAACTCTTTCCGTTTGAAGTTCTGTATTTCCTGCTGCCACAATGCACCAGGCAAGTAAAGTTTGAATTTTGTTCAGATATTGAAAGTAATTTTTGCCCTGAATATCAAACTTTTCTCGGATAATGTGCGTCTGTGAAAGCATTGCAGGCAGAAAATTGAGGCTTTTTCCTTTGATGCACGTTTGGTAGTGTTGAATTTAACCTTTACCCCCGGAGGCCAGGCGGCCGCATTTTCTGAAGAGGGGTCCTATTTTTTAGCCACCTGAAGCTTCCCGCGCAGAGTCGTCAATCATTATCGCAGCTCTCACTGTAAACCGATGACCAGGCCATATTTATTCACCTGCTGTAGCCAACCGTTTCTCTTCCGATTTTCAATAGGCAGAGCTTTCTTCTGGAGTTCGAGGTGGGTCTGCTGCCTACTGTGCCAGTGGCTGAGTAGTTATTTAGTATGCCAGATGTCAACCTAATTAAAATTTTTAATTTATGGTAGGTGAGATAATTGGACCAACGCCCCATTATTTCCGATAAGATAGTCTGCGGCGGTACGGTGCTGCACTTTCTCTTGGAAACTTCCTCAGGTGTTACGTGTGCGAATGGCAATTTCGTGACAGAGGAAGGCGATGGTTTCTTTGCGTTGATCTGCTGAACATTGACCCCGACAGAAGGGTCCAAGGATATTTTGACAGAAAGTGTGAGATTGAACCTGAAGGGCCACCTTAATTCTGTGTGGCGAATGTGTGCCCAGTCGCTGGTCAACAATAGTAAATTGAGTACCTAATAGGTGGCTTGGTGACATTATTTGCTGCGTTTCAGTCAAACCTTTGACGCAGTTTTCTTCAATCACTGATGCAGAAGAACACAAGGTTTTCTGAAGGAAAAGAGCAACCCGCCGAATGCGCTGCACAAATTGCGGCCTCTCATATTTCACCGACTGCACCTGCTGAACTTATTCAAAAATTAAAATCACCTTCAGCATTATCGATGCGTGGCCTGTGTTGTTGGGTATGCTGTGGTAATGCGCTTGCTGCCAGAGTTTTGTTTTAACATCATAAAACCCCTTTCATAGTTTAAATGCCACCTGGCTCGTGCTTATGTGGGAATCATTTGCTGCAAATCACAGATGGTGATAAGAATGCATTCTTTGGCCAGCCCCAATAGTCTTTGTTGCTCTGGAAGCTAACTAGTATGTATGCATACTGCACACACACGTAGATCGGTCCATCACGAACACCCGATTACATCTGTGCACACAATAACGCTGGATTTATGTTTTATGAAATTTGAATGGCGGGGCTTTCATCCCGCCTTCGAACCATAATTGGTACTCCGTCAATGCGTCGTTATCTAATGGCGGGTGAAAGGTCGCAGTGGACTAAAACGCTTATTTTCGAACACATCTTGGGCTGGCAGTTGGAAAAGAACCAGGTGCAAGGCCTGAAGATATTAAATATGTGCATATGTGAAGAATTTATTCACAACTGGCCACATATTAAATATGAACTCTAAAGTGAGTGTCTAGACGCACGCTGTATACCTGAATGAACTTTGCTGAGCTCGGGTCAATTTTACTTTCAACAGCTGGATTTCCACACAGCCATCTCATCATTCAAAGCAAATACTCTTGGTCCATTTTCAAATTATTGCATTCTTTAGGCTTGAGCTGGGTTGCTGTAAGAACCAGGCCATCAGAAAAACGCATTTGGTCATTGAAATCACCAAGCATGATAATCGTCTCGTTCAAAAACATGGGCTCCTTCATAATGAGTATTTACGGCTGCATTGTACTTTTGAATGCGCTTTACATTTTATCAGGAAATACTCGGAAGTGTCAATGGACGAAGGCACTTGAAATTGTATAATTTCAGCTCGTCTAACGAGCATTTGAGGGTCAGTAATAACACCATAAAAATGAAGAACATATTGGCTGACTCTTCAAACGTGGAAACTATGGTGCAAAGTATGAAAGCTGTTGCAAGAACGGTCCACTGGGCAGGTTCAAATCTTTGCATGTCTTGCGTACCATCTTAAAGCCATAAACTTTATAATGCAATTAGCTGTGTCATGCAAATTATTCGTGGTGGTTTCTATGCAAATTTTAGCCACAAAACAAGCGCGTGGGTCATAGGCGAACAGTTTTGTCCAAAAGGTTGTGCAGTGAGTTGAGCAATGACGAGACGAAGCATCTTGCAGCTGAGGATGCGATTTAATGATCGCTGATCTGAGTGATTTGGGGTGTACATTGGGCCCCACAGCAGTACCAGTCAGGCGCTCCCAGTCGGCTCAGCCGTTGAGATAGCCATCTTCACGACTTTCACCCCGTCACTACTCGAGAAACCTCATTCAAGCTTCCGACCATTTTCGAAGATGGATAGCTTGGAGAAACGAGTGCATAATTTTATTATTGAGATGAAAGGGCACTTCCTTCATTGAGGAGTAGTCCCTCTTGCTTGCACCACGGAGGTAATGCGCAGTGTGCGGCTCCTTCTTCCTCTGTAACAATGCCTCTATGCGTGAGTAACTGAATTAAACGCGGCCGCACTGCATGAGTACAAATGCTATTAATGATGTGTCGTTACATTTACCGTCTTATTGAGCACGGAAATGTGTCAATCTTCACTTTTCGAAATCAAATGTCTTCTTTTCCCACGTTCGTGTCTCCCAAAAGGCAATATTTGTGTCTCAGACTGAAACTGCGAAGCATCCCTGTTCAAACAGTTTCAAATGTACAAGTGCTCTTGTTTGTGCAGCGAAATCAAACGAGTTTCACGCCGTGATGCCACATTTTGAAATTTTTGTATGAGATATGAAAACAGAAGAATGGCGCAGCACGCAGCTCAGTATCCGCTGCACGCCCAAGATGCCCTGTTGTGTCTGGCCCTTGATTAGCAGAAAAAATAAACCTCAGAACTTCGGTTAAGCACACAGATTTGTGACATATCTGTTGTTGGTAAAACTCACAGCCGGGGTCAAGGAAGTATTATGGAAATGAACGAAGGAATGAACCAGCTAAGTCGGAAAGACACTTGCTGAGTGTTGCAAACAAATGTGTATGTAATGAGTGTGATTTTCCAGTTTCAGGAGATCGAACGTCGGCGTGTGACATCTGTGCAGCCGGCCTCACAGCGGAACTGGTGGACATCATTTATTCGCTCATAAGCTTCTTACAAAAGCCGGAAAGTAAGTGCTGCTACACGTTTCTTCAAAGTCAATCGAGGAGATTTTCATTTGTCCGATGAAAGCGATAAGACGTTCTTTCAGTCCACGGGAAGTCGACACGAAAGAAAGTCTCACTGCTTGGAAAATATTGTCTAATTGCTTCAAAATAGGCTTGCAATTGCGAAAGCCGTCAGCGATTAGTCTTCCATTCGGTGAAATGAAATGAAATCGGGTCCGTTCCTGTTGTAATTTCAAATTTAGAAGACATGAAAGAAGGTCGGAGTGTCTCGGCGATCTCTTGATTTGCTGCTAGCTGTGTCAGAGAATTTCTTCATTTGATGACATTACTTTGTGACCAATCACAATCTGGTTAATTGGCTGTTTGGCGAACAGTGGGAAGCTCGGCCAATTTGTGCGCAACATGCAAACGTCTTTCATTTCCTGACACAGAAAAGCGAAATTTTCTCAGGATAGTTCCGATGAGAAAACTATCCGCGAGATCATTTTCAACCAAATGTGGCAAAAAGAATGCGACATCCATCTCAAGTGAACAGTTTTATTGTCGTATCCATTCACACATATGGGAATAATATGCAAAATTAATTGAGCTCCTGCTGGTTCAGTTTGGAAGTGTTTTTGGTCTTGTTGGTGCTACCATTTGTTGAATGCAGTCGAATGACTCATTTGGCTGAATGGTAATTTTATTAACCTCTTTTGAAATGGTCGCTGTCAAATATTCAGTTTACGACTCAACCTTCTCCAGATAGAAAAACAAATCTTTTTTCAAATTGCGTCACATTAATTCGGTTGTGAACCATTGTCAGACTCGCTGGACACTTGAAAGTTCTGTTGAGGTCTCTTGTGCCTTGGCCCGAAAGGTGGTGGAATAAGAAAACCTTGATCAAACGGGGTTTTATTTTCGCAAAATACTTTGGACATTCTGTCATGCGGTGCTGTCAGTTTTGAAACGAACATGTAACCAAAATTCATCCAAACATTGGAAGCCGTCATTAGTCTGGCCAAAGCAGCCCGGCGATCTTTGTTCTTTGACCTGATATTCGAGTTCACATGCATGTCGTTGTTCATTGTCCAAGGAAGCACTTAGTGTCACAGCCTGGATTTCTTGAACTTCCGTGGTCAAAAGTGACAGATGTTCGGGTGAAAAGAAAGGGTCAGAACATCAGCGCCATATGTTGCGTTTGCAAACAGTCCCACTGACCAAGCAAACGTTTAGGTCAGTGCATTGAAACATGTCGGGGCTTGTCTGTGACAAGCTGGGAATAGGAAACATTTCCAGCACTGTGTGTGTGTGTGTGTGTGTGTGCGTGCGCGCTTGCTCGCTCACGTACGAAAACGCGAAGCAGGCGAGTCATCGTCAGCGTCGTCTTCACACAAACGACGGTCGCTTGTAGATTTGGAGCAGGAGGGTTTGTTCCGGAAGAGCGGGCAGCTGAGCCGACAGAAGGCCCTGCGGGAGAAGCTGGTGAGCGGCGGCGCGACGCTCGCAGACGAGCTCGAGTCGGGGCTCTACACGGCGCACGACTGCGCCAACATGCTCAAGGCGCTGCTCAGCGAGCTGCCGGAGCCGCTGCTCACCGAGAGGCACTACCGCGTCTACCAGCAGGTGCCAGGTGAGCGCAGCGCAGGAGTGGGAGCGACAATGTAGCATGACAGACGGACCTTTTGCCCATTCGTGCACCTGAAATATGAGGTGCTCAGTTGTTTGATTTGGCATGTGCTGGCGGCCTTTTTAAAAAAGAACTAACGCCGGGGTTGCAGTTGAATCGATACGTTTGTTGGGAAAAGGAAACCACGGCCTAATGTTTTGTTTCTTGCGCGTTTTGAAACTTGCTGGGATTCCACCAATGACCGCGCGACAGGGAGAGTGATTTTGTGTTATCTCTTGGACAGACATGGTGCAGGATGACATGGACGACGCGTTGAAAGCGATAAAGGAGGCGAAACAACTGAAGACGGTACAGCTGCTGTTCCAGTTGCTGCCCCGGGACAACTACCGCCTGCTGGAGCAGGTGCTCTCGCTCCTGCACGACGTCTCCCGCAAAGAGGAGAGCAAGATGACCGCCGACACCCTGGGCACGCTGTTCGCACCCTGCATCCTGGTGCCCAGAAAGGTCGGCATTATTTCCAGTCCACCGAGATTTTCCTTTGTCTTTCCTCGCTTGAGCGTTTTGAAAGGTTCATTCTTCAGAAAAACAAACATGAGTTTCTCTTTCTCGTGCAGATGGGAGCAAGCGAACTGCAGTCTGTTGCTGGCAACATAACTCGCGCAGTGGCCTTCATGATCGAGAAGTCGCCGGACCTCATCTCGAAGGTGCCGGAGGACCTGGTGCGCGACATCGCGCACTACTGGCAGCAGATGGAGGAGATCTCCGATCCGGCCGAACTCGTCCGCAGCAAGTCTGAAGACGACTTGGACAGCTCCAACTCCAGCTTACCACACGTAAGTTGGCCAAACTATGGTCTCACAATGTCACGTGTTTGGAGCAGGGATCCTGTTTGTGTGTCTGTGTGTGTGTCTGTGTGTGTGTGTGTGTGTGTGTGTGTGTGTCTGTGTTGATTTCTGGTTTTGTCTTTTGCAGCAAAGAAGTATCAGTGCTCTGAACACCACGGTTTCCTTTGTTGACCGAGTGGCATCGCAGGAAGAAGCTACGAAAAACGACACTCAAGTGGAACTTGCAAAACTCTACGCTCACATCAGTGCCATGCCTGAATCTGCCAAGAAACGGAAGCTGATGAAGCAGGTCAGATTCGGTGTCACTTTTCTTGCACCTGGTGATCTTTGATTTGTCATTATCTTTGCTGGATATGTGTGAGCAACGATTGGTTGGTGTTTTGCTGCAGATACACAAGGCGAACATGCCGATAACTCCCCGAGACCCGTCTCCAAGGCACAAGCGAAGCAAATCTCTCGGAGACTCCATAAAGGTACAGCTTCTTTTGACAAGCAAACCACCTTCAACTGTGGTTGATAAGGGCGTTGAAAATACACGAAAACAAACCCAAGAGAATCAACTGAGAACATTCTTCGCAGAAAATGGTGCACGGCAGAAACCACAAGCGACGTGGTTCAGGCCACGCTCTGCAGGTTCACACCGTCGCAGCTGTCGCCACCCAGTCAGTCCAACCAGACTCAGTATTCAAAACCCAGGTATGTCCAAATGGCAGGTTTCAACTGTTTCTTGGGAGTTCGTTGCAAGGTGTTGGTAGAAATCTGAAACGACCTTTTTAGACCGAGTCGGACACAGATGTAGACATGCGTGAAGCTCCGAAGGTGAATGAGTCTTTTGTTTTGTTCAAAACTGACTTGGCGTTTGGTTGTCGTTTCGTTGATGTTGCGGCAGGAACTCGCTCTTTTGTGAGACACCACCCAAACTGAAGCGTTACAGCCTGGTGCATGGGGGATTGCTCTGGTGGAACAAACAGTACCACTGTACGCAGTGCTATTTTGCGAGGATTCTGATGTTCTTCAGGCAGTTGTTTAGCCTTACACTGTTGTCATTAGAGCTTTAGATGTGAACTAACCTCTGTGATCGGTTTTGTTGACTAACATCTCCAGGAGAAAACAGAGAAGCGCCACAGCCGCAGTGTGACGCACTCGGGGCACAGAGTATCCACAGAGGCTCCCGAGCTCCCCAGGCCCAGTCGACCTCTGCGTCCTGCCCACAGCAACCGGTCCCTGGTTACGAGGACCAGGTCCAGTCCACCCTTGGCGCAAACTGGCCACACAGTCTGTCACCCTGCCTACAAACAACCCAAGTCTGTATCAGAATCCTGTATCAAGGAAGGCCATATTTGTTGCAAGCCACCCAAAGGCGGCATGTCAGTAGGAACGACGATCATGGTCAGTTTGCGCAAGGGTCGATTGGGCAAAGAGGCAACGGCGCCAGGCAGCACCCCGTACAGGGTAAGGCCCGACAAACCTTCTCCGGAACCTGCATCGTGCGCTTTTAAACCCTGCCCTGGGCGCTGCTCGATTCTTGTAGTGACGTAGTGGTGGTGCAACGTTTGGTCCTGCTTCGTTTCAGTTCCTTTTCAGCAATAGTTAACACCACAACCGATTTCTGCTGTTTTGCACAAGTATTCCCTCAGGGCCGGGTGCTTGTAATTTGAGTTTTGTGCGAAAATGACGATGAACATGGAAAGGGGGGGGGGAGTCAAAGGTTCTCACGTTTGCACCATTTCCATTGCTTGCATCATTGCTTGCATGAAGCTGTTTGCATCGTACGGTTGCTTCACCCCGTGTTCGTTTCTTTCAGCATACACCTGTGATCAAACAAGTCTCGCAAGCTTCCTCCACTGCTTCACCCGCACTGCGCAATTTCAAACAAGAACTGTATCGAAATGTTGTAAGTTTCCTGCTTGACCAATATCCACTGCTCGATGAAGTAAAAAGTAACTGGACAAATTGAGATGAAAGCTGCTGCACAAATTCTCTAATTGTACGAAGAATGTTGCGTCACTGAGTTTTGTCCAGTTGTCAGTTGAATTCTTGCAAAGCAATTTATATTCAACTGAACCCTGTGAATCGTCAAGTGCAGGTTGGGGATGAAATGTGTGCGTGTCGTCTTCCAGCTGCCATCCAGTCCAAAAGTTCACATCATCGACATGAAGAACTCGGGCACACCTCAGGACGCCAAGAAGCGGCGGCTGTTCGAGTCTCCGGCGGCGATTGCCCGCGCCGCCGGCGGCGCCAGAACGCCAACCTGCGACGTGCCATACGACGGCATCAGCCTCACGCCATGTGCGTTCACAGACGACACCGAGAACATAGAGAACACGAGTCCTGCACTTAGACGCCTGATGCCGCTTCCCTCCCGCAAATCTCCTCACTCTCCCGTGCACATCACGTCGGACGGGCGTTTTGAGCGACCAACAGCTTTCGTGTCACCCATATCGCGCACCATGGCCAAAGCACCCAAAACAGTACAGGTGAATAGCTACACTTCTCCTCTGATACACAGAAAATATGTCCAACGAGGCTTTTTATTGCATTTGTGAACCGCTTTTGCCTTCACACCTGCATGAGAACCAGCCTGCTGACTGCATTGCTTTCGTTGTGAAATGTATTTTAGACAGTACAGTTGAACAGAATGGACGAGAAGTTTTGTTTGCGCAGGTTTGAATCTTGTGAACTGAAAAGAAAGATGAAACTTGGTCCACCAATTATAGCTTGTTGACGCTCGAAAATCACAGTTTTAAATTTCATGACGAGAAAAAATGCTTTCCAAAATGCAGAAAAACACAAGCAAGTGACTCCAGCAAGTAGCCAAAACCGTCCGGTTTTCTTGCACTCTGCTTTAAATTTTGTTCGTTTTGATTTTAACATTCATTGTTTGGTGCCCGTTCACCTGGTGCCAGCGCATCGTACGCTCTCAAGATTTGTTCTTTTCCTTCAAAATCTGGTGAGACGAGGCAAACTTCAGCAAGCAGTCTCGTTTTTTCGTGTGCACGTATTTCCGATGGGAATGTACCCTGACAACTTCGGTCTTGTGGGACTTTACAAATGCCTGCCCTCAAGCAAAGAAACACGAACACCAAGAAGAGTTTGTGCGACTTTGCTTGGAGTCACTGATACCAATGTCACTGTGCGTCGTCACCATCACGTAAAGCGCGTTCTTGCACGGCGAATTTCGGGAACTTGCACGCACCTAACCTGCACCTGTGGTCATTTTCAGACTAATGTGTTGACTCCGCGATCCAGGCGACCCATGGCCGTCATCCAGTCTCCGTGAAACCACATCACTGGACTTCCCGTTGGCGTTTGTGTTGTGGACAGTCTGTCTCAAACTGAACTACTTAATGCATGAAATGCATACCCGGTGCTGTGGCATCCCTCTTGTTCGGACATCCAAGGCACAACATGACCGCTCTGCAAGCACTGGTACATGTGCTGAAACGTGCATTGCCCGCATGTCTTGTTTGCTGTTGTCCAGGCATCTGGGATGCTTCGGGACTTCTGAATGTGTGGCGTCTTGTTTTGTCTTTCCGTTCAGTGGCACGTGGTGTCTCTTCGTCTGTACATACGTTCTGCTGACACGTCTCGAAGACGGTGCAAGCTTGTATTGGAAATTCGTTGCGTCTATCGGTGCACTTCAGGTGAAAGTTGCCAAAAAATTCTGAGCAGACCATTCGGGCAAAGCTACGTGTTTGGTACTAGTCAGCAACATCCGTGAGCATCGAATTGTCTTTTAGTGTGGTAGAGAGCAAGTAGACAACGGAGTAACCATGTGCGTTTGGTGCGTTCAGCAACTTCCATGTGCTCTGTTCAAAATTTGTTTTGTCAAATACCCGTACGCTCCAAATTTTTTGATTGTCGCGTCCTTTATCTGACTCTGCAACATCGATACTTGTCAATGAAAACAGACACAAATCAGCAAGTTTTACACTGTACTCTCTTCGAGCTGTTACAAGTCGAGCGTTGCGTTTGGCTTTGTTTTTCTTGTGTTGTTTAGAGCATAAGATCGGTGACAATTTGCAATTGGTTACCCCGCAGCAATATATTATAACATGCAGAACTGTCGCGCTTGTACAAAGAACCAACTTGTTATCATGCATTCTTTATTCACACGAATACTGTTGATCACTACCAGCAATAAATGTATTTCCCAATTCAACTGGAACCTTCTGTTGATGCTCTGACACGTGTTGATCAACAAACTTCAGTCATGACCCGCTGTGCTGTTGTTGCAGTGTGTGCAAAACATAACGCGCAAATTGTGCTTCAGGACATCGTGTGTTCGGTCGTTCGGTCATGTTTTCGGGCAAAACATTGCGGCACCACCACCCTGCTTTAGGGGGTGCGTAAGGTGGGTGTTTGGTTCATATGGTGAAAGTTTTCACTGCTTTGAGGGTCGTTGGAAATTGTTTCAAGAGATGTCATCTGTGGTTTATTTGGTGGTTCCACCAGGGTTGGAGCTCTTGTACAGGACTCTACAGTCGAGTCTGCTTGTGGTAGACACTGTTTACCACTGTTTACCGTGGACAACTGTCAACCATGGACAGTTGGCAATGCACTGCAGTTTTGGCTTGAAACTCTGCTTACCATGGACAACTATATCAACTGTGGACCATGGATACTGTTTCCTGGTATCAAGGATAACTTTCTCTCGTTACTGTTGACAATATCTACAAACAGTATTTTTCTTTTTTCACTTTATTCTTTACTTGTTTTTGCAAAAATTCTGAGGTTATTTGGTGAGAAAAAGACCTCAGTCACTGCCCATTGGTCACTGCTATGCCAAATGGCATCCAGACACTGAAGTCACTCCTGCTTCGGGACGCGATACTGCGCTTTCCAGGCAAGACGTTCTGCCCCATCCTGTGCTGTCCCACCCACCCATGGACAGGACTGAATGGACATTTGGGCTGAGATCTTGTGTAGGGGGCTCAATACAGTAGTGTTGGAAATCTGGGAGTACCCTCACTGGAACTGCTCTGCCAGTTTTCTTTTGGATGTTGAACCCTTCTGACATGCTATGATGACTTGCACTCCCTTCTCTGCTCCAAGGTGAGTGACTTCACTGCTGAGCTGGTCTTGGTACTTTTCCTGACCAGTGCAGCAGCATGTGGGTTGACTGTGTGACTTTCAGGCAGGTAATAGCTGAGCTCATGAATATTCATGACTGCTTGAGGTGGACACTCTGTCAACCGTGGACAAAAAGCCATTTTTAGGTGATTTGAGGTGGGTTGCACGATTTGGGCTGATGAGCCAAATTGGTGTGAGCCAAATCGAAGCACCTATAGGCAGCCTCTTCCAAAAGTATGTCAGCAGCACT
>JAAUXT010063436.1_pt1 | contig 34649 bp, 32 predicted proteins | sample 7278171 | NCBI WGS metagenome assembly JAAUXT01 (sample SAMN14350112, study PRJNA611818) | marine sediment metagenome | isolation source: surface marine sediment (1.8m) | place: French Polynesia: Moorea | collected 2018-08 | reverse complement strand
TCTTTCACCAAATATTTATGCCTTCTGAGGTACGGAGACATTTCTACATTCACACCCCATTTTTTCCACACTTCTAATTTTGACCTTTTTGACCTTAAGTAGAACCCCAAAAATTCAAATTTGACAAATTCCTTCCTTCCCAACCCAAAATGAACCAGAAGAGCCCAAAAGATCCCAAATTAATCATCATCTTGACCATGAAACTGCTGTACACATACTTTTTGAAGATGCTGCCTATAGGTGCTTTGATTTGGCTCACACCGATTTGGCTCATTTGAGCCCAAATCGCGCAACCCACCTCAAATCACCTAAAAACCCCACATGACTTTTGTCTGATGCCTCCTCAACGTTTTCCATTTTTGTCCAAGGACAAGCCAGAATCTGGACAGACACATCTCTGGCTGCTTTCGTCATTCCAACATCGAATTTTGACAGACGCAATTTCGGCCCATGTGTGTTCCAGTGGAAGGTGTGCCCCACCTGTTGCAAGCACTGTTGGCTGCAAAGGCCGAGCGATTTGAATCCGAGGTCTCCGGGCGGCAGGATGTGGAAATCCATGGGCAGCACACCGGTCTCTATGAGTCCTGCGTCGAAGCGGCGCAGCTGCCGCGTCACCCACAGCCGGATCCCCGAGCTGTCCGTCTCGCCTGCAGTGTACAAGGCGTCACACGTTATTTGCACCGAAGCTAGTACCCCAGTCTTGTCAAGTCAAACCTAACGTTGTCGGGATATGAAAGAATCGGCTTGTGTACTTGTACATATACGTTTCTTAAATCTCGGCCTGGCTCTGTTTTTCTCTCACATTCTCTCACCGGCAAATTTGTACGGAAAATTGAAATGAGTTTCCAGTCGGTAGAAGGTCGGTTCGCCAGGTCCGATTGGGAATCCCACATGTTCCGGCAACACCAGATCCTGAAACCGAAGGAAAAGTGTCCGCAAGGTCCAGATCGGTTGCTTTTCACAATGCATGGCCAAACCAATGCCTTGGCATTTCATCACGTGAAGGTGCCTCTGACACGGACAGCCAACTCGTACGCGTTTTGGCCGGTTTGCATGACTGCAGCTGATCCACTACTGTACATGAATAGGAGTTTTGGGTCCACATTCCAAGTGTCTGGTGCAGCCACGCGATGAATTGCGGTCTTTCACTCACCTACCATCCAACAAACTTGTGTCGGTCTTTTTTTCGAAAGACGAGTTCCACACTTGCACAGAACAATCCACCCAGCAGGTTTTCCTCCCTCCACCGGACGTTCAACTGATCATGATCATTACCTTCCCGTAAATTCGAAATCTTACATTTCCACCAGTTGGCCAACCGAAGACTGTGCCTGTGCATTTGGTGCTGAAAATTTCGGCCTTGTTGTGCTGGTAGCAGAAGTCTCCGACTCCGTCGTTCTCGTCAGGAACGTGGCCGGTGCAGGCGTACAGCAGCAGGTGGTGAACCAGGGGTCGGTGCCCCTCCTGCACCACCGCCTCAAACTGCTCAGAGCACAAGGTGCAAAATTCAGTCGTCTTTGCCAGAATATTGAGCTTTTGTTGCATTCTTTTGCTGTCAAAACTGGATTCCTGAGGAACATTGCGCGGCCGTTCCTACCTTCAGGACGTGGTGCTTTTCTTCCAGTGGTGGTAATTTGAATCCCTGACACCAATAAGCCATTTCCATGTCTGGTACTGGCACCTGCAATAAACTCATATCAGGTGCAGGTTGTTCACCTTGTCCACGAAGAGGGAGACAGAGAGACAGCGAGGGAGAGAGGAAGAAAGAAAGAAAGAAAGAAAGAGAAAGAGAGAGAACGAAGTACAGGGGAGAGAGAGACAGAGAAACAGACAGAGGGAGAGAGAAATTACAGACTGTGAGAGGAGAGTGACAAGAAAGTGTGAAAGAGAAACAACGAGAGAAAGACAGACAGGTAAAACTAGTGAAAATGTACAAGGTGCTCTCAAAAAATCCTGAAACTTTTTGGAAACAGCACTGCGCAACCAAACAAAGCAGAAAACACACTTCCGGATTGAAGAGATCAATAGTGAAGGTTCCTTCGGGCATCGGAGGCGGCTTCTTGTTGTAGGACAGGAGCCACACGCTTCTGCTGCCTCTGCGGGATTGTCCGTGGTATGAGAAATGGCCGTCTTCTCTGGGATCCTCCAGATTGAATGCCCAGATCAGCCTTACAGTGTCGTCCTGAGCAAAATAAAAGCACAAAGCTAGTTGACAATTTGAACTGTTTCATAAAATGTCGCACAAGAATACTCTAATCTTCTGGAGGCCACCAAAAATCCCTGGTGCGTTGAGCTTCGAAAGGCGATCCACGACGCGGCGGCCGGAATCTCACCGTGAGTCGATAGTCCTCGGGGTCTCCTGTGTCCTTGAGTCTGGTCAGCTTGACGATGGTTCGTCGATGCGTCTCCCTGGCGGCGAGTAGCGTCCAGTCCTGCCGGACGTCGCGGAGCGGCTCGCCTTCCCCCGGCGCGTGTCGGTCCTCCACCCTCCCCGCCCCGTCATCCCCAACCCACGCCAGCGCAATGTCTGCATCCTGAAGGATGAAAACATTGGGGACCAAAGAAGTCGAACTTTGCTCAGAATCAAACAGCGTGGGCCATTTCGACCAAACTCAATTTCGTCTTTGTTCCGGTGGACCTGAACAGCTCAGATCCAACAGTTTATGAGCAGAGGAAGCCAGATTCACAACGTTCGCTTCGTGCAATTCGTCAAACAAATGGCAAAACCAGACAAGATACCCTCATGCCTCCATGCGGGGAGAATCCGATTCCGACCCAGCCCATCGTTGCCGCGTGAATCTCCAGGGTGATGGAGGTGTTATCGTGCCTCCAGTAAAGCGTGTAGTTTTGCGGGCTCAGCTCCAGGGAGAACTGGAAATCCTCTGATGGGGTGTCCACGAACTCCGCTTCGACCGAGAGGACCAGACACCACACAACGACGGCGGTAGCCCAGTAAGAGTGCCGCACATCCCCCTCTGTTTGAAAAAGGATGCCTGTGCTTCACGATCTGGAGAAATTTTGGAGAGCGATTACCAAAACGAAATCATAACTTCTTGACTTTTTTGTCAATGCGGAAACTCAAACACTCTCACCTTTGAGCTGGGCCACATCAAACCACGACATTTGGAATGTGTCTCTGGGTGTTTTCTTTCTGTCAGTGAGTTTTCCTGATCCACATTGCGACGTTCCTACACTCGCGTAGCTTCTCAGCAGCTGAACAAGTGTTGTTCTTCTTTCTTTTCACATTTCCGTGGGTACGTGCGTTTGATGGAAAATTGCCAAACTGAGAGTCAAGACAGGTGCGACAAGACAAGGTAAAATGTCGTTGTTCACAACACGTGAACGAACGGCTTGAAAGGCAGAACTATCACGTTTCAACTGCTGGATTAGATTCCAAATATGTCGTGTTCTGTTGAAGTTCCACTGTCTGCGCATGTCGCTTCCCAATGAACAAAAGTACTTTATGTTTGGAGAAACATGTTTTCACTTCACACGAGGGAAAATGAAAACCAAACCTGATGACATCACGGTTGTAAAACTGGCCGCAGCTTGGTTGGAACGAATGAGCTTCACGTCTTCAAAGGCCTCTCAACTTAATTGTTGACTTAATTGTGCCATCCACATGCACGTGGGCCACAGTTAGTCCCCGAATGTTTGTCTTGAAACTCAAGGCGCACGGAGGTTTGCATTCCGAGAAGACCAAAAGGGTTGAGCTGGATTATTTTGACCAAAGCAAACAGCTGGAGGAATGGCCTTGCGCCGAGCGAACAGCTTCACTCCAACGAGAGCGACGCAGTGAAGACTGAAGCTGGGAAATGATGAAACTCCAAGGTTCACTGCAAAACACGCGGGCCTTTGAGCCTTATGCCTCATTGAACTGGACAAGAAGTGATGGATTGAGCTACAGCTGGAACTGGAGCAAAGTTTCGAAAGCTGCTTGAAGGGAATCGTCAGAACGAAAAACGCACGAAAAAAAACCCCGCCGTGACATTGTTCGGCGACGAAAGATGGTGTGTGATGCTGCATGCCTGCCTCGGTTGATCGTGGGTTGTTACGAGTTTTACCCCTGCTCCCATCGTCGAGGTCAAGATGAACAGTCTGCTCGAAGAACCTGACTACTTTCCAGACAAAAACGGTGAAAAGCAAAGCAAACAGATTGTTCACACCTCTCTTGTTATTGACTCCAAATTGGCAATTTGAGTTGCATTTTGCCGGTGTAATTCCTAATTTGTCAGCCCGAGGGTCGTATTGAACGAAGAAGGAAGTCGGCTCTCCAGGCATGAGAATTCAATTACAGCTTGCCTTACATGCAGCTCTAACATGCTTTCAGGAAGGTTAAAAGTTTATGGGGCTGTTTTCCCTGAGGCATGCGTTGGATCATCGTCTTGTCTGCAGAATCTTAATGCAGATTGTTGCGGGCAGCAAGTGGAGCACGCATGTCCTCGGTGAAGATGTGGACCAGCATCAGGTGAATTGATGGTGTTCCTTTTCTGGTATGCACGAACAAGACTTCATCTGTTCGTCCGTGCACCTCGTCCGGTCCTTTTCTGACGTGCCATAATTGCCAGGCATACGTAGATACCATTTTCTCACTTGTCATTGGCTCTCAGTGCACAATTGAGTTTTCTGGACCCCCGATCTGGCAATTACCATGGGGCACCGTGCATTGGGAAATTTAGGCTGTGCTAAACCTCGCCAATGTGATGATCACCTGAACCTTCCAGGGCTGCACGTGCGATCAAGTGGTCAGAACCTGGCCGTTTTCAACTCAAGCAATGGCGATGACAGAGTTGCGTTCGGTGCCACACAATACTGAACAAAACCATGGGAACCGCGTGTAACAACCCGCCCCTAGCGACAGACCCCAAGAAAACAGCAGTACAGACAAGGGGCATGTGGTTCCTTCAATGTCTACGTTTTTGTTCTCCACAGGCATCAGCAAGCAGAAAGAGGAAGGTAATTATTCCCCGGTGAATCTTTATCAGGGACGGCAACCCTCCCTCTCCGTGTCCTGGGCCCTTGTGATTTGCCTGCACGAGCTGTGCCGAGATGATTTTGTAGCCTCCACCTCTGCAAAGATCACAGTGTCAGAGTTAAACATAGGAAGGGAACCTTCCAGCCTTCAACGTCAACACAGGCGTGCTCGTACGTTGTGATGTCACATTTCCCTGTGATTCTGAAGCATATTGAACATCCTCAGCGAAGTGAAGTGTGTTTGCCAGCTATTGATCTTTTGGTCAGACAAAACAGCTCTTTGCAACCCATTGGATCTTCAAAATCCACTTTTGACACCAACGACAGATCGATAAAGACCGAAATGGCTACTGTTCCCTTGATGCCTAGTTTCCTGCGTCTTTGCTGTCCGTCTGTTTTTTCACGCTTGATGAGCTCTGATGCTGCTTTTCCATGATTCATGTGTCTCAGACAGAGCAGCGATTTTCCTGTTGAGCGACACAGATGTTCCTGTTCTGCAGTCGCGCAGCTGATGGATTATATCGCAGTTGACTTGGTGTATTCTTTGTTTTCATTCTTTCATTCTCTCAGCGTGAAATTGTTCTTCGTGTGCAAAGTCAGATTTCGGCCTTAAGGTTTCTGAGCGCGGCAGCGTGCAACTTTTTATCCCAGCCACAGGGATGACGTTTTACGTCCACGAAAACGTTTACTGTCAACGGGAATGGACATTCTTTGGCAGTCTCGTGAGTTTGAGAACTGAAGTCAAGCAACTTTGAGCAAAAGGGTGCCGTTTTTTTCACGCGACAAAGTCCGTGAAGCCAGCAGCGTGTTTCTGTTTTCTTTGCTGTCAATCCGCATGGGAAGCAGCGTTGGAATCGTTGAATAGACTCCCAACTCGATTGACTCAATTTAAATTTGGATTCAATTTCATTATCTTTGAATTTTTATGGCCTTCCGCTTGCGGAGCGGAACAATAGAGCGGGATCCATGGCTTCTCCTTTGAGTGGAAAATTCAATCTCACACCAGGCAGACTCTCTGTGAAGGAACCGGGAACGCTCACCGCTTTCAACTGGGTAAATAAGTGAGCTAAGAATGGCTTAATTGACTGGGTTCATCTCACGAACTCAGGCCTGAGAAGAAACTTCAAGAATCTCCAAATCCTCACTGTGTCAGCCACAAGACGGGATCCAAAGCAGTTGCCAATACATGGACAGCTCCAGGCGGCGTCAGGCACAGGAAAAAGTGTGTTTGCTTTTCTTGGCTTGACTATCAAGAGAACTTTGACTCCCGCAAACTTGAGTGACAACATTTGGGTGGGAACTTTGATTTCATTCAAACGGTGCACAAGTGCAGATCAGCTCGACGCTGTTTTGCAAGGAACATACTTTGTGCTGACTCCGAACTGAGACAAGTTTCCCGTGTTGTCACGTGCTACCTCTCACGCAATCTTCAGGTCAACGCTCTTGGGTGTCGTGTGAGAGAAAGGGGAAAATGTGAGCAGAGGTTCACACGTATTCTGTTCCTGATTCTGGTGAGCAGTTCTTTCCAGAGAAGAGAATCAACCATCATGCGATAGGCAAATTATTGGCAAAAAAACATAGCCTGGAAAGATCGAGCTGTACCAGATAGAGGCCGAGCAATGGAAAAAACAGCTTTAATTGTTGAAATCACCACACTTCTTCGTCTGTGTTCCTTGCATAACGGAACCTCATCGACAGAATTTTCGTTTGGGTGCAGACATGCAAGCGAGTGTTCCCCTCATCCGCATGCAACTTCTCTGGTATGAGTCAACATCAGCATCCACATTCTGAACAAGAATTAAACCCAGCGAAATAAGTCGAAATAAACCACGACAAACTCAACCCGTTCTTGGACCAGCACCTGAGACCTTGCGTTGGTGACTTTGTTAACAGAACCTTCCACTTGCAACACATCAGTCGTGTGTCGTACCGCGCGATTGAAACTTCCTCGACCCGCCTCTGCGCGGGGAACCCAAACAGATCAATACGCGTTGCGGCCCGGAAAGCCGTGAGTCCGTCCGCCGCGCGAGCAGCTGCAGTGAGTCGAGCCTTGATCGCCGTTGTCGCCACAGCTTTAGTGCTTCCCACTCATGCACAAGGCGTTAAACGCATGTCATTGTTTCAAAGACCCAGGCTGCGAGGTATAGACAAGGCTGACATGGACGGATATTTTCTCTCGTTTTGGCTGGATTGATCTTGGATGTTTTGTGTTTTCTGGATTTGACCGGTTGGACATTCGATGAGGCTCAGGATGAAATCTACTGTGGGAAGCAACATGTGATCCACGGCGACACCACTGGACTTGTCCAGGTGAGCTGCACCAAGAGTGTATTTTTCTCCTTTTGTCTTGTGGTGAATAGAAAACTTGCAATTGAAACCATTTTGATCTACGTCAGCTCTTTGCTTCACCAAAGCTTCTATTGTCTCGTGTCAGAGGAAACTGAAAGTCTTGTCAAAAAATCTCTGCCAGTTCAAAAAGTTATCCAAATTGTTGCAAAGATAGTCTACATTCTCTTCAAGCCAAACATTTCAGGCATATGAAACCTGCCTGAAGAAAGCTGAAAGGAGGCACGATCAGAAGCAATTGTGTCGTGCGTACGAGCTCGTATCAAGGAATGAAACATTGTTATTACGAGACAGATGAATAATTGAAATAGAAGTACCTCGTGAGTCGAACTGGATCGAATGCAGTTTCGATTAGATTTACTGAAGCAAGCAACAAAAGCAGTTACAAAAACTATACACAACAAACACCAATATTTTACACAAGACAGCTGTGCGGCACACGACGTTTTCGTCTCCAACAAAAAGGCTGCAGTAATCGATAGGGGGCTCAGTAGAATAGTTCAAAATTGACAGCTACTTTGGACAAAATTGTAGCTTTTAAGCTCCGGGCTTAATGGATGCATTACGTATTGTCTGCATCGCTTCATTTAAGCTGGGATAAAGCTCTGAACATGGCGATGGCTGTGCAGAGCAGAAATGAGTTCTATTCTGTTCTGATGGATGCCGCATTTTGAGGTGAATTGCAGTGTGAATTTCAACCGAGGTTCCTCGCAAGCACGCATGAACTTTCAGGGCTTCCTCTTTCCGTTGACATTGTCTCGTGTCCGAGGTCAGCTATCGTGATTCATTAACAGCATTCTCATCAACACCAGCCAAATGCGAGATTCAGTTGAGAGAACGCCACATTTCGGAATCAAATTGAACAGAACTTCTGAAGAAATGCCAGATGATTGGTGTGTCTCTTGAAAAAAGAAATTCACTTGCATCAAGAATTGGTTGAACATCAACAATTCCGTCAACAGGTGAGGGGAATGTGGTGTATCAGTTCACACGTGCACGCAATATGTGACAAAAGAGCACTAGGAGACGGGCGTGAAAGTACTTTTTGTTCTCACTGCAAACCTGTTTCTTCCTTTCACGTACGCACATGGGCTCTACATGTGCCATGTTTCCCCAAACACGAAAAGCAGTTACTGCATGAGGCCATTCAACGTTTGATTTATATTTTCGGTTGCATTACCAATCCGCAAACACAATCCAGAAGCAAATGGCTCCATATCAACACGTATTGTTGCTGAAACTGAGCAAACTGGGTCAGACTGGACACGCATTGTTAAGTTACGAGAAGCTCTTTGCATAGACACACACACACACACACACACACACACACACACACGTTGATGTTCATTCTCGACAAAGAAACATTCTCAAATTGTGTCTCCAAAAGCTGTCCGCAACAGTCTCGAATTTGTTGCCTCGAACGAAACAGTTTTTGCTTGCGTGGTTAGTGAGTGAATGAGGACATAAACACGCGTTGAGAGATGTTCAGTGAAAAAAGAAACAAAAATCTTCGTTCAGCATGTTTTGTCAAAGGAGAAATGTTTATGTGCGCAGCTGTTCAAGCGACACTTTTGTGGACAATGAAGCAACAGCCGGAAACGTAAACGAATTTTTTGTTCACTTTAGTTCTTTGCAGACCTGGAGGAATGACTGAATGATTGCAACCTGAAGCAGTGCAAGACAGGCACAGACTAGAGGCATAATTAGTTGACATTTATATTTGGCCCCTCTCCTTCAAACCTGGTTTACACTGCAGAAACAAATCAATATGGAAAGAGAAGCAGTTGTTGAGCGAAAGCCTGGCGCGGCGTGCAGCTGATATTGCAGGTGCTTTCGTGCACTTCTGCACATGTCGCACACGATGTCACTGCTTGTGGTGTGTCGCGTGTGTTGATGGAGACTCGTACGAGTGGACCAGGCTACACTGCAGCGCCGGGAAAGCAGTTAAATGAAGGGTCGTAAGTGTGCGAGGACGTGATAGTGTTTCTCCCTTTTCGCGAGAGGTAGGTGCATCTCAGTCAATTTGTGTGTTCTTTGTAAGCGAAGCCATCAATAGAAATACCGGAGCATTCGGATCAGGCTCATCAGATTTCAGTCACGAATCCAGAATGACCTATTTCAAGAGCAGTGCTGGCAGATGCTGAGGCAATCATGAGTCTGTAGCTTTACTCTGAGTGAGTTGACATGGTTCCAAACGTCCCGTGGGCAATCTCTCAACTCAAGTTCCTTCAGTCAGATCTCATTTTGTTCAAATGCATTCGCTATCAGACTTGCTGCAGGTATTCTTCTGAAGTCTCTGTTCAGTTCGTCAGTCCCAGTTTCGGGTGTATTCCACGTGTCAAACAAAGGACTGAAACTCAACAACTCACGTAGCAGTATTTTCATCAGTCATTTTCGTACAGGGCTGAGACGCAGACGAAGAATTTCTTGGCTGGAAGATTGAAACGGAAGGTTTCACTCCGCGCGCTATGTTGCATGTCAAACGTCCATATTTGAGCAGACTCCTGATGGCAAATATTAAAAGCACAATCTCAACAAGAGCTGAGACCTGTGTCCGTTTGTTGCCTCAGGTGCAAGGCTGGTTGGGCCGCACCACAATGCTGTGTGATTGGGTGTGAGGTTCGAATGGAAGAGTCACACCAAATACTCACGCCGACGGGATCGTGGCGCTTCTTAATTCTGCGTAAGGCTGTTTGCTCTGATCTCGGGGAGCCAGACACCTCCTCCAGGGTACATCGGTCTAATATCTGCCCTTTTTTTGCAAGGGAGCACTTTGAGGCGGCTTGCTGACATCGAAACGTCAACATGACAAAGAGTTCTCTCATCTTTGAGGCACACGACAAATCAGTGCAAAAGCGAAGTCAAGGCCTTCATTTGCGGAGGTGCACAACGCCAGTTACCCTCTGCTCTTACACTCGTGGAGAGGCCTATTCTTAGTGATCGGCAAACATACAACTGCAGATAGAGCGGGAGAGTGATAGATCGCCTGACACTGAGGGACCGAATAAGGGCTGGGACCCGATGCAAATTATGGCCCTGATAAATCAAAAGCCATGAATCCCAAGCAACTGTTTAGAAGATGCAAACAGCTTCACCGGTTCATGATCCATCGAGGTGATCAGTCAAGCAAAGACAATTGCAATTTGAAAGGAAAAAGCAGCTTGTCCTGTTTCTTCAACGGATCCTATTCAGCAATGGACTCAACAACAAGTCATTGAATACGGAGGTATCGGACTCGTTAATCAGCCTCCACAACAAGAAACATCAATGCGAGAGTTAAACTCGGTCCGTGCGCATGTCAATCTGATGCGGAAGCTGCCATCAATTTTCAATGCTCACAGATAGTTATCTGTTTGATTTAGACATTGCCATGGAAATCTCCCACGGATCCTAACGCATTTATACAGTATCAATTACTCAAAGTGGTTTATGGATTCAGTGTGTTGCGTTTGGAATTAAGAAGCAGCAATTGCACAAGGAATACGCCATTCCGTGTGTGTTGAGGGAATTCTCTCTGCACATCCGCATCACATCCTCTGTCCCTTTCAAACACCGTGTGAAAGTAACACCTTTCACACTTCAATGCCTGTCTTCGTGAGGCCTTCGGTGCTTTTCCCATGATTTCTCTGGTGTTTTTGTTGCAAAAGCAAAAATGATTTCATTGTCAGGTCGAGGCTCGTGGGCCCAGAGGTCCAACTCGTCCACGCCATTCGGTGAGTGGGTGGAACGTTCAACAAACATTCTGGCTTGTGTGTTGCCTTTTTGTGTGTGCATAATTTGAACTTCCTGTCGCATGACAAATCCAAATGCTTGTAGACAGCAATGGAACATGCAAATATTATTTATAGATTTACCAATTGGATCCTTCATCAATTGGATATCGATTTGACTGCAGATGTGTCCATGTGGAAAAGGTGGAACTCTCGATGGACCATACACAGCGAAATTGCGTGTTAGTTCCACGCACTGAAGACCTGATAAGCGTCAGGCAGTTTAACAAACCCGTAAAACAAATTGTTTTCTCCGTCGATAAAAAGGGCCTGAAGCTGTGGCAGGTGAGCATTCCAGACACGGTCCAATGCCAAACTGACCAAGATAAAAATTTGTTCGAGGAGAATGGTGTCGTGAGTCTTTTTCTGCACATGTGGGAATGGGAACGTGTCTCTGATTCAGATCGAACATCGTGAGGGTAAGAGTTCGAGATTCAAGTTTGTTGAAAGGTTGGGGTCAGGACGCCAATCTTTCCAGACCCGAAAATCTTTCCAGCATGCTGAATCGTGTGGTCTCTGACTGGTTCATATTCTGATCTACGGTCAGTGGCACCTCAGTTTTACTTCGCTTGGTGAGAGCCCTTTGCAGCCACTGAGAATAACTGAAATTACATCTGTGCTCACTGTGGAAGAAAAGGTGGGGAAGTGTTGCAAGGTCCATTGCATTTTTCGCGAGCACTGAGCGCAGTCGGAGGAGCATTAGCGCGGTGTGCAATCATCATTGAGCTGTAATGCTGCTGATTTAAGGACCATTCCGTGTAGTTTCCATAATCAATCAATTTCCCACTGACATAAAATTTTCTACTTGAATAATGCGGTCAAAGCGGATCTTGTAGAATTACAAATTGACGCGAAGAAGAGAAAAACTGATGTGTGAAGAAATTGATCCCGTCTTGCGGTGATTTAGGATGGTGTCCAAACACATCTTCGCAAGGAGCCGAGTGTCAACAAATGGAAGTGGAGTCGGTGCAAGTCATAAGCATCGGAAAACCATTGCCGATTGAGTGATCCGATTCTGAAGAAGAACCAAGGCACTCAGCGATTGCGTTGACAAAACACCGACAACAAGTGAGTGTTTACGAACCATCGTGGGTACGTTGGAGTCTTCACGCAAAAGCAATGCAAAACACGGAACCAGGAATGAGGTACTTTCCGCCTTATCCATTGGATTGGACATGTCACAGTTGTGAAGACCCCCTGGAAAACGGAGAGGGAAGAATGAATGACAAGCATGATGAGAGAGTTCTTCAGACCGGGCTTACTCACGCTTCCTGGAAACTTTACACGAGTTACCAGCCTCCTTATCCATTGTCTTCCTGGAACTGAGCCTTGATGATAGACTTTCAGAGCATTGACTTCCGTGAACGGGATGCGTCAAACCAATCGTTGTGGAAATGAAAATCACATTCATTTGCGTGGTCGATCATTCTGCACCTGCAGTCTTCGTGTTGCCCGTTCGTACGTACATTGCAAAGCAAAACAGAAGTTGTTTGGAACTGCAGGCTGTCAGATGAATTGAGACAATCGGAAGTTGCTGCGGTTGTTTCACCTTTTGCCAGGGACTGGGACTGAAAAGAAAATGCTTGAGGATTTTGTCCTTTCTGGGAATTTTCCCCCCAAAATTCATCACTTGTATTCATGCTTGCAAAAGAAGGGTCTCAGATGCTTCAACACAGCACAGAGCATTCATTCACCAAAAGGCATTTTTCATTTTGTTGGCTTCAAAATCAAAAGGCGAAGCGCAAAACCCAACGGGAAGCCTTGACCCTCTCATTGTCTAATGTTGTCGCATTTTTTCCAGTTTGTTGTTGCAGCAACAGATTTATGCTGAAAGTGACCAAAGAGGCTTCTGTCTGGGGAGCAATAGAGTTCTGTTCCGCCATGAAAGAGATGCAGAATGTTTGACCAGAATGAATGAATCACAGCTCTAAAACACCACGGATCTCCTTTGTGAATGGCTGTCACAGCCCTGGTTCTGAGTGCTTGGTCAAAGACAGTTACACAATGTGCACCAAAGTTTTCACTTGTTTGGGAACTATGCAGAAGCTGACAGGCACGTTGTCCTTGTCTTTTGGAGTGACATGAATGTATGTCACACACCTGCACGTCCTTTGACCGTGGTGAAACATGTTCAGTTCAAGTTGTTTCTTTGACACAACAAACTTCACCTGTAGGGATAAACTGCCTGACAAGAACACATTTACTTCTGCAAGTTTGTGGTGTAACAAGCCAACCAACAATCACATCACACTGGATCGATGTGCTTCTGTTGTACATTCAGAATCTACCCATATATATTCCGGTTGTACACAAAAGAATTGATGTTGGATGTGAGAATATTGCCAATTTCGATCCACAGGAGGCAGTCATGTACACAGCTTCTGATGTCGTCTGCGAGCCAAGAACGCACTTTCTGCGTCATTGTGATCAAATTCCAATTATCAGGATGTTGGCGAGGTCAGGAAAGCGGGTGTGGTTTGAGTTCGAATCGACTTGTCTCAAATGACTGGTTGCTCACATTTGACTCGGACTGCTTTGGGTCTGATACATGTGCCTTTCTCTTGCATGACAGCTTCACATTCCACACCAAACTGCTGTTGGCAAACATCACAGACCCAAGTTGCGTTGAGTGGTAGTTTGTGACAGATTTATTGCAGGATTACCTCAGCCGGCAAACTGCAACTATTCATTTGCAATGAAAACGTATCATGGCTCGGGTTGAAAGTCAATGGAGATGCACTTATGATGTATAATTCAGAACGTCGACATTGGCGCAGAAGTCTTCTGTCTTCAGGTTCTAGGCGTTGCATCAAAGCAAACCTTTGAGTACAGTGCTCTTCAGACGTTTAACTCAATGCCAAATTGGTTTGCTGCACTGTGACTCGGTACACCATGCATTGCTGCAATCACATTTGGTGGTATTTTTTTTCTTCGTTTCAACATACCCAGAAGAGAGTTCTCATGGATACTGAAGGAACAGTCCAAATTCGTGCAATCTTGTCCCACATTGCTCACCGACCAGACCTGAGATTTCGTGAGTTCGCAAAACTTTCAAATCGAATCTCATTCAATTTATATGATAAATGAATGTTGATTTTGATTTCACAAAGGCAATGACTCCTTTGATTGACAAGACGTGGATATTTGAGGAAGAGCAATTAATTTCAGTGTTTGTGTAATTATAGAAGTGCCACATTTCAGTCCAAATGGAGGTTCTCTTGCGCGTCACTGAGACAAATATTCAAAGCTTTCATTTCACTTGATGCACCAAGGGATCGAATTTATCTGTGACAAAGCAGCAGTTCCTGATGCAGCACCAGCAGGTAGGCGTGCACCATGCAAAAGCTGTCTCAATGAGACGTACAGATCACATTGTCTGCGGGTTTCTGTTTTTGTACATTTGCGTTTGAAACTTCAAAGTCACACGCATGTGACTCAAAACCTCCCACTTGCATTCACTCTGTAACGTGTCTACGAAGAGAACACAAAGTGTTCGACTGGACTGTTGTGAAGCGACACCCTGATAGCGTGGTTCGAACACCTGCTCAGGACACACAAGTCCAGGTTGCAACGTGTGCACACGCATGCCAGAAATTCGGCCCCTTCTTTGTTATTTGCAAAGTGATATCACGTTGGAATTACCTTGCCCAAAGCAGTGCATGTCACTCTCATTGACAAAATGTGCACATGGAGCGCAACTGATCTGTGTTCGATCGTGTTCGGAAACACAAGAGATGTTCTGTGGTGTTTGCAGCCGGTCACTGGAACGCGGTGGGTGTTCTGTTCACATTTGTTCTGACAAAAAGTCCAATTGGGTTTTTGCTGTATCAAGGTCTTCACGAAGTTCAGCTGCCTGTTTTCACGTTGCTTTTGAAATGGTCGTTCTCTTGGTTCCATTTCAGGCCCATTTCTGAAGCTTCGGCACAAAAAAGGTGCATCAGGTTTTGTGTCACTGCGAAACGATGGTTGGATACATCGAGACAGCAATCAATGCGCTATTGACCTTCAGCAGATGTCCTTCTGCAAATTGGGTTCATAAGGCTTTCTTCTCCAGTCCATCAGTGTTCAATCCTGCAGCCAGTTTCATGGCGCAGCCCAAAGAAATCAAGAGCGATGCAAATGACGTTTTTGCAAAAACATGGTGCGCTCTTTCAGCAAATGCACATTTTCGATCTCTTTTCAAGATTGTGTGTGTCTGCTTTGCACAGTAAGGCGACAATCCGCGGAGCGGTCAAACATGTTGAACAAACAGAAGCAAATGAACGAGACAAAAGAGTCTTCGCCAACAAAGAGGGTGGACTCCTCGAAGCAATGGTCACCGGAACTCTGGGAGTTCACATGCCAACTTTAGTCATTAAAATGTGGCAGTGGAGAACCAGGACCCGTAAGTACTAATTTTCCTCGCTCAACTGCTTTCCTGTGGGTCATTGATTCATTCTTTGGCTTACAGTTGTGCAAATTGGAACCTGTGGATGTTCTGCTCGGTTTCCACCCGAAAGTGCAGAAAAATTGCAAACGATTGGAAGGCACAGTTGGTGGTCTGTGGTTGTTGTCCGTCTTAAACTCCCTATTGTGCCACACAGCTTGTTTCCTCTTCAAAGTGATGCGAGCTTTTTCTGCACTTTTCTCAGCAGCAAATTCGTGTTGCTATTTTTTGTGGTGGTGGTGGAGACGTAAAAGTTTCTTTGATATGTTGGACAGATTCAAACCCTCATCTGTTGGACAAATAAGTGTGGGCCTGGATCAATTAAAATTACGAAATGTGGGTAATCGCTCCATAACGGGTGACCTGCTGATCTACTGATTGCTGCTGGTTGGTGTAATTTCCAGACAAACTTACAACAAATCACAGTTCTCTCTCTCTCTCTCTCTCCACAGCTCCAGGTCTTTCTTTTTTATATACTGAAACGACTGATTTCTTTTCACAAAATCGAACAGGCAAGAATCATCCACAGATTCTTCTGGAGCAAACATACTGATGCGCGTGTGCGTCCATCGCGAAAAATTCGGAGAACGAAGCGAATGTTGAGATTGATCAATGAATTGTTGTTTGGGGGTCATGTCAGCACACGCGTCGGGACACCAATGATGAGCACCAGTCAAATTTCACAAGCACGCCTTTCCCCACGGGACTCCATGCAGCCTTTTGCCAGCCTGAAAAGAATACCACGGTTCGCTAGCAAGTCGGTCATTTCTTTAAGTCCTCCCCTTTTCATTTGTGAATTCTTTCATTTATTTCTGTTGTTTTTCCTTGATGAAATTGGGTTCTTCTTCACCAATTATGAGCTGTTACACAAAGCTGGCATGATGACTGTGTATTTTGTGGACATCAAAGAAGCGAGCGCCGGTCAAATAATATTTTGGTCATTCTCAGGGGTCCCTCACAACCAATAACCTGTTGAAAGAAGTGGATTTCTCATGGCGTCACAGCTGGTAAGTTGTGGGGCTGTTCTGTGGTGGCCGGCAGTGGCAGTTAAAGTGAAGCTGAATCAAAACCATGCACCCCAGAAACATGACGGGTCAAAGTGAGGGTACTGCAGATCAACTCACCCCCAAAGATCATTCTTTGCTGGTCAGGTGGAATGCCTCTTTTTGGGCCTCACAGAAGAGAGGCAGCCAATTTATGGAGACCTGCAAAGCCAAAGCCAGCAAAAAAACAAAATAAAGGTCCCCAAGGTCACCACCGAGTGATCCTGCCCTGCTGAAATGCATTGGTTCGGGGTCGCTGCGCATTGCATTCAGTGTGTACCGAGCTCAAACAGTCGCACAATGCAACAAAAGCCAGGGTGCGAACGTCGTTGCGCAGAAACCAGCTCCAAAAAGTTTTTCTTGATTCGCTGCTCTGGTTCAGAAAACCAAGACAGTCACCTGAACAACGGTGTGAGAGACAGCAAAAATCAAGCGTCTGTTGGATTTCTGCACATCACATGGGGCTCCGATTCCACACAATGCCCACATTATTCCTCGCCCAACACTTGATGCTCAAAGAGGATGATAGATTATCTGTCACTGTGGGCCAACTCCTCTGCTGACCTGTTCCGCTGAATTGAATTCATAAATCATATAATATGGAGCCTGCAGGGGTAGGCTTACGTAAAGCCTCGGGATGCAGGGAACTAAGCTCGGTATGTCAACATCGATGTGGTGCGGATGTTAATGCACAGAAGAGTGAGCACTTGCTGTCTGTGCAGTCTTGATGAAAGTGAAAGTGAGATTCTCCCTTCATAAAGTTGTCAAGGAACAGCGGTAAGTTGGTCTGGTGTTGTGTGATGCTCCCAAGTTCCACCACTGAGCTTTACTAAGAAACTGCACGAAACGAGCAGGACCCTGCATGGCTCAACAAAGATAAAACCCGGAATCCTGAGATTACTGGTGTTCAGGTACGTACGAAAGAACTCCACTCTAGTTGTTATAAAGAGAACAAAGGGTGCGCCTTTCATGACCCCAGCGTCAAGTTGTTTCGGTTGAACTTCTGGACCACAAGGACCCATGACCGCGACCTCCCATCCCAAGACACACATAGCCTGACGTCCTGGTGCCGGGTCCTTTTCCCATGAAAATCATGCAACCAACCGAGTTTTCGCAGTTTTCCTGAATGTGCTCGTCACATACCTGCGTTTGCTTTAACTGTAAAATCAGCACATAATGCATAAAAGCATTGTTTTGCGGCTGCAGGGTGAACTGCTCCGTTTCTTCCTGCATGAGCACCGTGGCACTCTCTGTGGACACAAAAGGGAAAGTATGGACTGAGGGCGGAAATGGGTAAATAAATGGGTACATCCGTTTGAACAGTCAGAGACCGTTGGAACAACTCGTCAGAACAGTTTCAACAAATGCTGCGCAACTTGAGCAAATACCCATGGCGTTTGAACAGCACGGCTGGTCAGCATGGCTCGTCAACGATCTTGGGACTCCCCCAGAGGCTCGGAATTTGGTTCCACATGTAAAAGGTAATGTGACTTCAGATCACAAAGTATGTAACCTTTGTGGAAGGTGACTGTCACCGCAACAGCCAGAAGCAACAAGAGCCAAAGCGGGAAAAGTAGCCATCTGTATGTGACATGGTGTCAGTGATAGAACAATTTAATTATGTGCTCAGATCCCTGAGGTGTGCTAACCTGTCTGTTGAAAATGGCGGAAGCTTGCACAACGCAGCTTCAACAGCAAAATAGAGTCCCATCACAAACACCACCAATTTGTATTTGTACTCCACAAAATTTGTGACAATATTGAAGAAAGGAGCGACTTTGGCTGTGAGGCTTCTTGGTTGAAACTCTTTCCAGACAAACTTGATTGGAACTGTCCGTAATGTCCGAAAACGAAAACAGCACAGCAAACGAGCAAGTGCGTTGTGAGGGCCTCTGACGCAAGGGACTGAGCGTGCAGCATGCCAAAATTGCAGTCGATTATCCATGAACAAGGAATTAATTTGGCGATGGATTGGAAAAGTCATCCAGGTGCAGCATGTTTTGGCGATGATAACACTCAGAACAGCCGCACACACAACATCACCCAGAAAGTTGGACCCTCCGACTCAACAAGCTTCTCAGTGGGTCTTGAGGCAGGCTTGCAGCGAACATTGTGTCAAAATGCGTGAATCCAGCTCCAGGCTGAAAGCCTCACTCCAACGAGCTTGGGTTTTCAACAGAAAAACACACCACAAAGTTGGCAAAAGCAGTTTTGATCTTCCTGTCAGAAAACGTGCAAGAGAGAAACAAGCTGTTTTCGGAAAACAGGATAAAATGGAAAATGCTGGCGGTCTTGCAACAAGCATTGTGCAGCTGCATGCAGCCTGGCAACGGAAGCAAATAACTGATGGTAAATGCCACCCAAATCCAGTGTGGATTTCTCATTTGGGCATTCAAAAGAAAGAGGAATAGGTTTCCCCTGAGCAAACCTTCAGCTTGTTCAGCTCCCTTCAATACAAACCAGAGCGTATTGCCGTCAAGAAACAACGCTGACGTTTGAACCCGCAGAGTTTGATGCGTGATTCTCAATGCCAGGAATTGTTCAGTCAATGGTAAATGCCAATTTTGGTGAAGTTTGGTAAAACCTCTGTTGGCATGTACCTCCATGACACTGCATTTTGCGAGAATAAAAAACAGTGAGAGAGGAACTTGTCTCTCTGTCATACTTTCGTGCACTACAGGACCGAATTTAGCATGGACAGTGAATTTCTGAAGTGAGTGAGCACACAAAGCTGTGAAGACCAAACAATGAACAAACAGAATGATTCATTCCCAGACCATGCAGTTCAGTTGAGAGTTCACTGTCCTTTCTCTGGTGTGATTCTGAATGCCCAATGTTCGAGCACTACAAGTCACGTGCATTTCCTTTGTTGCAGGCAGAGCCAAATCCCAGGATGAAGCAGTGCGGAAACGGGACGTTTGGAGGACCGTGTGAAGACACCTGGCATCAGAGTAAATGATCGGGGCAGTCAGGATAATGAAGAACCTCATCAAATATTCAGTGGAGACCATGATATAATGGCGGAGGTACCTCAGTGTCATATTTCTGTGCGACATGGAGGCCAAGGGTTTACCCACCGAATTACTTTGTTTATGTCGTTTTGTGTTTTCCAAGGCAGCATAATTGCGTTGTGAAGGGTCTGTTCTCCTTCACCTGCGAAGCCTTTCAGGGAACGCCTGTGCGGCCGTTAATGCCCCGCTCTGTGTGACACGCACGCAGACTGGGGCGAAGCGACGTTGAAACACGTTCAGCGTAATTGCACGGAAATCCTGTCCAAAGCCTCAGGTCCTTTTGAGGATGCCCGCTAACGTCGGTGGTTGTGCACGAAATACGACTGTGTACGATGACAAGAGATTTTGCCTCTCACGTAAAATACAGAAAAAAAAAAATTATCTGGCCGTAGTACTCAGAATTGGCAGACGCACCTCCTTTGATTGGATGACGCCAATCATGCCACCAGAAAATTAAAAAGCCGCTCAGATGTAATTTACGTTGCTTTAATTGGTATCTGTCTTTGACTGGCAGAGGCAGACCTATCAACAAATCAATTGTATTTTTATGACAAACACATCACGTCCCGCATCCACAAAGTACACAACAGCTTATCCATCATCCCTGTGAGGCAGCATAGGGACTGGACAAATGATTCCCCGCCACACTCCAACATGGCACAACTCTGATCTGGTTCACAGTCCACTGTTGTTTGCAGCGCAGTGATTTCTTCCTTGAAAACGCAAGAAAAAGGCCCAGAGTTGTCTTTGCAAAAGCGTAACACAAAGTACGAGGCCGGAGGGCAACAAATTCGCACCATTGTGCTCCGTTCAACCGATTGTTTCAAATGCGAAGCTGCCGAAGAACACGAATGTGCGTGGTTGTTGACAACAAAGACGGGGAAGTTTCGAAAAGCTTCACTGTACGCCTCGAAGATAGCGAGAAGGATGGCAAAGCGCTGACGTGTCTGCTTCACTAAACAAAGAGAAAACGCCAAAAACAAACAAGAGAAGCAGTGCTCAAGGCAACTGCGGGTGTGATGTCCCTCTCTGTTATCACACAAAAAGACCTGCAGCTGAGATACACGTATCGTTCGAAAAAAGTTTTGTGGGGGGTGAGGTTGGGGGGTTGGTATTCAGGCAGGTTGGTTTCCAGAGGTTCACCCACAGGTTGGTTTCAGAGAGGTTGGTACAGGGGATTGGTCCACAGGGCGATTAGCCCACAGGGTGGTCGGTCCACAGACGGAAACCTTGGTGCACAAGGGGTTCCACATTGCGGGTTGGTACACAGGGGAGGGGCATAACATCTGGCCGATCTTTCCTTTTCCGCACAGCCACTTGATGCTCTCATCCAAAGGGACATCGCACAAGAAACAAACCCAGATTGAGGCTCTGAAAACAGGTCACAAACGGGGGAAAATGCGTCCAAAAGCAGTGCACATGTGCACAGAAGCGCAAAGAACCGCAGCACCAAATTTTCAAATATGTTTGTTGCAAGAAGGTGGAATGCAGGAAAATCGAGGCGAAAATGCATCAATTCCTTCAGTTGTGACGAACAGGCGGGCCTTAATTGGTGCTTATTTGATTTTACTCCTCCGGTGTTCACGACAACCTTGATGCATCTCCTGGCTGATTTTCCCCACCTGTGAAACATCAGTGTTTCAAATTGTGGTGCATTGTCAAAATCATTTTTGCCGTTTTGAAATATAATTTCCAGGTCTAATTGTGCACAAATTTTGTTTTCCTCAAAAAACAGGTTTGTTCCGTGCGACGTCCTTTTTCTCCGTCCGTCAAAATATTTCATAATATCTCAGTTCTGGTGTGTTGTGTCGTGACATTCTCCCTTGTTTATTTTGCAGGTCGTTGCCACCTCGAGAAACGGAAGCTTTCTGCCATTCCTGCACACCGCTGCTGAAGCAATAACGAACAACAAGCCAAGCGGTGGAAGTTGAAGAGACAAACAAGGAAATAAGTGAGATGGATTTAACGTAGCGCTGCGTCAGATGGATCGGAACTGCCTCACTCATTAACCATGTTGGATAGTGTTTTGCTGAGCTCAGGCGGAAACTCTGCTTCCAAGCAACAGAATGGAGGAACCAAGGCACAGGAGGCCGGAGCCATTTCATCGATGAGGACCACGGATGGTACGCAGGGTGTGACACCGGATAGTCCCCTTGTTGCGAATGGCACTAATCAGTACTCGACGGCGGTGCTGGATCACTCTTTCTCCAAACACGACCGTAATCATCTGCAGCAGACTGGTTTGGAAAACAACTCCCCCTCTCAATTGACAGAGTTCTCTGCTGATGTCGGCAGTCGGGATGTAGATTCAAGGCCACCTTCCACCACTACAGCCAGCAACAAGAGTGATATTGGCAAAAAGAAAGGTGATAAGCTGCTGCAGCACATAAAGGCATCTTCAGCAGTGTCTAAATTGGATGCCCTCACACCTACCACTACACCTGATTCAAAGCGTAAAGCTGAGAAACCGAGCAGGAGAGCTCTGAAGCTCGGGAGCAGCAGCAGCAGCGCCTGGGGAGGCAGGAAGGATGCGGCGGGCAGCGACAGCGACGGCGGCGTCACTGGGTGCACATTGATGTCCCCTGACAACGCCCCGTCCATGGGCTGCTTCGGCTGCATCTCCAGAAAAGGTGAGCTTTTCAATTGAGTTCGCTTTGGCTCCATCGAGTGTCGGAACGTATTGATCCGTCTTTGGGTGATGTGGTAAATGATGACATACATACATTTCCAGAATCAAACATTTGCTCATCGATACGTGAAAAAAGTAGGTGTAATCTGGCTGGAAAAGCCAGCCGACAGAGGCAACAACATGGTCTTGAAAAAAGCTTCACTTTGTGTCTGTTGCCAACATCAGCAGTTTTTGGAATCACTTTTTTCACCAACACTCTCGAACACAATGTGTACGAGTAAGAAACAAGGTCGGAACGCTCAAGTGTTGGGCCTCTTGGAGAGGGGCAAGGGGAGAAGAGCTTGAAAATGTTGTCTCGTGATCGGCGTATTTTTTGTGGAATCCTTTGATAAAATCCTTGATTCAGTCCTGTCTGAAGGTTCGTCTTGGCGGTGTTCGGAAAGGTGATTCTCTGGAGACAGGGCAGAATGAGATTTGAGTCAGGGGAACTTTGTGACGTGCCAACCCTGTCTTGGAAGAGACAATGTGTGGCTGAGATGTGCAAACATGGTGAACTGCATCAAGTGCAAGCATTTACAGACAAATCTGTCTCTGTGACTTGGCGAGGTTGCGGTCACACAGTGTACCAGGTGAGTTGCGTGCAGACAGAGATGCGACCTTCCCCGTCACGAAACTGACTGCCTCTCGACACGTGGCGCGCTCGTAACTCATAAGAGCAGTTTGGACGTCGCTGCTAAGGCAAGCTGTGTGCCTCAGTTGTTGGTCATTTCCCTTGCACAGATTCTTCGCTGGAGACGTAAGCCCTGCGAAAGACTCCCAGTGGGTCGCAGAAGTTGGGTGAGCAGAGGCACATTGACAGTGACGATCAGATGGTGGCAAGAGGATGCCGGCAGTTCACTGAGCAAAATCCCTAAGGAAACAATCAGACAGACATGCAGCAAAGACAGAGATGTAGAGGTGAAACGGGGGGGGGGGGAGCGCCCACGCAGTCTGGCAACCAAGAACCTGTTCAATGTGGGGAACAGGGGACGAATTGGGAGTCTGAATCCATTATCAAGATGAACCACAAACGAACTGTGGCCCCTGAATGCAAACAGGCCCGTTGGACATCTGAACAAAATTATAAAAAAAGGCCCTTCCGTTAGTTTTTCCAACATACGCACCTGCTGAAATATTTCTCTCTTTTGTCAGGCCTCGTGTCAATATGCCAGCTGTAGCAACTGGGTAGACATCTCCGGAAGCCGAGGGCATTCAGATCGTTCTAATCGGAAGTCACTGAGCTTCTTTTCTTACTCTCATCCAGTTCTCGTGTCAGCACCACGTCAACACCATTGCAAAATCCGAGCAAAGCTGAATGAGTCAAAATTGAATTCAGACCAGCTGCTGCACAGATCTAATTAGGATTCATGTTCTTGGCAGAAAAGCTGCTTGAGAAATTTTCTTTTCTCAGCTGATAGGTACTTAGGAGGTTTTCGCAGAGGAGTGCACTCGAACTCGTACTTGGAACGTTGCATCCACACAAGGTGTACACGTGGAATATTTCGCTGTGATCCTGATGCAAGTTAATCTTGTCATCGCCCGGGTAAACCTTTCATTGGGGTGCACCAGCGGTTTTTCAAAACTCACTCATTCTAATCTGCCCATCACACAAGAAAACGTCTGTTCGACTTCGTCTTGTGAGGAGATTCTCAAGATCAATGTTGTTGTTCACAAGACGAGACGACGTCACAAAACCTAATGCGTAGCTTTTTGGAGAACTATCACAGGCAATCGCAAGTTCAATCCACTTTGATGGAACCTTGTACTTGGAACCTGTGAAATTAAGTCTCGATGACAAAACGCAAAATTCAGCAAATATGAGAGAGGTTGTGTGGTATTGAAATCTGTTCAAAAGCATACCTGGCCACATTGGGCGGCCTGACTGGAAAACTGACTTCAAGCTTTGGAATTAACAGTCTGGGGGTATCTTGGTTTCAGAGGGATCAGTGTCCGGGGCCCTGGGACCCCCTGGGTCTTCGTGAAGCAGCAAAACACTTCCAACGCCAGTGTTCCTGACAAACTGCTGCAGGTTGCGCCTTCAACAGCTGCTGTGCCATATGGCGCCCGTTCTGAGCTGCATTGCAGGATTCAGGTGCTTTTCACACAGTAATTGTGACCAACATTTTCCCAACATGACCATTCACGTTGACGGGACGAGCTTCAAGCACACTTCATTCATTCCTGCCATGTCGCAGCAGCATCAAAATGTTTGAGTGAAGATTAGCGAGGTCACTGTGACATGCTCGAGGCATAGGCTCCTCTACATGCAGTCTAAGTCCCGCCAAAGCCCGTTTAGTACGAGAACAATTTCTCTCCCTCGTGAGACTGTGAATGCTAATAAACGGCTCTGTCTTGATTTATCACTGCCGCTGTTGATTGCAGGTCATTGGAACAAGTGCGGTGAGAGAAGTGACATTCACGAGAATTGTCCACTGCGATCAGGTTCAGGTCGAGCAGCTGCGTGTGTTTCCTCGCAGTTTGATACCTCGACCAGCCGCACGAATGAGCGTGTACGAGCCTGTGCGCTGCTGTACACATGTTTGGCTGGTGGACGTTGATTGCTAGAATTAACTGTCTTGCCAAATTTCTGCCAATGTATGTGAAAAAGAAGAGCCAACATATTGAGATGGAATCAACTGCAGGAAGGCACTGAATGTTGATGAGGGTGATGAATGGATGGGAGAATTGCGTGAATTGAGAAAACTCGCGGCTGGTACTGTGCATGGGTTGAGGTGCAACGAGTGGCCACCACAGCCAAGTTGGTTCTCGTCTTTGTCCACACTGAGCAAAGCTCTTCTCCAGAAAGTTCCAGCCTCACACGTATCCTCGTTGATTTGTTTGCTCAGCTCACTTGAACTGAACATGGGAAAGAGAAATGAGACCTCTTTCTTCCTTAGTTGGGCATTTGTTGGTTGTTGGTTAACCCTAACCCTTACTCCCATTGAATTTATGCCGTGTGCCCAGCTGATTTGAACCATGTCGAGAAAGGTTCCACTCTCCATGTCGCATTGTGGTTCACGCGATATGGAAGCTGCCTCAAGGTTTATTAATTTTGCATTTCCTTCTAAATCTTACTTTATTGCAGGGAGACGAAATAGATTTAACGAAGCCCGTTCAATAATTCCAGCCTTGTCACATCCCATTGCTTGGTGGAAATGATAAAGTGTGAGGGAATTTTCGGTTGACACAAAGTACAGAAATCTGACGACACGCACAAACTGTGCATCCAGCGTTTCCTCCATCAACAGGACAGAGACGACTGAAGTGAACAAGATGTCATAAACGAGACGAACTCCGACCGTGAGGAACCTCAGGTACCGCCTGAGGTACATCAAGCAGTGTTCATGTGCAGTACCTCTTTGATTGAGTGCAACAGAAATATTATTTCCTGAAACGAGATTTGAACCCACTCAGGAGACTAGCACGTTGCCACTGTGCTACAGAGGCTGCGTTGCTTTTTGGTCAAAGTGGCAACTATCAATTATCTGGCCATCAGTCAGAACAAGCTCATTTAGATGTGAGCAGTTAACCTGGTCTGAAGAAGCCGGTTTGCATCGTTTACTCCCCTAACGGTGAGAGACCAAGACATGTGTTAATCTGCGAGAAGAAACAACCTCCTACAGGAGGGATACGGGATCAAAGAAGTTTTTTGTGACTCTTCTGGTCGCAATCCTTTTGGGTTCCCATTGGCAACACCATTGTTTTTGTCGATATCAGGTGTTTGTCAGTCTACTTGCCGCGCTGAGTGTTTCAAGGACACGAGCGACTCAATCAATGGATACAGGAAGCTTTTCTCAAGTCATGTTGCTCACACATTTTTGGACCTGCAACTATGCCGAGTCATGCCTTGGTGTTGTGAGCGTCTCGTCAACACTCACATCTTCCCTACAGGGTGGACGAGCATGCACGCAACCGATATCCAGAGTTTTCAGCATGGGACTTTTTGAACCAGACTGAAACAACGAAAGCCACAACCACATGTCGCGTGACAAAGACCAGGGTGTGGCACTCGTAGTCAGTCTCGCGTGGTTGGGAAGAGGCTTGCTGAGAGTCAAGAATTCAGAGTCCACACAAGACACGCTCTGGACTTGTCGTAATTCCAGCCAGCGTACGTTTGTTCACAGTCGAGTGACTCACAGGAAGGCTCACCTGCCATCATGGACACCGTCGCCACACGAGTTTACCCGTGGTTCCTCGCGATGGGTGCGAAGCAGTCACTGCTGCGTGTGCTGTGAGACTGAAACAAGAGATGGGATTTTGTGCTGCTGTGTGAATCACACAGATATCTGTCCATCTGTCTGTCCCTCTTGCCTCTTCCTTCCATCCACTTCATCATCGACTTGTCAGATCCTCTCCGGCCGCTGTCCTTCTCAACTGCACCTTCTGCTGATCGAATGTCCAACCTCTCACCAGGTCCAGACAAGAGAACGGGGCTTTCAAAGAAACGAGCATTATTGTACTTCGCAGACATCAATGCTGGCCCGGGTGAGCCAGTGGAAAGAATGGATTTAATCAAGATGCGGAGTGGAGATAAAAGTGAGAATCTGCTGTTACGGACGCAGGCCTCGTCCGCCGGGAGCCTCATCATCATCAGAGAAACCGACAGGAGTCGAGCAGCGGCCGCTGATGATGATAATTATCTCAATTGCAAAACTTCACGCATTCCACGATGGATGTTCCCGGCAGGAATATCTAACAGCATGAAGCAAGAATCAATCAGAGCGAGCAATTTCGTTGCATGGCTCTTCTGCAGACGTGTCCTGTGCATGAAAGTACGGCGAAGCTTCCCAGTGAATTGGTTTCGTCATCATGTCCCGCATGCCAGCCATGGTCTCACTTCCATTTTGTCACTTATGTATTTTTGATGTGATGTGAAGAAGTCTCTCGGCGATCACCGCAGAACTGATGGAACAATGCTGGAACCATCAGCAGCACATGTGCGTCTCTGCTGACCGCTTCTGTTTCGTTCATACACTGAGTTCGCTGTCAGGATCTACGATCTGCATGTGGAATTCGGGACAAATCCCGGTGCGACATGTAACAAATGAAAGGACCTCACCCGGAGGGTCATTCTGGATAAAATGGAACAAAGACAACCGTTCGCTGTACTTTTTATCAGAGTGGATTGCCTGGCGATCAGGTTAGCATTGATCCAAGGCGGCACAGATGTTCATAACGATTGTGCATTTTGAATGTCTGTGAACGTGCAGCAAAGACAGAGCCCAGACAATCCACAAAAGAATTTTGAACAAACAAAATTTTGCGCACCGAAATTATTCAAAGTGGGCTTAATCCGTGTCATTTTCGTGTGTTCTTCAGTTTCTTGAAGAAAAGCATCCACCCCGGTAATTTCAAATTCGTGTTTGCGAAGTTACCTGAATCAAGGAGAGGGAAGTGGCTGACTAATTTGAGACTGCCATCGACGGAGCTTGCTTATACGAGCGTGGTCTGCCCACTTCCCGACAATTTGATCTCGGCATAAATTCCCTTCTCCGTGTTGGTTTACAGATGTTCCGGAACAACACGGACGTGACAGAGCTAGACGGAAGCTCCACAGGCATTCAGTTTCCAACAATGTTTGTCTTCTCTTCAGAAAAGAATGTTTTGGTGTGACCAGCCGTGGTTTGCGAAAGGTCATACATGTTCAACACCAACCAACGTGCAACAACCGGACCGAACATCAGAGCACAAGCACACGAACACGTGCCAACTTCTGAGGTTCACAAAACCTTGTGGCTGCTGCATGAATCAGGAGATGCATGCGCGTGACGCCCTGACGGGGGTCAGGACCTGACCATTTTCGAGGTAGATCTAGATGTCAGGCGAGATACGAGGGGGACCTCAGATACAAGGATAGGACCTACCTGGATTACCCAGAGGTTGGTGTTTGGGTTGGGTTCACTTGGGCCCACGGGCATCAATAGGTCGACCACCCCATTGGGTAATTGTCACAGGCTCGCTCCGAAGGAAGCGCCTGTATGAAAAAAGCTGCACTTGTGCCCGTCAAACAAGCAATTTGAAGAGCCCAGATTTATTTTGCCGATCAACAGGATCTGCTTGAATGAGTCGAGATTTGTTGAGGGGATGATCGAATTGGTGGGACCGAGGGAAGTGCGTGTCTGTTTGCAACAAGAGCAGATGTGTCCAAACAAGAAGTAATCAGTGGAGCCTCTGTTGACTTTTGTGTGATTTTTCCAAATCAAATGAACGTGGCAATGTTCACAGTGCATGCTTGTCTTTATGACTGTATTGTCATCATTGTACTGAACTGACCACTTCACAATGGATGGAGTGGACACTAAACCGGCGGAATCAATGCCTTATCTTCCACGCTTCGTCCCTCAAGTGCTGTCCAGGCCGTATCAGAAACTCTTGTCTCCGGCTGCGGCCTCTTGAGACTCTAGGAACAGCAGTTTTTGTACGAGACCTCTTGGGTTTCAAGCATGAGTCTGTGATGGTGTCTTGTGGCGCATGATGAAAAAATAACTTGCTCCGCTTCGAAAGTTACAGACGTTTTGAACGTCTGACACACCAGTGCGATTCTCCTATGCAAATTTGGACAGTGAATTCGTGGACGTGGTTCGAAGACGATCAGTAGTCCACAATTCCAACCGAAGACGATGCCGACTGGCGATTCCGCCAGGGTTGATTCAATAACCTGGTGGGCAGCGTCCAGGAAACGAAGTTTTGGGGTTCCGAAAGTGTTGTACAACTGTCAGATTGAGGGGACTTGTTCTGTCCTTTCAGAGGGTCAAAAAGACAAAGAATCAAACATCAGAAGGTATCTCTTCATGTTCATTCAAGTATCAGTATCAGTTTCTGCGCCGGCACAGAAAGCTCAAGAATCCAGGCAATCATGCGAGTATCAGCAGCTTTGGCGAGTTTGCTGTGCATGCTGGAGAAGGGTGGCTGGGAAATTAATGACGAGATCACACATTCTTCGCAAGCATGTCCTGTCACCATTTCAAGGATTTGATTGCAGCATTATGACCAAACGTTTCCTTGTGTAATGTTCACAAACTGCAATCGCCAGCTCGTCATTGAGGACAGAACCACCCTATCAGTGCATTGCATGACAACCAATCACCACAATACATCAAATCAGGGTCCCCGGTGTGAAGGGCAAATTGGCTTCAATCCCTTCCGGACGGTACAAATGCTCTCTCGGCTTGTGCATCTGTTTTGCACAGGCTGTCTCTTTTCTGACAAGATGTCAAGTCAGTTGGACACCCGACCTTTTCGAAATGATCCCATGTTCTGCGAGTAAACGGCAAAACCCAAGTCTGCAAGACTTGTCCTCTGGCAATAGCAATTCTCCTGAAGATCCGTATTTGCTTTGCGCGTGCTTTTGGGTTCCTTGGCACCTTGAAGGGTGTTTACAGGGTGTGGTACCAGCAATTGACGTATTCTCGTGCTGTTCCGTCAGAGGTGTGACCCGCACGAGTATATGAGGCATCAGCAGTGACAATGTCACACAGATCTGTCAAGGTTTGAGAGTTCTCCAGCTGACTGCGATAGACTGATGCTGCCCAGCTATTTTTTCTTGGACTGACTATGTAAAGCATTTTCCAAAAAAAACAAACTATCACAGTCCTGGTCATGTTTCATTCTTTATGGGGTGAGCTGTGACCAAGGCTGGCAAAATTGTTCGCCGTCGAGGCACCAAGCGCGCACAAATGAAATGCAAGAAGTACTGTAACCTGATGGCTGATTTGATAAATTTCGCTGCAGCACTGGATACATGTTCAAAAGGCCAAGGTCCATCTATTTTGGTGAGTTAGCTTTTTGCAGTGCAGACTTTGCAGCAAAACGTCGCACCCGAACAGGGTACCTTGGTTCCTCTGCTTCGTACTCAGTCGCTGTTTAGATTTTGCTGAAAAGACCATTTGACATTTATATCCGGAAGCATCAACACAAAGACATGAAGCAATCAGTGGCAGGTATTCAAATGTCATTACCTGCGGACTCGAGCGCAGCAGCTGCAGCCGCAGCAGTCTGGACAGCAGTCTGGTGCGATGTCACCGCCTCTCAAACAAAATCCTGCAGATTCTGTAGGACGGGTGAAACTTTGTGAAAATCAGATTTGATGGCATTTGTGGACAGTGGATGTTGTGACTTTGTCGACAACATCTGATGCCTTTTCCTTGAACAGCTGAGAAACATATGAAAAAGAAAAGTCTCTTTGCTCCGACGATGAGACATGTAATTGAACAACTTGCATCAACAAGCCAGACATCCTGAAGCTTACACAAGGACACGTCGAACCGATCTCAACTCGTTGCATTGGGAAATACTACATTTCCTTTCTATTCTCTGGATACTACGATAGTCATCGCGTCTGTATGGGAGCACGACACGAACAGAGAAAGCAGAGGAAATCGTCGCATTACCTGGTCAGGTCCCTTCCTGTCAGCGGAAGTCTGCCGTGGACAGGGGCAGCTTCACCTAAATGAACAAGAGTACGTTGTAGGATCTGAGAGTCTCTCAGAAACGCCGAGCTGAATCAGAAATAAAAACAACAGAAAACATATCAAGTTCTCGAGAAGATGGCCAACATGGTGAATCCACAAAAGACAATTGTAAAACATTCGAATATTGAAGCACTGCCCCGACAAAAATGTGAACGTTTCTTGCACGTTGATGCTTCCTTGATTGTTTTGTCGCAAGTAACAACGAATGTTCCACGATTTCGGAGCACACAAAGCCATTTCCCATCATTTGCAGGTGTTCAGAGAAGCACAAGCATCACGTTCAAACCGGCGGCAAGTGTGCCCCAGTCAAACGTCCCGACCCAGCCACGCACGATGAGTTCAACAGAGCAGGAGGCGCAGCCCGGCTCGGGGCAGGTGGAGCAGGTCCGCCCGCAGCAAGCCGACCACCACGCGGCCGCACCGCAGATACCTTCAACATCAGCAGACGAGCTTTCATCACCTCCAGTTTCTGCAAGTTTCGCCACTTCATTAGGTACACAATTTTATCCTGGTCACAAACATTTTCATGCACTTGTGGAGCAGACAATGACTCCACCTTATCCTCAAGCACGAGTTCATATTTTGGTTTGGCATTCTTTCGTGCAAACACTCTTGTCATGGTTTGACGTCTGTGCCTTTCAGTGTCAAGCATGAGTCAGCCTCTACCGACTATCCTCGAGGGAGGCTCGTCGTTGCCCAAGTCTACGTCGGGCCCGACGCACCACACGTACGTGAACGTGGACAGTGCCGAGATGCAGTCGCACCTGCACACTTCCGCGAGCCTCGACATTCCCATGTCCAAGTGAGTGCACAGAATTGTTGTGAACCCAGTGGTCTGTAAGCAAGGCGATGACACATGATTCGTCTGGTGGTTGAACACATGTTTGAGGAATGTCACAACTTTCAGTTCGAGTTCATTCGCGTCAACGAGAAATCGACGAATAAACGGCACACTGAACACACTTTTTGCTCGACAAGTGTTAAGAGTCGCAGGGCCGATGCTATAACTGTCACAGGAAAGGTTCCGGTCATAGAATGGAAAAATTTGATCCGGTCCTGAGCGAAAACATCAACAATAAATATTTGAAAGACCCAGCATTTTGTGACGGAAAAGGATCGAGACCATCTGACCGTCAGCAGCTTCAGTTTAGTGTGCGAGATTATGAGACCAAACAAATGGTGATGATGAGGCTGTTTGGTCGGAATCACACGACTGCGTTGATTTGTTTCAGGTCCTCATCACATCACACGTACGTGAACACGTCGCACTTCAACACACAGATCGAGCAGACTATCTCGACGAGTCAGAGCCAAAACTCGACGGTCGGCGTGCCGTCCTCTCTGTCCAGTCCTCACTCCGTGTCCTCCGCACCACCCGTCATCGGACTGCTGGGCGCCCCCTACACATCCCCACCGAGTGGAGCGTATCCCGGGGGACTGCTCACCTCCAGTGTCGGAATTGAACCAACTGTCTCTCACATTTCGGACATAGCTGAGTCTGGGACTTTCAAAATCAGAACGACCTTCAACACCAAACGGGACCAATCTCCCCACGGGACCAGCAGCGCCTCGCAGCGTCTTTCTCACAGACTGCAGAAAGCGGCCAGCTTTGAGAGCAGACCGACTTATACCACTGTGAACATTGAACCTCAACGGTTGTACAACTACGGTGCCAATTTTTCGACAAGTGTGGGCCAAGTCTCCCCTCTTGTGTCCAAATCGACCTCGGGGCCCGTGATTCACAGATCAACCAGTCACGGCGGGCACATCTCAATGGGGGTCGGGTCGTTTCACAGCTCGAGAAGTGAGCACCAGGTGATGGTGCTGAAAGAGGCCTACTCAGGCTCGGGCAGCCCCAGAGATTCGTCTCCGCTTTCCGCACGGTCCACAAGTTCTTCACAGTCGATCCATTCCATCAGCCAGCCTCACAGGGTCAACTCTCCCCTCGCCACAAGCAGGTGTGTCTTCGGATTATTTTTAAAATGAAACACGACACTGACAACAGGAGCTTGTTTTCACTTCAACAAAATTGTGAATTCCACACACAGAGCCAGTGACATGCCGGGATACCAGAGAAGCCCGATGGTGACCAAGTCGGCGAGTTTTTCGGGACCAGGGGACAGCCAGGCGTTTCGACATCAGGGTTGCGCCAAACCAGCGTCGTCCTCATTTTCGAATCGACCTCAGAGGAAGGTGGGTCCAGTGATTGCAACAGTGATGTTGTCAGTGTCCCTCTGAGGTGTACGTAGTGTTCACCCTGGCCTTGTTTTCGTGAACATGTGATCATTTGTTCCGAAAAGAACCACTGGGAGATGTGTCATTTTCTTTCAGGCACTGACTAAATTTGAAGACATCAGTGATGTAAATGCTTTTATTTCACAGGTTGAGAAGGTCGCGTGTTCCACGCAGACTCCGGATTCCGTTCTGCAGAGGTTCTCCGCATCCCAGAGGCTTCAGTCTCCGAGCAGTCCTGCTCAGAGGTCGCAGTCGTCAGGGTCCAGCCACGGTCACAAGCGCTCTCACAACCGAGGGCACCTGGTCGCAGTCTCCAGCCTCAACAACCCGACCCCCGCCAACACACCCAAAATTCCTCACAAAGAGAGGAAGAAAGGTTCGAAACCGAAACGCGGTCTCTTGTTCGGAGAAAATTGACACAACTGCTTGACAATGAAAGCGGTACAATATTTTTCTTTGGTTCTGTTCTTCTGCCAGCATCCAGGTTGTCTCTAAATGTTCTAATTAACACAGGCAAACAACAATGTTCTTCTCACAATAATAATGCGTCTCCAATCAGTTGCATCGAAAGAAATTGAATCTGGCGCAGGTCAGCAAGAGAAGCAGCACAAGTCGAGCAGCGGCCGGAGGCTGGTCGTATCCACCGGGAGTTTGGAGCGGAGCCTCCCGGTCTCTGTGGACAACCACCAGCTGCACCACCAGCAGCTGTCACAGCTGTCTCAACAACTTGCCTTCCTCGAGCAGAGAGCCACGCCCACAGGTAGATCCACGTTGCTCGTGTTTCGTGCTGAAAGTAATTGTTGACCTCAAATGCTCAAAGAAACTTGAGCGTGGGCAAACCCTTCATTGTACTTCGTGATTCGTGTCTGCAGCTTATGCAAGGTTTCACCAGAATGTCGCTCTCCAACATTTCTGCGTATTCGCAGTGTTGATTTCCGTTTTGGCAGGATCCCCATCGCTGGCGGAGCGAGGCCGTGACAAAGGTCGAAGACAGCACCGCTCGCTGAGCAGCTCCAGGGAGAGTTCGCCCGCAGACAGTCTCTCCAGCACCGGTCGACTCATCAGAGGTAAGCAACCAAATAGCTTGGAGTAAATTCAAACTCACGACAAAATTGATATTGGGCGACCACATCACAGCCAAAGACACAACAACAAGGTGTCTGTCCTGTCAGAGGTGAATCCAACAATGGATGAAAAGGAGGTCGAGCTCAATGAAATCGTGTTACGTATCTTCGAATTTTTAACACGAGATCTTCAAAACGTGCGCCAGAAGACAAAATATCAGGGATATGCATCTGGGGGATCGTCCCTTGTGTTTTCGCTTTGGGTCAATGGAGCTCGAGGATGGTCATAGGATGATCCAGAGAAGAGGGACAGGGCTGTCTCTGACACTCGAACAAGTGTTTTTGCCCCTTGATTGGGTGCTGAAGTTGAATCGGCCTTGTTCGGGATCTGAAAGGAGAATCGTCTGCTGTTGACTGTTGCAAAGATTACTTGCGCTCGGCAGAAACCCTAAGTTTTGCGAAAAAATGTTCTGGCTGGCGGCTGCCAACGGGAAACTTTGTGTTGGAAGATCAACAGAACCAGACCAATGGATAAGCGCAACTGAACCAGCACGAGCGTACCAACACAACAAGACAAGCACAATCAGAAGTTCCGAGGCGGGAACCCTGATGGTCGCGGAAGCCCAGGGGGTGGGGTGGGG
>JAAUXT010007357.1_pt1 | contig 34656 bp, 36 predicted proteins | sample 7278171 | NCBI WGS metagenome assembly JAAUXT01 (sample SAMN14350112, study PRJNA611818) | marine sediment metagenome | isolation source: surface marine sediment (1.8m) | place: French Polynesia: Moorea | collected 2018-08 | reverse complement strand
TTACTCAAATTTTCACAAAAGTTGCCCAAGAAGTTTATAAACATTATTCACATACCTGAACTTTCTTTGGCTGAGCCATTTTCTACAAAATTGACCACGTAAACGTTTCCCATGCCAGCAGACGATTCGACGCACGCGTGTGCAAAATTCGACGTGGAAACCCGCTGTGACATCACGGATCGCAGTGGTTTTCCTGAAATTCGACGTGTCACGTGTTCGGCGCGAAAGCACGTACGCCGTGCTTAACCTATCTAATTGCAAAGAAAAATTCCTCGAATGGAAAGACTCCACCCACACAAAAACCTACGAGTATCTGCTGCCATGGCCCAGAGTCCCTGAAAGGCGTGTATTTTCTTTTCGAAGAAGTGGAGCAAGGAAATTGTCCAGTGACTTGATGCGCTTGACATCCGACCCGTCGATGCTTTCACGGGGACCAATCAGCAGGTAATTGCAGGAATATGCTGTGCGATATCGTGGTTAATTGGCGGCGTTGAGCACTGATCGCCGGATTCAAGAAACTTCTTTCCACAGCAAGAACGCTCCCTACTCGCAAAGGAGATAACCTCTTTTCTGCGTTTGCAGACACTGGAATTGGGCCAAGACAGACAGACAGACAGACAGACAGACAGACAGACAGACAGACAGACAGACAGACAGACAGACAGACAGACAGACAGACAGACAGACAGACAGACAGGGGTGTTGTGTTCTCTGTTGGTTCAACCATTTATTCGATACCGCTGTCGAAGATTCGAGGAAAACGTTTCAAACATTCCTTCATGTATCGACTGAGAAAAAGAACTTGAGCTCTTGGTGGCCTGTTTGCGTGTTTTGCTTTTCTTTTTCTGCTTGTGATACAATTGTTGAAATTACACAAACAAGGGACAAAAAGCACAAGGTCAAAAATTCCTGTTTAGTATCTATAGCACTGCCGGCTTTCGTTGGTTCCTCCCACGCTCGCACATTGTTCTGTCGTCCTTCCTTTGGTTTCTCCAAAGAAGATGTGGCGGCACGAAAGGCGTCACTATCTCACCTTCCTGCAGCCAGGTGGAGAGGGCGGACAGTATTGCACGGTCATCACCTGCAGATCCCAAACACGACCGTCCTGTAACGTGAAACAGTGGACTCGCTGCGCACGGAGCATCAGCCGGAAGTAGCCATGGTCCCTGCTGTGAGTGGCCAGTGCGCAGACTGGTGAACTTCGATATGCAGGTCGAGTATCACCGCCGGCTCTGACAATGTGACGCTTGCCGGCGCGCCCCTTGGGACGCACTCAACTTATTGCGTCGCGAGAACACACACACGCTCAAAGCAGCGGTCAGGTTGTGCAAACACGGGCCACCGGCCGCTCGGGCCAAGAGCCCCATCTACTAATCACTCGCCTGCATGCACGATGTCATTGCTCCCACTCATGCACGCACAGCGCGTGTTCGGAACCAACGCCATTGAACTCTCCTGACCTGCGGTGTCTGAGGAGCTAATTTCCATCAAAATGCTCGTTTGGGAACAAGATCACTGTGACATCAGTCTGGCCGACGCCCCGCCCTGTCGTTCCATGAATGTGAACATCGCAGAGCAGGGGCGCATCACCACATGGCCTGTCTGTGTGGAGAGAATAGACTCTCTACAATGGAGTCACAAAGCCATGATCGTTGCATGTTGAGGATGTTCACATAAAATCTGATCTTCATGCATTGGGACCGTCGCCCACTGTAGATCACTTCACTTCCATGAATTGCTCAACGGAGGTGTCGAATGAAGACTAACTCGTGTTCCCAGTTGACTGTTGATATCTTTATTGATGGCTGGTGATGAACTGACAAGCCTGTCACAAATCCTGGTTTATATACTCAAATTGGTTGATGCATGAATGTTATAGAAGGTTCTGGATGGATATAGAATAATGTAGTTGCATACGGTTTTTTCTAGAACATGACAGAAGTTTACGGAATATACTACAGGAGGAACTGTCTGTATTACGGTCAATAAAACCCAAAAGGAAAGTTCGTGCTTTGGAAACAACACGTTGCAAAATGTTCTTTGGTCGTTGGCCAAATGGAGCGTTTCCTTGTAACTTTACCAGATTGGGCACAGCAGGTTGATGTCAATGACAAACACATCCGTCGTACGTGCGTACACACATCTGCAAAACAACCTTTCACAAACAGCTTTTTGAACAACTTTTCCTGGTTTTTTTTCTGGTTTTGCTCAGTGTCTGCGTTCAGAGATGAACTGTGAGCTGCCAATATTACAGAAACCTGAGTGCAGTTCTCGATTCTGCCAACGAAGTGCAACGCATGTTCCATTGGAACCGTTTGGTCGCCTTGTTGGGGAATCTGGCTGCATGGGCACTTCGTGCGTCCCGCAGAGAGGAATGAAAAGGCGCTGTGTGGCAAGCGCTGTATATGCTGGAAGTTAGATTGTGCACTTAGTGCGCACTGATGCGCACTTAGTGTGCACTTATTGCGCAATTATGCAGCCAATTTGAAATTCTGCAGCCAATCACATGCAAGTAGCTGTGTGAGGAAACAAACTGACTGGCTGGTGCCTAGCAACAGAATGCACTTGAGGAAGACAAGAAGCGTCCCTAGATATACTTCCAGTATATAACCAGATAATCGTGTGGGGACGACCTGTTAGCCTTGGTCGGAGGTGATCCGTGCACCCTTTTCGTCGCTCAGTTTCCACGATTTTGGGTTGCTCGTAGTTACAAGTTTGGTGAACTTTGATTCTTCAGCAAGACTTTGAAGAAAACTGGCATCATGTACAAGCCAAAGAAAATTCCCAAAACTTTTGCAAGAGGAGGAGAGTGCCAAGTGTTGGCATGGACACCACGGCGCAACACTTTTCCTGTCAGTGGGAGTCGCTGCACACCCCAATGATTTCATCGATTCCAAGTGCAACTCGTTTCAAACGACTGACAATCAATCCGCAACGTTTGATTTTGTCATTCAAGAGTCTATAGATCACTGCAGTGATTTCCCTCCAACCACTCCGTTACATCGATCACTCATCAATGAACCCTGTCCACTGTGTCTGCATCACCAGCATTCCGAGAGTCTGTGTGGAGTTTACAGCAAAACGCAACGACCGTGTTTGGGTACACTCTGTTGTTCCTGCTCTCCCACGTGAGGTTTTCTGAAGACTATCATCGACAACGGAGGAGCGCCTGACATGACAGTGCGTGACAAGAGCAGCTTACGCGGGTTCTGCATCCTCTGGACCGTCGGAGTGACCAGGATGGCCACAAGGATTTCCTGGTCACTGGATCCACCCACGCGTCTGTGACTCAACGCCACTCGGACGAGGAACATTTGGTGCGAATGTCGGTCAGAACAAAACAACGAATTTAGAAACGAGTTTCTGAAGGATTGGACAAAAGTTTCCATTTCTATTTCACCCATGCAGACGAATCAAACGCAATCGAATCAGATCAAGCAACAAAGTGCGGAAAGTATTGATCAGTGTGCAGATAGGAACTGCAGTTACTGAACCGCAGATCCACAGTGCGGCTGAAAACTACAATCGCATTGCTGAACAACAATTACCCTAGGTTCCACAAACATTGTTTTGCGGTCGAAAACGAGAAATTCAGAACACCTTGACAGCATTTTTCTTGGGGGAACGTTGAACGGAAAACACAAAAAAGGAAAATGCTCGAGCAAAGGATTACTTTTCACGGGATGAGTGCAAGTTTCGATTGCAACGTTGGCTCATTGGTGCGGCAGTGCTCTGATTAGAGTGAAGCGATGGCGAGATCGTACGCGCAGCTGACGGCGCTCACGGAACGGCCCGACGGAGAGGAAAACGTACCCGATGTGCTCAAGCAGGAAGCGCTCCAGATCAAGGTGCGAAATTTCAATTTGCATCAGTGGCGTCCATGGTGTTGGGACCACAATCCATAGTGACTTGTGTTCTTTCGTGCCAATCTGCGACCTGAGCAAGCTGTGCAAAAGAGGACGGGGCACGAAAAAAAGGCGGGGGAAAATTCACTCAAATTCACCTCACCGCCTGTCGTGATCAGTCGGTTCACGTTCTCGACTCTTCAGCTTGCGTGCACCTCAAACAAAAACTTCAGCTGATCTCGCTTTGTGTGGCAGGTGAGCAGCGACGCAGGCAACCTGAGCGAGGAGTACGACACAGATCTTGAAGACGATGGTGAATGAACCTTCCTTCAGACAACATGCAAGGGTTGCCCCCTTTGTGCAGTGTTTGTTCTTTCTGCCTTTTCACATGTGGTGGTGTAGCGGGGAAAAAGACAACAAGAAGGAACATTTTCTCTTGTCAGCTTTGCTTTTGTTCTGGAGGGATTTTTGCGAGAATTTTGAGACCTTTTCCTTGTCCAAAACTGACGGATGACAACATTTTCTGTTGAGAAATATCGACTGGTGCACGAATTGTGCGTGACAATTGTGAACGAACTTACGGCTCGTACATTGATTTGGGTCTTCCTGAAACCAGTTCTCTTGCATTGGTTCATTCGTTCAGTAGAGTTTTCTCACAAACTGGGGTCATTTGCAGTTTGGTTCACAGTCCTTTGGAGCTTTGTTTGCGTGTCTTAGAATCAAGCGCCGAATCAAGTTTTTGTGTTTCCAAAGAATAATCACTGGACGTCCTTCTGTTTGATTTGCCCAAAGGTAGATGTGTCAGAATGTGAACAAATGAGAGGAACAAGTCGACCACGGTTGTCTCAACTCACATATATTTACCAGCAGCGTGAACAGTTGGGAACCTTTCTCGCAGACGTGCCGCGCCCCCGGGACCGCTCCCCGACGGGACGCACGTTGTACACGGCGACGTGCGCTCGCTTCGCCCTGCCGCCCTGCCAGCGCGCGCTCGACCAACTCGACTCACCCGAACTTTCCCTCAAGTTCAGACACCTTGGTCCAGCGAGCATCAGACCGCTTGCAGCTGGACTCGTGGTTTGTTCACTCTGTCTCTTCCTCTCTGTGTGTCTTTGTACGACCTGTCGTACCTTCTTTGTCACAAGGCTGTCAATGTAAAAGGCAAACGGAAGACAAAAGAAGCCATTCATTTTTTTGCGGCTCAAACAGATTCCCCCAAAACACTTGAATTTCATGTGATAAATATTTCAAGATGATCATGTTCAAGTTCTTCAACGGTGTACCCCAAGGAAATCAGTGTTCTCACGCACTTCACAGCCTCTGATGGACACCAATTGAATCCTCACAACTTCTCCACCCACAATGCGTCAGCTCCGCCTCGCCTTCTTGCAGTACAACACGCGCGTCTCGCGGCTCGACCTCGAGGAGAACGATCTGGGCGCGACTGGGGCTCGTCTCATCTGCAGCGCGCTGCGCGACAACAAGACGCTCACGCATCTCGTGAGAAATCTCGACTTGCTGCAAATCCAATTGCCTCGAGAATTGAGTGCAAAAATAGGATTCTTCGCTTGAGTTTTCAGCAACGTGTGCCAAAAGTGAACCCGGGATCTTTTGTGCTGATAAAAATTAAATCACTTATTGGCTGAACATCTGCAGCAAACCATAAAGTCTAATTTGTTCATTAAATTCGCATCACTGCCATGCTTTTGTAGGACCTGTCAGGCAATTTCCTGGGCGGCGGAGGCGCAGTGGCGCTGGGGCTCCTGCTGCGCTACAACAACAGCCTGATGCACCTGACGCTCGCGCGCAACGCCTTCACCGACCAGGACGCCGCTGCCCTGGCGCAGGGACTCGAGGTGACCCTGACTGTTCAGTGACGGACATGCGCTCTCACGTGGTATTTGGTCTGAAATTCCATTGTGCGACAGACTATGTCAGTATCGTAATTAGTTTGGGTTTCTCAAAATCTTAAGGTCAACAGAACATACTGCAGTGACCACAAGAGATATGATTTTCTTGAAGCACAATGAGCGGGTTCGACACCTGGATCTCAGTGAAAACGAATTCTCCGAACTGGGAGGCCAGCAACTCGGCACCGCCATCGGTAAGACTCCTGCTGAATACCCTTTGTTCCTTGCACAATCCTGTCAATTTTCAGGTGCACCAAAAGCAAAATCACACACACAGAAGTGTGCCCCTTTAGTTCTTGTACCAAGAACGCCACGTTTGGTTTGGTTCCCCTGGCATGAAAGACTCATTCTTTGTTGTTCTCAGTGTCAGCTGTTCCAAAAGTACACAAAGGCTTCGTCCAGCCCGAATGAATGAGGCTGAGGAATTGGTCGTTTATTGTTCTGTGCCTCGATGTGTTTTCATGGACATAACGTTTCTCTGCGCAGCGCTGAACGGGACGGTGGAGCACCTCAACCTCAGCTGGAACCAACTGCGGCGCAAAGGCGCAGTCTCCCTCTGCAACGGACTCAAGGTGAGTGAGACTTTCTCTCGTCTTCGCTCCTGCCCTGCCCTGCCATGCCAGCTTCACCCGGCCCGCCCTATGCAACCCGAAATACATGTAGAACACAAATTTGCAAGTGGCCACATTTTGGATTCATGTGGCAAACTTTGTGTTTCCGTTTGAAACGAACAAGTTTGGATTGAGGCCTGAAGTCTTGCAGGGTGCTTCGGAGCTTCGTCGGACCCTGGACGTTGTGCAGAGTGCATGTAAAATGTTGTGTGCAAGTTACAAGTTCATGCACATCATCTTGCACATTCTCTTACGTACCTTTTGAATTCGTGTGCTGTTGTGTAGGAGATTGGTTCCATTTTCCTTGTGACCGAGGTTTGTCACACCCATTCATTCACTTCTGGTGCGACTTCAGTCGAACAACAGTGTGAGTTCCCTGCTCCTGGCATGGAACGCATTGGCATACGAAGGCAGCGTAGCGGTGAGTCGCCTGCTGAACCACAACGTGAACCTGCTGCGAGTGGACGTCTCTCACAACCGGATCAACTGGGAGGGCGCAGAACTCGTCGCGCAGGGACTCAAGTTCAACGACACGCTGCAGCAGCTCGAGGTTCGTCAGTTCAACTCTTTGCAGTGGAAATCCGCGACACATGCATGGAGGCCAGAAGGACCAGGAGATAAATTGATTTTCACTGTGAAATTTTCAGATTGGCCACAACCCACTGTCCACAACAGGGTGTCTGGACCTTCTGACCGCGGTGAAGCGAAGCAGATCCCAAGTGCGCTTCATCTCCTTTGAGGTCAGTCGTGCTGCCAAATTTCGCGAAGTGTTCCGACGCACGCACGAAGTCGACGCCACGTTCAGACTCTTTGTATTCTTCTTGCGGCTACAGGGAATCCCAGTGACACGGCGGGTTGAGGAGGCGGTAGAGGCGGTGCGGCAACTGCGCCCGGCGTTCAAGATCCAGCACGGCGGCGTCATGGTGGGAGAGGACGTGCTCGGTCGGAGAGCAGGTCTGTGTTGTCTTGTTTCTTGAGCCAACAGGCTGAGACTTTTCTGCATTGAAGAAACGAACCGTGCACAATTCACTAAACACAGTGCACGATGTGACAGCACACAGAGTGGGCGTGAATGATGCTGCAACAACTGCACGAAAACGGGCGTCTCACTTTGAACGGTGTCTGTTTCTGCAGCCGCGCGGACTGACCCTGTGCGGCTGCTGATCGAGTTCCTGAGCGCCAAGAACATCCGCCCCGTGGAGCTGTTCAGGACGTTTGAAAAGGACGAGCACAACCGCGTCAACAGAGATCAGTTCATCAAGGGCGTCAAGGTGACCTGGCAGTTGCACGAATCACTTTTTCTTTGAAAGCCCACAAAACTAAATTTTGCAGGGATTCAATTTGTTTTCTGCAAACTCTTTCGTTTGGGAAGCAGCCAAATGTTGTATGAAGAGTACCGGTATATGAATTGACCTGGACATTTTCAATTTCCGTTGGAGTCCTCAGGGCTTGAGTTGTTCACTTCGGAATGGGATTCGGGTCACACAAGCCCACAGATCCCTGTGCGATGGTCATTGGGAAGGAGCACAGGTCTCAAACATGGAAACTCGTTCGTCCAAACAGCTCACTTGCCAATGTCCAACGCAAGCTGCAAAGAGCAGTTCTGCAAATTGGTCACACATTGAATTTTGTTCCACAGTTGCATGTAGCGCAACTTATTTCACTCCTTGCACCTCCACCTCTCTTGTAGAAAGCGGGAATTACCCTGGGGGATCGGGAGCTGGAGCAGGTGATCGACCAGCTGAGCAGGAAGTCCAGCGACGACAAACTCAGCTACCAGTGAGTTTTCCTGAATGCATGGGGTTTGCGAGATGTTCAGAGAAGAGTCTGTACTCTTCCTACCTTGGCACGCCGCAGGGTGCTGGTGACGGGTCTCAAGGCGCAGATCGTGCGGGAGCGGGAGCGAGAAAAGGCGCGGCGCGCGGCCGACCAGCGGCGCCAGGACGAGCACGACCGCATCATCAACGCCGCGGGAGGCTTCCCCGCTCCGTCCGCCGCCACTGACAGGTCGCGTGTCCCTTTCCCGTTTTTCGCACATCTGTACCGTAGGTCACTGAGGATGGTTTCCCAGATACAGCTGTCTGCCTTCCTCGGCAAACAACCGGGCTCAATGAAACCCACAATACTCACACAGCTCGGCAGAAAACACCTTCCCACACACTTTGTGATTGCGTGAGAGATTGAGACAAAAGTCAGGAATATTTTGCTGCTTCAACTTTCGCGCAAATTTGTTCTTCACGCAGTCCTTGGATGCAGCTGTACAAACGCCTGAGCTCCCGTCCCACGACCGAAGCCAGAATGCTCAGCTCCCACTCCTCCATTCGGGCTGCATCTGGCGTGCGTCCGGAGGCGTCGCAAGTCAAGGGAGATGGACAAGGCGACGCACCGCAGTACAGTCAGTGGGCGCACAGAAAACACCGAGGCCAAGGTGGAGACGCAGGTTCCGCTGCGGACGGCACGCGCCAGGGCAGCAGTTCGGAGAGGGCGGGGGCGCACGCAAGCTTCCGCGCCGTCGTGGAACGAATTCGTGCTCAGCAGCAACAGCCGACAGCCGGCCCGCATCCCGTCGAACAGCACAAAACATCCAAAACTTAGAAGTTGACGCTTCTTCATTCATGACATCTTCCAGATTTTTTTTCAGCAAAATCGAAGCTGTTCCACCGCTTGCAGAGAAAGTCAATTGGAACAGAATGCTGGCACACTTTTCTTTCCTCAACTTGAACGGAATAGAACGTACCGACGACACCAGGAAACTGTTCACCCACCAGAACGTCAAAATCGAAATTGTGCTGAACATACGTCGGAGCAGACCCGAAATGCTGTACAGACCTGCACCTGTCCTCCGGGCAAATTTTCTGTCCCGATGATTGAATGCATGATTTCAGAGTCAGGTTTGACAGACACTTTCTTCCGAACATTTATTGATGCCAACAACAACATCGTGAATGTATAAGAAGTAAAAACAACTGCTCCTGATGCCCAACATGTAAGTGAAATATTATGGAAAAATACTGCTTGCAAGTCAGTTATGCGAACAATATCGTGGCAAGGGATTTGACATGCTGTGGACCTTTCCGCAGGGGCGTGTCACTGAGCCCGGTTTCATTTTCGAAGCTGCACCAGAAGTTTTTGGGTCAAAGTTTTCACAAACAAGTGTCTCGTTTCTCAACCAGCAGTACGCACGAGAAACCAAATCAGTTCGTCCAACAGCATGTCATTCAAGTGTCTGTTGTTGCCGCGGTCTGCACCATCTAGGCGACGTCTCCGATGTAATGCTCCTTGAGCACTCCCTCGATGTAGTCCATGACGCGCTTGTGCTTCTCGATACCCTCGAACAGTGGCGTCGCATCCTTGCCTGCACCCATCAACATCGCCTTGCCTCCAGGGTGGTTGGGGTAATATTTGGTCATGTTGTACACCTGAAACATGTTATTGGATCAATCACTCCATTGTCCCCGCTCAAATTCACGCGGGTAGGACAGAGTTCCAAGCACGGACGGGACAGAAACAAAGCATTGGTAACAAAGCATTCACTACAATGTTGGAAGCAAAGAAAAGAGCAGACCAAGCACCCGACAAATCAAATCTTTGTGTCAGACGGAATTACACTTCGACAGCATCCCTACTCACGCTTTGGTTCTCCAAATTCCAACGGAGATCACACAAAAAAGTGCAATTTGCTTGATACCAGATTGAGCGGACTTGATCAACGCCAGAAATCAGTTGACACCAATCGGTCAAAGAGTTGACCCTCACATTTTTAAGATCAGCACCTGTCCTTTCCTTCCCTCCAGACAGGCTCCTAACTTGGGATCTTCCGACCCTTACCCGGTCAAGACGTGTCCAGCTGTGTCGATATCACTTCCCCTACGAGGCTCTTGGAGAGAATTTGCGCAATAAGGTTCTTGACGACACCGTGGGCTGGAACACCATGGAAAAGTTCGGTGGCATCTCTGCCTGCTCCGTGTAACATAGCTGCCCCTCCCGGGTGCTCCGAATAGTACCACGAGAGATCATACACCTGATTAGTAAGAAGCAGATGAGACACTGAACAACGAAGCGATGTTGAAGCTGCATTTTCTAGTTTCTACAAACATCGTTCCCATTCACCAGATTGACTGCGGTCGAAATGTCGACCCTGGTTCACGCCAACTGAACTTGGCGTCAGCCATGCGTGTTATTGATTTTAATCAAGCAGTGGATACAAGGTTGATATTATTTGAGCACATTTGATACGTAGACCGGCTGAAAGAACCACTGTTAGATCTTCTCGCAGAGTCCACAAACTTTTGACAATGAATCAACAAGGAAACACTGGGCGTGTCATAAAGCTTCCTGTTTTGATGTCCAAGCAGGAAACTGGCTCATCAAGCTGTTGACACAGCACAAACTTCAGATCAAAACATAGATATGAAACTCTGATGTTACCTTTCCATCTTTCACCAACCACAAGTCATTTGGTGTTTTGTGCTTGGCCACTTCTTCCATAGAAATTTTCTTCGACATCTTTGCTTGTTGTCCGCTAGTTATAACCTATCCGTAGTGCTGAAGACCACGTATTCTTTCGATCTGTTTCCCACATAAATACGAAGTTAAATAGCCAGTTTAAGATGAGATTCTTGCTGATTTGACAATGCAGTCTGATACAATACTTCTTGAAATCGATGTAATTGGTCTTAAACAGATACACTTTCCTGACATTGACGTACTTTTGACACGGCAGCACAAGTCGTCTTCCTTCGGATACAGAATAACAGGACCAATTGAATTCTGGGAAAATAATAAGATGGACGGTGAAAAGTGATTAGTGATATGAGTGCCCAACAATATTTAATGCATTTTTTGAATGAAACAAGGCAAGTAAACATACCTGATCGTGATATCTGTCAAATCAGTATTATCTGGAAGCGCCGGCTGATCCGAGTGGCGATCGGACAACAACGAGTGCACCAAAAAGAGTTTTGATTCAACAGTTCAGCCGAGATGTTTGTCACAAATTTCCCTCATCCTGTCCGTTAATTCAGATCGCTCAAGATTCCAGCTTGCATCTCCGTGCTTAAAGTCACCGCGTGGTGTGGACCTTGTGATTTGCGTGTTGGCTTGCATCTGGTGTGGATGATTTGCGAGACATCTGTTTGTTGTGGTGGGGGTTCATTTCCAGGCAACGCCCTTGAAACTGCAGGTGTTGGACGCTTCTCTTCCTCAAAGGCCAGAATCTTGTCCATGAGTGTGAGACAAGCCACCTGTAGAGTCTACCTGCCCCATGGTTGCTTGTCAACGAGAGTCGGGTTCACGTTTTGCAGACGGCCGGCGCCGCGTAGCTGCTGAGATGTCCAACTTCATCCCGATGCTGTCGTCGAGCCCGCCTCCAATCGACGAGGCGGAGCCGCCCGCGGCCTGGGGCGATGACGACGACGACGACTTCGGCGGCTTCCAGGACGCGGTAACTGAGCCCGGCGGGCAGGACTTCACTGCCTCGCCGCGGTCGAGCGACACTCCGCCCGAACCGGAGCCCCATCCGGCCGCAGTCAAGACGGCGACGGGTCTGCACAACTCCCTCCCGTGTCACACCGATCATAGACTGAACGGCAACATATCAGAGAACACGAGTGTCTGTGATCCAGTTGAAAGCATTCCTCCCACGCAAACTGATGCCGGCCCCGATTCATCCTGCGCCAAGGGGCACCTCAGAGTGTCGTCCGATGAAGGGTTTTCTGATTGTCAATCAGTTCCAGAATCCACAGCCACGAATCGCAAACTTGATGCGAACGAGAACAGCAGCAACGTTGCTGGTGATAGTGGCAGCCAAAGTCAGTCTGCTCAGTCAAGCCAATTGAATGAACCCCAGTCTCAAGTGAGGAATTGTGATAGTAATATTGACTCAACTGCAGGTGAGACGCAAACAGTAGACAATACTAGTCAGGATTCTGTGGCGGATTCAGGGCTGTGCAGTGATTTGTCCCCAGGTGCTAGCAAAAGTGAAGAGTGTCCGCAGTTCTCCTCGGACCACAGGGATCCATCCCCAAGTCAACAATCAGGGTCGTCACACCCTGAAAGCCCGCAAGTGGGACCAGCAGAATCGGGCATCGAAACTTCATCAAGTGGTGGTGAACCTTCAGAACATCTCCCGAGCAGTGAATCCCCTGGCAGAACAGTGCTGGAATCGAAAGATGCTCCATGTCTTTCTACATTGACAGAACAATCGGAAAGCACGAAGTGTCAAAAATCGGACACCAAAAGCAGTGAAAGTGAACACGAAAGCTCATCAAAGCACCACAAATCAGATGTGGATGATAACCCCGCAAGTGACTCAGACGGAAAGACGGGTCGTGGAGAGCTTGCATCTGACAAGGGGAGAAGTGATCCTGATAGCCTAAACTTGCCGGGAGCAGTGTGTGCGGCGGAGGGCGGCGGGGAGTCGGCGGAGTCACCCGAAGATGAGTTCGGCACATTCGGCTCGTTCCGTAACTCGAGCGACCTCCATTTCCGCGCGTCCGTGTCCGAGGATTTCGACGACTTCCACGAAGCAGAAGACAACGGTGACATTGCCGTGAAAGACACAGATGACAAAGAATTGGAATTCAGAGTCGGCCCAGACCCAGGTTGGTGATATTAGTGTTTCCACAGTTGGTAATTGTCGGCACTTAAGCTGCTCTTTCCACCGAAAATTGGGTTCTCCGAAGGCTGCAATTCGGAAAATGCACTTGTCAATGACAATTTACAGTGTGTCAGCCTATCCAACTCACTCTTCAGACTCCGAAGGCTCGGACAACGACGACGGGTTTCCGTCGTTTAGGGATGGCGCTGCGGCGAAAGACGATGACGATGACGGAGATGACTTCGGAGATTTTGGGGGCGCCGCAGGCTCGGGTGTGTGAAAAATTATGCGTTCTTTGTGATTTTACTTTCGGACTTTGTCACCACGCGCTGATTGGCAAAGCGTTGACGCTTTGTTTGTTCATTGAACATTTCGGAATGTCAAGAAAAATGTAATTCACAAAGGTGAACTCAAAATGGCAGGCACTGTGGAACAAAGCAACAAAATGCCTCTTCTCCTTGGAAAGATGTTTGTTGGAGGTGAACACACGCAAATACTTCAAAATTTACAACACTGCGGGATACGCACAAAAAACATGTTTTTGCCCCCAAGTTTGTGCAGCTCCCACTGTTCTGACTTTCTCAGGGCCTGGGTATAGTGGTGGTGATTTGCGTTCTTGCCGACAGGTGACGCGAACTGGGCGGCATTTCCGGAACCGGACGGCGGGGCGGCCGGCGGCGGGGCGGAGCCAAGCAGCGGTGCCGACACCTGGGGCACGTTCAGTGCAGCGACGGTGACGGCAGTGCCAGACGACGTCGATGACGATGAGTTCGGAGACTTCGAAGACGTGCCGTCCATCTCCGTCTCCGTGCCCAAGGTGACGGCCGATTGGTTTTGTTCAGAAGTTTTCCAACTTTGCATTTACACAAAACGGAGAAATGTTAAGTTGAACATCGAATCAAACAACAATGTGAACTGAGGCTCTGATATTGTGTTGAGAACTCATGGCTGAACACATTTCGATTCAGAAGTGCAACCTGTCCGCGCATAAACTCAGATGTTTGGCGAAGATGTGGAGGAGATTGCGGAATTGTTGGAATAACTTTTCTGATTTGATGTCAGTTCATCATGCCGAGCGCGCACGCGGCGGTCGACTCTTGTTTCCCGGAGCGCAGCGGCGACGACGCGGAGACGCGCGACCTCGACTCCGACATCCTCTTCAACCGAGTCGCCTTCCAGGTGCAGCGGCGCGTCGACGTGCCCGGCCGCGGCCCGCCCGGCAGGCAAACCTTCAAGTCGTAAGTGACCCAAAGCACCAGGGGAGAGAGAATGAGCAGGGCGAGGAGAAATAAACAAGTATTTTGACAAGAGGGAAAGAAAGAAAGTGGGATTGGTCATTCATCCAAACGTTCAGAAGTCGATGGCAGTCTGTGCCACGTGGCCTGACTGTGTGTTCACTCCGAGCTGTGTTGCATTTCAGCACGGTGATCGATGTGTGTGTGTGGAACAACCTGAAGGACGTGGAGAAGACGAAGGCGCTCGAGTACACGTGGTTGCACTCGAGCAACAACAACCTGCAGCTGCGCGCACTCGGCATCGACAGCAGAAACATCGTGAGTGTCGTGTCTTCTGGAAGCAGTTTGAGCTGATTGCTGACACCAGTCACGGGGGCAACTGAAACAATTTTCGTGTCCAGAAATATGAGCAAACCGATGCATCTCTCTGGTTTGTAGCGAAAAATTGTGTCAAAGTTTCGATGTACCGGCAAGCTGTCAAGTCCTTGTCCTTGTTCAAAACTTTCTGAACGTGTGGTTTGTTGCAGTTGATCGGCCACCAGAAGAAGTCGATGCCCATCTTCGCGCCTGACCTGGGCTTGCTCGAGCCGACGCGCGGAGAAGCGGGCGAGAGCGGCGGGGTGGGCGCTGGGGCCGCGGGCGGCGTGGCTGAAGGCAAGTCGGAGCTAACGCCTGCTGACGCCGGCGCGGTGGGGATCGGTGGCGCGGGGGCAGCCTCCACGCCTCAGGTACCTCCTACTAACTCTTCCTTCCTTGTGCTCAACTCTGTGCGACTTGATAAGTTGTACTATGCAGGCAGACGGGCTGAATGAAGTGCAATTGTGAGGTTGGGAGTTGTGTTTGGTTCTCTGGCAATTTTTTTTCCTGAAAAACGAACGTGATCTTGTGTGTGCCCACCGTCCTTTGTGAACTTGTCTCTCCAGCGCCTGACACGAAAGTTTGTGTGGCAAAACTGTCAAATTTGGAATGACGGCAAAGTCTCAACTGTTTCTACGGAATGACTGCAAAGTGTAGCCTCACAAAGTGATCACTGTCACTCTTCAAGAGCATTGCATTTCTGATTCTGAACACGAGTTGCTTTTACACACAACTGGTCAAGACAAACCATGTAATTCTCTCGTGTGTTCGGACGTTGTCTCATCGTAGATAGAACCCTCCTTTACCCCAGGCAAGAAAGATGTTCGGAGGTTGGTCGATTGTGCATGCAACGCGAATTGCACGAGACATCAGTTTTGCTTGTAACACACGGCAGATCGCATCCTCAACACGTTATTCTTGTTCTTGCTGGGTCTCAAACTCTATCTCTCAACTTGCTCTCCTTGTTTGTCAGACGTTTTCTGTTCAGCTGTCTAAGGAGTAGTTTCTGAAAAATCTTTGCAAGGATGAACAAAGAGATGGTCGACTGCCAAGAACGTGCACAAACCCCTTGAATTCCCAAAGTCTGATTGATCAACACAGCCACGACAGGTTGCTCAGTCATTCCGTGTTCATTGCAGGACATTCCACCGGTCGATTTTGACTGGAGCAGCAGTGGTTTGAAGAATCCGTTGGACTGTGAGTACTATTTGCACCATTTTCACACTCATGTTAAGACGTGAGGCATTCCGTTTGGAAGAAAGAGCCACATTTGGAGCAAATCACCAACCAACCTGAGATGTGTCTGCAGAAGAAAAGGGAAGTTAGATTTTGTCCTGAATCTGGATCTCCTCCTTGGAAGCGACTTTTTCTGTGAGACTCTGTGTACTAAATGATGTGTATTGTTCCATGCCTATCCCAAAGCAAGACGGTAAGCTAAACTGATTGTGCAACCAACCAATCTCCACACGATTCTCCCTGTGTTTTGATGTTTTTGTTCAGCAAGCAAATTTCGGCACTTTGTTATCGCATAGCTCTTTCATTCTCGTTTGTTGCTCATTGTATTTCTTGTACCATGAAATGTGGTCACCTGTTAAGTGCAGCTTTGCCGAGGAAATGCATTTTCCTGTTGGATGTAGAAAAGTCAAAATTGGTGTGCATGTCCGAAAAATGATACGGCCAGAACCATGGAACACGAGTTGCTGCGTCGCAGACGAATCGAGCTCCATGCGTGGCCACACATCACCACAGTTTAGCTGCCGTGTGAAGAAGGCCTGTTTGCAGCCTGTTGACTATTTGTTCGCATTCCTGGGAGCATGAACAAAGTACTTAGTTCCAATGGCGCAGACTAGAAGCCAGAACCGAGTCAGTGTTGCGGTCTGCTCAAACCTCTCAGTCAGTTGTGGATCTGGAACACGGAATCGCCCGAGGTCTTCATGAGTCTCTCAAACTTCCGCTTATTCTTCCTCGACTTCGGTTCGCGATACTCGCAGCAAGTGGCTCGAAGTCAAACATCATCAGGCTCCTCTATGGCCTGTCGCTTATGTAATTTTAAAGCGTAACCGTGGAGCTGCACAGTTGGGATGGAAAACACAATTTCACACAAGAGGGCAACGAAACGGAATGTCCGTCAAAGGATGATATCTCCTTTGTCAATGCGAGAATCATGTTTGGATGTGTTTCTCTGTTCGTCCGGCAGCGTCCAACGCACAACTTGACCTCGACTTTTTCGCGACGCGCGTGAGTAGCGAGACGGCTACGTCTCCGACCGCAGGTGCGTTCCCAGCGCCGGGAAGGCTGTTCATCCCAACCTTGTTTTGACTTTTAATGATTATTGACCATCTGTGGTTGTGAGTAGACAAGTTCTTGTTTGGCAGTTGTCTGTTTGATTGATGTAGGATATTTTCAGACTTGTTTAGGTTGAAGGGTTTTGCTTTGTTTTTGACTGGGAATGAGCCACAGTGGCGACGTGTGCACGCCAAGTTCGACAAAAGTGTCAACTTTTATTTTTGTTCGCCTTGACATTGTACGTAGACTCGACGTGTTGCTCGTCAGTTTTCACCCGAAGCGATTCACCTCTGTTGTGACCACAAATCTGATGTCGTCAAGTCGATATGGATTTGATTCTGACCACACCCGAACAAGTGTCCAAGAAACACGCTTTTCACAGTTGTTGCAGATGGTAACTTTGAGACCCCTCCTAATTCAACCTCTGGGTGAACGTTCTTCGTACAAGTGGGTTCCATTGCTGAAGGATGTGTGTTGGGCCGTGGACACAACACAGCCCTTGGAGGCGACTGACCGTGCAATATTTATAACTAGATATCTATACAGTAACAAACGAGTGTCAAAAGTTTTCTGAACAATCACGTGCAGAGGGTAAACAAGTTGCAGTTTGCCAAACGAAATTGCAGCAAAAATCTGCAGCTTGACACATTCTGTCTACAAGAAAATTCTTTGTTTGACCAAGCCTGTGTCTGTTGTTGTGAAACATTTGTTTCTGAGACTTGCAGAGAAGCTTTGCTGACCATCTGTGAATGGCTTGAGTCAAACTTTGTTGCACACATCTGATCATCCGCGTGTCCTTTGCAGCCTGTTGTGTTTGCGAAGAACAGGTTTGTGCATGCGATTCTCCCAACAACAATGTTCTCTTGTTCTTGGAGTGGAATGTCAGATATTGTTTACTTCACCCTTTCGTTGGTGTAGGGAACGATTGTTCGTTGTTTCGAGACCTTTTTGACCATCTCTGTTCATATCCCACTAGGGAACCTGTTCGGCATAAGGATGTCAATCTTGGTGACTTTTCTCTGTTTTTGGAAGAGATTCAGCCAAGAAAGACTTGCGCCGCCAGACTGCTCTCGGCTGACCTTCATTTTCAGGCATTGGCGATCGAATCAAACACACAGACATTCAACCAGAACTTTGTTGATTTTGATTCTGATGGGCGTCAGTGGATGCACGAGAAGTAAGTGTCTGTCATGCTGACATTGTTTTCTCGCCTCGTTGCAGCTCTGGAGAGTGAATTGCTCCGCGAGATCGAACCCTCGGGCGCCCAGCAGCCGCGCATCCGGCCGCTCGAGAACATCCTCGCCACCATGAAGTTCACACCGACGGCGACGACGCCTCTGGGCGGCGTCCCGGACGGCGGCAGCGAGGTGGGCGCCGAGGGCGGCGGCGTGCTCGAGCTGCTGCCCGACCTGAGCTTCATGTCCGCCAGCGTGCTCATGTTTCCCGTCAGAGACACTCCCGACGACTGACTCCGTGAAGCTCGCACCGGGTTATTCCGAACCGGAAATGGCAGTGAAGTGGGTAACTGGCCTCCCTCTGTGTCTGGTAAAAAAGAAAGACTGGTCAAGTTGCGAGAATGCTCAAGACCTCTTTGTGGACAAGATTGACTGCGCTTCGTCGAGAAGAGAACTTTGGTGAGAATCCAACAGGTCAGTCACGTGTGTTGAAACATCTTGCTAATTATACAGTGCCAAGTAGACTTGGTGCGCATTGTTACGAGTGACTCCTGTTTCTCGCCAGTTTGTCAGAAAATTGCAAAGGAGAATTCGACACGAGACCTGGGCAGGCATCATTGTGATTGTGGCAATACAAAATGTAGATGGCACCAGCATCGTTGCTGGACCAGTGTTGGCGGGACCTTGCTTGCTTCGTGGAAAACGTCCAATAACTTGTGACTGGGATCATTCACTGATTTGAGGGCGCGATCAAAAACACCGCTATCATTTCGTGCTTGGGTCTATCGGTCATTTCTTGTTTACGTTTCTCTTTTTGGGGTCGGTACTTTTGTGATTGTGCGTTCAGTCTGACGTTTACGTTTTGGGGGAGAGGCACACGGTCGCCAAACATGGTGGCGCCGTGAGAACGCCAGGAGTTGTCGCGTAACCACCAGCGTAACTCGGCGTTCGCTGTGCTGTCGGGCAATGTTTGTGACTGCCAGTAAGGAAGAACAGTTTACATTTCCTGAAAAAAACATGGCGCACCGGTTGCTGAATCATGGGTGTGTTTTTATCACGAGGGCCTCCGTCCAACCGAGCACAACGTCCCCCCCCACCCCATCTCCCATCAACCCACCCTGTCACAGCAAGAACAGCCTGCGGTCTTAACAGGTGAATATGTTGACGGAGGTTTTGTCAGAATTCAAAATGGCTGCCTTTCGAATGCACCCAAGTGCAAGTTGACGAATTCTAGATTGATGCCCACCGATACCTGTGACCTGCCTCCTCCAGGCGCGTGTCAACATTGACAAGTGTTCTTGTTTGCTTGTTTTGTTCATTACACCGATCTTGAGGCCGTTCTCGTTGGGTTGTGCTTCAGCAGTTTTGTGTAAATTTGAATGGAACCGACGCATGTTCTGTACATGAAAATTGATGAACTGTGAACTTCTTACCATTCCTGTGTAGTTAATTGAGCTGAACAGAATAAACTTTGTTGACACATTGCAGGAAGAAAGGTGTCTGCAGACTTTCCTGGCGTATCGCTGTATTGCGAAGAGGCTTCGTTCGAGTTGCTGGCTGTTGAAGGTCGTGGAATCTTGGTTCTTTGTGTTCTAACGTTCGTCGTTCTTTGGGATGGAATGAATGAATGGTTCTTGGTTGTCTCGAATTGAACCAGCGTTCGGCGTTCTTTGGCATGGATCTCACTTTCATTGTGTAACGACCAGGAGAAACAAGAAATGAGAAAGAGGGGGGGGGGGCGTGAACGCCTTTTCTTTTTTGACGCAAGAGTTCGCTGCAAAATGTCTTGCGACTTGTTTGGTTTGGCGTTTGCTGTTTCCGAAAAATAGACATTGAGTTCGCAAATTTGAGCCGAAGTTTTTGACTCGAAATCAGCCCGACCAACAACAACGTATTGACGCCAGCACACTGTCAACAGAAAGTTGAGTTGTGGAAAACGTCTGTTTGCTTAAAAATCGCATTTGATGGGATTTCCATTTTCTTCATCGGAAACAGCACCTTTGTCGTTGACTTTGGCTTGACGTCAAGGAGGATAATTGTCAGTGACGACGGGTCGGAGAACGATGACGCAAAAGCCGGCGTCGCGACGCCCTCCGTGCGGCGTCACCGCGCAGCGTCGAGCGAAGCGCGCAGTTCTCACTGTGTGACAAGCAACGACCGCGTCACGTCAGCCAGTGTTGAATATTCAGACTCGCGCTGCATTGTGGGTGACCTATTTGGTGCGTTTTTGTTTGGTTTTACCAAGAAGCTTCTGGAAAATATGTTTACGCCAATGGGAAGAAATAGATGTGTTGATGTGAAAAGTTGTTGCTGACCGTCGTGCATCGCGGGTGTGTTTCGTTGGTTTGGTGTTTGTGTGCAAATCGAGACCCCAAAAAACAATGAGCATCTCAGAGTTCACATTCTAGGTTCTTTGTGCAGCACCTGACCTTTGTTTCACTCCGCACCGTTGTGTGGTGCACGCGCTGGTTCGATTTTCGGCAGAAGTCTGAAGGACCAAGGAGATGCTGCCCGAGTAGGTTTTTGTGAAACTGAGATTGCACCGAAAAAAATTTGGGGCCTTTGTCAACCTGCTGAAACGTCTGGGCACTTGGACCTCATTCGGGTGCGTGGGACGGCAGCTCCAAGTTGATGTTCGCATCCCAATTTACCACTCATCCTGTTCTTCCTTGGGGAACCTTTGCCTTGAAACAGTGTTGGTGGATCAGTTGTCTGCAATACAACAGAGATCCAAAGCTTTTTTGCACACGCAATGTGCTTTCCATATCGATCTCTGACTGTCTATGAAGGCATATTAATCGATACAAAACTGACACGGCTGCATGTGGAGTGTTGATGGAGTTTTCACAAAAACAAGTCGGGCCTGTGGTTCCTTCCCTTATGCAACAACTTTCCATTTTTGAACTTCGTGGTAAATGTTGTCTGCAATTGAATAATTTGACTGCTGAAATATGCCGCACGTGTTTTGAAGCATATGTGTGGACGTTGGCGTTGAAAGGTGACGGAGGCTGAGTCAATATTGGCGGTGCCCTGCGTGGCCATGCGCCACGGCGAATTCATTTGACCCGGGTCACACACTTCATACACAGCAACAGCCTTGCGCGACTCGTTTGATCACGAAATTTCGTTTGGATCCAACGCGTACCCACGCGTGCTGGTGGATCAATGCCGGTGCGTGAGCTGAACGCGCGTGGCTTTGTGTGCGATTTCTGATGTCATGGCCAACACACACTGCATTCTTCTGCTGGAAATCACACAAAGCCGTCAACACTCAGTTTGAGCTTCAGGTCTCTGCACGTCCTTCGTTGGAATTCTCGTTCGTCTTCGTCGGGTTCACAGGGAAGAGAAATGCTTTCAAGGATTGGTTGAATTCAGCTCTCTGGTCTGTGACTCCACCACCCCAAATGTCTTGCGACGAGAAAAAGGGCGCTTGCTGCACGGGTTGGCCGCAACATTTCGCTCGTGGATCCCATCTACATTTGTGCGCAGAACTTTGGATTGTAGGACAAGGCTCATGAGGTGGGCTCGTGCCTGCGCTGCTCTGCGCTTGCTGCCGCCTCTTTGTTGCGAGCGGGCGACTTGACTGCACGCCCGCAGCCTGCTGCCGTGGCTGAGCTCTCGGCATGGGAAGTCAGCTCAAAATCCCCGGCTCCGTGTGCGCATGCTACCCAGTTTTTCACCCACGGTCTCAAGCCGTTCTGTGGCAGTGGATCGATGCGGTTGCATGCAAACAGCGACGCGGCGAGTCGAGTCGGCTTCAAACGGCGCGGCCCCCTGTGTGCAAGCCTGGCCCGGGCTGGCACAGAAACTTCAATGGCTGCTAGCGTCAATGGTAGACGCTGACGCATTGCGTCGCCATGGCAACATGACAGTATTGAGAAGCGATATGCTGCCCGCTGACAGTGCACCCAATGTTCATGCTGCCTTCACAGCCTGCGTAGATGTACATAAGGCGGCAAAAAAATCCGACTGCAGATTTTTGAGCGTCGTATTCTGTGCAGCTTTCTCGTCGTCGTTCGTTCAACGTCAAATTTTCACGCCGATGTGTTTCTGTGGAGCGAACCGCCAATCCGTGCCAGTGAGCAGATTTCGGGTGTTTCTCCCCCAAACTGCTTGTCTTGCATGCAGTCCACTCAGGGCTACAGTGAGACCTGGCCGATGAAGACACAATACGGACAACGACAGCCAGATGCCAAACCATGGCAAACGTCAAAATCGAAAACACAAAAAAATCTTGGGCGAGAGAAGTTGGATGTCAACAAGACTGTAAATTTTGCGCAGCGGCTCCGTCCGTCTCTCAGCGAAGCGGATGAGATGGAGGCAGAAATGGTATTGATCACTTCGGGCCCGTCTCCCCGCTCCTTCAATGCTCGGGGGTCGGCGGACCAGTTAGCTTTCAATATGCACAAGTAATATTGCCACTTTGGCTTCGAGGCTGCATGCTGCTGTAGCGAGGCCTGATAACTGAGTCTCTTTCACGCCGTTTGAAGTTACAGAGCCCTACAAGCCCTGCACACTGGAGAGGTGCTTTGACGCTCAGAAAGGCTGTGAAGATCCAGTATTTTTCCACAAGAACTCAACGTTTACAAGCGGGCCAAATTTATGCGCCCAGCAGTTGTGTTGAAAGGTGTGGGGCAGAGAGCATGTTCCACAAGCAAAGATCTGCACAAATGTGTTCGAATCGATTCCAAATCGAACGAAATGATCAGAACTGCATCCGGGTTATCGTTATATGGCCATTCCCAGAAAGAGTCAATTTTCTTTCCTCTCAGAGCACATCACATTCCAGCTCGGTTCGGAAGACCCTGCTGCTGTGAGATGTGAAGGCGAGTCTCTGTGGGACGCCCATAAATGTTTGGTTGCCTGGCAACTCACACCCTGGCAACTAGTGCATGAGGAGCGGGCCGAAGTGTGCGCGCTACCAGGACACACTGAAGGTCATGGAAAGTTTACCACTGCTGGTGGAGGCTTCCTTTGTCTGCAACAGCCACAGCTACACAAAACTTTCAGAATCGGTTTCTGTCAATGCTCGCCATTTGTGGGAAGAATCGGACGGAAGCTTCCGTCTGGTCCATTTCGATCGGGATGTTGTGAGTGCCGCTCGCGACACAAATGCGGTGAAGAGAAACAACAAACAAGATTTCTTCATTGTCTGTGGATGTATTATAATACATTATTTAGAAATATATAAAACTTGTCATTGTACCATGAAATTGATTTGGTTGCTTGAAGTAACAAAATAATATTTTTTGTGAACATCATAAATGTTGATTTTTTGTTTTCGTCTCTAAACACTTGCCCTTCCTTAGCACCATCTCAACGATTCATTCTGTGTGGCATTTTCTGTGACAAAATTGCGACAACTACAGTACTTTCGATAGCTGGGAAAATTCATTTGTTGTCAAATTTGACACAATTATTTTCAAATACTTTGATATCATCATCATATAGCACAGAACAATGTCTTTGGTTTCACGCCGAGGCGACACACCGACCAACGCTGGACACGTTTGCGTCTCGTCTGACGCAATTCGTGAAACGACAATGACCAACACATTTGCGTGGGCGTTTCTCTGCATTCAAACATTCTACATTTTTCTAAGTCCGACATAAATTGAAAGTGATCTCAAGAACACGTCAAATCGAGCTTCAACTCGCTGCCCACTCCAATACCAAATTTAGACAGATGACGAATCGTGAGGATTCATTCACATCGAGGCCACAAACTTTCCGTCACTCGACGGACAGCGTGAGCGTCCAGTCCTCGTCAGTGTGCGACTCCGGCATAAAACTGGCGATAAATAATATTTGCATGTTCATCACAGTAACAGTACATTGTAGCACACAGCGATAAATAGTATCAACCATGTCAACCTCTTGCGCAATTCTTTTGCAATGCATCTTCATGCCATTAGCGAATGTCACAAAATTAACAAATAAATACCCGACACTTTCTTACAAACAATTTGGCCTTTAGAAAGCGATAAATACGAAAAAAGTGACTCGCATTCTGCTTGGTGTCACTCCATGAACAGGAGACTGCTCAAGCAAACAGCGCTTTGGCAAAATGCGGCGCCCTGGCTGGAATAAATTTTTACCACCAATCCCCGCACCACAAACACCAGAACTGCAGCGTCCTAATCTGGGGTCGTTTTGGAAAAAAAAGAACGAACCATTCTGACAACGGCCGTCTCAACTCGGGTGGAGTCGAGACCGCGGCTCCACAAGCAGAGCGTGAAGAGCCGTCTTGATCATGTGCAAGAACCGTTGTCCCCAGTTCTACATTCCTCGGACAGGAATTTCCGTTCCGAGGGCCTCTCCGCAGTGCGCGCAGTGCGTGAAACATCCCGCAGTGGCAAGAAGTGTCTTCAGGGACATTCCTTCTCTCCCCCCCCCCCACCCAAGAATCCTGTTTCCCGGATCCGGCGTAGATCGAAAATGGACTGCATAGCTCTCGCCCAACCCGCGCAGCGGAAAACGAGCGACCCTTTCAATGCAGGTGAAAATGCACCCGCAACACACATTGGTCGATGCAACATATTCCTCCTTCGCTAAAATGACAACCGCTCGATTTCAAACAAAGGAATAAATAAGAGTGGATCTACCTATCAATCTTTCACAGAAATGGAGGCAGCAAGAATAGCTACACCAAAATTCTGTCGGGCTTTTTCGCCTCACTCCCTTCACACACTTCGGACACAGACGTCCGATCACCAGCGCACCACCTTCCCGCGCGCGTTATCACTGCACTGCAGCGGGTTCAAAACTCTCGTTTCTCAGATTGTCCACACCAATGTACGTCGCGCACACGGCTCAGATCCCACTGCGAGATTTGTGTTCGTCTCGAGCACCTTTTCCATGTCTTACAATGTAAAAGCCTCCGAGTCAGGGCAGTCCATATCTGCATTGCACTGTCATACAAAGGGGGAAAACCGCGCGTCGGGGAAGGTGTTTTGGAACAAGAACGATATGTCTATTCGTCTCTCAAGAGTTTTGCACGCACTTTCTGCATTCACATCTGTAGAAACATCAGATGACTGGGTAAACCTACGGTTGTCATGCCTCAACTTTGGCTGCATAGCAACAACTCACCATATTTGCTTTTATCCACATCTTATCACCACATAATACTGTTCGCCATGTTTTGCCGTGAACAGCCGCTAAAGCACACGCTGCAAACGCAAATGCAACTTAGCGCACAAAATGAGAAATTCTTTCTGGTCAATCGGCCCTCTTTGGTGCACAGATCGAACAATGATTGACTCCAAGGCTCTGGTGGCACAAAAACTGAAACTTCCCGATCGAACGGTGAATTCTGCTGTCACGATGGAAATAACTTTCATGTCAACACGGAAGTTCCGCCCAACCGACTGGGCGCGGTGATTATGACGACCAAGTTGCTCGAACACGGACGAGCAGAACAGGAATGAGTCAGTCTGACCAACCCGGCCAGTCACCAGCCCTGGTGCTGTTCTGTCAGCTTTGGAAAGCGAGCCTTTTGTGACCACCCACATGCCCACTCGTTAATTTTTTTTTTTTTGGAGTGCATAAAAATGGCAAACATGAAAGAAAAGTTCGATCGCTTGGGCGAATGTTGCAGGACAATTCTTTCGCAGAAAAAGTGGCACCACCACGTGCTCGACCTTGAATGCTTTTTATCTCTGACACAGTGCGACGAAAATGGCAATGATTTGAAGTGTCCGTTTTGCAACGGGAAAAATAAATTACGTGTGGGGACATTTCAAAGCACTTTCACGTCTTTCTCTTGAAAATGCCGCTCACTTGAACAGGATTTCTATTTGTGGTGCACGAATGCACCTCGCCACCCGACCCGACTACCATTTCGTCGTTGGACAGGAAGGTCGCTGCGCCCCCGAGGCCTAAATGCCGACGAGGATCTGCATGATGTGGTCCAGGTCGTCGCCGAGGAAGTCAGGTTTGAAGCAGGGCGACGGCGCGAGGCCGCCCTGGTACGAGTCGGCCGGGAAGGACGTGAGCAGCTCCTCGGCGCTCAGCGGCGCCACCTTCACGTTGGGCGCCGCCGACGTGAGGAGGTCAAAATCGTACAGAGACATGTCCACGTCACTGAAAGAGGGCGTCGAATTCGGATGAGAGGAGTTGGTGAGAGCTCCACCCCCGCCACACGAGGTGTGAAGTTGAGATGGTGGCAACTGCGTGGGTGTGCCATTTGACACGTGCGACATGGAAACGGCAGTTCCGACTGAAAAAGACCCAGACAGCAGAGTAGAGTAACCGCTGCGTTGGCTGGGCGACGCTCGCAAAGTGGAGTCCGAGTCATTGCTTTGCGGCAAGACGGGAGATATGGGTCGCGACGCCACCTTGGCGTCCAGGTCGAACAGCTGTGCTCGAGAGGCGTCCGACGACGAGGGCGGCGACAGAGGGCCATCTTTGGACGGCGTGGCGACTGGCGTCGAGTTGAGCACAGGCACCGAATTGAGCAGCACGTCTGAGATGCTGCTCAAGTTGAGCGACGACGCGCACGTCGACGGCGTCAGGGTTGAGCACGGCGGCAGCAGCGACCGCGCGCTCGGCGGCTCCATGAACGTGTTGACGGGCGGCAGTGGGCACGAGCTGTTCAGCGGCGAGAGGCTGGGCAGCGGAGGCATCGTGCTCGCCATGGGCGCGGAAAGTGGCGTCAGCACGTCCGCTGGTATGGACTCGGAGGAAGATGGCGGCGTCACCGCATCACAGTGCATTTTGCCGGCGTCACTTGAGCACGAGGAGGTGGTCAGTGTCACGTCGCAGCTGTAGGACGGCACACACGTCCCGCAGGCCGTGGAGCCCACCAGCGCCGACGTGGTGCACGGTGCCTTGTAAAACGGCGCCGCCCGGCTCCAAGAGTCGGACACACAGGAAGCGTCCGGAATGGCATCACCACAGATTCGACTGTTGCTGGACGCCTCCGTTTCCATGGCAACAACATTGTTAGTGGCACCAAGGTCCGCCCCAGGCTGGGCGGTGGGTGGGAGGGGATCGAGCGTCATGTCTTGTTCGGAGGGAGACGGCGGGAAGACGATGGGCGCCGGCGGCGGGAGGAAGGCGCAGCCTTCGCGCCGCAGCTCCGACTCGAGGCTGCGCAGCGTGTTGAAGATCAACACCGAGCGACGCAAACTCGGCTCGCGGCGACCCTGCGCCGGCGTCCGCAGCTTGCACATGGACATGTTGAGGATCGACTGGCGCTGCGCTAGGTAGGTGGAGGATGACACCGGGGACGCCGCCGACGCCGTCAGTGCGCCGCCAACGCCGCCGCCACCGACGCAGTCGTCGTCGTCGCCCTCCATCTCGTCGTACTTGCGCTTCACTCCGACCAACTGCATCGTGTCGGCCACTCGCATCACATCGCGATCCTGTGGACAGAAAATTACATTGACGTCAAGTCACAACAGGGTGGTGCATTTTGAGAATTGATTTCCATGATCTGGTCTGAGCTGTTGACAAACTGCCGTGCTTCAACGCGAACAAAACAACACACAGCACAACACAGATGACCTGCCCGCACTTCGGCCGAAGAACACCTCGATGTAAAAATATTTGTTGAACATTTTGAACTTGCCAAGCAATATCGAGCCAATAATTCACAAAGAGGGCTGATGTTGCTCAGTTAGAGTCAACACATCTGCCACGCAGGACTTAGGTGGTCTTCTTTTTTCACAAATACAATTCAGACGTGTGTGTTGGTTCATTCTTATACACACTACAGCAAAAGGGACTGACTGCATGCAGTTTCCATTTCAACAACGCTAGTGAGGAAAACGGTTGTTTCTTTTCGTCTGCCCCTCCCGTCTCGTACGAGCATTGGTTTGGGTCAATTCTTGGCCACCCGAAAATGTCCCCACGCGTCTCATTCGTGTTGCGAATGTGACCAAAATACACCAGAAGTGTTATCTCGAGTGGTTCCCAAACCGGAACAATTGATAAGAAGAAAGAACTGAGATCGAGTTTATCAAATTCGAAAGAAATGCGGCAGCCATCGATTGCACCAGGATATCGAACACGTCGGCGCACACGCTATTTCACAAGCGTCGGCAACACAACCAAACCCGTCACTCCTGAAGCACAAATGCAGAGCCCAAGCGGTGTCCAATGTCCCCGGAGTTAGTGCAGACTGATGTCAGATTTGCTCATGTCACGACCAACTGGCGATCATTTTGATCAACTGATCTCACCTTTGCAAATTTCGTAACAATAACTTCTTCGGGTGTGTGTGAACATTTGTTTGGAACTGAAGAAGTTTCCAGAAAATGCAGCTGGGGGATGGGACACTGACCACAAAATCCGGACGCATCTTGTTGTTGCGACACAAGCACCGTTGCCTTTGGCAACACACAATTTGGATCCTTATTTCTGTTTGCTACAACGCCCTCCTCCGGATTTTGAAACGCTCCAATGGACCTCACTGTGGGAAATCCCACACAGGGGGAGGTGTGTACATAACAAGACAATTCGGGTAAAAATTTACACATTCTGCTTCCAGACTGATTCCCCCTCCTGTTCACTGGAGATTTTGAACACGAGGAATTCTGACTGGTAAAATTCTCACAAGAAGTCTCGTTTCTGATCATTTTCTTTTGTAAATGGAATCGCTTGGGAGAAGAAAACGTCACGCCTGACCCTTTTCCAGGGCCTCACCCCCGGAAAATCCGTTTGCTGAGGAAGGGAAACTGTCCAGTCAAGAGAGGCTTTGAACTTGTTGTTTTGGAATCACTTGAGGTCAAGGAATCTCACCCTCCCTGCCACGGAAGAATTTCAGGAAGCGTTGCAGCGTTTCACCAGCAGGTACGAGGAGACTTGCAATTCTGACATTCGATTGCATGTTGTATCACCTTTGGTTTGTGTCCTTTCTGCCCGAAAATTGGAAGGAGTTAACACAGTTATGAGTGCAATAATACCGATGCAAAGGTGATACAACATGTTCACTCGAACGTTAGAATTGCAAGTCTCCTCGTAGAACCTGCTTCTTGCATGTTCTTTCTTTGTCCCAACACAAAAATGTCTCGAATTGCCAAATTTTGGTGAGGTTGTAAAGTGATTGAATATCAAGCAGCACTGAGGTGACCAACTCACTAGACAGTTGCAACCTCAACCAAGCAGAGTCCAGAACACGCGAGTCACGAATGCTGGTTGTGAACGAAAACGAAACCGTGTTGGACGTGCACAACCTCACATTCTTCCTGGTTCACTTTCAATTGAGACTTGGTTTTCTGTTCGGAACAGTGACGTCACGCTGTACACAACGACTGCGAAGTTTTCCGTCATCGCTTCCCTTCAAGGAGAGTCGCGTTTGTTGGTGTACCCAAATCACACGCCAGCGCTAGGACCAACCAGCACCTGTGCGACCAATGAAAGTTTTCCGAACAAGTGTTCGGGAAGCAAGAATGGTTTTAGAAAGGTACACTGTGTGTTTTCCAGTGAATAAAGTTCATTTTTGCACATGCTTTTCTTTTTTCAAAGGTAATTAAACCCCCCAAAGCCCAACACGTGATGGGGAAACATCCACTATGAGAACCTTTTCCTTAGTCTTTTGGGTAGACCTTTGCATTTTCACAGAGAAACCAGAAGGAAAACTGCACATTTCCTGGTGCAAGTTTCCAACCCAAACTGAGATGTTTCACCAAGAAGTTCTCAGACCAATTTTCATCACATGTGGTCAAATCCACCCTTTCAGTCTTCTGTTTACCACTCACTGACAACACAGTGGAAGGTGAACCCTGACGGTGGCCGAACACCCTATTGAAAACTGAACCCGACGGTCAAATCTTGGCAGGCAAACAAGAACACTTGCAAGTGTGGGCATGTGCTCTGCCACAACTAGACTGGCAACAACTGAATAGCATCTCTTCAAATTCTGAAGGTTCTTGATAAGCGAGGAAGATACAATTCTTTTTTCAGAAGGCAAACAAAATATCTTCAGATTCTGATAAACTTCTGAGGGATGGGTTCACACATTCGTCTATTTTGGAGGTGAAACACTTTCTGAAAATTTATGCTGGAATTGTCTGAGCCCAAAGGGACTGACACACATGGTGAAAGATGGCAGTTGCTGCAAAAGGCGAGCACCGAGAAACCATCAACCCCTTTTTTAACCTCGCTCAGTTTTGCGAAGTTCTGTGTTTGGATATTCATGCATGGTTTGGATGCATGTGTGCTGAACATGGGAGTCGCTGACTGGAGGTGGTACATCCAGCCGGCTCGCTCTCAACTTCACCATGCGCACAGTTTGCCTTGAGGGAGCAAGCCACAGCGCGCACCAAGTCTTGCTCACTATGCACCACGACAGGTAGATGGTCTGCGCAAATGTGAAAAGATGCGAAATGCGTGTACGTTGTGCACCAAGCTGTTTTTATTAAGTCTCGGTTCGTTTGCTGCTTCATTTTTTGCACAAAATACGTTGTGTTTTGATCAGTCAAACTGACAATGCACCGACAAACGCTTTCCATGTTGAAGGAAAGACCGAGACCGCACATTTTGGACCACTCTGAATGGCTGAGGGCAGCATGCTCAGTTGCAAATCTTTCTCCCCAAAGTGAAATGAACCTCGCCAACAGCCACCTACCCACCATCAGCTCTGCTCACAATGCTCCCCTCAACGTCATGTTCATAAGGAACTCGTAAAATTCGCCTTGTGCACCACGATTTGAATCTGCGACAGGAAGATTTTGGTTCACAAAGCCAAAAGAAGTACCAACGCACCCTTTCAAACAAAAACACGACCTCTGAGCTGACCAACTGTCCTTGATCTCTTTGTTAGCTCTGTTCAGGTGGGGATGTTTGACACCGCTTGGTCCAGATTCGAAACCTTGGTTTCCGTTTTTCGTGCACGATGATCAAGCAGAACAGGGCGACGAAACGTCTTGCTGTGGTGCTGCTGTTTTCGACGCAACTTGGTGCATCACGACGCTCGCTATCTGGGTGATGTGGGCACCCCCGAGCCGTGCCCAAGCACCGCCCGGCTTGAAGCTGCTACACCGCTGCAGTCGATGTGATCATTCGTGCAAGGCCCAAACGCAGCCTATGTAATAGGTACATTACAGATGAACCGAGCCCTGCCTTTCACAGCGGACCCCTACATCAAAGCTCCAATGTGATTAAAGGCACAAAAAGCACGCAGAGCGGCGCTCAATGCTGAAGGTGCTTCACAGTGGCTTTCTCTGCGTCCCAGTTAACGACGAAAAACTGATCCAAAGCACTCACAAGACGTGCAGAGCAGACTCATGCAGTTCGAGATGTTACACCCACAAAATGTTTCGCATCTTAAATTTTCAGTTCCGTTTGTCTCACAAACAAGAACACCGCATGTTGAAGACTCGCGATCGCCGTCAGTGTTCGAAGTGCACCACCTCACCGCCAGGTGATCGTTTTTCGTAAAGTTGCGGTGATAAAGGGTCACATATTTTTTTGTTTATTGCCCCAAATTTGCAAACATTTGAAGGCCGAACACCCTTCAGAAAGTCACGGTGCCTGCTGGTGCACTAGAACAAGACAACATACAGCAAAGAATTGGTAAGTGTTTCATACAGGCAAGAATTTCAACAATTCCATTTTCTTTGAGAACGCCTTCAAAAATGCCTCAGTCGTTGTTGACTGGGCTCAACACACGGAGGAAGGCCTGTTGTGCTCAGTACGTTCTCACACAGAACAAGTGATCAGAGATCAACAAGCCCGCGGCGACACACGGCCAAACAGACCAAGATCAGGAACAAACTGGAAGAACTTTTCAAAACGTGGGACAAGACCCATTCCAGCCCAACTTTGAAAGACAAGGGAAGGGGGCACAGTCCCAACTTTCAAAACCACCAGAGAATTATCAGGAACAAATTCTGAATATTTCAAAAAAATTTGGAACAGTACTCATGTTGGTCCAATAAGGAAGTATCAGAGGGGGAATGAGTTTTGTTGTCCTTTTGGAACCATCAGGGAATGATCAGGAACAAATTCTGAGCACTTTTCAAAAGTTGGGACAATCCCCCCTGCCCCCCTTCCTGTATTGAAACATACATCGAACGACACCCTTTCACCAAATCAACAAAGACTGCAGGAACCGAGTGGTCTATGCACCCTGCAGTGTCTCTGCAAGCTACAAGTTCCTCGCGCTCGAGAACCGTCTTCGCTTCGATGGCGGAGGAATTTTTCTGAAGGACACAACCTTTTGGAACCCACAGGAATGTTTTTCAGGAAGTCTGCACTCGGCTCATGTCCTTCAGCGAATCGCAGTAGTGACGTGAGATGAAAACAACAGCGCATGGCACGCGGTCCACTTCGTGCACGGTCCACCACCGTGGACTGGCAGCACAAACTCCAAATTTCACCAAAACAAGAAAATCAACACACAGAAACGTTGAAACAAATTCAAAGCAACGTAGCTTGCACCGCCTTTCAGTGTTGAGATGCACGGATCAACAGACAATGTTCGCGGGTTCATATGTGTTCGGACAAAAGCAAGTACACTGCTTGTGTTGAAGACGCGCGACTCCTGAGCCGAAATCCCGTTTCAAATGTATGAATTCGAAGGCTCCACAATTTTAAAGTTCTGAATAAATGTCAAAATTAAAACGTTCAGCAGTGCACAGTGCAGGCACCCGCCTGAGACGTTTCTGGGTTCCTGTTGACAGCAGAGGGGTGGGCTACAAATTGACAGTGGCAAACCTTCACTGAAAGTCATGAATGGACGTCTCTTGGAAAGTTTTGGCTCACATGTTGGTCTCTTCACTTCTATCAAGAGCTCTACATTTCGTCCGCGTCAATCAAGTCCCCACCCCGACTCTGCAATGTCCCAGAGCCCCGTCTGGACAGACCGGCTGCAAGAGAGAATCTGGAAATATGGGACTGCAAGCGTCCCCTTGCGCTGTGCTCTACATCGCTGCCTGCCACTGAAACTCCCAACTGTGGCACGAGATCTGCCTCGGGTTCACCAAGTTGAACTCTTCGCGAACTCTCTCGCAACACCCTCGTGAGCATTTCACGAAGAAACGAAAGCACGCACACGCAGGACCACTCGCTGTTTTCCGGACCACCTCAATGCAGCCAGTGAACAGAGGAAATTTTGTCATGAACAGAAACGTTGAAGAATGGACAATTCTTGGTCATATTTTCGCTCGTGTAGTCCACTCCCGAACACTTTCTAGCGTACTGGAGCAGAGGACACTCGAGCTGGTCAGCACAAAAACAAGTACACTAACAAAATCCACAGTTGATTTTCTTTTTGACTTTATCTTTTGGAATCAAGCTAAAATTTTCCAATCGCATTTTTCAGGTTGGCGTTGCAAGGACCGAGCGAGCGAGGCTAGACCCGGCGAGTTTCAGCTCTTTGTGCAGGATCTATGAATCACGCTGGCTGGTTGGTGGTGGTGGGCCGCCGCGCCGTGCTCGCCTTGCTGGCAAGTTTCCAGGCGAGCTGAGCTTTGTGTGGAGGGAGCCAGGACACAGGCCCGACCGACTCCTCTGTAGCTGTATGAACATGCTCAACACCAACCACATCCTGCTTTTGGTACAACAGCCACAGTTTCTTTCACCAAACTTTTTGGTGTTGTACACAGATCTAAGTCAATACACTCAAAGGTGCAACCTTTTTCGGTTCATACAGGGACTTTCAGACAAACAAAACGACGTTACTGCGAGTAGTTACGGTACAATTTGGAAGCCCGAAAATGAATTAGAGCCGTCGGCACACTGCAGGACGAAGTTTACTCACTCCGCAGGTTCCCGTACTCGTGGCCTCAATTCTCGATGAATTTAGAAATTTGCAAAGATACAAAGTTTTCATTCGTACTTCAGAAATACAATACGAAAGCAGACTTTTGAACACGGACGCGTTGCAGCGCGCGCCGAAGATTTCTGCATCGCAGGACGAGCGGGGGGGGGGGTGCAGCGCAATTCATCCACAACTTCTACGTACTGCATTCCCAGCAAATGCAATGTTCATTCTCAGATGTTCTTCATCCTCAGATGTTTTTCACTCTGATAGAGATCGCATTTGCAGGGGCGCAGCATATCACAAGTTTTTGGCCCCAAAAGGCATTGCATGTACGAGTAACTATCCCCGTAACTTCACACGCGTGGTAGTGTACACTTCTCACACATATCCTCAGCTACCAGTCCATGCCCAATGCATGAACACAGGTAGAAAGACCAAAACCTGCACAAAATTCCAAAACCGGTGAGACTGACAAACATTTTGGAGATTTCTCCTTGCCAGAAATTGGCTGAAAGGTTATTTCTCCCAGACTAGAAAATTGTGGAAATATCAACAGGTTGTGGCTGTAGCCTTCGTGTGTGTGTGTGTGTGTGTGTGTGTGTGTGTGTGTGTGTGTGTGTGCGTGTGTGTGTGTGTACGTACTCGTATGACTGGGCAATGGCGCCTTTCAGTCCACACGAAATTGTCTGTGAGACTCCAGACAGTCAACGAGTGAATTATGACTGTTGTTGCAAGATAGAGTTGTGGAGTGAATCTTTCGATGAAGCTGTTGTGTTCAACTGAATCATGCACAAAAACGCACGTACGCTCGAACACACTATCGCACGGATGGCGTTTTCTGTCTCGATTTTTTGCAAATCTCGACAGAAACAGCATCTGTACAATAGAAATAGTTATTGAACTTTGTACAAAAGACTCATACTCACC
>JAAUXT010056293.1_pt1 | contig 34661 bp, 33 predicted proteins | sample 7278171 | NCBI WGS metagenome assembly JAAUXT01 (sample SAMN14350112, study PRJNA611818) | marine sediment metagenome | isolation source: surface marine sediment (1.8m) | place: French Polynesia: Moorea | collected 2018-08 | reverse complement strand
GCACTGCTGTGACGAGCTGCTTCACGAGCCTTGAAACGCCTCTCTATGTGATACAATTTATCATCCACCTGCTTGCGGTTCAAGTTCAAATCAAGGTGAGTGTCTGCAATAAATCCCGAAGATCAGCACTAAACATTCATATGCACTAACATCACAAAAACAGGCGCATTGACGAAAATGGAACACATACTCAGAAGAGTTGTGATCTTTGTCAGAACTTGCGGACAGGTCATATTATCTTTCCCGTGATACAATTGAAGATGAAATTTTTCAACGTAAGACCACAATGTGTCATTCTCTGCTTCTGACCAACTGTGCCAACTGTGCTTGGACCCTGCAACACACTTCACAAAAGGTGCCATACCTTACTTTTTATTTTTTGAACCTGTCCATCAATACTTTCAGAAATTGTACCTGAAGTACTGGGCACACTGGGCTCCATGCCACTCTCTGCAAGTATGGCATCGTGATCAGCATCAGATACCATCTCGCAGACAACTTCAGTCACATTGGGAACAGACTTCTTCGCCCGTTGTTTGCTTCCTTTTTGTGTGTTTGTGGATGTCGCCTTGCGCTTCAGGGGAGGCTGATATGCTGAAAAAACGAGAGAATAAGGGGTCCAGAATTTTTGTTTTATGTGCAGAACGCAGCATTTCAGTTGTCACTGGTCATTGGTCACTTTTCCTTGAAATCTTATCAATTCATAGGGTCCAGAATTTTTTTTATCTCACACTTCTTCGACGCAGATTTGGGTGCCGACTGCATTGCGAGCAAACCATCCACTGCCTGTGACCAATTTTGCATTTCAGCTTCTTCAGCTTCATCAACAGCGCGCACTCGCTCCACATTGCTGATCACTTCCCCACTGTTGATGCTGCACATCCCATTCTTGATCAATTTGCCAGCCACAGCATGCCCATAAAACGCACCCATGTACTCCATGAAAAAGTGATCTGCAATGCATTCTCAATAGTTGCAAAATTTACATCTTGCAGACTTGAAGAAAATTGCAGACTTCCTTGCTGGTTTCCTTGATTCACCTTGTTTTCTTTTCATTTTCGAGATCTGTTCTACGTGACTGGGCCGGCATACTATGACAATTTCCATGTCATCAATGTGCAAAGGCACATGGAACACATCCTGCATTTAAGCATGACACTCATTTCTCACATTTCAAACAGTTGATAAACATTTCTACTCTGTTTGCATGCAAGAAATCAATTTTCTAAAATTGAAAGTGTACCTCTTCTTCAGCAGACGACATCTTGGCACGGAACAAGGTGAAGGTCATCTCCAGGCAGCTTCACCGACCAATGGCAGCTGTGATTTGTACAAGCGGCAAATTCAAAGTGAGTAAATTTGCCAAAAAAGTAATTTTCACTCAGGAAACCACAATCAATTTCAAGAAAAATCTTTCCAAAAACAGATCCACAGAGCCTCAGAACGTGTGGAGGCTCGGGGTCCCCAAAAATGCAAAAAGAACAGGTGCGCATTTCGGTGACTCCCCGAAAGTGGCTTTCGGGGACAAATAGAATGGGCCCCCGGTGTCTCAGGGTCAGACAACAACTGTTCTGATGTCGTTGTCCAATCCTAAAATTTCAGGACCAGAGAATGACCAAATAGTGTGCTTGTTGTCTGGTCCTGGTCGTTGTCTGGTCCTGTTACACCGGTTCACATTACTGAGGACAGAACAATAGTGAGCTGGGGCTCTGTACGGGGCAGATCCAACAAATTCTGTCTCGGGGTCCACAACGACTGCATCCCTTGTGTGATGGAGATTTTCTTTGGCAGTTGGGAACCTACGAGGGATATTGACATGCTCTGGCATGATGACCTATCTGTGACCTACTTGACCTTGTTTTGGTCACACTTTGAACAGGTCAAGTCGACTGATCAAGAATTCTGCTTTTTAGAGGGAAATGCCTGGTATTTTGAAGCTGTTTTGCGCAGTCGTGGTGAGTGCCCTGCGCCTGAAAATCAGCATGGTGAATGCCAAGAAGAACCAAAGGGCAGACATAAGGTTTTGTTGTCTTTGAGGGTCTGCTTGGCAGTCACAGTGAGGGCAATCCGGATTGTGCACAGAGTCAATGCCCTGCGTCCACGTTCAATCACCTGCTGGTACTGCCAGTTCCAGACTGGAAACCACAGTGTTGATGACCTTCCCCACAGTGGCCGACCTTCTGTCTTGCCTGCCAACGTCCTGAACAACATCCACACTGCCATCAGCCAAAATCCCAACATCTCAATGACAGCTTTGGCAAACCAGATTGGCATCTCTCATGGAACTGTGCACAAGGCAATGACCAAGACACTCTGTATGAAGAAGCGTCCTGCACATTGGGTCCACCTAACATTGCCTCAACAAGTGTGAGGACTGCAGATAGCCAGGCAAATCCTCTGCACCTTCAGGCGTGACCTGCAGCTGCACAGGCATCTTGTTTCCGGAGATGAAAGTTGGTTCTTTGTTTATGACCCTTGGAGCAAGAGACAGTCACTTCAGTGGACAACCCTTGGAGCTCCTCATCACCATATATCCCCCTCAGAGAGTGATCAATGATCAAAGTGATGAAGATTTGCTTCTTTGACTGTCAAGACATCATCCTGATGGAGTTTGTGCCAGACAGACATGGGATAACTGGTGCCAGATACCTCCAAGTCATGCACAGGCTCCACAATGCAGTTAGACATCGCCAACTAGCTCTGTGGAGATCAAACAACTGGACCCTCCACCACAATGGAGCTCCTGCTCACTGCTCCAGACAAGTCCACAATTTCTTCCAGGCAACAGGAACAACAGTACAACCCCATCCCTCTGCTCACCTGATCTTGCCCCCAAACATTACTGGCTCATTTAGTGGATCAAGAGAGACCTGTGGAGGAAGAGATCTGCAAATGTTGATGCTTTCATCAACCAATTCATGCTGTGGTCAGACAGATGCTTTCTGCCAGTACAGACATTGTCTTCAAAGCTGTGTCAACAGGCAGGGTGACTACTTTGAGCAAGGAACTGGTTACAGAACTCACCCAGACTCCTGCAGAAGGTGCAGAACAATTTCCACCAGGATACTCACAGTGGTTGTCTCAGAAATGGGAATTGCCCACCCAGTCGACTTTTCAGGAAATAAACCATTTTTTGGGGCGCTGTTTCACACCTACCTGTTTCATGCTGACATGCTTTTCTGTACGCAATAAAGACGTATTTGTTGATGCTGAAAAGAGTTTGGTCCAATTGCGCAGGAACACGGAAAAGCAGACCCGCAGACAAAATTTGTTCGATCTGCCTCGTATATGTTACCCAAAGTGGTATCATGTTGATAGTCCAATCACAGTCCTCGGCAAACAGACAGACACACCACCCTCAGTCAGGTCAACGGATGGAGTCAGTACAAAACTTTCATTCTTCCTGGAAATTGGCCAGATAAATGATAAACCAGTATTGGTACAGCAGCATAATGTTCTGTTTATTTGTCATGTGAAAGTTAAAATTCAAACAGAAATTTCAGAGGAAAACTGGAAGTCTTGTGTGTCCATGATCCTGTGCTACACATTTCCTGTTGTCCGGCAGTCTCCAGAAAAACAAAGGTTTTTTCAAGTCAAATCAACTGAAAAGATGTTTGGAAGCAAAAGTGACCTCAGAGTGTGAATTTGTATGGAATTGTCCAAATTTTTGAATTCTTCAATTCTATGAAGACTCTCACTATGGGTGCAGCTTCACACAGAAATGGCTGTGCAGCATCACAGCTTTGCATGGAAAGTCCTGCATTAGCTGGCAGCCTGACACAGTCCCCAGACCCATGTTTTGGCTTTCTGCCTATCCACAAAGGTGCATTCACTAAGCTGCCACTTTCAGTAAACTTTACAACATCATCATCATTGGAATCATCAGGTCCAATCCATAGCTGCAGGGAAAACACTTTGCATCATTATGATTTGAAGTGTGGCAAGTTTCCAAAACAAAGCCAACATTTTGATGTGTGCTGAATCAACAGCAAAAATGTTTCTTAATCTTGCTTGTTTGACACAAGCAAGAGGCCACACACCTGTGATGTTGGCTAAGCAAGGTAACTTATCTCATCAAAAGTAACTTTGCATGAATCTGAGGCTTCCTGCAAATTCTTTGGTTCAGTGTTCAGAGAAGAGCAGCATTCCAATGTAGAAATGAAGACCAGTAGACAAAACAGGTCCTGGAAATATATAAACAGTGCAATACTACAGAGTGGTACTGCTGCAATGGAGGCAAGGGGTGAAAAGAAATACGGTGAAGTTCTCTTGGCACTTTTGTGTTCCTGGAAGAGAACTGCTCAGTCACCTGAGGAAGAGGAAACACTGTTGTCACAGCAACAGATTATGCCTCTCAGAATTATGCAGGTGATATGTTACATTTATTTATATGGAATTTTGTGTTGATGTGATTCGTTGCAAACACAATCTCCAACATCATGGTTGCGTGGGACATTGAGAACCCAAAGCTCATCATCCACAACTTGGCCACTTTTTGCAAAACTGATGTCACCATCCCCATACAGATCTCTGGCTCCAACCCATGCAACACCAACTCCTCTGTCAATCAGCATCAGGTGCAAATAAAACATTTCCTGTTTGTGGAGAAGCAGAAAGAACAAATGTGTGTTCTATCATTTGCTGTTTGAGAAAGCAGAAAGCATGAAGATTTTTGATTTTTCAGCAGAAACAGACGTTTCACCGCTTGTTTGCCGAAAAACTTGCAGTCAAAGTAGGTAAACCAAAATTGACCTCTGTAGTGATAGGTTCTGCAAGAAAGCTGTTGCAGCCATTTTCATTTTGCATCTGACACTCCTGTTGAGCCTCATCCCTGGTCTTTCTCTCAGTTTCCAGATAGAAGCAGCCAAAATGGTGGAAGAGAAAACTTGGCAGGACAAAAATGTACCTGTAAACAGAAGATTTATGGACAAAGCATCTGTGTGAAGGTTTAGAGATGTGGATTTCTGCCACAGTTGCTTCCTTTGAAAAAAATTTTGAGAAAGCTTTCGTGATTGTGTTTGGAAAGTAACAAACTGAGGTCTTACAAGAGTGTTTGGTGCTGTTGAAACGCCAACATCACTGCTTCCATGAGGTATTTTCTCACACAGAAATCAAACCCTAGCTGCATCACATGACAGCCTGTCCAGCCCCTGAAGGTGGAGATACACACAGCTGCACCACCAAAGGGGGAGTTCCATGAAACAACTCTGCTGGCACTTCCATTTGGTTGCTGATGAATTCTGTTTTGTTGTCTCCATTCTGATCTTTAGCTCCAATCCTGCCGAATGTAATTTCACCTGCCCTGTTCACAAGTGAAATAGCTGCAACCAGTTTCTGCATCAACCCCTGATTTTTTTTTTTCAACTGATAATACATTCATGAGGGGAATCATTCAGAGAGGAAGTGGCAAAACTGAAATCAAGTACTTCTCTATTCTTCAGTTCAGCCAGCTGTACATCATCACCATAAGCTTCACAGTGAGCTTTTGCACCTTCCCAGTCTGGACTTTGCTCCTCAAACAGGAAACAATAGTCTTGCTCCATATGGAATGGAGCCAAGGAAACAGAAGGGTCTGCTTTTGTAATTTCATGATCTATATTCTACCAATGATATTGTAATTGCTGAGAATAAATTGCTGTAATGTTTTCTTCATGCAAAATTGGTGTGCAGACATAACCATTCAGCCTCACAACAAAGCATGTGTCATCCTGACAACAGCAGAAAGCACTGAACTTTCTTTCTTGCAATAAAATCTTGTAGGCCTGAACATCTGATCTGATCTCCTCTTTTGAGAGCTTGAAACTTACTTTTGGCAATGTCCAGTGAGCATGATTTCTGGCTACTGCCAAGAAATATGAGAAATGAAAAAGCACAAGAGAATTTCATGATTGTTCTGCCAGATGCTTTCCTGAAGCAAAGCTGTTTTGCGTGGTTGTCTCCTTTGGGGTATGTGTCTCCCCAAAATTCAGTGAATTTAGTGCAAAAAAATTCACATCTGCTTTGTGACACATTGACACTGTGAAATGATTCTTCATGGCAACACATTAGCGCACATCATATTGCAGTTTGATATGTAAGGAGGAACCCAAGAAGGACATGATGTTGAGATGCAAGAATTCAGATCCATTTCACCCAGGTCCCTGTGGTGCAGTTTTGTCTGCTTTCATCGGATTCTCCACAGAAAATTGATAAAATCCAATTCACAATCACCAAATGACAGAAAGGGACAGTTTTGAATGAACACAAGCTTTTTCGGAGGTTCCTCTCAAAGTCCAGCAAGAATGCCTGAGGGTAAATCCAGAGCAGGCACAGTGAACCAGACACCATGGTGCTCATGGGCTCAAATATGCATCCGAGATCTACTGCACAGACACCAACTTGTCCCTTCAGTAGCAAATTTGCACATTACAATCAGTGTAGTCCAGCACTGTAGGGCACAAATGTGAGGGAGAGTTGAAGGGGCCAGACCATGTCAGTGTAACATGCCATGTCGGCTTGCATGTCCCGGTGACCCCTGTAAGTGGGACTTGGTGGTAGAGCCATATCGGACTGACAATATGTCAGTGGGACATGCAAGCCAACAGGACTGTTACACCAGTCACTGCCATCCCCAGTGTGAGAGTTCTGAACATCCACCCTGGATTCACCACACTGGCCACGGGAGATCAGTTTTGATGGGTGATGGCCACACCCACCTTGCGTCCCCCCCCCCACCGCTCCAGAAAAAAAAGTTTTGGACAATGAGTTGGGCAGCTTTGCTTGTTTGTGATGGCAAACCATGTGGTTTGGTGTGTTACAGCACTGATGAGACCAAACCATATCAAATTTGAAAGGCACCCCACTTCAGAAAAATATTGAACTGTGTACTGTGTTCAGCTCACCAATTGTTTTGTGCGGTGTAAAGAAAATAATTGCTTTTGCACAACCTTGGAGGAGGCAGAGTAGACTCTTCCCAAGGATGTTTTGAGGTGATTTGAGGAGCTTGGTCTGATTTGGGAGCTTTTGGAAAAAGTGAGCAAAATCAGAGTGAGTCAAATCAAATCACCTAAAGGCAGCCTTTACCAAAAGTATGTGTGCAACAGTTTCATGGTTAAGATGAGGATCGATTGGGATCTTTTGGGCTCTTTCAGCTAATTTTGGGTTGGGGATTATGCTCAAGAAAGGAATTTGGGAAGATTAATTCTTTTGGTTCATGAGGTCAAAAAGTTCAAATTTGGAACTTCAGAAATTACAGGGTATGGATGTAGAAATGGGTCCATAACTCTGAAGGTGGAAATATTTTGTTGAGGTTGATGAATTGTAGTATATTGTATGGGGGTTTCACAGGTAGCATTTGAATTTTGATTTTTGAAAATTTTTATGCAGTTTCAGGTGGGGTCAAAGGTGGGGTTAAATTATCAGATTTTATGAAAGTGTTCAAAATGGTTATTTGGGTAAGAGTTGTGTTCATTTGTGTGTAATTATGCATAAAATTAATAAATTTTTAATTTTTATGATTTTCAGTATTTATTCAGGGTCTTTCAAATGAGAAGTGAGGTATGTAAATTTGAGACTTTTTGAAACTGTTCAAAATAGATAATGTGGAATAGCATTGGGTTCATTTGTTTGTAATTAGGTATAAGAATGTTTGATTTTTCATTTCTGTAACTTTCCATTTCTTTGCGTCTGTGAAAATTGAGTGCAATGGAAGCTCCCCAGAGATTTAGTTTCAAAACGCACAGCCCATTTATTTTTGCAACATTCGTAAATCACCGCAATGTCCTAGTTTGGACATTTTGTTTTTTCCAAATTGTCAGGTGGTTTCCCAACAAGCATGGTGTGTTTCACGAAATGATGAAAATGTACCTGATACAAGGGAGTATTTTCCTCATGTCAAAAAATGCTGGCCAAAATTGGCCATTTGGCGCCAAGATGCCTGGGCCAAAATTCTGATGCCACCCAGCCTGTGTGAAAACCCTTATTCTCTTTGCTGAATTCAGACAACTTGATTGACTGCCAAGACAAAATGAAGAGGACATCTCACACACAGTTGCATTTCTTCTCTTGTGCTCACAAGTTACCATTGTTGTGCAAGTCACATTCAAATTCTGCAGGATCTATTCTGGTCAACTGGCTAAAAATGTATATCTGCAAGGTTGACACTGTTCAAACCTTGGATGGCAACACCAACTGCATCCTCAAGACTTTTCTGAAGGAACAAAAACACATCAAAATAACAAACACTGAACTAACCAGTTGGATACATAAACATTGAAGCATGCCAGATTTCACATGTTCGGTTGCAACATGTGGGAGGGTACATACAGGTGCCATGCAACCTGGCATTGCAGGCTGGAAATTAGTTTCACTGATTTTGAAATTTTGAAAAACATTGGTACTTGTATGAAATTCCTTTAACAAATCATTTCTTTTTCAGACAAAAAATTTGTTCCTGTCCAAAAGAAAATTGTGAATCAGAAACCTGTAACTACAGCACAGAATTTCCATGGGAAATGCCACATTGCATGTGCCAAGGGGGTGTGGTTGAAACAAGGGTCCAAGAGAGAATCAAAAACCCCAAAATGAACACTGCCCAGAAAATAATCCAGCTTCTGGCAGGAATTCACTCATTCCCCACCTGCCTGCCTCTCTCCCCCTCCCACCCTGCCTGTCTTCCTTTTTGCACTTGCCTCAGCTCAGTTCAGTACCAGTTATCACCTGGTCAAAGGAAGGTGTTCAAATTACATGAAATTTGGTTTCAACAGCAAATGCTCAGCTGTAAGCTGGTGAAAATAGAATCAGCATCCCTTTCCCAATCCATGGCTGACAAGTGACCATTCTGTTAAAATGAATATTGTGGTTTCATTTCTGACAAGAAATGGTTGTTGCCATGGTAACAGAACAATTTTTCATTTTACTGTTTGTGGAACTAAACCCCATTTGAATTTGCTTTCAGCTAACACAGACAAAGTTTTGAATTGGTTCTGTATTCAAGTGTCAGAGGCACCTCAACCACAAATTTAAACTGGGGGCTCCCTTTGTCAATGTACACCTAGAATCTAGAGAACAAATATTCACCAGGCCATTTAAAGGTCATTTGCATGACAGGTAAAAATCTCTGGGCCAAGTAGAAATTACCTGACAGAAGAGATTGCTATGTCTCTCAGTCCCTCCAAAACAGGGTGACACAACTTGAGAATTGAACAATCAGGTTACCAGCACTGGAAATTTGGTAATCTATGAGTAAAACAACTCTTCTCAGCAGCCTGTGAGGGTCTGATATGTGATGTGTTTTCTTGTTTGTCTCTGAACTCAGGTTTACAAAATGGGTGTGACAAGAGGTGTGAGAAATCTATTGGGAGCTAACCAGAGATATTGGTTATGTATGCTCAGTGTGCTTTTTCTGGGTGCAGTTCATGCAGATTTTGCATTGCAGCATCTTCTGCCAACAATGTCAATTTCTGACAGGGAAAACAAAATTTGGTTTGATTACATTCAGAAATTCCTTTGGAAGCAACTCATGAATAAAGATAGAAAGAAGTGTGTTTATCTGCGAAGCAATTTTCTTCTTCAATTATGGATAGGCTCAAAGCATTTTCTTTTGCACTCATATTCTGAAGAAGATTCATTTTCCTCATTTCAACAAATCCATGGTAGCAAATTTACCCAAAATATAATGTGGGTGAGAATTGGCAAAAAGCTAACAGATGAATCAGTAACAAAAGTAAGTGGCAAGTTTCTACCTGCAAAGATATCATGGCAGTTTCTTCATGTTCTCACTGTTCCCACAATGCAATCACACAAGGTTATTCATACATGGCAGTTTTCACTTCAGAAGTTCTTATCCATCAACATTTCTTTTGCCTTTGTTGCATTACCCACAGGCTACAGGGGTTGTGAGCAAGGAAGTCTCTCTGTTCAGACTGTAACCACCCATTCACCACAAACAAACCTTGTTTACTGTGGTGAACATTCATGTTTTAATGTGTATCCAGCTTCTACCTCTGTGGTCGTGAGAATTGAACACATGCTGATTCAAACATTTGAAGTTCATGGGTCATTTTCTGTATGTAACAGGCACAAGGTTTTCAGCTGTTCAACCAGTCACTCAGGAAACTTCAAAACTCACAGTTTTCTTGTAGTGCAAGGGAAGGAGAGGAAAGATGAGAAAGATGAGAAAGATGGTGAGAAAGATGTATCTGATCCAGTTGGGGGAAGTGAGAAACAAATGGCAAAGGCAAGTACTTTTTGATGGGCCTGGAGTGTTGTCTGACAACATCACTGGGCAAACAAAAACTTCCACATTTCAGTGCATGATACTTGTACTTGAAACTAGAAACTCTACCACCCCACCAATGGACATAACATATTCTTCAGTACTTGTGTTAACACACAACAAAATACATGTAAGACCCAACACAAATATCTCATTTGAATTTCTATCACACAAGGAAAAAAATATCTTAGCATTAGACTTGCAGACACAACCTAATCTGCAGATCTTGGTGACAGTGACAAACCTGGCATTCACTGGCTGGTTCAGCTATGAGTGTAGATATGGAGGAGTTGTTGCTGGTGAAATTCTGGGTGAAGATTATGCAGAAAGTCAGTCCATCTGCCAAACTGTGAAAGGTGAAATGGAGAGATATTTTTACTCACACAACTCCTCTATAATTCTGCTTGTGTATTGGTATGAAAACTACAGTGAACTGAAAACTTCAATGAAACTATCAGTTACAAAGTGCAATCCTGTACTTCTGGAGGTCAACTGTATTGATATCCATTGTGCCACACCAGTCTGCAGAAAGCAATGTGTTTCCTATTTGACCAACATCACCAAGTATTCTCAAGTACACTTTGAGTATGATTTCTCACTTCCTGGACTTGTGTATTCTCTGGCAGATAATTCATGTGCTGTCGTACAAATTGTGAGAAATCACTTTGTTGTCTATACAGGGTCTAACTTCAGACAAAAAAAGCCCAAATATCAAGTATTCTTTATCATCAAAATGGCTCCAATTGAAATATCACAGCCTGTGAAAGAAATTACTTACACAATAAGAGGCAGTCTTGAAAAAAATGTTGGAGAAGTGCAGGATAGTTTGGTCTTTTACCAATATGATTCCCTTCAAAGACTGCATGAAACTCAAAATGAAGTACAAGATAAAAAACCTTCAAGATATCAAACAATGGAGAGAGCATCCGGGACATTGGGTATTGTAATGAGGAAACACACTCCTTTGATGAGAGACAACATGAACCTTCTTCTTTTTCTGGTTTCACACTCAAACAGCTGGATAGAAATTAAAATAGATATTAGAAACACAGCAACAGTTTCTTGTTGTCTGTTCTCTGAAAGATTCCCAATTGTACCAGCTGAACAAGAACTATTCACATATTCACAGAGTTATGATCATATTCTTTTGATGAAATTGAGAGAAAAGAAAGAGTCAAGTTTTCCAATATCATTTTTTCTCATGTATTCTCTGTTCATGATCTCAGAAATGCACAGTGATATGAAATTACCAACTGCCAAAATTAACCTCCTCAAGTGGCATTTAAAGGACAACTTCACCATGAGAAATCTCCAAGAGTTAATTTCTTTGCCAGGAAAAGTATTCTATGCTTCTTTCACATTCTCCCCCAAACCTACACAAAACATGACAGGAATTTCCCTGGAGATCTTATGGAGTAACAACAAACATCAAAGATTTTCAAGTCATTACACAACATTTAATATATTCAAAAGTTCCCAAACTACATCTGAAAGCAAATGCTACTTCTTTCTGTCAAAAGTCAGGGTCTCACACAATGAATTTCTGCTTTGTCCACATTGTTTCTTTCACACAGGAGGTTTGAGTTTAGTCAGACTTTCCTGGGAAGATACTTTTGCAGTGTGTCAAAACATTGGGGGAGACTTGCCATACTTTAACAGTCCAGCTGAAATGGAAGAGGTTGTTGCCATCATCAAATTTTTGAAAGAGTGTCCTCCTATTGAAGGAATATTTCTAGGACTGGTGGTGTCATCACTCAAGGTAGGTCTGGGTGATTTGTGGAGGTTGTTAAAGTGTTCCAGATTGCTCAAAAATGTGACTGACGCAATGACCAATCAGTGTGAACGACAGGCAGGCATCAAGTGCAAGAAACGTTTGGACAGCACTTTCTTGGTCAAGATAAGGTTGAAGTTCAAGACTGTTGTATCTATTTGAACGTATTTGAGTAAACCAAATGTGAGAAAAAGAAACTGATAAATTTGGTTTTCAGGCGACATACATCAAAAACATTCACAAATTGGGGTCATTAAATTCCTGATTTTGGCGCACAAAATGGGACAGTCTCAGAAAGTACAAATATTTCATGAATGGCATTGGGTGTTTGTATCATTACGTTTTTATGAAATCTATTGGTGCCTTTCATTTTTGCATCATCAAAAATGTGCAGATGATGTTTGTGCATGAATGTTGAATGAATGAATTTGGGACTTTCAGTCTCAGTCAAAGAATGGGGTTGCTGTGTATCCAATTAGGTGCTGGGAACTAAGTAGAATCTGAGGTACTGATGGCTGCATTGTAAATGTATACAGTCATGTGATTCTGTTCCAGAGTTTCAAGCCACACATCTGCTTCCTTTTGAGAATAGTTTCAAAATTCATATTCCTCAAATGACTGAGAGCTCAAGGGAACTGTTTTCTTATCTTACTGCCCTTTTCTCAATAACTCCAAAGCTTCAACTTTTTGTGACATACACAGGTTATGAGATGGTGCAACAGAAGCCCAGCAGTCATTCACCAGTTTCACAACTTCAGATTTAGGAGGGATGTGATACTATACAAATGTGAAACAACCAAACACATTTTCAATATTCACAGACAATGACACAGAGAAATGAGGGATGTTCCAGCTCAAATAGTGGACATCCTATTGTTGTGTGCCATGTTATGGAAAAGGAAACAAGATGCAACCAAAACTTTGTTGCCATTCTCCTTGTCAGGGAAGCCGTCAATGTGCACCTTGATGCTTCTTACAAACTTGGCTAAGGTTGAATGGATCTTTGTTCCATGTAAGGCACAGCTGTTGAGAAGGACAGTTTGTACAAGACCAAAATGGCTCCAAAACCACAATGAGACAAAACTGAATGCACACCAAGATTGTTTGTGTCATCCAGATCAGATATTACAGGACAAGAAATGTTTCTTGTTTTTGTGGAGAAGCAAGAGTAATGAGACCAGATTCTACCCCATGTGTGGAAACAACCCCACAGCTGTGGAAGCTGAAAAGCTTTACCAATTTATATCACAAGCAATCTCAGTTCCGTTTCATCCTATTATGTTGCAAACCTCCAATAGTCAGACCATGAATGTCCTGACATATCCCAAGCTGCTAAACAACAGAATGAGCAAAAATAAAAATATGTGCAACATCTTTTTGTGTGTGATGGTGTCAATGATTGCAACAAGGACAGGAGTGATGAAACCATGCAAAAATGCAAAAACTCCTCAAATTATCAAACAAAGTCTGTAGAGTTGAGGAGAAGACTGAAATGGATGCTTTCAACTGTGGGCTACATGTCATCCTTTGAACCATTTTCTGATGGGGATCTTGGGGTGAGGATGAAAAAGACCAGATTTCCTGACATTTTGCCAGAGGCAGATTTCAAATGTTCAAATCAAAAAGTGATAAATCAAACCTTGGTGAATGATCTTGTGTCAGACTGCAATTTGGGTGGAGAAGATGAACCCATTTTGGTTGACTTACTTGCAGACAAACATTTCCAAACATGTACACAGCCATTTGAACTGCCTTGTGTGTTGGGCCACTCAAAATGTTACAATGTTTCTGACATCTGTCTTTTCAAAATGAACAAGTTCAACAGACTTGAACCATGCTCAAATGGAGGTCACATACAGAGTTGTGGTTCATTTGAATGCAACAGAGGCTTCAAGTGCAGTTCTTCATATTGCATTCCATGGGGATATGTGTGATAAAAAATGGGATTGCCCTGATGGAGAAGATGAATTGCAAGGAGTTTCATGTAATTTAGGGTCTGGGTCTGTTTGTAACAATATGTTCAAGTGCAGATACAGCAGGAGAACCTGCACAAAATTGACAGCATTGTGTGATGGTACCAAAGACTGCCCCTTAGGGGAAGATGAATTTCTTTGTGACCTAAATGGGAAAGTGTGTCCAACAAATTGTACCTGTTTCTTTTATACAATAGAGTGTAAATTGCTTGAAGCACTCACTTTTGAAAGATTCATTCCCTGTAGTTTTGTTTCTGTGATACATTCTAAATCATTGAACATGAGATCATTTATCTCTCAAGTACAAAATGCTAATGTTTTGAAACTCTGTCACAATCAGGTTTCCACACTTTGTTCTCTGACTTTCCTAGCTGGTGTTAATATCCTAGATTTGGGTTTCAATTTCATAAGGCAGCTTCAAAAATGCTGCTTCAAAGGAGTGTTTGAAATCAGAAAAATTACCCTTCCTTCCAACAATATTTCAATCATTGAAACTGACTCATTTGACTCTGCTCCCAAGTTAAATGTTCTGGATATTTCCAGCAACCCTTTGCCCTCCAAAATGTTTCTATTCTTAGGTTCTCTTTCTCAGCTGAAGCATCTGATTCTCAACAATATCTCTCCAGAAGAGTTGCACTTTCAAACATTTTCAGGATTAAATTTGCCTGTGGTAAGCACAACACATTATCAGTTATGTAGTATCTTGTCTGGAAATACATTGTGTTTTGTGAGACACTTGTGGTTTGAAATATGCAGCAGGCTCTTATTTTCCACAAAGTTAGCCACCTATCTTATTGTCATTGCACTTGTTTCTTTCTCAGGAAACATGATATCTTTAGCTTTACACAAAACCAGAACTTCTGGGAATGAAGTATTTCTTTTCCTTGTTGTGTCTCTCAATATGAGCAGCACTTTGTGCAGCTGTTATCTATGGATACTGTGGGGAGCTGACATAGCTTTTGAAGAGAGTTTTGTACTCAAGCGAGAAGTATGGATGAGGAGCATTGGATGTTTCTCAGCCTTTACTATTTTTCTTTGGGATATTCTTCTGAGTGACCTCCTGGTGTTGCTCCTGAATTTCTGCAGAATGATGGTTGTCTTGTATCCAATGACAACTAAATGTAAAAGAATCAGTCAGGTGTCAAAGTGGGTCTGCATCATATTGTTTATGTCCTTCAGTTTCTCTCTTGCTGTTACAGTTTTTGTCAAACAACAACATGAGAAAGTTTCAAATCACTTGTGTATGCCTTTTGTGGAGCATGGATGGTCAATTCTGATTGTAAGAGTGACCACTTTCATCACAGCCACTGTGCTGCTCATATCAGGAATTACTGTTTTTGTAATGAATAAATTAATGGTTCAATCCCTCATGACATCACAGGGGAACTTACAGAAATCCAAGTCACACACAACATCTTCTATTGTTGTTCAACTCTGTATTTTGTCAACATCAAATGTTATCTGTTGGTGGCCCCCTATCTTTGCTGATATCAGTACTGTGTTTCTCCCTGATTTTTCTTTGGTAACCATTGCACTGGTTAAATTTGCTTGTGCACCAATTAATGGTCTTGTTTATCCTGTTGTCCTGACTGCAGTGCTCTTGAAGAAAGGTAACACAGTTTGATTCCTTCACTTTTTCAAACTTGCACTTATGCATGATCAATTGGCCAGTGCCAGAGTCATCATTGACTATTGAACTTGGAATTGTCTGGAACACATGAATTGTCCAACATGCCAATAAAAGACTTTGCCAAATAGCATGGCAATGTGTTGATATTTTTACTGTCTCCTTGTTGTTCTGGTGCCAGTGAAACACAACAACATCAGACAACAACATCATGCATCTGGGTGAGCATGTGAAAAGTCACCCAAATTCAACCTGCTGCACAGAAAAAATAAATACCTGAAGAACAATTCCCAAATTATATGCTCAAAGGGATGAGTGGCAAATTCAGTATTGCTTGAGCTGCTTTGTGGAGCTTCTCACAGTAGGATCTGTCTCACAAAACAACCCCAAATATTCTGTGTCACAATCCTCCATGGCCAGTTTGCCACCTGCTCCATCCTTCTTCCCACAATTGCAGTTTGCATGGTTTGGTTCAAAAACATCCCAGAATGCACTTGCAACTGGTTGACCATTACCACGGAAAACAATGTTGTGGTCACTGAACAAATAAAAAGCCCCAATCCAAGCAGACATAATGACATTTTTCATCAGAATAGTGTGTAGTACTTCCAGTTTCTGCAACAAAAACACAAGTTTTAGGAAGCAGGAGAAAGTCATTGCCATCCAGTGCACTTTATGTGACAAGCCTGGATTCAACAACTTCAACAAAGAAGCCACAACTTTCCCTCAGATCAACAGGCCATTTGAATGGTCACTGAAGTTGTTTTCCCTTTACCTGAGTTGTGGAAGGTAATGCCAGCTGACTAGTGCTCTCAGCAATAGTTTCACATGCAGTTCTCCCATGCTGCCAAGGCAATGGAGTTGAAGTCACAAAGATGCAGCCAACTGGTGTTTTTGTGAAAACTGGGGACAACTTCTTCCTGTGAAGTACACAATGGTAAGATTATCATCTGTTGTGATGCTTTGACACTTTGCATATGATTGTGAAAGTAAGCTAAATGCACAAGATAGACATTGGTCCCTATCTTACTGGCACAGGTACTGCCACTGGAGGCAGAGCAATCTGCAAGTGAGGCTCCATCACATCTCTGAAACTTTTTGTCCAAATCATGATTGTGTTGTTGTAAAAGATTTTGTCATTTTCATCAGATTCATTTGATTGAAGCGCAGGTCTGGTCAAATGTACTCAATGCCACACAAGTATTATTTTCCAAGCAATTGGAGAAACAACTTTTCATTGCATCACATGAATTTGTGTAAAATAGAATGGTTCAGGTTGTTGCTTCCGGTCAGTGTTTCCATGATAAACAGGTTCAGATTTCACACCAGGATCCACTTGTGAAAAGATTAGCTCTAAAAAAAGCAATTCAATACAAACAGGGGAACCAACATTTGTCTCATCCTGTTTCTATGTATCAGAAACATGAAGGGATACTGAAAAGGGCTAGGGAGATGTTTTGAGAGTTGTGGAAAACTTGTATCTTCCAAGAAGCAATCAAACCATTGAATTACTTTTCATACTGTGTGTACTCATTGACCCTCAAGATATTCTAATAGTACCAAATGAAAATTGCAAAACAGATTTTATAGCACAGATAGAAATGGTTGTTTTGAACTTGACAGCTCAAAGAATGGTGCTCAAGGCTTTTAATCTCTTGCACACGAAAAGCACAAAACAGATTGTCTGTGCCACACTGCAAGGTTTCCATAACAACTGAGACAGGTGAATGTGCTGCTGTGTTACAGTTTGGGATGTGTTGATTTCTCAAGCCTGTTTATGTAGAGTTGTTTCTCTTCGTGAGAGATCTCATTGGTGATGAGGCCCAGCTGTCCCAGGTGTCATGGTCCTCGGGGTGATGGAATTCTGAACATCCACCCTGGAGTCAGAGAACACTGGTCACGGAAAACTCTTGTTCATTTTAATTTATTTTTTGAGAGATCAGCTTGAACCCTTCAAGTGATGACCACACAAGTTTTGGACAACAGGTCGGCAGATTGGTTCATTTGTGATGGCGTACCACATTGTTTGTTGAAATGCAGAACTGATGAGACCAAATGACATTGAACCTAAAATGAACATCCTGTGTTCAAAACGCCAATTTTTTTTCCATGTGAAAAAAAAATTGCCTTTGCACAACCTTGGAGGAACCTTCCCGAGAAGTTTTTTTTTTTCAAAATATCAGGAAGTTTGCCAGCAACCATGGTGTGTTGCACGAAATATCCCTCTGATCAATCCAGAACAAAATATACTGAACATGAGGGTTTCGACACAAAAAGGATCAAGCGAGATTGCGGTCTTTGTGAGGCTGTGTTTGGCTGGATTGGGAGGATGCTTTGGATCGAGGATCCGCTTTTGAGCAAACATTTGAGATTTTGTACCAGATGAGACACGAACCAAAGAACACGGGTTTGAGATCCAGGGATCAAACATGGATTGAGAGTTGGGCATGCTGAATAGAGCTTAGTGGAGCAGCGGACTGCAGAATGGGTCAAAGGAGAATGCAGGACAGATGGCTTGGGAAGGGGAAAAGTGCAACAGCAGGATGGAGGGTAGGAGAGGAGAAGATGGAGAAATGAAGAGGTAGAGTTTGCAAGAAGGCATCAACTCAGAAAGGTGATTGATGCAGATTTTTGACCGGGAATTGCGTTTTGTGGAAACAATAGCAAAACCAATAATGGTGAATTCTAATTATATATTTGTTTCAAAATGATCTGGAAAAGAAATTGTGAAGTTTCTGTGGATTTACTTTTGTAAAGCGTGTCTTTGTTGATCAATTGTTGTTTTCTTCCAAATAAACTCTCCCCTCTCGACTCCTGTCCTATTCGAAAACAAATCCCAGATGGAAAATGTTGTCTTGTGGAATTCAAGGTTCGATGGAGCGCCTCAAAGTATTCACCAATGCTGCTGGGGAAATTCATATTTCGAATTGACATCAGAGTTTTTCCTGCAACTTTGAAAATCATAATTGTGTCTCCCACTTAATCCCCTCATTTCCCTCTGGATCTGTGCAGGGCAGGAGTTCATCCAGGTCTCCACACTGCTGCTCCCTGTGCACCTCCACCAGATGGCAGGCGTCAAGCTGATACAGCGCCATCTGCTCACCACCTGCGTCAGTTCTGTTCGTGTGGTTTTGGTCTTCCACGATCAGTTTCTCGGTTTCCTGTGAGACACAAATGTGCGTCTTGGGAATATTTTCCCGGAAGATAACAGGTTGGGTGGACCGGTGTCTGAGGACCAGAGCACCACCGTAATATTTTCCGACGTCGTGCCGTCGTGCTGTGGTCCTAAAGATTCCAGGACTATGGCACAACCAAATCATGTGGTCATGCTGGGGTCCTGAAATTTCAGGACCACAGCACGACCAAAATAGTGTGGTTGTACTTTGGCCCTGGTAGTGCTCTGGTCCTGTTGCACCGGGAAGTCGCACTTAACATGGGGATGATTTACAGTCCTGTGGTCGGTGGTCTGCCCATGTGGCGGGAAATTCTGACCCGGTTTCAGAATTCCCCCAGCCCCTGGTGTTTTCAGCAAACAAAGCACAGATATGTGCAAACGCAAATGGCCACGCGCACCACCAAGTTCCTTCCATAGCTCACCTGACCAACTGCAGAAGACTGTAGCATTGAGAGCTTCTTTATTTAGTTGCCAAAGACATCACAGAACACCGTTGCCTCAACTCACCCACGTTTCTTGTGGCTCACCTCTGACATGTCGTCGTTGTCGCAGGTGAAGGCATCAACAGTGGTTTGTTCATCTTTAAACAGTTCGGGCCTCAAATTCCTCAGCGGTTGTTTCGGCATTGCAAACCTGGGTAAAGTCCATGATATCCTTCAGCATCAAAAACTTTTGCAAAGTGTTAGAGCTTGATTTGTTGTTTCTGCATAAACAATGAACTTGGGTCAGTGAAGGACAATGCAGAATCTCACCTGAGTCTCTCTGGCACTTGCTCCAGCTTTTTTGTTGCATCAATGTAGTTGTGAGTTGTCAAAAACATTTTCATATCTTTTCTCAGAGTTTTCATCTCTAATTTTTCTTTTAGTATGACAATGATGTATTTCGTTTTTGTGTGCTTCATGGCTTCAGAATAAGCAAGGGAAAACTCCAGCATTCCCCACTTTGATTTCAAGAAATTTCTGAAAAAGGATCAGGTGTCACTGATTTCCTATCTGGTATTGTTTTCCATTGGCTGAGCATAAATGTTTTACTTACTTTGACACAATGAATATTACTCTCCTGCTGTGCTGAATTCCATGATGAATGCAATTTAATATTGTGTTCCCTGCCAAAAAATCTCTCTGATGGAGAAAGAATTTGAAACCAAAGTCAACTTCTATGTCTAAATTTCTGTTGTCTCTTGGCCTTTTCTTCATGAAAAGTTCAAGAATCCAAGGCAGGTCTTCTTGACTGAAAGCAAATCCATCTTTTTAGCACAAGACCAAATCCAAAGGAGAGTGTCTAAAATTATAAAGGAGTGTTTTTACATTGCAATTGGGCAATTCGTAGCAGAACAGATGTTCCCTTACCAGTAGCAAAAGAAAGCATCAAATTCCTTGTCCTCTATCATTTCAGTTTTGTCATCTGAAGGCACAGTGTCCAGTCTCATGTAGTAATACATAAGAAATTTCACTTCTCTTGATCTCCTCATGATAATCATGACAACAACAAATGCTGTGATAATTACTACAATACCAACAGCAACACCAGCTTTTTGAGCTGTTGACCAGGTGTGGGGGAAACATCCAAGTGCCACATCTGTCAAGACATGGACAGGTATATCTTTGAATCTTCCATTTCCACATTTTATCTGTCTGTAATCTTTTACAATTCCACTTTGGTTGTTCAACCATGTAATCATCCAAGTCATTTGACAGTTACAATCAAAAGGATTTCCACTGAGGTAAATTTCATCAAACTTCTTCTGGGTCTGAGTTTGTGGCAACTTTTGTATTTTGTTGTTTGTTGCAATTAATGTGTTGGTAAAATTTGGAACAGTTGGAAGTGATACCAAAGAAGATTCAGAACAGTTCAATATATTTTTGTTTGTTTTCTTGTCAAATATGCAGAAACATTTTCCACATTTAACAGGAGCCAAGGCTGCAATGGATAGAAACGTAATTGGGAAAGAGGTGTTGCAGCTGCCAGAAAACAAATGTGGCAAATTATTATACTTCGTCCAACACAACTGTCGTCTCACCTGCTGTGTACTTGCTTTCAGCAAAATTGGGAAGAATTGTCCTTTGAGAAATTGTATTGTTTTTTGTGCTGCATTGTGATAAATTCAGCATACTTGAATTCCAGGCTTGATCCAAAAAGTCCTTGTTGCTTGTGTTGAGGGAAATGTTTCCCAGGTAAAGTATTGAGTTCCAGGTGAGAAGATTTCTGACGGGCGACAGGGGTGCTTTGAGAAAAATGAGTGAGTTAGCAAGCCTAAAACTCTGCAAAGGCCTGCCACACTCCTGTGCCATTCCCAGTCTGACAGTTGAACTTTTTATCAGCACATATCCCAATGTTGGTGAGAGGAACAAGTGACCATAATAGTAAAGTGCAGTGTTGTTTATCAGCATGTTTGAAAATGTGAAGGGACTTGGGACGAACGATACAGTGACCCTCTTGAAAACACAGGAAACAACAGTGACATTTGAACTATCAAACTGAACCCATGAAAATAAATCTGACTGTGCTGCTTCAGCTTGCTTACTGATTGTGACTTTTTCCATTTCAACAGTGCTGTTCAGAGAGTATATCACGTTCTGCCATTTCTGTGTGTAATTTCCTGCTGCCAACAAGAAGTAACTCTGTTCCATTTTGATACTGCCATTTAAAAAAAGGATCAATCGTAAATCTTTCGAAGAAAAATTTACAGTAAAACCGCAGTTGGAGACAACAACAGTGCTCAATGAAGAAAACAAAAAACTTGATTTTCTACAGTGTATGGTGGTGTTTCTCAAGATGAGTCTTGAAGAGTGTCGAAGTCGGATCATAAATCTTTCATTAAATTTTCCATTGTAATTAATTGATGAGTTTGAGATATCCAATAAACTGAGTCCATTCAAGGTAAACACAAGGTACCCTTGGACAGATGTTGTAGACAACATCATCTTTGCATCAGAAAACATATTGACTCGGGCACGTGCATCTGGTGAAATTGACACATCGCTTTGACAGATGATCAACTGTGACTTGTCTTGGATGACAATCATTTGATCCAAATGATTACCAGCTCCTTCGTCGGAAAACACTAACGAACAGTTCACCCAGGTTACTGTGCTGCCAGCCCCAACTTGCAAAACCTTGTGCTTAGTTTTGTACAAAAATGAGTTGCTCAGTTTGAAAACTGGAGGCGTTGGGGAGAAATATGTTCCAACAGTTCCCATTTGACAGAGAGCCCCATTCAGAAGGGTGTTTTCAATGAATGTGCAGCTGTTGATGTCCACTGAGGCGCAATCAGTGCAGATCACACCATCACCAGGACCATTCCTGACAAAGTGGCTCGTTGAAACAGTCAAACTAGAGTTCTGTCCAATGTCAATGATTTTTTTGTTCCTTGTAAATGTGCACCCTTTCAGAATAACAACAGCTGTGTTTGTTTGTATGACAATACTTTCTGTATTGTTTTTCAAAGGTACTGTTGACTACGGAAAGTGAAGCATTTCCTGAACTGAATAAGATGATAGATGAAGTTTTGTGGTTTGATGAGAAAATACAGTTGGTCAGAGCAACGTCTGTTGTGTTGACGCCGAAAATGGTAAAATACGCGTTGTGATCAAGAGTGGAGTATGTTGCAGTCACTGAGCTAATTCCCCATCCAATGACTGTTGTTAGTTCCGTTACTGTTGGCTTCTCTAGTGACATTTGAAACACCCTTGATTCAGATGGCAGTGATTCACCTATGCCAGGAAAATCTCCATTGTCCAAGAAGTGTGTGGAGTTCATCCACAGATGAGTGTAGTTCAGCGTCACTAAAGCACCAACATTGTATTGAAAGAGTGATGATAAAATGTGGAGGTATGTCTGTCCATAATAACTTCCAACAAAAACTCCTCCTGTGTTGTTTACAAATGAACAGCTGTAAATTGTATGATTGCACAGTGGAACAACACAATGACACCAAACAATATCGATACTGTTGCGTCCACCATTGGAGCTGAAAATTGATGTTTGCAGACTCATATTTGATTGGTAATTTACTGCTAAAGCAGCCCCACCAATCTCAGCAACATTTCCATCAAAAGTAGAATTGATAACAAAAAGAGCTGAATCATATGCAATGTTGACAACACCACCAGTACAGAAGAGCTCACTGGATCTGTTTTGGTTTCGGCATGAATTGTTTGCAAAATATACTCCATCAATGGTCAAGTTTACTCCATTTTCACCTTTTAAAACTCCTCCTCCTCTGCTGGAGCTCAGCCTGTTTGTGCCAAAAATGTCAGAAATATACCAGGCAGAGTTGTTGACAAATATTGATGTTTTTATGGAAACAGCACAGTCAGATTTTGAGAATATGACACCCCCACTGTAAATTCCAATGTTTTGATGAAACTGACAGCTTTCTATGTCAAGATGTGAATTTCCTCTGATATAAAAACATGATCCAGTCACTCCAATATTTTCTCTGAAGATGCTTTCAGACACAAATGCAGAACTGTTGTTCACCACAACAAATGCTGATGATGATGTGTTCAAACCATTTCCCAGGATAGAAACATTATGCATTGTTAATTGACTGCTTTCCACATGACATATTCCTTTGGCAGCTTTCACACTTGCTATACTGATGTTTTCCATCACAATTTTGCAGGACACAGCTTGAAGTAGAGCAGCTTGAGTTGAGCTACTGTTTCCAGTGAAGCTGCAATTCTCCATATTGATGGTGCTGTTGCTAATTTTGATGAAGGAATCATTCTTTTTCAGGTTCAAGTTGTCTATGACATTACTTATCTTTATCATGTGGTTTGTGGATGTTTCCAGCTTGGCAAAAGAGCTGTTGTCCATGGTAAGAAAAACAGTATCATCTAATGCAATACTTTTCCAGATGCAATTAACTGTAAAACATCTTGAAATATTGACATGCACTCTATGGAATTCCCATGTGCCTGGTAGAGAATGATGCACATCAGTACAAGTGAATGTTGGCAATCTGCCATCAGAAATTTTAGGTCTTTTTGATATAACAACAAATGAATTAAAGGGAAACCGTGGATACTTTTCCTGAAAGAGAAACAAATTCACATTGTTCAAAGCACTTCATTTTGGACGAGAATTCAAAACAGACAAGGACAAAAGTTCTTACCATCACTGTCCATTCAGTGTGAGGTCTGTATCTGTTTCTATGATAAATGTTTCGTTGTGCAACACACCATGAGGAGATATTTGACCCAGAAGCCAATCAAAAGTCCCACAAGGTGATGACGTCGTCCCACATCCGCGTAAATCCTTCCCTGCGTTGGAAATGTGCCAAGTTTCACCTGGAAGCAGATGATGATCACACCCTCATTCACTGAAGCATCTTGTGCTTGTCAGAAATATGTGTGCTGATTTCACATGTACTTGGTTTTCCCTTTTCCAAATCATGGGGGGAAAACCAGACAAATGATCCATGGATATCCAACCTCAACATAAATTGTTGTAACTAGCTGACCTTTGAATCAAACATCAGGGCTTTTCACATTGGGTGACGTGTGGTCGTTTTTCGGGCTGGCGTCACAAAATTCACCATTGACTTCAGTGTAAAATTTTGACGCCGACGTCAAGAAAACGACCCCGCTTCACCGATGTGAAAACCGCTATCATGAACTTGAAACAATAGGGCTTTTCGCACAGATCACGCGGCGTCACAAGACGCAGTTTCAAAATTTGGACGTTGCACCAGGAACGGACTGACCATTGTTTTAATGCTCTCAGTTTGGTGTCAAATACAAATTTGATGCCCGCACGTCAAAATGTTTATGCTAGCGTCAAAAAATCTAGATGCAAACTCGGATGTTGTGGATTTCATGGCAACACCTCCACAAGTGCCAACAGAAATATTTCTTCAAGTTTCAATTTCACTCGATCTGAGTGCGCTCCGAAACGGTCAATGTTTTCTCCCGTCACGAGTGCATTTTTGTTTTCAACTGGACCCCAAAATGGAGGTTCAGCAAAAAGCCAAACTCTTCTCAGACTTTCAGTCGATTACAACATTTCAAGTTCTTGCGCCAGGTCTGAAAGTAAGTTTCTATCGACAGGGAAACCAGGACAATGCAAACAATTACGGGAAAAACACAGGGGGGGGGGAACTCAGAGAACACAATTGTTTTGGCTCCAACCCTCCACAAACCTTGTTCACCCCGTGTTCGCTTCCAGATCTTTGATGGAGTTTTGTCATGCAACGAACGAAATCCAAGTGCAAAACATCTGTTCAGAAGAACACGCACAAATTGAAACGCACAGAAGCATCAAGTCAAAATAACATATTCTTCTCCCCAATCGTTTTGCCCTCAAACCCGGGTTGTCGTGCTCTGTTAACATCCTCATTTTTGATGGGGTTTCCTCACGCAAGTGACAAACATTCAATGCACGCAATTTTGGCCAGAAAACCAAGTGCTTGGAACCGCAGAGGTTGAAACGAGTGTTCGGTTGCAACGCGCAAGAATCGATTCAAGTAAAAAGCCAGAATTTTGCGCACTGTTTATCATCAGAGAATGACAAACTGTGGGGACTTTATGCAACGACGTGTATCACTGAACACCCCGTCAACGTCAGCGTCAAAAATAGCATTGCTTCCATGGCACTGGCCAATCACGAAACGAAATTTTATGTTGTGTTGACATACGAGGTTGTCTCCAACCATTGTAAGAGTTATCATGTTCACGATTGGCCTGGAAGGACACGGGCGATTGATTCAAGACAACTGATTCCTTTCACATTCTCAGTGCAGGCTGGCCAATTGGCTTCACCGATGAACATGACAATTCTTACAATGGTTGGATAGAACCTCGTGGCGTTCAGTGAAACATTGTTGAGTGAAGTCTCCAGTATCTAAGCAAAGGGGGAACCCTGGGCACGGGCCAGAATCGGACAGAGACTGTGGGGGGGGGGGGGGGCTGATTTTCTTTTCGTGGGATGTGACTGTCAAACGACGGAAATATCACCTCGTGAAGTAAGAAGCAAGGAATTTCTGGTATTACCGGGTGAGAGAGGATCTTTCCCCTCAGATCTAAAACCAGAATACTGGAATGTACTTACCTGAGTCTCTGTCGTCGTCCGTGACGTCATTCACGGTGGCTCGCACAGACCCGCACAACAGGAGAATCACAAACAGACGATACGTGTTGTCAGGCATCCTCCTCCTTCAGTTTATCCATAGACCGTGTTTATATTTTAAAGCCATTTTTGGCCAAAGCACATTTGGTGCAATCCCCTCCCATGTATTAACAACAGAAGAACAAAGTGTGTCGCCGAGTGTGTCGTTTAAATACGACTGAACAACGTTGTTTTATATCTCACATCGTCCTTTGTTATGCAGCTCGAAACACACGTCGAGTTGTGTTGAAATTCGTTTCAAAATCTGGGAACTTTGATCACGGTATCAATCCACACAAAAGAGTCTTATTCCTTTGCATCCGTCTTCGCTCGCTGATCATATTAAACTACGCAGCAACTATGTTAGTACCCCTGTAGGTTCGGGTACAGTAAACCGCTGAAGCAGAGACAAGCCCCAAATTCCCACCCTGAGCAACCAGAGCAGAAACTCTTCGGATTGGTTGAGTTCCCAGCATAATTTGACAAAGTTATGTTTTGGGATTCCAAATACAGCAACGAATTCCCTTTTTGGGCGTAGAAGCGTTTTCTCACAAGGATGTGGAAAAATTTCTTCAGCTGAAGTCCAGGCGAAACCTCAAATTCCCATTCTCAGCAACCATGCAGAACAGAAACTTTTCGGATTGGTCGCCCTCTTGGCATAATTTGAGGAAGTCATGCTTTGGAATTTCAATCTGCGCGAAAACTTTGCGCTTTTGAGGATGCGGGCACATCTCCCCATACAGAGCCACTGAAGCAGAGACCAACCCGAAATTCCCAGTACTGAGCAGAGAACGATCGTGATTGGTCGTGTGCTCCGCATAATTTGAGGAAGTTATCCTTTGGAATTTCAATCTGCACAAAAACTTTGCGCTTTTGAGGATGCGGATACATCTCTGCATACAGAGCCACTGAAGCAGAGACCAACCCGAAATTCCCAGTACTGACAACCAGAGCAGAGAACGATCGTGAGTGGTCGTGCGCTCCGCATAATTTGAGGAAGTTATCCTTTGGGTTTTCTTCAGGGTTGAGGAGTCGGGCTAAATGTTCAGCAGGTTTCAATCTCAGCGTGAGTTGATGCATGGACCGCACGATCGCACAGGGGAATAAGCACGATTCACGCGAGCTCTACTACATCCTGAAAAACTTTCAACAGGAAAAAAGTTGCCCTCTATGTACACGAGGAAAATCCAATTGTACCCCTCGCGACGTGATCATGATGCCATTGAAATCCCATTCGTCATGATCAGGTCGCGAAAGGCAGAATTGGATTCCCTTGTGTACGCGCGGTGTTCAAAACTATCAACTGAGATAATCTGTGTCGTGAGAAGCGCGTCCAGATTTTGAAAGGGGCGACCTTCCGAACTGAGTAGAGATACATTCGTGCGCGCAAGTAATTGACTGACTCGCAAAGTTAAGCGTCGACACAAAGCACAAGCTCAGGAATGATACAAGGCTCAAAGCAGCAAGGACCTCAACATTCATTCACTGGTCTTGAATACCAGGCTCGGGGCTCAAAAACCAGATTCTTGATGGTGGAGGTTTCGTGTGCCTTGAACCGTGTTGTTCAGTTTGCCTATTTCAAAAGGAATGGGGTCTGTTTTAGGCGATTTGAACGGCGCAAAAGACCACTTGGTCAAAATTGGAAATTTGGAGCAAGCAGTATTTTGCCATTCAAATCTCCAAAAGGCATCTAATTGCAAAATCTGGCACAGGGTCTAGTGGTCAGGATTTGGCACAAATTCTGGGTTCAAAGGTCAATTTGTTATATTTTGGGTCCTAAGTAATGCCCAAGGTCTCAAAGATCAAAATGGAAGATTTTTGAATTTTTAGTGCAAAAAGTTCAAATTTGGAAATGTCAAAAGTTTGGACATGGGGTTCTATTTTGGGCTGTACAAATGGACCCAAAAAGGATTTCTGTCAACCATGCCTTGATGTGATTTGTCGCGCTTGACACTGTGCGGCTTGAAATGCCGAACAGTGCCATTGCGTCAAATCACCTAAAAAGCTGGAGGAAATGGTGGGAAACCCACAACCGACTTTGAAAGGTGTACCGTCCGTAGAAAGCAGGTTTTCAATGCTGGAGCTTTCCTGTTTCTCCAGCCTTGTTTCCACTTGTCTATTTGTGGGTTCGATTTTGGGGAGAACAGTCTTCAACAAAGTTTCCCATACGAGCAAGGTGTACGTATTGTTGTTCGAACAGCAGTGTCAAGAAAATCGTAGAAATAAGTGTGAAGAAATCAGAGCACACTGCTGTGTTTGCTGCGCTTTGTTTTCACTCAATTGTTTCAATTCATTTCGTTTCAGCGACAGACAAAGCCAAACCTCCGTTGCCATGAAAGAACAACTTTTCAAATAAGCAACCCGACTGGGCATTAAACAAGCAACCCAATTTATCAGGAACAAAATATTTTTTTGTGTTGAAATGAACTCAAAATTTATTTTGCGATTGGTGTGTGGGAGGCCACAACAAGGGGAACTGCAAATGTACCAGCGTCGAATGTAAAGCACTGAAGAGCAGAGGTTGAAACTTTGCACCTGATGTTCGGAGGAAGCCACGAGATGTTTAAGTCAATGTATAAGAGTTGTGTTGATAAAATTAAAAGGAAAACATAAGGATGCTAACATTTACCATCACACGAAAAATCGATGAGTCTGAACATGGGCTACAGATGCACGAGAATAATTGTTTTCTTTTCATCATGAATAAAATGATTCAAATGAAGTCAAGGCAGAATGACAAAGATTTTCGCCACTTTTTTGCAAGTCCACTGTGGTGATTGATGTGTTTTGTTGGGAGGCAAAAGATTTGATCTCGATTCTGGGTCACATGTGTTCATAATTCCCATTCCTTCTCACTCATCTGGTTCCCGACAATAGAGTTATATTCAAATCTCACTTCCCATCTTTATCTTTTGTGTCCTGTGTGATATTTTCATGTCCTATCCCACGTCCTCATTTTTCTTCAGTGTCCTGTGTGATATCTTTCTCTGCATCTGCAGCTGACAACTGGTCATCAGCATCTTTGTCAGAATCTTCACCCATGTGACCATCGCCATGATTTGGTGGTTTGATCAGAGGCATTTTTTTCACCATCCATGTGTATGCCCATGTTTTCGTCTTCCCAATCAGGCTCCATGTGGACTTCCGCCTGATGAAGCATCGACAGTTGCATCAGAGGCACATCTTCACCATCTCTCTGAATGTCCAGGTCTTCACCATCACTATCATCTTCCCTGTGGACATCCACAACACAAGGAAGAGGGTCCTGCAGAACAGGCACATCTTCTCTGTCTTCATGATCGTCTTCGCCTTTATCAAAAATAATTTTTCTGTTTCTTCGGGTCTTCAACAGATATGGCATGTGCAGCTTGAGCCTTGGTTTCTTCTCAACATCAGTCTGAGGCCCCGGGTTCCCATCATCCTTGTCGTGCTCCTGGTGAGCAGCCAAAGGACGAGGCAGGTGGAGTGGCAGCAGAGGCACATCATCCCCATCCATGTGGTTGCGATCATCTTCACCATCACAATCATCTTCCACCGTCTGGAGTAGAGGCTCATCTTCGTCAACTTCGCCTGCTTCTCTGTCTGTCTGGTCTGTCTGATCAGCACCAACCTCTGTGCCACGTCCCTAAAACAGATGTCGAAATCCTTCATTCAGCCTTGGGAAACACAGATAAACTTTTGAAATTTTCCAGATTTTTTTCTGATCAACAAAAAACAAAATTTCACACCTCATCTGGATCGGCCTGTTCGCAGTTGAAGGCGTCAATCACATTTTCTTCATTCACAAACAGCTCTGGCCTCAGTTTCCTCAGTGGTTGGTTCGGCAAAGCGAACCTACATTCAAACTCAAAGTTGGATGAAAGGAATAAACACAAACAAATCAGGCCTGCACCGCAAAGAACACAGAAACCATCAAACCACACAGAATATAGACAGCTCATCCAGAAACAAGCATTGAAGATGTTACCTCAGCCGGTGAGGCACTTGTTCTGGTCTTTTTGTTGCGTCAATATAGTTGCGAGTTGTCAAAAACATTTTCAGATCTTTCCTCAGACCTTCCATTTCCAGATTTTCCTTGAGAATAATTATGATGAATCTGGTTTTGGTGTGTTTCATAGCTTCAGCATAGGCAAGAGTAAATTCCTCCATCCCCCACTTGGACTTCAAAAAGTTTCTGAAAGCAAAACACAAGATGACCCTTGCAAAGCCTTTGTATGAATTTTGGTGTTGCAAGGAAAACAAAAAAAAGTTTACAAAACTTACCTTGATAATATAAAGATAACTCTCCTGCTGTTTTGAATTCCATGATGAATGCAATCAATGATAGTGCTTCCAGCCAGAAAATCTCTCTGATGAAGAAACAATTTAAACCCATAATCCACCTCAATATCCAGCCTGGTGTTGTCTCTGAATCTCTTCTTCATGAACACGTCCAATATCCAGGGTAAATCTTCTTGACTGAAACAATTTGAAGCACTGTAAGCAAAATGTGACTTGCCAAGAAAAAGCAACATAAGTGTATTTCGAAATGAAATGTCGATTTCTATCTGTACCAGTAACAGAAGAAGGCGTCAAATTCCTTGTTGTCTGTGTTTTCATTTTTGTCATCTTTTGGAACAGTGTTGATTCTCCCCCAGTAGAACAAGAGAAACTTCACTTCTTTTGATTTTGACAAAATTGCAGCAATGATGGTGACTACTGTTGCAAACAACACAGCACCAGCTGCAACTCCTGCTTTTTGGGCTGTTGTCCAAGTGTGAGAGAGGCATCCAAGTGCTGTGTCAGTCAAGACATGGATAGGTATGTCCTTGAATCTTCCATTTCCACATTTGATCTCTTTGTAATCTTTTACAATTTCACTGAAGTTATTGAGCCATGTTACCATCCAAGTCATATCACAGCCACAGTCAAATGGGTTCCCACTAAGATAAAGTTCATCAAAACCAGTGTGGGTTTGGATTGCTTCAGGGACAGATTGCAACAAATTATTTTTCAAAATATATGAATTTGTAAATTTAGGTATGCTTGGCAGTGATATCAAGGATAAATTAGAACAGTTGAAAATGTTCTTGTTTGTTTTTGTGTCAAAGTAGCAGAAACATTGTCCACATTTCACAGGTGTCAGTGCTGAAAAGAACAGAATGTGAAGAACCTTCATGGAAATGATTTGGTCCATTTACTGCAAACGTACAGGGAATTGTTTGTTCTTCAATTTTCAGCCACAAAAGCTTCCAAAGGAAAAAAGAGACTTTAGTCCCACAAACTATTGCCCTACAAACCTGCAGCATAAATTGTTTCAGCAAAATCCCTTGGAAAAAATGTGTTATTTATATTTCTGCATTCTGATATGGAAAATATGTCCATTGACATGACGCTTTCAAAAGCAGCTGTTTCACTTGTGTTGACAGAAATGTTGCCAATGTGAAGATTGCTCTTCCAAGTCATCAGGTTGCTGATGGCTGGCACAAAGTTTCCAAATATGACATCAGAATTTGCCAGTCTGACTGATTCTGTTGGTGTCGCGTGGTCATTGAAGCACGGTATGGGAAGCATCCGAACAATTGAACTCTTGATCAATCCATATTTGGCGCCAGGAAATATCCCTAGAATGCTGTTGTTGTAAATTTGGCTCTGCTCAATGAAAAAATGGGAATACTGGAATCCAGTGAAACCAAGGTTGACTCCTTCCAAAATACAACTTGATAGTGTGATGTTGCACCGGTTAAACAACCCCCAAAATAATTGTGGCGGAACATCTGTGTCAGTTGTCAAACTTGCGCTGGTTTGATTCATTTCCAGTTGTGTGCTGTACAGTTCAAAGATCCACAGGGGTGGGGTTGTGATACGGGGATTACTTACTGCAAAGTACAATTGACTGTTGGATATTGATACAGAGCTATTCCAAAACCCCAAGAATACCATATCTTTTGAGGTAAACATGGTGGTGATACTACTGTTGGACAGGCTAACAGTGCTAAATTCACCACACAGAAAAAATCTGGATTTGCCCCACTGCACAATTGAATTTCTGAGAACAAGGAAAGATGATCGCACCATGTAAAAAAACTGTCCATAATCAAGTGTACCGTCGTATGATATTGTTGAATCCAATATATGAAGGGTGTTGTAGAATTTCATAGCAAAACTCAGGAATCCTTGAATTGAGGTTCGTACCAACATAAGTGTACCATTGGAGCTGAGGTCAACTGTGAGAACAGCATTTGGTGCAATGTGTACATCGCTGTCAATGATGGTCATGCGCGAACTACTTTCTACAGAAATGATGGTTTCCCTGACAAGATTGTCACCACCATACTGCAAATAATTCAAAGAGCAATTGATCCAATAAACTATGCTTCTCAACCTCGAAAGCAAAATCTTTTGTTTGTTGTTGTGCAACAAACAATGCCTCAATGTGCAGAATGTGGGTCTTTGCCTTTCAGAAGAGACCACCAGAAGACTTCCACCCATCGCACTATGGTTTTCGCTGAAGGTGCAGTTGTGAATGTGCACAAAGGCACCATGACTGCCAGTAATACAGTTTCCAGGGCCATTGTAGAGAAACAAGGAAGTTTCAATGCTCAAGCTGGAATTTATCCCAACAGAAATAGCTCCCTTATTTTCAGAGAAAATACATCCAGTCACATTCACTTGAGCTGATTTGGCACCAATTATTTTACCTTCTGTGTCGTTGTCAAACTTGCTGTTTTGTAGAGATATTGAACCATTTACTGGACTGTATATCATATATGTATGTGCAAGGTTTGAACTGATAGTGCATCCTGTAAGACTGATTAGAGATGTATCGGCATGTATTATTGCAAAGGCATTGCTTTCAAAGCTGCAGTTTGTTGCATGTAAGGAGCTTTCATTATGACAAGATATCACGTACCAGTCAACTGGTATGGACTTGAGTTCTTCACCTACACCACTGACAAAGCCTCCATTGTCCTGGAAACTTGTGTGTTCCAGGAAGGCACGTGTTTGGCTCAAATACACGACTGATTCACCAACATTGCTTTGAAAGAGGCACGAGTCAATGTGAAGGTATTTTACTGCATGACCTCCCATGTGAATACCCCCAGTGTTGAAAACAAATGAACTGGTGCTTATTGTATGATTGGACAAAGCCTCGTCACAAATACAACTGACAACATGTGATGTATTTTGCCCAGAATTTTTCCTGAATAAAGATTGTTGCACAGTCATGTTGGACTGGGAGTAAACTCCCAATACGCTTCCTCCATATTCAGCAAAGTTTCCTTCAAAAGTAGAATTGAAAACTGAAAGAGTTGAAAAATATGCCACATTGATCACACCACCAGTGCTTGATAATTTGCTGGTTCTCTTCATGTTAAGACATGAATTGTTTATGAAGAGACCACTCTCAACAGCCACATGAACTGAATCTTCAGTTTTTATCACTCCTCCTCCCCCAGAATACATGGGAAATGTTCTCCTTTGGTAAACCTCATCAGCAAAATACCATACAGAATTGTTCATGAAATTTGACTTCCTTATGGAAATTGTTGACTTGGAATTTGAGAATATGACTCCCCCACTGTGAATTCCAATGTTGTTGTAAAATATAGACTTCTCAATTTGGAGGCTTGAATGTCCTTCAACAAACAGACATGATCCAGTTGTACCCATATTACTTTGAAAGAAACTTTCTTGAACATGTACCAAACTTTTGTTGGCTATCAAAATGGCAGAAGATGATTTTCTGAAGCCATTTCTAGAAAGTGATGTCTGATACATGTTCAGCTTACTGTTTCCTACATGGATCAAGGCATTTCTGGCTTTTAGATTTTCTATGGTTATATTTCTCATGACAATGTGGCAGACATTTGCCTTCATTATGACAGCTTGAGTTGAACTGCTGTTTCCAGTGAAGCTACAATTTTTGATGTTGATTGTGCTGTTACTAATTTCCACAAAAGTATTTTTGTTGTCAAAAGTAAAATCTTTGAAAACATTTGTGATCTTGACATTGTGGTTTCCAGAAGCCTCCAACTTTGAAAATGAGCTGTTGTTTATTATGACAGACAAAATATCTTTTGTTGAAACACTCCTCCATTCAGACTTTTGTGCCAAACATCTTGACATATTTAAATTCATGTCTTTAAACTGAAGCACAACTGGCTGGGAATGTAAAACATTGCTGCAAGTAAACATTGGAAGCCTGCTTGTATTCACTTTGGATACTGCGACAAAAGAAACATATTCTAACCAAGGATGTTTTGCCTGAAACAAGAATTGCATGGATTTTGAACTGTCAGGATATTTCCGCAATCAACACAGAAACAAAAATATGTGTCACTAAACAGGGCAAAGTATTCACCATCAACTTGTTATTCAGCGTTAGGTTTGTGTCCGTTTCTATGAAGAGACCGTTGTTGATGGACCCATTGTGTTTGAATATGTCACCAAGAAGCCAGTCCATTGTCTGACATGCTGATGCTAAAGTGTGACCACACCCAGGGGTGTCCTTCCCTCCAGTGGAAATGTGCCAAGGTTTACCTTGAAGGAAAAATACAACCCTGATATTCCTGACAAAAGTCAATGGGCTCGTAATATTCTGCTCAGAATGAATTTTGATCGTGGCATCAGAATTTAGTCAGAGACACACCATGACGACATTTGTTCTCTCTCTGTCTCTCTGTCTTTGGCCCCTCTCTCTCTCTCTCTCTCTCTCTCTCTCTCTCTCTCTCCCTCTCTGTCTCTATCTCTCTCCCCCTCTCTCTCTC
>JAAUXT010138158.1_pt1 | contig 34691 bp, 29 predicted proteins | sample 7278171 | NCBI WGS metagenome assembly JAAUXT01 (sample SAMN14350112, study PRJNA611818) | marine sediment metagenome | isolation source: surface marine sediment (1.8m) | place: French Polynesia: Moorea | collected 2018-08 | reverse complement strand
CCCCGTTTCGGCACGTACTCGTACTCGTACGAGGCGATGAGTAGTGATATCACAAATACACTGGTTGGTATCTCAGGAGAGACTGTTCCCGAGGGCGGGAACCTCCGTATTTATTGAGTACAGTACTGCCATCTGGAGAGCGGTAGTTCTAAATTTATAGCTGGTGTGTCACACCACACTCCTCCCCCACCAAGGGCCTTTACAACCAATTTTAATTATTCTAAATATTTTTATAATTAATTATTACATACATTAGACAGGGAACAGATGTATAATATCAAAATTCTGCTATTTTGCTGGAAATTACCCAGCATTCCTCTCCCCATGGGGTGATCATGTGACCCTTTGTGGTTTTGCCTCTCTCTTTGACTGTCATGGCTACCGCGCAAGGCAATGTTCATCAGCTCACACAAGAGGAAAGAGATATACTAAGTTTTCTGAGGCAAAACATGGCAAGAAAGTTAGTGATCAAAGCCCATACCCAGGGGCTACCACAGACTCATCAACAGGTCTTGAGGGTGGTCAGGGCCCATTTTAATTTGGGGCCCACTTCACACCGGGAATTCGACAGGCTCGTCTGGGCCGTTGCCCATGGGCAATAGACGGTAAGTGGTTCTCCAGTCACTCCACAATGTACGCTCGTACCTACGCAGCGAGGGGCTGATGTTCTGCTTGTAACCTTGTGAAGCTTCCCGCCTCCACATTTGGGGGGGGGGGGATAATTATGCCCACACACGCTGGACTCCCGTCAAATGCGGTCCAGAATCGTTCCAAGAGAATGTGAACAATTTGTGATCAATGAGTCCTCTGCGTGTGAGGCAGATGGCGGTTCATCGTTGTTTCCTAAGCAAACGCAAACCATCACACAAGTGCTGAAGTGTTGAAAACAGACGAGCGTCCAAATTTGAATTTAGCTTTCTGTTCTCAAAACAACAGTGATACATGTATTATTATCACCTGTTGTTCTGTTTTGATTTGCGTGAACGACAAAGCAAGATGAGCAACGTGAAAGTCTATTCCTCTTCATTTGAACAGTTGCAGAATTTGACGGCAACTTTGCTGTCTCATTGCTGTCCCGAAACAATCTTAATAGACACTGCAGTTTGGGGACTGTGATTGTCAAAGTGTGGCCAAAGGGCTCGGTTGAGCAGATACAGCAGACACCGGTCGGCGTGGATGTGAATGAAGGGTCGTGGAGAGCATCATGCGCCGTGAAGCTGCCGGCTATTGTGGGAGTGTGTAAGACACAGTCTGGGGTGTCTTGTCTGTCTGCAGCTTTGCAGAGGCAGGGCCGCCTCTGTGAAGAGCAGTCCTTCACTTGTGCACGGAAACACTCACTTCAAAAGAATGGAAAGGACCTGGCTTGCAAAAGACATCAGAGACTTTTGCGGATTTCCAATCTTTGTGTTGGTGTATTTTCAAGATTTTGCAATGCCAAGTCGTGTTGCAGTGGGTCTTTGTCAGACCGTAAATGGCAACCTCACTTTAAACAACACGGAATCGAACAACAAGCATGGGATAAGTTGAAGGATGTTGGACACAACCTACAGAGTGTCATCAAGCTAGTTGTAGCTTTTTATGGATGTCTGGTGCAGAGGGACTTGTTGGCTGCGTACCTGTACTGAAGTGAAGCCATGTGGGGGTGAAGTGTGATTACATGTCGAGGGAAGGAGCTTATTGAATCTCACTCACGGCTCGCCTCGTGTAGCAGAGTTATTATGTCCACTGTGGAGTGGATCTACGTACAACTGAGGCATGTTCGTTCATTGTGACTTGATTTGGACCGTGTACACATCACAGCCAGAGAAACTCGCTGGAACAGTGCGAAAGTAGCAGAATGCCAATTTTGGAACTTCCGAAACTCTGAGAGCTCAGTTAGGGACAGGAGATTCTTGCTTTTCTAAATGAGCAAGTTGAGTTGTTTGAAAGGCTTTGAAAGAAGTACTTGTGGTGAAACATTGTGTTTGAATTCAGCCTGTATTCAAGCCGACCAACACGGCACAGAGCAGGTTCACAACAGCTGGCACTTGTTGCAGATTTGACTGACTGATTCATTGAGGCAATCTGCTGCTGATCATCGCATTGGTGACCTTCGTAAACAAAAGCAAAGAATTTGCCTCAGTTCGTCTCGTGCGCAAAGTGAAACGCTCGAGAACGAATTGCAGTTGTGGATTGGAAATTGGTCAAAATAATTGATTTGCACAGGGGCAGAGCTCTGAGCAGTTGAGGCGAGACTGATGTTGTGAAGTCACAGCTCTGAAGAGAGGCGAACTGGACTGACTGACAGCGTGTGTTGGCCGTGGTTCCACGGGGCCGGGCCGGCAGGATTAAAGATTCATGAACGCATTGGATGCTCGCGCAGACCTGATGACATCGCGCACGGCTTGTTGAGTCCTGATTTTCCTTCTTCCTGCAGCGATTGACGAGCAATTGTTGCTCGTATCATCAGCCGATCCGGGAAGCTCCGTCGCTTGTCGAACAAAATGGATTTACACTCTGTGTGTGCACTGTGATTGTTGTTTGACGCGAGCTGGCAAATATTCTTGCTCCAGACAGGCCGAACGAGGATTACAGCCTCAGCGCCGTTGGTGGAATGCAGAAATGCTCCTGTGTGGTGGGAATTGACACTGCAAAACCAATGTTAACTGATGACTGAGCCGGGGACGGCGACCGCAGAGAAGGCTTTTGTTTGACTCTGAATGCATGTCGAGCAACACCGTGGTGCGCGTATTGTGTCCCTTCCGCAGCAGCAGGCAAGATGAGTTCTCTATGCCAGTGGTTCTGTACTTGCAGGTGTATCGGCAAGAGGAACAAGGACTTCCTCAACGCGAACACAAAGGCCCCGTTCTGCAGAAACAAGAACATGGCCACGTCGGGGGGTGGGGGTGGTGGGGGTCACATCACCAACCAGCCCTCGAAGGGACCGGAGACGATTCTGACTCGACCGACTTACACCTGCGACATCTGTGGCCAGGAGGGGTTGAACGAGGACGACATGAAGACCCACGTTCTCATCGAACATCTGGAGGGCGCCATCAGTTGTCCGTTCTGCGATCTAGAGGGCACCACTGCGGAGGAAATGACCCTGCACGTCAACACTCAACACCTGGATTTCTCAGTGCTGCCCTCGGACGAGAACGAGGAGGAAAAGAAGGAGGAGGGGAATGGCCTCAAGCCGGAAATTGAGACGGAGAAGAACAAACAAACGCAGATCAGTGGAGGAGGGGTAGAAACAGAGGAAAGTGGGAACCTCTCGAATTCGAAACAAAAATTGAACCAAATCAACACAGAAAAGCAAAACAAGAATGTGACAGAGAAAGAAGTGGCGAAGACAGGCTCGAACAAAGAAAGCGTACGAAGTTACATGCCGTTGCAAGAAGTGCGTAACTCGTCTGAAGTTTCCATGGACACTGGGAGCAGTTACCATAGCAACCAGAGCAGCGCAACTTGTAGCCCCGAGTCGGAAATTAGCGTCGGAAACCGCGAGTCGAGCTCTGGAAACGATCACTCGTCGAGTTACGAGGCGAGCAGCAGCTGCACGTCGACTCCTGACGACGTCGACCCGCTTAAGTTCGGTGCCGACATCAACCCGAGAGAAATCACGATCCGAGTTATCCACGACTCACCCAAGAAACAGCCGCTGCCACCTCCTGGGGACGACGCTGACTTCAAGATGGACACCTCTTCGAGCAGCGGGTTTGACGGGGACCCTGAGCAGTCGCGCAAACGCGCCAAGCTCTACCTCCACGTGCCGCAGCCGCACTCTCCGCGCCGGCAGCCGGCGCAGGCGGCCGGCAGCGGCGCGTCGGCCTCGGCGGACGCCGGCGCCGCGTCGCGGACGTCGTACCTGCTGGACAGCCACGCCTCCACGACGCAGCTGCACCACTTCGTGCACCTCGGGGCGCCCAGGTGAGTTCCGATTTGATGTTGATGTTCTGGACTGAGAATTGATTTTCCTCTGACATGTTTCGAACGTGAGATCAGGTTCTGCCCGTCAGTCTTGGACCAATTTTATCAGTAAATGGTGTTTCTTTATGAAAATGCCAAGACTCCTGCAGTGGATCCAGTATTCCCAGATTTTGGGGCAGGGCCCAATCTTACGACAACGTCTTGTGTGAGGCATCGTTTGGCGACACCAGTGAGGAGGCAGGAAGTAAAGTCTTGGACCTGCTTGGAGGCGTTTGGTTGGCAATTCCCTCAAACCGTTCACCGAAATTTCTCAGCGCCGCTCACTGCTTTCGTTCTTTGTCGAGTGGGCGTTTCTTGAATTTTCGCTCTCGCGAAAAGTTTGTGCTGAAAGGAGGGAAACTGAGCGGAAAGCACAACTGTCGGATTTGCAAAATGGGCGTTCGGTAAAAACCTTGAGGATTCAGTGTCCTCCTGTGATGCCTCAAGCGTGTTTACCTCAATTAAAGTTGCAGGAAAATAATCCTGGATGAAATGTAGCACACACAAGTTCCCACAAATTGAAACGTTCAGGACGGCAACACACAAGATTTGCGGAGCAGGCTTTCGCTGACAAATTCCTTGCGGAATCATCCAGTATTCATGTCGGGCATTCATAGAGAATAGCTCCAGAGATTGTCGCCTGCAGAATTTTTCAGCCCGAGCATACACATGTGGTTTTGAATCATTCATTGTGAGATTCCTTGCTGCTCGGAGGTGACAATTTGCAGAATTCTTCTCAGCCAGAAACCTGTCCAGAATTGAGGTTCATTTGTCATAAGACAGGAGGGTGTGGGTTTGTCTCTCATTCCTGAGTTCAAACACATAACTGTGTGTCCGTGGTTTCCTGTTGGTGAATGTGCAGTGTTGGATTCCACAGTACACCACGGATGGGGTGTGAAATTTGGGCGTGGCTCAAATTGGATGCACGCGCACATTGCGTCAGCTTGATGAGGGTCAGTCATCAGGCGCTGGGTGAATTCTTTGCTTGTTCTGGGCTGCGACACTTGAAGCGGCCAGTGTGTACCCGACCTGAGCTGTTGTTGTGTGTGACAGGTACCCGGCGAACCGCATGCTGGACGAGATCGAGACGGAGGATGACGAGACTCCCGAGGACGAGGAGGCGGCAGCCGAGGACATTTTCACGTGCCCGATCTGCTCGTGGAACACGCGTTCTCCGGGCGCCATCGTGCGTCACGTGAACACGGACCACCTGGACGTGATCAGTCCGTCTGCGCAGCCGCACGGCTCCGGCGCCGCCTCGGGGTCCTCCGCCCCGGCGCGGGCGCCGCCGTCCCCCGCCGCCCCACAGCCCTCGACCCCCTCCGTCGCCCCCTCGTCCCAACCCGGACCCAGGCTTCCACCGCCCCACACAGACACGGAGAACAACATTCTATCAGCCGCCGCTGCCAAAGCAGGGACTTCGAGCTCGAGCCCACAGTTCGCGTGTCCCATCTGTAATCTGGACGCGAAGACAGGCAGCAGTCTTGAGATCCACGTCAACTCGGAACACGCCGAACTGCTCAGTCCCGCGAAGCCCCTGCAACCTCAGGTATCAGATTATCTGCTTCTACTCACTGATGAAGCGCCCCCTTGCCATCCACCATTGTCACATTGTTATGCAGCCTTCTTGTCCCATGACAAGGGGAAAGGCTTTGGAATAACATGTGGCAATTTGTTTGCTGAGATATGCTTTGGCCCCTTCAGAATTGCTCTTCTGCAAGATAAACAAGGCGGTGTTGTCCAAACTTTGGGCAGACAGCAAACGCTCGTGAAAGTAATCCCCGGTCGGTTCCATCAGGCGGCTCTTTTGAGGAGGTCACAAATTGAGCTCAAATGGACTTGTTTTTCTTGGATCGGTCAACTTTCTGTCGCCACAACAGCAGTAATCTTGGACAGATTGAGGCAGATCGTAGAAATTGATGTTCCAGCCAAGAAATGTGTTTCTCACACAGATCCAAAAGAGCCGTTCGCGTGTTGAGCCAAGAATTGTTTTGGTTCACTGTTTGCAAAAGCACAATCGTATCACTGACATGTTTCACAAAAGAATAGACTTCGAGAGTACCACATCAAATACTAATGTGACTGGATTAGAATTTATTGAATCGTCGGCAGAGGCAGTCAATTGTGGATACACTTCAAGGCGCCGACACATAATTAAGTTGGCTTTGGCATGCAAATTGCAAATTCCTCACGGAAAAGAGAACGTTATGTATGCAGTGGTTACTGCCTCAAGTACCGGATCTGTGGGAGCAAGGTGCATGCGTCCAGTGGCCCTTGATGATTTAATCCACGGTTAATTATCCTCTTCATCAAAAATTGATCTGTTTTGTCTTCAGCCCTTCCAAGAAAGTAAATTCACAGCCTTTGCCCGGCAAACCGGCCTTGCAGTGCTTGAATATTCTGGGCACGCTCACGGGCTTTGTGGCGTTTTGCAGGTCACGACGCCGATGTCGGTCGACAGCAATGGGTCGGGCTTGACGTGCCCGATGTGCGGGATGCAGTGCGCCGACACCAACGAGCTGACGGCGCATGTCGATGGCCACTTCTCGTCCGAACACACGCCAGGTACGAGACTTCGTTGTGAACATGCCTTCTTGTAGACTATCCTCAGTCAGCTGACATTTGACAGAAAAGTTTCCTGTAAGTGACTTTCTGTGTGCTTTTCAGAAGGAAGAGCTTCCTTGATGCACAAGTGAAGTTTTAAATGTCGCATTTGCCGGTGGAGTTTTTGCCTTGTGCTCTATCACCGCCATTTCTGCACTGAACGAGCGCCAGGTTCATCTTGCAGGCGACAAGATCAATTTGTTCAAAACATAGGTCTGTCTTCCGACTTGAGGAAGCTAATTGTTGGGTTGGACTGTTCGTCGGAACAGGGGGAAATTAGGTTGTCGCGTCACCAAACAGGAGCTGGAGACTTGACTGCGCGTGTTCTACTTGAACAGTCGTCTCAGTTGAGCTCCATTCTGATCGAGAAGACGGCTTCCCTTTCTTTGCAAAGCTTTAATTTTCAACGGGATTGGTGGTATCGGGGCGTTTTTATGACGACGTGACATCTGCAGAGCAGAGGCAGAAAGAAAACCAACACCACTTTCTGATGAAAGCACGGAGGCTGTTCCTGCCTCGTCTATTAGTGTTGAGATGAGCTTAAGTGTGAGGCTGTCAAGCAATGTTTGTTCAGGGAAGAAAATCCCGGATAAGATTCTCTTTGTGCTGGTTGTGCTGCTTGGGGAAGGGAAAGTCAGTCACCTCGCATCAGTCGTTCTTTGAATAATGAAAAGGACTCCGTACAAAATTCACAGCTTCTTTCTGCGTTTGAACAAAGTGATTGTCGCAGTTCAGTTTCCAGGCCAATGAGCTGTCATTTTCAACAACAGGTTGCCTGTGTGAAAATCTCAGATCTCTTCGGATTTCTTTGGTTGTGAGCTGAATACAAAGGGACCTGCAGAGGCTATTTTTGGTGGGACGTATTTCGTCTTGAGAGCCCTGAACACCTACGCAGTTTGGTTGTTTTTCGTTGGCTGAGAGAGAGACTTGGTCTGGGATGGAAGTAATGGTCGGCATCATGCGAGAACGGGACCCACCGCACATTCCGTGATTGAAATGGGCCCCGAGTGCGGTCCGGGAGAAGATCCCCACTCTCGCTTAGAAGCGGAGCACCATCCCTCGTGTATTACCAGTGGATCTGCCGCCACCAGCCGCGCATATCAAAAACGCTGTCCCACCAGCTGGGTTGCGGCATGACGTCCCGTGTTGGGCAACGGACACAGCAACTCGAAGCCAATCCCTGTCCGGCCAAATGTTTAGCTTGGGCTCAGGATTTAGAGCCGCCCTGTCACCCCCCAACACTTGAATTGTGATGGCTTCATCAGCGTGGAAAATAGAAAGCATCTCCATCGACTTTTATCCGTTCATCCGTTGGCTGATCACATGACCCCTAGAAATACAAAGATTGATGGCGGTCGAGAAAGGCAGATTCAATTTAAGCTGCAGGGACAAGGGAGTACATGATGCACCCATTGGCTTGAGCTGGGAGCCTTTCTCCCTTATCTTCCGCAAATCCTCCATTCGCGAGGCAGAATGAAAAGGTACGGGGGCCACTTTACAGACGCATTTACACTGTCGTAGCGGCTTCAGCTCTTTGAATCCTCTCCCTGGGATCTCGCCGCTTTTCCCTGCAGGAGGAATTAATTTGCCATCTGTTCGTTTCTCCGTCAGCAGAAACAATGATGAGGAGCGTCTTGTGTTTTGCATGACAAGCCTGTCATACCGAGGATGGAACCAAAAGCAGGTTCCGCGATTGGTGTGCAGGCCACGTACCGTTCTTCCAAGATGCCACCTTCCTGAGCTGTTGAACGCAGCAGAACCCATGAATTTTGCATTGCTAAATATTCTGGACTCAAATGTTGAGCGCAAATACTGGAATCGGGTCGTTCAACAGACAACGAGTCTCGTTTTGTTCAATCAAGGTTCAGTTATTGTTCCGAAGAGAATGTTTCATAAAATCACATGAACGGGCATTATTGCTTCAATATCGATGGCGAAACATGCAGCAGACACAAGAAGAGCGATTGAGGAGAGAGCTTTCCTGACATTTTGTTGCACTTGAGCGTGTGGAAACACAGGCAGTGCGGCACAGCAGGGAGCTGGCATTAGCATTGTTATCTTTAGCGCTGAGGGTAATGAGCAGTTGATGAAGACTTGATCGAATTGCGCGTTGGAAATGAGCAAGTGGATTCAACGCGAAACAAAAAGTTTTGTGTCAAAATACACTGAACATCATTCCCTTGGATGATGCTTGAAGTTGATTGGAAAATGTCTTAAATATGTGGACTACCACTTTCTGTGTGCGTGCGTGCGTGGGTGTGTGAAGACCCCAACCTTCCATATTTTTCGCGCTCAGGGTACACTCCGGACCAGGTGACCAATCTCTAGTTTGCAGAAACTGCCCTTTGAGAGATCAAGAGAAAAAGCTCGACTTCGGGTCGTTTCTGCTGCTTTGTTCGTTGCAGAGTTTTGTTTCCTCGTGCTTGTTGGTTGGTGTTTGTTGAATTTGGCAGAAGCAAGCCAACGAAGTGCAGAATTCGCTCGTTTTAGAATTCAGTGCAAGTTTTCCTCGACCTCGCTCGGAAACCTTGATCCTTCATCCAGCAAGCGTCTGCATCGCGGCTGCGAGAGAAGCCTCGTGGATTTCAAAAGAGCAGCTCAGGAAATCTGCGCGCGAGATTAATACTTTGATCATACCGTGCTCGCGTTTTAACTTGCACTGAGCTGAATACGGATGAAGGAAGTGGAATCGGAGCCTAATGCGTCGAGCAGGGAGCATCCGCCGCCGACAAATATGCCGCATCCAAAAACACTCGTCGTACCTGATGCAAATTCGCAGCGTGGTTTCGCGTCCCGAGCGTTGCTGCAGTGTTTGATGCACAACGTTCCACGATGTTGTCGCTTTCTTTCCAGGACTTGTGTGGCAAGCCACCACGTCGAAATGCGAAAATCTGCTTGGATGAAATTTGCATTGAACAATGGTTGCTCAATCTGAATCGAAGCTTTTTCAGGGAAAGTGTTTCGCAGCGGTCATAAAGCGCCATTATGTCATTGCAGCTGAAAGAACGATCACATTTGTAGCCTGCATTACAAGTTTTTACGACTTTAAAGTTCTGCACTCGAAGAAAAACGGTCGCGTGTCATGGAATGAGCAAATTTACCGTCTGCAGCACCTTTCCGGAGTGAGGGAGCCGTGGTGCCGCGATCACTTTTTTGCGTCACTGTCTGGTGTCCTCTCTGTACTCGCTCTTGTTCAGACGTCTGAAGGGTTGAGAACCCACTGTTTCATGAAGCAACTGAAAAAGCCTTGTCTGGCGTCCCCGCTGTACTTACAGATTCCGGATTGACTCCACAAGACGCACCTGAAAATCCTCTCAAATGCAGGGTTCGATTTGCGAAACGTTTCAAACCGAAAGAAACAAATTCTGTCACTTACATACTGGTGAACAAAAGCTCGCCACATGCCAGAACCAATCAGAAGCCGCAATTTTGGGTTTTGGATTTGATTTGAGTGAAAAGTTTCGTTGTCGAACGGGACCAAACTTTTCGTCTGCGATTCACGTGTTTGAAATTGGTTTCAGACATGGAGGAGGCGGACAGCCAGCTAGCGCAGGAGCTGGACCGGCGGGAGCGGGCGGCGCTCAAGCTGCAGGAGCAGAAGGAGTTCGAACGCCTCCAGGTCAGTGGAAACACCTCCAGGCTAACGCCAGTTCAACAGCACATTTGTGTTGTGTGGTGCGTCTGTGATGCTGATTGCCCGCAAGACTGCATGTGCTGAAGGCATTGGGGTTGGCATCAGCTCCAGCATCAATGTGTACGGGTGGAGTGGCTGCACCTTCAGATCAAAGGGAATACCACAGGTCACACAGTTTGGTCGTTTGCAGGTCAACTTCAACGCCCTTTTGGTCTGCATTGAAAAAGCGGAAGTGTCTCATGTCGGAAGTTGTAAGTCACCCCACCCAGATTCGCAAAGGGGAAAAGCCTCCTGTTGAATGTGTGTTGCCCCAGTCCGGCGCACCTGAAGCCTGATCGATGATCCCAAGTCCAATGACCACCAGTGGGAGTCAAATTTACATCCGCCCTCCCCGTCCCTCGCGCATGTGACTGGACGTTGTATTGCTGATTTCCTCGGTTACGGGCGTCTTCGGACCCCACCTGGGCCGCGTTTAATAATTCACCGGCTTCCCTGTCGGAGGAAAGAACTGCAGCCTTTGCAGTGGGATTCGTCCTTTCGCTCTGTGCCTTCAGCTTCCAGTTGTTTCATTGCGAGCACGGACGTGATACTTTTGAAGGGTATGATCTTGATTGCGTTTGCATGGGAAAGACACGAAGGACACTCAAACTGTTCCTTCAATTTGCGGTCTAAATAAAGGTGACTTTCTTCCAAACTTTACACACTTGAAAGTTGCTTCAGTGACCGCACCAGCAACAAGAATGTGACAAACAAAACTTTCTCCACGACCCGCGAATGAACCGTGAAACGCAACACGTTTTGGTCCTTTGATCTGAGAAAAAGAAAATTCCTTTTGCTGGGACGGGAGCCTGGGCGCAGCGAAACTGTGCAGGAAAAGAACAAAGACCTAGACATCAAGAATTTACAAGTGCCAAAAAGAAAATCACAACACGTAAAGATTGCTCTCTCAGCTTGCTTCTTTCTGGGAACATGTATTCTTGCTTCGGGACAGCATTCTCTTTGAATCTTGATTTGACTGCGAAAGCCGCACATCACCGAATCCGCTCACGCGGTAGAGCCTCTAGGGCAGTACAAAAAAGGGTGATCCAAAAAAAGTGAAAAGAGAGCGAAAGGGATGCTGCGTCCTGCGCCTTATGAAGCCGGCTCGAAACGGACGAAGTGGAGGCACTCAGTGTGGGTTGGTTTCCTTTGATGTTTTGTGCAGAAATCTTGTTAGTCGAAATTAGGCCTGATGCGTCCGATGCCGTATTGAGGCAAGGACAATGAGTGTGTCGTTAGCCTCGACGTCCGCCAATAATTGCTCGCTACATCCAGATGATCAATCTTGTGCGTTTTTTGCAGCCTGAAGCTGTCTTTCTCTCCAGAAACGCGCAAGCCATGAGAAGTGCGCAGGGAAACTTTTTTGTCTTTGGACATCAAGCCACTGAGGAACTTTCCGAGCACCAGTTTACGTACATCGCGCTGGCTGATAATGAAACATCAACAAGTGTAACTGCCTGTCAGGAAAAATTGACATCAATATTTCACGGTGCTGTGTGTAAAAGCTCCAGTGGAGAGAAATTGTGCGGCGCAGACCAAGGCACCTCACTTCCTACCTGTGATGAAGTGTTGGGCGACAAGCTGACAGCCGCCGACGTCTCGTTAACCCGAGCGCAGAACAATCTGGTGCCGGTGTAGCAGTTCTCGGGGAGCTCTGGTACTCAGAGACCTCAACATGATACTACTGTTGTCCCGCGTGGTTGACACCGATGTGGAGAGACCTCAGGACTCAGGGTTGTGTGGTCTCTGAATGCTGGGCTGCCACCAGTACTGAGAGACCTCTGGACTCTGGGTTGTGGTTTCTGAGTTATGGACGTACCACTGGTGTGGAGACACCCCAAGCCTCTTGGTTGTGAAGTCTGAGTTCTGGACCTGCCACCGGAAATGAGAGACCTCCAGACTCCAGGTTGTGTGGTCTCTGAGTGCTGGGCCGACCACCGGTACTGACAAACGTCAGGGCTATGGGTTGTGAGGTGTCTGAGTTCTGGGCTTGCCACTGATGTGGAGAGACCTCAAGGCTTTGGGTTGTGTGGTTGGTCTCTGGGTACTGGGCCAACCACCGGTATTGGGAGGCCTTGTGTGGTCTCTGAGTGCTGGGCCTGCTACCGGCGTTGAGAGATCTCAGGGCTCTGGGTTGTGAGGTGTGTGTGTTCCGTGACACCGGGGCCGAGCGAGCGGTGCTCCGGCCGGAGCGCAGGAGGAGGAGGCGCAATCAGGAGGCGCGGAAACGGCCCGCTGCAAACAGGTCCCTCGGTGCCCATGGCGTGCATGTCTGCAGGCCTCCTCCTTCTTCCACTTGGCCGTGTGCAGCAGCTTTTGGTGTGGAAGTTCTATCAGAGGTTGAAAGTGGATCTGTCTGCCCTGAGCTGAATTCCTGAAAAGGCCAAGAGTAATTCTTGCATTCGGATGTTCAGTCGTGGAAAATTGGCAGCTTGAGGCGGGGAGCTCACGTCGGCTGCGTGACGTTTCTCAAGGTGAACAGTCGCACAATTGTACGTACAGGTTTGACATTTGTGTGTGCAAATGTTTGAAACGTCGGATTGCTGACAGCACTGGTGGTCAGTTTTCCACTTTGCCAACTTTTCGCCTGTTCCCTGGAGTGTCTGGATGAAAATCGAGTCTCCGTGCCTTCCCATCAACCAGCATCACGAAACGCACGTCCCAGGTTGAGAAAGTAATGCAAGTGGCAGTGGAAACCACCACCGCCCACCTGTCAAAGCCTATTTTCTGCAGACAGAGAGCTCTCTATTTGGTCTAATCCAGTACATTACTCCTGTCACTCAAGCTTTATGTGATACCCTGAAGAAAGTGCCCCCCAGGACCCGGTAGTACTCTTTCCGTTTGCGGTGGAATCGGCGGGGGTTAAAAATGTTGCGAATGACCTGATATGGTGAATGGACTTCAGCTTCGCACAAAAGAAAAGCTTTCTACACAGAAATTGCATCCGATTGTAGATTCACAAGTTTAGGTTCCACATGGAGTGACCTTTACGAAAAGGAAAGCTTCAGAAATCTTATTTGATGACTGCGGCAGACAGTAGTGTCTACATGCAGCTCCAGTGGCGCTTGTGGACACAAACTCGCATTGTTGCCAGCCTCCACAAAGGGACTTTGATTGGTTACGGAAGATAGATGATGCACCGGCTGGCCTCGCGTCTCCGCATTGTGGCATTGTGTGGTCGCTTGTCAAAGGTGTGATGTGGTGATGAATTTTAAACACTGGGCTCAAGAATGCGCGTAGAAGGCTTTTGAGTGTATCGTAATGCCAGAAGATCACATTGAAATTTGCATCTTCTGTCTTGGGTGGGGCCACAAGGTTCTGGCCATCCCGAGAGGAACCTGCGTCCTGAACTACCCTCACTGCCTCGTCAAGAGGCTGTTGTGGACGCCAGTGCCCTGTCAGGCAGCTTCGCACATTTACAAAGCCAGACGATCTCAGTGGCCGTTGTTGTCAACTGTTGAGCTTGTCGGCACCAAGCATGGACATTTTTCAACGTCCAACAAGGCGACCCCTCGAGCACGCAAGGACCCCGAGGTCTTGTCACCCCCGTGAGCCGCTGTTTCCGCACAAACACGTGTGTGGCAGCTGTGACCAGACGTCTGGTCTGAGCACTTGCACTTGTAGAGCCATTGAGGTTCCCTCTGAGGCCACCGTTGACAGTGGATTCGAGTCGGACAAGGCACGATCAGTGCATTAGCTCTCAAACATCGGGGGTCAGGAAAGTCGAGCGGAAATTGTGATGAATTTTTGTTGGCCCGACAACGTGATACCATAATCATGATTAAAAAGGCCATTAGCCACTGATGTGTATTTGTATTTCTCGTGATACCGAGCGGCAGAAATTACACGTCTGGCTCCAGCTAAATGGTCTCGTGCGGACCGTGCTCCTTGTTCTCTTCCTGCACAAAGTCGAGCATTAATCCGAGCTCCTGTGATTGTCCACCAATCCACGGTGATTGCAGAGAGAAAAGGATTCCTTTTCCTGACATGTTGCTGTGGCAGTCCCAGCCTGCGGCTTTGGTGGGTCTTCACTTGTCTCAAGTCTGGTCGCTATGAGCAACAACTCTTGCAGATGGAGTGTTGCTGTGTTCTCATTTAGCCCCACAGTCCAAGAATGGCACCATGGTCCACCCAGCCAGACCTTCCAGCAAGAGAAAAGTTCACACCAATTTGCACATGCGAGACAAAATTACGGGAGGGGGTCACAATTTTCAGCGGGCAGTGAGTCTCAGGACTTTGGGCATGCCCGTGTGCACGCAGGTATTGCTGAACCGTTCAAAACGTTCGTTGGTTTGATTCTGCTGGTGTGTAGAAATGCAGGTGTTATAAATCTGACTGTCAAATATTGATGAATTCCTGCATAAAACGTCTGCAGACTTTAGTTGGTGGGAGGACAGCAGTCAAATCTGGCTTCCCCATGTATTTTGCTGTCCTGGGAATGCTCCTTCATTCGCTTTCCATATGTGCAGCTTCTCCGAGCTGCTCGGCTGTACTCAGAAGTGAAGAAAAAAGTTCAGATGTAGTAGAGACTGCAGAGAGCCCCATTCGAGGCATAAACACACCTTTTGGCCTTGTGCTGGTGAGGGAGATTGATTTTACGCCCCTTTCCACGGGCTGGGAATGTTTGGTTCTCATGTTCACCAATCACGGCAAATTCATCATTGAGGGTCTTTCTTCCACCTTTTTCTGCAGCGCGGCGGTCTCTCCTTGAGGCCATTTGTCACTGTGTGGAACAGATGCCGCTTTCCGCAGACGGGATGCCATTCCAAGGCGGTCGTTTCGATGGAGCACGGAACTGCTGCGCATTTTGAATGATCATCAAGTCCCGTGTTTTTGTCTTGCTCTTGTTGGAGCAGTTTTCCTGTTGAATATCCTGTCCAATGCGAACTTTGAAAGTGTTTGGTGGAAGCTCTGTTGCAGTGTTGATGTTGGAATTTGCCTCCTTCTTGGGAACACACGTCTCACAAACTGTGAAGCACAACCGCACAGCTGCCATGTGAAATGGGAGGCAATTCTTCTCCATATTGGGAGGATCAGAAAGCACGAGTGTTGCGGTGTTGTGGGACCAGAAAACCAGCCTCGATGCTCCGATAATGGTCCAATCATGAAGCGCATATTTACTCAAACGGAGGGACAGCTTTGTCTCACTTCCAAACTTTCCAGACAAGCTGAATTTAAGCGACTTCAAATATTGTGTCAGTTGCCTTTCTCTTTATTGACGGCAAACAAGATACTTTTTCGTATTTTCCTGCCATCAATTCGCTTGATGAAAAAGTTGATCTCATGGAGTCAAAAGTTTTCTGCAATCAGGAGCTGTCAGGGAAAGTCTGCGCCTGTTCGTGATTTGCATGTTTGCTGGCTGCCCAGCACAGCAAGTCCTTGTTTGGACGCACGTCGGAAACTCTGTGATAGCCCCCGTACTTGTACAAGTTTGCACTGTGTCTTCTGGAAAATGAATGAATACAGTTCGTATTCGAACGTGCATCTTCCTGATGTTCTGACGAGCTGATCGATGGATTGAAATTTCAGAACTCTGAATTTTCTTCTGTCGTACGATTCCCACCCAACGCCTCCACGCTTCGTGCACCAGTCTCTACAATTCGCGATTGCTCTGCCGTTCCGTTCACAATATCATCGCCGCCGGCCGATTCTGGGCGGCAATTCGGTCCAGCCATAAGCCCCTCATTACCAACAAGTGCTTCTTGCATCAAATTGCAGGCATGATTTCGAGAAAAGATTTTTGTCGTTTCTCCTCAGTGCAGCCTGCAGTCCGAGGTCATAAGCCCGGTAACATTTCGTAATATTCGTCGCAGGGAAGAGGCCAGAGTGCCCGTTTAAAAGCAATAATCCCCGGGAGTGGCTGCTCCGCTGGAGGCCACCGTTTGATTACCTCTCCCCGTACCGTGAGCTTCTCTCCCGACTCCGACTTTTTTCGTGCGCCAGTAATTGCAAAGTAAACCTGATATATTTGCAGTTCTTTTCCAAATCGGATTTGTTGAACTCCCGAAAATGGTGATACATACAATTCCTGCTTTTGAGGACATTGTTCTTTTGTCTTCGACCTTGCTTTGCCTTTATTGTTTCAGTTTATGATGATTTGAGATGAACGATAAATTTTGCACTGCTCCTCCAACGAGTCTGTCCACTCAATTTGCCGATTTGCAAGACTGCGCATCATGTCAAAGCTACCGAAAGATCGAGACTGCACAGATTGGTTTTGTGGAACTGTCCTCGGAAGGGTTCATGCTGTGTATCTGTTTCATCGTCTGCACTTCTGAAGTTGGTGCGTGTTGTTCTCATACCAACCTCGACAGCAAGCAAACGCTTTGACCCTTCTTTCTGTGGAACAGTTAAATTTGTGAAGGAATCGCTTTCCACAAATGTGTTTGCCTCGGAAGACTTCGCGTTTTCTTGAGTGAATTTTCGAGGCCAAAGTTTCCTGGGTTCAAGCAATAAATTGGCGCGGTCATGTGACATTTAGCAGCGCGGGTCGTATTGAGGTTAAATCCTTCAATATCAGAAATTACCCTCCAGAATACATCGCCCTTGTGAAGAATATTGTGGTGGATGTTTCAACACTCTTGAGGAACTTTCTCTCTCGGAGTCATTTTCTGCTGAGTCTGCAGAATCCTGGTTCCTCAGTCTCGGAATCGCGTCCCGTTAAGTGGATTTGAACCTTCGGCGTTGTTTTCTTGCAGGACCTGTACGGAATGAGCAGCAAGGGCGGGAACTACAAGAAGCAGGCGGAGCGGACCCTGGAGCGCGCCGTCAGCAACGGCCAGATGACGGTGTCCGAGTACTACACGAAGAAGGCGGAGGTGCAGAGCTCCAACAGCGGGGGCGTCGACGACGGCCACTCCTGCACCCGAGGTGAGGCCGCGCTGCAGGGACCGTCCTCGCAGCCTGGATGTTGTCAAATTGTGATTTGCACTTTGTGACGTTGGCTCTCGCTGCGTTCTGGCGGTCTTTGAGTCGGTTGTTTCATGGCACCACAGTTCAAACTTGATCACTTTGGAAATAAAAATTGGCCGCAGTTTTGGTTGTGACCAAAACCCACCCGCAAGTACGCGTGCTGGTGCTGCTGTCGTCAACGTGAAACCGCTTTGCGAGGCCTGTGCCAAGGTGCATATCGCGAACCGTCTTTCAGAATGCAACTCACTGTTGTGTGGGTGTTTTGGTTTCGTTGCACAGAAAAGGGGTTCACTCTGTCGGTCCTCTCGCGGGATCTTCATCGGTGTCCCAGGCTGCAGGGACGGCGCTGCGGCCCCGGCACGAAGACAGTAATTTACCGCTACAGTGCGGGGACGTGCACTGATTACCCCCATTGTCATTAGGTGTGTGGGTGGAATGCGGAATCCAGAAAACGACCACTCGGTCTGGACGCGACTTCAACCGAGGAATGAGAATGAGAGATCTGTCTGGATGGGGTCCCCACGGGGCTGTGGGTTTCTTGTTGAAACATGTCCGTTTGAGTTTGATGCTCTGTGGCCTTCGGGATCTGATTGCGATGCGTAGGAGTGGGTCTGGTAATGAACACGTTTCACGACCCTGAACAGCGATACTTGGCTCCTTTCGGGAAGCATCTCTTTCCAGGTCAGCTACATGTCATATTCATTTTCCCTGACACTAATTGCCGTTGTCATGGAATTATACCAAAAGCACGTGTTCCTGAATGCTTCTCTTTTCTTTCGCTGAGCCGCAGTTCATTTTGCCGACTTTAGGGAAAATGTTGCTCGTCAATCACGTTGTCGCTCAGCTGCTGCTGCGGCGGCGGAAGCTTCTGCTGCGTTTGGAAAAGTTCACCGAATCGCTCCCTGTTGATTCGCGGCAGAAACAAGATGTCTGTCTTGCCAGGGACTGCGCTCCTTATTCCCCGAGGTCGTCTCCATGCTGATATTGGGCGTGCTGAAGAATACGCAAACCGTCTGCTTTCGGTGCCTTTCTACGAGTATTGTGTTGAAACAAGAAAAATAGAGAGCAACTCGCGTCTTGTTTTGGATCCTCCGGCAGTAGTTTGTGCAGTTTACAGTAGGTTTTGTGTTTAAACGTGAAACAGAAAAATAGAAGAGCCTTTGGCGTGAAAGTTTCCTTGCTGCATCAAATGCGTGAGAACCTGAAGAGAAGCGTGGAACCCCAAAAATCCCGTTGTCTTTCCACGATGTCACGTGCAGAAACTTGCGGAGTTTGAGTCCCTCACAGTGAATCGCAAATTGAAGAACAGTGAAGCGTGTGAAGAAGAAAAAGTGAAATTGGAACAGTTCTCGGAGTTGATGCGCCTTAATTAGATTTCCTCGAGAGAGGCGAGGATTTAATGTGTCGGGAAATTATTTCGCGAGGCACGCAGGGCGTCTCGCGCCACAGACGGTCTCTCGATGCCGCGGCTCATCATGGAAATTGTGCGCGCGGCGGTGGCGGCGGCGGCGGTGGCGCTGCGGCGGCGCCGGTCCCACCGGCACCGCGCTGCAGCTGCTGCTGGCTTCGGCGAAAAAACTCATGAAATCCAGATTTTTCATGCAGGCAATTTTCAAATCACTTGAAGCGCATTGGATATTCATGGTTTTTACCGTCGGATGGGCAGATCTACCCGAGCTGACTGACGAGAAAGAAGCTTTCGAATTTTATATAGGCATTCCAACCGAGCTTGTGAATTTTTTGCGCAGTTGTGGTTGTCAGCTTCTGGATCTGCAATTAAATTCAATCCGTTGAACGAAATTTGAAAGAAAGATGTAAGCTTCTGAACCCTGATCACGTGCGTGTGCAGTGGAGTCTTTCCCTTGTGGTGCTGCTGAGAACCTGTGCATGAAGAATCGCAAGCAGTTTCAGCCAGACTAGTAAGGTAGACAGACCACTGGGTTTCTCCTTGAGAGGCAGTTTGTTGGACAAGTTCACAGATGTGGAAGTTCCTTTCGCTCGTGCGTCTCTCGTCTCGTCGCTCAAATCGCTTCCGACTGCGCGCGACTGATACGATTGTTGCGCTGAGCGGAAGATGATGGATATGTGAGCAAAACTCAAAACGCCGCCGTCTTGAGTCGCGCAGAGACGTCGAGCGCGGCTTCTTTTCTTGCAGAATTTGTTCCAAATGGAGCTTGCATAAACCTCAGTCTCACATTAAGATTTGATTCCCTCTCGGGTTTGCTGCAGTTTACTGCTTCCTCGGCGCATGAGGCCTGCAGTGTTGTTGTTCCCGCCAGTGGCATTGAAACTCAAGTATGGAGAATGCTCAAAGAGAATGTGATGGTGTCTTTGTTTCTTGTTGATCTGCACAAATAGATTGTTTCAACAAGAGAAAAACCACCTGTTGATCGTCCCGTTCGGACACGTACACACACACACATGCACACACACACACACACACACACACACACACACACACACACACACATACTTCGCACCCTTAGTTTGTCTTCAGACTCGTTTGTCCGTTTTGTTCGCCCAATGGTGAGCGGCCTTTCAGTTGGACAGCGTGTTGCAGACCAAGAAGTGCGGTACTTGCCACCGAAACAACCGCAAGTCGTTTCACTGTTGACCACCTTTCGCTTGCATGACGTGACCCCTTTAGTTGAACAAACCCCTCTTCCCACTCTGACCTCAGATCCAAAGTTTCGCGAAGGATTCTGGCACTGCTTTGTATGACAGGGACACGCGGTAAAACAGTTGATTCTCTGTACCAGTGTGTAGCCTGACCTCCCATTCAACGGTGCTTCTTCTTTGCTCACAGACCTGATCCCGAAGCTGAAGGAGTACTACCGGACGAGCAGTTCGAACGTGGTGCGCGTGTGGCTGTGCTCTGCGTGCGACCACTACGCCGCGTCGTACGGAGACAAGGGCTGGGGCTGCGGCTACCGCAATCTGCAGATGCTCCTCTCGTGCCTTGCGAAAAGCTCAACCTACCAACACGTGCTCTTCAACGGTGAGTGCTGCCTCCGTCTCACGAAGCTCCTCTCGGTGGAGAGGCTCCCTTTCCGTACCGGGGACCCGCGGCTCTAAATTGTGAGTTATGGCAGCTTTGGAAGAAGTTCTCCCGCAGAACTGCATTGAGAGATATGAAAGATGGTCGATCGCTTTCTTGAACCCACTGTCTTGTCAGAAGTCATCAAAGAGCACTGTTTCTTTCACCACAACCAAGAACACTATGTTGCGCGATGTTGTGTTGTGTCAAACACATTTTGCACACATACACACACGCACGCACACACGCACTGGCAAAAATCGCATCCATGAAAACGTTTAACAGTGACCGTCAAAGTGAAAAGCAGAGCAGAGATTTTGATTGTGTTCGGTCAATCCTGGTCACTACAAGTTGCAATGCCGGGATTTGTGCAGAAATCTACGCAACAGTGCGAGCGACCGCGGAACACAACTCGGCAAATTATCTGGATGCAAATCAGCACTGAACCAAAAACTTCGGACATTTGACGTCCTTCAACTCACTGAGCTTGCGAACTTAGTGCGTTTCAAGATTTCTTCGCCAAATGCAATTGAAGTTATCAAAAGCAGTTTCACACAAAATAAACACTGTCAGTTTCCGACTAGCAATGTGAAGGATGCACGCAATTTCACCGATGCCATATTTGACTGATGACGATGACTGATTCAATCAGATTGTTTTGTCAGGTCGACCTGTGATACCCTCGATCCCGAAGATCCAGCGGCTGATCGAGGCAGCGTGGCAGAAGGGCTTCGACCTGCAGGGCAGCGAGCAGCTCGGCGGAAAAGTGATCAACACGACCAAGTGGATCGGAGCCACCGAGATCGTCGCGACACTGTCCGCGCTCAGAATCAAGTACGTGCACCGGAAGCCACATTTGTCGCCCAGTCTGTACCGTGTCCGTGTCGGCCGCTTCCGGTAGAGCTCACTGAGCGGTGCGTCAAGCTGTTCAGTCCGTGGCCATCTTCTTTGACAGACTAGTTCACTCCAATCAATTTGATTTGATCGGGTATATGATTGGGGATCAATTCTGTTTGTTCCTGTGAGAAGACGCCACGCTCGTTGTCGGGTCAGTCTGATCAAACTGACACCCATCGGAGCCAAGTGGCTTACAACGCCACTGCATGGCTCGCCGTTTCCGCAGAACAGCGGGGAGGGGCAGGTGGATCATGCCCACGTCTCAGGTTGCGTCAGGTACCTTGTGCATAGCGGGTCCATTAAATCTGACAGCAGATTGTCCTCCGTCCAAGCTATTCGTTTCAGTCTCCGTATGTCTCGTATCCCCCACCACAGACATGCAGTTGCACTGCAGATTCGTTGGACACAACTGCCCCGAGTAGTTTTCGTAAAAAAGAACCCGTTTTTGGGTTGAGTGGACTCCTTGTGTGGTGTGAGGAGGAGGGGCAATGAACGCTGAAATATGGATGATCACTTCATCCCTGCGGCTGAACTGTGTTTAGATGATGCGGTGTGAAAATGGCGCTTACACTTTGCCGCAGCTGACTTTTACACCCTCGTTTGTTGTGGAGAGAGTGCCAGATGAGGTTTCAGCCAATTTATGTTTGTCAGACGGCGATAAGTTGCATTCAAGTATGATGGGGCAGAATGTCATGTAAAGCATCGTATCGAAATTCATCATCGAAGCAAAATGCTGCAGTGAGTGTGAAGGGAGCCGGCGTTTTTCTGACGTTATTTGTGTGTTGCATCAGAAAGGGAGTGTTCAGGGGACCCAGTGGCTCAGGGAAAACGATGAGAGTACACTTCACCGTAAGTCAACCTGCCATCCTCACTTTTAACCTGCTGCCCTGAAATCATGAGGCGTAACACACCACAACTCAGCATTCAGCTACGCTTCTCCAAACCTGGTCATTTTACAGCGGAAGCTTGAGGGTCAGCAGACTGGGAGTTTTTCTCGCCATGCAGACGGAACTCTCCATAACCTGGTGTTCCAGCCGCATTTGTCCACACAGGCTCATGCCGCAGAGTCAGTGGATCAATTTAAGAGCTCGACGTGTGTTGAGGGACTGTTTGCTTCGTTGCAGGTGCCAACTGTGTGATTTTCACGCGCCGACGGGGAAGGACGGGACGCACCCGAGGCTCTTCGAGTGGGTCAAGAACTACTTCCACGGGACGTCTGACGACGGCTTCCGCCCTCCGCTCTACCTGCAGCATCAAGGTCTGTGTTCTTCCGCCATCCTCACCTTTTGCAGTCCGTGCCGACCTCCCTGGAAAAGGGGCAAGCACGCTGACCTCTGTGCCTAACTTGGAGGCGTGTTGAACGCCACTGTGGGTCCTGTCTGAAGGCACGCAAACATGCACTGCTCGGAACAATTGCACCAGTGAATCCGCCCCTGCTCCCGCCACCAACACAACCCATTTCCCCAGACAGGCCACAGCCAGACGTCGAATAACAGAGAAGCCCAGCAAAGCCCAACAGCTCTGTCCCCGCTTTCCCTTCCTGTTAGATTAGAGGCCTTCGTGCCAGTTTTTTGGCAAACGACGGGTCTGATTGAGTCGGTGTCGCATTTTCAATTCGGCGGCGTGTCACCAGATTATTTTTCAAGCTCTGGACTTTAATCGCACATTATGGGTGCGTGGTCACGCGGGCGGGTCATTCATATCGCCAGGTCTCCCTCTCCCAATTCCTGGGGGCTTGGTGCTGTGGCGGTGGAAAAAGTAAAGACGATCAAAGCTGGACACCGCTGAGGACGTACATCACCATCGATTCTCCTCTGATAGCAGCTTGTCTGCCGTAAATTCCCAACCGGGTGCTGTATTTTTCCGCTCTGTTCATATTTCTGCCGTGGTCTATCTCTGGGACGGCACTTGTTGGACCTTTGCTTGTACAAACGCCGCGCCCGTGCTCATGTATATTTTATCTGGCTTTTCCCCTGAAATGTTTTTCGTGTTTTTGCGTCCTGATGAGTTTTTAGCTTGAAAAGGAACAGCACTTTGCCAGCTTTATGTGGTGAACAATTTGACACAGAACACGAGATAATTTCCATTAAAATATTATCCGTGTGACACACTCGGGGCCTCGGTCGGAAGTGGTTTCGGCGCGGATTGGGCGTGCCACTCAGGGACGCGTAATGGCCGCCGAGTTTGCAGAAACAGTCCGCCTTTGATCAGCCGTCACTTCGTTCAGGCTGAGTTCATTTTCTGTCAGATTTGATTTTTTGTCGAACTGTGTTCAAAGCGCTGCGCATTTCATGCCAAACGACAATACGTCAGTGCAGGTTTGATTCGCGCTGCCAGGACAACGAGCGGGCAACTCGAAACAAAAATGGAACCGAGTTGGTCCTAATTTGTCACTCATTCCAGCGGAAATATCACTTTCGGTGAGGTGAATACAAACGGCCAGCGAGGGCTTTTGAGGCGACCGACAATGACAAGTTGCACTCTTGGTGCAATACACATGACATCTCGGTCGTGAAAATTTCATTTTCTACACATCCAAATTTCCGGTTGAGTTTTCACCCAAATCCATATCTGCGTAAAACGGGGAAAACATGTTGTTTTCGCCTGTGTGTTGGTTCTTCCTGGTATAGTTGACGTCGATCTATCGACGGGAGGTTTCTTGGGTCGTGACGGGCGAATCTGCTCGTCCTCGCGATGTCATGTCAACACGCACCACCCCGCTCCCGCGCAGCCGCCTGTAACGCCGTCCTTGCACTCTCCCTGCAACGCCGTTGGTTCACCAGGAATCACGGCCGCTGCATGTCCCGCCTGCACGTTCCCTATTTCCCACCAACGAAAGGGACGTGACACGACGGTATGGGTCCGTGAAGGACTTTGTTGCACAAACTTGTAGTTCTTCCTGTGGAGTCCAGAAAGGGGAACCACGCGAAGGGTCGCGTCAGTTTCCGTTCCAAGCCAGACGAACAGTATTGAGTGAACCCGACCGCAGCCTCAAACCTCAACACAGAAAAGATAACCAACAGTTCTCGCTACACAGAGGGGCAACACAGTCTCCTCTACCGTTGTTGAGTCTGTCCATCTCAAGCTGTGTGGAGGACGCTGTCTGAGCCGTGTTGCGAGACTCCTTTCCGCCCCACCGGCCTCCCGAGTCACCTTCCCGCCCCGTGAGGTGAGGTGCCGCGTCCCGAAGATCACAGGATCGAGTTGAAAAGACGCGTCCGGCCAACCGACGTTCTGTGCCTTTCGGGGAGAATTTTTTATGGCTTGTTGGTGCGATTTGTCCTTTGAGGTTGGTTGGGCGCTGCACCGAAGAAGAAGCCAATGACAAAGACGGATTATGTCGGATGCAGTAACCCAGAGAAATAGGCTGCCAGCTTGTACGGTGGCATATTCACTTTTAGCTGCGCTATGGTATCAGTTTCGTCTGGGATTCTTCTGGTTCTGTTCAATGCTTTGCGCTTTCCTGAGCAAGCTGGACCTCAACTGCAGGTTCGTACCCCCAATTGTTGGTGAACTTGGTCTGCAATTTTCCAAGGCTTCGAGGTTGGCGGACTCTTGCTGAAAACGCCAACGCTTTCAGACGCCGCAGCTTTAACGACCCAAATTGATGGGTGAACCTGCACCATTCACATTGTGTGACAAATCAGCGAATTCCCGCTGTTCGCTCTGCGCTCGTCACGCGACGCGTGGGCTGCTGCTGCTGTCGGAAACTGAGCGTCTACGATTCGCACGAGTGGATTTCCAGATCGTCCGGATTCAATCCAGAAATGATGTGATAGTCGGGAAAGGAATGTGTGTCGTCAGCCAGAAACTTCCCGTGACATCGGAATAGGAGACACCCCATCCCGTTGTTGTTGAAAAGCTTGTCACATTCAGTCACTTGTTGGGATCAGACGTTGACGACCAAAAATTTTCACAACAGGCGTGAATTCAAGCCAGCTGAGTTTGAATAAGGCGGAACTCAAGCCTTGATCAAACAACGACGTCGTTCACCTGATGTCCTCTCTGTGGCAGAATCGTGGACACAGTGTGTCCTGTCGTCAGTCATTTGCGGAGGAAATGGCGAGTTTCCCCTCACCGAAGCTGTATTGACGGAAAGCTCATCTCCATGTGTTTGATCAGCCCTCTCGAATAAATGTGAAAGTAATATGTACCAATCAAGCAACGAATCTGTCAACACTGTGATTCGTGTGGTCTTGGCCATTTGGTCGGCCAAAGTTTGGACCTGAAGCCTTGCATGGTTCGTTGTCTCGTTGACGATGAAAAATCAATCACAACTGTTGTTTCGATTCAGCTCAACCACAGGATGTGCAAGCGAAGCTGTGACCAAAAAGTGTGGATGTACCCATTCCAAAGTTGGCTCACTCACAGATTCAGCAAAGCGAGTGCCTTTGTGGTGGTGAACAGTTGCTCTTTATCTTTTTGGGCGAGGACCACAGCTTCATCCGAGTTGGCTGGAGCGCGTGTGTGCGCGACACTTGGGTGGCTTTTGAATTTGTGTGGCATATCAATGCAAAATTCCCATATCGCATCAATTTACGAGGCAGAAAACTGTTTCATTTCGTCTCCCTGGACCAAGACCGAATTCATATTTGCTCAAGACGAAGATAAATCGCCACAATTACTTTGTGAGATGAAGAGATCTTCATGCGAAGCTCGAAATTAATGACCAATTGACACAATTGCCCAAGGATATCCAGCAGACTTCTCCATCAATCCGACGCGCAGGGGTTCATCGCGATCCCACTCGGGACTTCTGCTATTGATCTGCCAAACGCACTCGTCATGTTGCAGGAATGATAGAATGCCCGGCCGGAAAACGTAGCTCTAGCTGCAGCCCAGGCCCCCCACACACTGCCAACGACTCCAGCGATGCCCGTAGATTCGCAATGACCTTTCGCTCAATTGCAGACGCTCTCTTAAATTCTCGTTAGATTAATCTGTGGGAACCTGCAGATTGATACAAATGCCTGAAGGGGGCTGTTCTCCAGCACACTTTCAGTATTTTTCTGCTCACGTCCTTCGCTGTCAGGTGGGACTGTCTGCATCCCACCGCCGACAGAGGAACGCGAAATTCTCCTGACGGCGTTTTAACGAAGTTCCTCAGCCGGTTGGTCGGCTTCCAGATGTAATTGAACTGTTGCGGTGAGTCGGAAGACGCCCACCACGTGCGAGGGAGAAAGTAAGTCCCGCATCATGTCAGAAGCCCTTTGATGCAGCGTTTTGCTTGCGAGTCAGGACTTCGGGAGTCGAGACTGAAATGTCCTGGCTCGAACGCCGTTGGACCAAATGAGCCACAGAAGTAATTACGCACATGAACTTGACCCAGCGAAATCGGCGTTCACTTTTCATGCCCTTTTGATGGACAATTCAGTCTTATGAAAATCGGGAGAAATGGACATGCGCGTGTGATGTATTTTATTTCTGGTCTCGGGACGATCCTTCTGTGGACATACAGGGTCCTGTACTTCTGTCTCTCGAGGTCGTATGCATTCAGGAATTTTGCCCATATTGACCAAAATAAGTGCGTTCAGCAGATGTGCTTGCAATACGTGTTTGATGTGCACGGGGACTGTTCAGAGAATCGTGGAAAAAAATAATAAACAGGTCGAAGGGCTGCATTGGGAACATTGCCTTTCCATGCACACTGCTTCGCGGCATTTTTGCCCCCGCAGGAAATATTAGAATTAGAATATTGATGGGGGTTTCACAAGACGCTGATGTAAATGTCTTCCGTTCCGAGCAATGAAACGTCAACTCCATAGTCTCTCTAATTGGACTGCTTCCTCTCGAATTACGTAGATCTCCAAAAGGAACCTGACCGGGAAAGGCCTGAACAGAAGCATTCACTTTGTTCAAGAAACATATTCAGTCGCGCGAATTCCAATTCGCTTGATCAGTGGGTTTGGATGCATCTGAATCGGACATATCGCACGCAACCAGCAACGAAGTTTCGATCGAGCGAAAAATGAGCCCATCAGGGAGAATAAGCCCCGCCATTGCGCCGGTGCGAGCAAACTTCTGACACGACTCCCCGGAGACGGATTAGCACTTATTAGTCTGACCTGCATGCGTCATTTTATCGCGTCGTGGTCAGTGTCAGAGCCGGTCTCGAGAGACGGCTTTTATTGACGGACGGCGTTTGCCAAACGGTTTGTGCCGAAAAAAGAACAAGGTTGGAGACAATTTTCACTGGCGCAATTGTCTATCTCGTTACTGTGAGATATGTCGCCCGCTCGACGCCAGTTGAAGAAAATTGCCAAGAATCTGCTGGGAGCTGTTTTTTTGCTTTGTAATGATGTCAGTGTGTGTTCCTGATGCGACTCGCCGTGAAAATTGCGCCTGCTTTGAACAAATATTTTGACAGACAAGAAACATCAATTTTCGCCTTAAAAGTTGCAATCTTCTTCACAAGTGGTGGAAATGAGGTTTGTCTTGTGTCTCTGAAGCAAAATCCCATCGTCGGTTGCGTCCTGGTTTTCAGACAGAGTGCTCACCCCCTGTGACCTACGCCGCCAGGGAGTGACGCCTCGACGTCGAACAGAGACTCAGTGTCGCGGAGCTCACGGGTTCCCACGTCACAGGGACACATCTGTGTCAAGCGTCACGTCCAACAAACGTCACGCAAATGAGATCTTTGTCCAAAAGCAAATGTTATGAAAACGGCAACCAGAACTGAAGACGCACAATCCAGCTTTTCCTTGCCATCTCGAAAGACACAGCCGAACATTAACAGCACGCAAGCATCCCCTCGTCGCCGCAGATGACTGCAGCGTGTCTGATCTGCAACCTGCTGGGCGGATGACAAAGGGACTTGTGCGAAATCTTGACACAACCAACATCTTTGATTAGTCATGTGGTTTCTTCCCTCCACAGAAGAACAGAGACGTGAAGCACGACCTCTTTTTGCACGTGGAACCCTTTTTGCCATGTCTTTTGAATGCAACTGAACCTCGTGAAAACCTCCATGAAAAGGACACGAGTTAGTGGCGAAGACATCAAGAAAGTACATTTGAAACGTTTCCTGTTTCGCAGGTCACAGCCGGACGATCGTCGGGGTGGAGGAGCAGCGGGACGGCGCGATGCGCCTCCTGCTCTTTGACCCGAGCTGCAATCGCCGTCAGATGGCGGCATTCCACGAGGAGATCAACGCCAACCTGATGCGCACCGTCCGCCGCACACTCCACTCGATGCGCGCCAAGCAGTACCAGATCGTCGCCGTCGTCGGCATTCTCACCGACAAGGAATACGAGGTGAGTCGGACCGGGGCGCGATCATTGGCATGGCAGGAGGTAGCGGGTCAGAGGTTGTGTCGCTGCTCGTGGACTGTGAGCGTGCTTCGTGAAGCATGCCTCTGCCCTCTGGAAGCTGCCAGTTGCAAAGAGAGAACTTTTTGTCGTCTCCACACCGTGAGATTCTGGACGAAATGCCAGAAGTGTCTTTCGGTGAACAAAGAAGAAAAGGCCACGGTTTCTGTGAGTCTCTCGTGTCCTTGAAGCATCAAGTTCGAGACTCTCAGAGCGACTGTAGACCCATTTTGCTGGGTTTTATTGTTCACACAAGACCAGCTTCCCGAGGCACTGGCACCAAGATCGCTTCAGGACAAGGCCTTTTTTCCGCCCCACGGTACAAACTGCGGTAAACATGTTTTGTCCGTTGTTTCTCGGCCCTTGTGAACTGCAGCTGGATGATCTGGTCCTTGGGAATTGCAGTTGCCCTGCAACTCGTTGCGTTCGCACCCGTGACTTCATCACTCATTTATGTGTTTTTCAGGAAAGCAAGGTAATGAAGTCAGACCGCATTCCATGAACGTCGCCGTCCCCCTTGGGAGCAAGACCACGCAGCCGCCATCACAGCATGGACCGCACATCAGGACTGCAGCGTGCATCCTCCGGCCGTCCATTGACAACGGGCGTGCTTTGAGCCGCAACCCCAGCCTGCCAAACGGGTCCACTCAACGCGTGGAATTACAACCCGTTCACCCAAAAGCAAGACGGTTCTAATACAACGAGCGAGCGAACGAGAGACAATTCGCATCAACAGGATCTCAGCGGTGTCAATCATCACTCACTGTTCAGGGTATAGACACAACTCCAGTCAACGAGACGTTTGAATCTTTCTCTCACTGCACTGAATAGCATAGGAAAGTGTGGAAAGTCTTACAATGCACAAGAGAGCAGAAAGAAGCATCACTCATTTCTCTGTTGCTGTGTTGAACGTGGAGAGTTCGTCATCGGAGTGACTTGTGTACGTTTCTGTCTGTGTAAACTGCCTGACAGATGAGATGGTCTGTGTTTCGTGGATCTTCATCAGCTTAGTATCTGTGATTGAGATTCTTTGCATTGTGATATCGTATTAGTCTTTCAAAGTGTGCTGAACAGGCGAAGAGAACGAGATCGGAAAGCAAGGACAAAGCACTTTTTGTTCGGAATGAATCCGGAAAACTGACCTTGTGAAGCTTGTGAATTGCTTCACTCAGACTTTTCATCATTTTTTGCCTTCTTCAAACTCCGCACAACAAAACGAAACTGTTTGTCTGTGACGTGAACGCGACGTGTCTCAGCGTTCCACGTTACGTCGCTCCACGTTGCGTGGTGTTGACGGACATTTCCAGGTCGAATCGCAGCATAATCAGAAAGACTTCTTGCCTCCACAGTTCAAAACCGATCCGCTGCCAACCGTTTTACGTCCAGGACGCAGTGAACATTTCGCTTCCTTGTCAGCTTCAGTATTGTTGTGTTCAGTCAATCGATCGATGCCCAAATTCCAAACGATGTCTGCGTTTTGTGGGTTTATTCGATAGTTCAGATATGTTGTGCTATTCTTGATACGTAGACGCTTTGTTCGTGGGGACATCGAATAAAACTGCCAACGAAAACGATTCCAGCCCAGTTGTTATTCAGTCCACCCGTCATATCTTGAAGTGAATCAGTTGCTGGACATGAATGAGCCAACCTGTTTCTCATTCCACACCATTCGAGTCGTTCCTTGGGTCTGTCGAGACCTCCGTGCAGTCATCTGACGTGATGCGAGCAACGTCGACGTCCACGAGGGTTCCATTGCGGTTCAAGGCTGCAGACAGTACCCGCAGAAATGTACCGAGTAGTTCCCAATTTCACACAAACTCAAGTGCTCTGTTGTACCTTTTGTACATATATTTCTGCTAAGTTTGTACAACGGTGTGGTAGAAAAATATCGTAACATGCTCACAGCGGAAAAGCGCAACAGAAATTGAACAGAGAAAAATTGCGAAGAGCCACTGTCTGACGTGAAACTGGATTTCTTGCGCTCAGGTTTGTTGGAATGACACATTCCATGCATGATTAGCGACAAGTGCCTTTGCATAGAACTGATTTCCATTTCTGTCGTTTTGGTTTTCATCCTGATCACGTGAAAAATTCGTCCAACACTGTAAAATTTGGCTCAGATCCTCGAACACATTTCGGCAGGACAACGAACGAGGTGAAGACCCAGTCTTTGCCGTCGTGACCTTTTTTGATCGCTGTTGACTATCAGCGCACAATGCTTCAAATGGAGACCACGAGCACAAAGCCTGATCGCAGCGAAATGCCGAGCATGACAGGAAAGGCTTTCAGTGCTCCCCTCGTACCCCACTCGAGACAAATGCTGCCCTGATACCAGCCAATCATCTCGTATAATTTCGATCATTTCCTGATCAATGAAGATTTGCTATTGACGGATCATTGAGATCGAACACAAAACTGCTGAATTGCAAGTGTGATGATGATTTGCACTGTATGTACAAGGTTCGCCCGGGGCTAGTGGATCCCGTACATGGGTTGGTGGTGGAGATGCGCCTCCTGGATCTCGCGCACGACCCGCGTTCGGTTCAGCATCTTGGTCATGGCCTCGATGCCCAGGTTGCCAGTCGAGTACCACACGGGGCTGTCCGGCACGCACGAGCGCTCCGGGATCAGGTAGAAGACGTCGTTGCGATTCTTGATGCTCTCAGGACTGCAGCGATAACGAAAATGCATGGGTCAGCACGATATACGAGACGAGTTCTGAAGTCATGTCAATTGGTGCCTCGTTGCACAACCACCACCCAATCCACGTGTGATCTCTGCCCGCTGTAGTTTTTGCCGTCAGCACGACCCAGAAAGACTTACTCCCCAGTTCACCCACTCCTCACTTGCTCAACTCAAGGGAGAGATATGAAACTCACGCTTTGGAGAGGTAGAACTCGTAGAGTTTGACGGGGCAGCGCAGTGGGTTGTCCACGTTCTCACCCTGCTCGAACACCGGAAGTTCCTCCCGCTTCCGCTTCTGCGCGTCTGTAAAACGCGAAGGCAGAAAATTTTTTTTTTTTTTTTTTGCTGGGGTTCGAAAATTTCTGTCAAAACTCAACCGACAAACAAATCTGCTTCATTGAACACAAATCCATTCACACAACGGTGACAACCCAAATTTCTGGTATCTTTGCTGAGTCGTCACGCACCTTTAGCATTGGGTATTGGAGCGTAGTATCGGAGGTAGACGCTGCGTCCCTGCGTCTTGCTGCCGGGGATGTTCGTTTTCTTCCAGTGCTTCATGATGTGGCTGAAGGAGAGGCGGAGGTGCTCCTCGGGCGTCTTCAGCATGAAGTACTTGGTGTTGAAGTAGATGAGCGTGTTGAGCAGCACGTGAGGGGAGTGCGCGCCCAGCTGCTTCGACTCCCACAGGTGCTCCTCCTCGATGCGACACACGATCAGACCTGAAGACGACGACGCACGTGAAGAGAAAAACGAACTCATTACCACGGACGGTAAAAGGCGAGAAGCCGCTCAGAATCCTCGATTGCAGGTTCACCAAGTGTCAGCACATTCACACTTTGCACGAGAAACCTGGATCACCATGGATACAATGATTCATGGTGCAGCAAAACTTGACTCACCTGCTGTGTTGAGCCGCACTTCGTACTTCTGGAGCACCTCGTTGAGGCAGTCGGTGAACCGCTCGTAGTAGATGTCCGTGAAAATGTTGTCTATGCGAGAGTTCTCAAACAGGTACTGTTGAATACCTGCAATACACAAGTCAGGAGTGCATGACTGTTTGCAGGTCGCATCTGGGTGAAAAGATGAACGTGTCATTTTGTATCCATGACAATTTTTCTGCACGCGCACGCACCTAGACAGAGGTAGTAGATGCTGTCTGGAGCGTACTCGTCGCCGTTCGGCTTTCGCACTTCTTTCACGAACAGACACAGCGAGTAGTTGAGCTCGTCCGCCGTGCACTGCAGGATGTCCGTCTTGAACAGTTTCAATCTGCAACGAACACAAACGGGTCAAACAGAAGCACGCGTTTGTAAGAAAATGTTCACAACACCGCACACAAGTTTGGTGCTTTGGGTGAATGTTCGCTTGGACCCGAATCATCCTGTCATCAGACGACGTTGAAACATAAGGGGTTACACTTTTGAATGTTTCCAGTCAGGACGAAGCTAGATTGAACTCTGCAATGCTCTTTGGGGGCTCGTGCAGTATTTTCCACTCGATTTCTACCGAAGCTATTTGCCGGCTCACGCTGCTCAATATTCGCACCTTGTTTTGCTGGAGACGCCCTGCTGCAGCTGCTGGTTCTTGTTCACCACCCAGTGTTTCCACGCGTTCACGCCGTACGTGTACTTGAGCACCATGTCGGCGTCGGGCGGCGGCGCGTTGATGGGAGGCGGCGCCGGCTCCGATTGTGGCTCCTCCTGCGGGAAAACAGGCGTTGACATGCAGGAACCCCTCAACATTTGCTCACTGCAAAAGTTTTGCCCGACAACCAGAACAATAACAGTGTGAGACAGTTTTCCAGAGAAGCGCCACAAGACGGACCTTCAAGCGCTTGTTGCGGTTCTTGACTCGGTTGGCGTTGTTGGTGGGCGGGCGTCGCTTGCGGGACTGGGCGCGGGGCACGCCCGTCAGCACGTCCGTGTCGGCGGCGATCGTGCTGAACTCGACCGGCTGTACGGACTGCACCGTGTCTGCAGCGAGAGCGAGAAAACATGCGCTGATTGTTGCATTCAAGGCTCAGACACACGTCACACACACAAGACGGTGTGTCCGACTTAGAAGTTTTGCATGGATGCCATGGCGGCAATGACCTGACACCAAATGATGTGTGACAAGACTTGGAAGACTAACCTGGGACAGCAACTACATGGGTACCGAATGCGGATCGGTTGTCAGTTGAACGAGCAATTGGTCGAAGGTGGACAGAAGGAAAACTGACCTGGGTTGATGGTGGACGGGTTGATAGAATGCTCGAGGTCAAGCGCCTCGTCCGGCATCTCCTGCGCCATGCGCAGCGCCATCTGCAGCATGTCCTCACCGAACTCGCCGCCCTGCATCGCGCCCTGCTGCCGGTAACTGTCGTCCTTCCCTGCAAGCGCAATCACGAACAAAACTTGAACGCTCTTTTCGCCAACTACCGGTACATGTGAACACGGGAATTGAAGAGCTCAGGAAAAACACACAAACACGCACGCACATTGCGCGCGTGCGCAAGGACACACACCCACGTGCGCACGCATGCGCGCACACATGCACATGCACACGCACGCACACGCACTCCAGCTGCAATAAAATTGTAGCTGTAACTGATACGAGACACGCACCTCCCTCGGTGTCGCTCTCGTCGGAAGAGTCATCGGATCCTTTCTCCGCCACGGCCACGGCTTCCGCCATCATCAGCAGTTCCGCCTCGAACGGGTCGGCCGGCATCCGCTCCTGGATCTCCTGCAACGCGAAAATGTCACATGATGAAGCTGCGACAAAAGCCACGCGGTCACTGATGACCAGCAACAGGCTGACTGGCAGTACACTTGAATTTCCTTTGTTCTCTGCATTTTGAGCATACCCTTCAACATGACATGCAAGGTATGTTTCAGATACAGATTTGTTTGTTCTCCCTGATTGGTACAACTTCGCCCACACAAGCACAGTTGGCCAAGCTGTCGATAGTCAGGGTATCGCTTGTCAATTCTCTGTGGCGAGCTTCAGGCACACGAAAAGTAGTTTTTTGAGACTGTACCAACCTTGATATGTTTGAGAATGCCGTCTGCTGACTTCTTGGTTGTGGGTATGAAGTAGGGCACGGGTATGGGCACGGGGACTGGCAGTGGGTACGGCTGCGGTACACTGTACATGGCCATTGGAACTGGCACGTAGAACGGGATGGGCACTGGAATGATCACTTTGTTGGGATCCCCCTCTGCAACAAGAAGACAAAACTCTTCAGTTTTGTTATGTTGAGATCACGAAAGTTTGCACCAGCTGTCGAGTCAGAGACGTTAGAACAACACCGCCTCCGCTCACTAATTTTTGTGCTGACAACTATTTTTCCTCCTCCAGGGTTCCCACTGCGGCTGACCAACAAAATTCCATGATTTTTCCATGATTTTTCCAGGTTTTCAAAGTTTTTTCCAGGTATTATTTGTCTTTTTGTTGACTTTACATACCCTTTTTCCAAAACAAATAAAGTAAAATAAAGCATATTTTTGCCAAAAAAAACTTTTGGCAAAACTTAAATAATTTTCAAAAGAATCTACAAATTGATATTTTTTATTGAAAAAGCATAAAATTTGAAAAGAAACAATATATTTTTGAATTCTCTCTTGTTTTGGGAAGGCTTTGT
>JAAUXT010052199.1_pt1 | contig 34710 bp, 46 predicted proteins | sample 7278171 | NCBI WGS metagenome assembly JAAUXT01 (sample SAMN14350112, study PRJNA611818) | marine sediment metagenome | isolation source: surface marine sediment (1.8m) | place: French Polynesia: Moorea | collected 2018-08 | reverse complement strand
CTCATTAACTTTTGTCTTGTTCTGTGCAGTGAACTGTGGCATTCAAGAGTGGAGTTTAATGAACGCAAGAACAATAGAAAAATCGTGCCATAACCCGGTAGCGTTCTGTAACTGCGTTTCTTGGTCACTCAGTCACTTGAATCTGCAATTTGACGTGATGCCTGGGAGAGACGCAATGCGCTGCAATGGATCTCATCTCGGACAAATGTGCACGTTCAGAGCTCATCATCCGGTGTTGTGCAGTTGGTTGTTGTTGATGACGGTCAGGCAACGGAACCTGAGTGCTTTGGGGCCGGAGTCATGTTGACATGTCGTCCACTGAGGTTCACATTTCCATATTGACCGAGTTCTGACTGTCACAGTGCGTTGACAACTGACATCCTAAATCCCCATAAGCCAAGAACGAACGCAGTTGGGAGTTGAAGCCAGCTTTTGTCACACGCAGTTCATCTCAGGTCAGATGATGATCCTTGGAGTCGAGGTCTTTGATCAAATGACCGGTAGATACACGGAACTGTGCTTGAATAATCCACTTCAAACATTTGACAACGCATGCCGCAGCTTTGGAACTTGACCAGTGAAACTCTGAAAGAACACGACTTGCTCGATTATTCTTTCCATGAGCGTGCTCAGTCTGCACTCGTAACCCATTTTTTTCCGGGGAGTTTTGCTCGTTGCGTTTGGCAATTCCAATTGTGCCAAAAGTAAAGAATTAATGTGGCGAAGGTCGTCAAACTTAGAGTGTGTCCTCCCACAATTTTTCACAGCATGTGTCCCTTCATCCGTCGTTGTGTGGTACCCTGTGAACAGAATGCGCGTGGAGCAACAACGTAGTGCGAAAAGCATCTTGGGGCAGAGTGCCCCCATTACTGGGCGCGCCTCTTGACATTTGCTGTCCTGTCAGATCAGATACGATGCCGCGAGCCAGTGAGTTCGCTGCCCTCGTGTTCTGTATCAAGAGGCAGAGCAAAAGAGCAAAAATTGCGAAATCAGAAATTCCGCCTCTGGAGAACAGTTCTGCTGATTTTCGGTAGAATCACTAAATTTTGCGGACTCCGTGTGTGTGTGTGTGTGTCTGTCTTTCTGTCTGTCTGTCTGTCTGTCTGTCTGTGTCTGTCTGTCTATCTGTCTGTCTGTGAGAGACAGACAGACACCCACACCCATTTGGCTTTGTTTGATTTTCCAAAAATTCAATTCAAGATGCGAGTCTCTCACAGCAGAACCTATTGTGTATGCTACAAGAAAACCTGGCCAAGCTATGCAGCTGAAATGTTGACATTGAGTTGAGATGCACGCAAAAGCGCTGGCGTTTATCCTTTCTCGTTGTTCCCTGATAGTTGTCAAGATCGAAACGGATCCTCTCCTCCAGGTGCTATCGATCTCCCACGTTCGTGACGTCACTAATGACTGAGTCCTCCGCTGTGATCCAATCCGCTACATCCGGGGTAATCAGACGGATGAGCGCTGCTCACGTGGCGCCGGCGGCGCGGCCACGTGACCACGTGACTCGAGACGCCGACGCGAACCAGATTCTCCCGACATTCACCTTCGTGAACAATCGTGTCACGTAATCTCACAACAAAGATGAAGGCGGTGTCTTCGGTGTTGTAACCTTGAAAGCAAATTTTAAGCTCAAGTTTAATCAAGGCACACACCTGAGGACTTCCGGATGAGGGTCATAGCCTTGGTTGTTGACAAACTAGAAGCCGGCAGAATTCACATGTTCGTGCGCGTGATACAGGTGCAGTACTTCACTGCTGTGGTGTTGAAACCTGCGATCTGGCACGTTTGTGTTGCGTGGTTCCTGAATCCGTGTTGCCCATGTCGTCCGGGGGTCTCGTGTTTCGGACTTGTGGCGTCCGTGTCCGAGTTTCTCTTTGTGGCCTTCAACTTCGACGATTTTCTGTAATTATGTGGAAGTGGAGCGGAGTCACATTTGCGGAGATGACTTGGAGTCTTCCGGCGCGTTGTATCTCCTCCACGTGACAGGTTCTTCTCTCGCCCCCCGGGGACTCCGCATAATTGCACCTGGTTCCCTGCGAAGTTGGGTGCGGAAGTGGGGAATCTGTTGTTTTGCAATTCAGGTTGTCAACCTCGGACTGGTTCACGGAGCGGTTTTCATGAACCAAAGCTCAAGATTTGAAGGGATTTATAAAGTGGTCAAGCTGTTTGTGGTTCAAGAGCATGATGTTGTGCCGTCTTATTTTTCACCTGTGTATCTATCTGAAGCAAAGCTTTGTTTTTGATACGAGGTCGAAAAATTGTCAATGTTCTTTGCACCTAGCAAAGAATTTCGTTCGTTTGATCTTCGATCGGCACGCTCACGAACAGACCTCGTCTTTCTTTGTAGACAAAGTACGTTGAGACGTGATGGAAGCCTTGATTGGTTCAGGAGCAAAGAAAGAAACATCATTGGTGTTGTACTCGCACCCAATCATAAATTGTGTCCAAAACCAACTGAAATGAACTTGCGTTGCTGCTAATTCCAACGTTTTTGGGACAAGGAGAAACAACAGTCTTGATCAAAGCAAATTTCCCAAATTTAGACTGCTTTCTACCCACCCGTTCAGTCCCAGTCTTTTCACACAAACAGCAGCGACATTTTGACCAACTTGGTTGACCTGCATGTTCCAGTTTGAAACTGATCTCAGAGGTCCGCTCAAAAAGAAACTTGCCAACCTCTGTTGCTTTTGTTGCTGTGAGAGGGCACATGCAGGAAAGACGTCTGGCATGCTTGATCCACACTGCCCAAATACCTTCGGACATTCCTTAGGGAATTTTGGGTGGTGAAAACACCAGCCACTGAAGTCGTTGTGGGCCTTTGACGTTTGAGTCGACGTGGTTGTCACCAGTTCTTGCACCGGGTGGGCAGTGGAGTCATTCTCGTCCAGTGATTTTGTATCCCTTCACTCGTATTTCCACGCGTTGTCCTTGCAGTGAGCTTCAGCAAGGGTTGCTACATCGGACAGGAGCTGACGGCCCGGACGCACCACACCGGAGTGATTCGCAAGAGGTTGATGCCCTTCACGTTCGCGAGGTAAGAGGCGAGCTCGCCACTGACGGTCGAGGCACGCACGACCATTTCCCATTGCCCAATAGTTCGCAGATTGAGGCACGAGAAAGAAGCTTTGTTGTCGGTTGATTGTGTGGGCGAAGCACCGCAATTTTGTTCCTGTTCACGGAAGTTTTCTGAATGGAACCTCGTTAAGACCATGAAATAGCTATCGCGTGTGTTTACAGAATTTCCATCAATCCATCCAAAGCGTTTGCAAATTGTCGGCAGAATTGTTTGTGATTGTTTGCAGCAGTGACCACGGGGCACAAACGGGGGACAGAGTGGAGAACGTCAAAGGCAAGAACTGTGGGAAAATCAGAGACTTTGTTGGAAAGGACGGACTTGCGTTGCTCAGAGTCGCGGAGACCGTGGGCAAACGTGTGCTCAGTGTTCAGGGCGAAGACGGACAGAAGAGGACGGAGGGGTCGACTCACATTCCTCCCTGGTGGCCCGTGGAAACAGACGAAATCATGCGACAAGTGGTCGGCAAAAAGTAACTGTGATAAATCCGGACTCTGAACGGAATTTTTGATTGCCGGAGACCCTAGATACTGCCAGCAGAAGGGAAGTCGTCTGCAGATGGTCACATGACATTTTTGTGTCCAGAATTTTGCAATCTGGGCGAGCACGATCCCCTGCACGCATTGGTCGAAGTGCACGTGCTTTTACATTGCAGGATTAATATTGAGTGTGCATGTTGAAGCACCACGCACAGGCTTCACAGTTCACTGTCACCCTCACCTTTTTCTACAAGAGGTGCGGGCACTGAACACAAGGTGTTGTTTCGTTGCTGAAGCTTCTGTTGGCAATTTCCATATGTTCCGTGTCCAACATTGTGTATTCCCTTGCAAAATAATTGGTCGACTTTGGGGGATTTTTTTTCGAGCCTGTTGTGCGCAGCAAGAAGAGAGGGGGTGAAAGACGTCACGTTCGGTCTTGTTTCTCACAGTGAATCATCATTCCTTATCAAGCGCACAGCGAACGATGGCTTGGAAGTTGTCGTGTGTGTTGTCATGTGGTGTGACCGCAACGGGAAGTAAAGTTGCCAGTTTAGCGTGCCTCATAAACATCAGCGCAAGCATCGCTTTTTCTATCAGAAAGTTTGAATGTTGGTGTGGTTGTTTTGTGGAGCCAGAGAGTGAGCGCCTTTTGTGATCTTTATCCACCAGATTTTGTACGATGGTAGCTTATTGGTGCCCGGTTACAGTTTAAAAATGTCAGTTACAAAGTACACCGTACGAAATGTCAAACTGATATCTCGTCGTTTTACTTCAGCTACCGCGACGAATGGTCATGTTTTCGTCGCACACGCAAGCGCGCATACCTGTGTGTGTGTGTGTGTGTGTGTGTGTGTGTGTGTGTGTGGTGTGGTGTGCGGGGTCTGCACAAATTCGAGAACCCACTGTGAGCACTGACGTGCACTCGTGACCAGACCAAATTACCCTTCGGTTATGAAGATTTGCGGGAAACAGCGAAAAGGAGGATTATGGATTGCGCTGGGAGTAACTGAGCGGAATTGTGCGGCGCATAATCGACTTGTGAAGAGAATCGCCGGGATGAGCGGGTCGATCGAGCATCGGCGATGTTGGACGCAATTAACGCCGCCGAGAAGCCTGGTGCAGATCGCGGGTGAATTGACAGAAAAGAAGAGCCGGACATTTCAGTGTCTGTCGTTTTGCGTCGTATGAAGGTTACGGTGTTTGTTTCACGGGACGCTGCGTGCGGACAGGTCGGTGACACGATCGAGTCGTGACTTGGCGAACGTGAAAACCTCTTGTCTCAGGTGTGACCACAGCCCACGAAAGATTGTTTGTGCTTACAACAGCTTTTTTTCTGAAGAAGTCTGATGTCCACAATTCACGTGGTGGTGAAAGAGCGAGTTGAGAATGAGCTGCGAATCTATTACTGGGTCACGTGCGCAGGCCACGTGCTCTGTTCACTTCACAACACGGGGACTGTCGCAGCACCGCTGTTCCCCTCAGGGAGGCCGGAAGCCTCGGGAGTATCTAATGAGATGGATAGTTTGTCTCCCGGCCAGTTTCTTTCAGGATTTCGATATGGTTTTATCTTTTTCCGTCATATTTTCTAAATTGGGAAACGTTTTCGTGGAAATTTGCAATGCGAAGGAAGTTGGCACAAAACTTGTGTCTTCCAACGAAATGAAACTGCTGTGAAGCATTTGGACTTGTTGACAATCCTCGGTCTCTTCTTGGAGGCGGCAAGGCCTCAGCCCCAGCAAGGTTCTCACTCCAGAAGCAGCGGTGTCTGTCGGTACCAAAGGCGGACCACTCCCTGAAACCAGAGTCTTGTGGAGCAGCTCTTTCCCGTTTCTGAAGGTGACAGCGGAGCAACGAAGAATAACTTGAAAACCACGAGGGAAGAACGTTACTCCGCACAAGATTTCAAGTGCAGAGCAAATCCTGTCATCTTGACTGGGCGGATTCGTTTAGCGGATCCCGTGGGAAGAGTTTCCCAGAGGCAATCACCGCCACGTTCCGTCCAGCGCAGCCTCAGACGCGTGAAAAACGAATTTGAGCAGAACTCAAAACAAGATTTCTGTAAATCTGCCTGTGAAATCATAACAGATGACCGTGATGAAATGTGACCGTAATTCGGTTCGCGGTGGGAAAGGCCAAGACAGTTTGTGAACGTGTTGACACACTTGACAAATTAAGTTTCGTTGGTGTGTTGTGGGTTTGGCAGCAGAAGAGTTGAGTGAAGTCATTAGCCTTCCTAATTACTCGTATCCGCTCGATAAACTCGATTGCAGGGAATGCAGCGGAGTGAGAACTGGACGTGGGTCCACTTCCTCTGGGTCCAGAAGTTGGACTGGATGGTCCTCAGAATTGACACCTCTGGGAACCCCCAAATATGCACTGACACAACGCTTCGCAGCTCTGCGACAGAATTCGAGGCCAAGGTAAAATTGGTGAAAATAAAGAGTGTTTTTAGACGACACCTTTCGTCTTGGGTAGGACTGACGCACACGAAGACCGAGGGCCCTGCACAGAGGCGTGTCAGATCCACTCGATCCACCTTCGCTTCACCCTGGTTTGGCAGATACACGCGCTTATTCAGGCATCTGTCTGAAAATCCACATTACTGTCTCTTTTAATATTCGTAATGCGCTGACAAATTTGATCTCAAGTCAATTTACAGGCATATCACAGTGCCAAGTGTGAATGTATCGATCCTGTCTGCCTGGGGATCAGGCTGCCGAACATGCTTCTCGACAGCATTAACAGCTTGGGAAAACTCTTCATTTGGAAGTTTGGCCCAATTTCTCAGAATTCCGAAGTCATTTTCTCCCACTTTTAGAATTTTGGAATCGTCACTGCTCGAAGTGCAGCTCCACACCCAATCGTGCTCAATTGCGTATTGGAGACAGACTGCTTCAAATCAACTGCTTGTGATGCAGAAAAAAAATTATGAAACGAAGACAAATGAAAGAAACGAAACAAGGAAAACGGAAAGATACCGAAGGCAATCTTCCCCCTTGTGCGCACAGCCCTCTCCACGTTCGCCGAGGAAATTATTTCTCAGACGGAAATGTTATTGTTATCAAATACGCGGAACATCGCGGAATACGAGGCCATTGTCTGCTTTAACGAGATGTTGACAGACTGACGGCAGGTGCCTTTCTGATGAGACACAAATCGTCCGAAAACGCTCAATTTGTCTGTAATGTGACTGTGTGTGATGCAACAATGTCTGAAAAAAAGTTTTGTGTTCACCTGACCGTCTTTCCCTTGGTGTTTTTGAACACTTGACCCACTTGCATTTGTTCACCTTCTTTCAAGGGACAAACAACATCTTCACGCAATTTGCACAGCTTGAGTCAAGATTGGGTACTTTTGCAACCATAACTGTCATTCCAGCTCAAGTGAATCAGGTACTGTCGGAATCTCATCTTCTTTCAAACTGATTGGGCAAATAGATGGTGGTTAGCTGCCTGAGATTAGGTCATTAGGAAACCTACAATGTCAGAGATACCATTGATCTACGAGACGAGGCTCCACCTTCTTTGTTGCATTGCGGAGCCTTCTCGGAATCAATCGGCTCTTTCTAATTGACTCATCCTGATAGGTTCCCAGCCTTGTCCAAGACACACTCCAAATGCTTCTTTTGTGTGAAGGAGTTTACAGAACTCAAAAGGAGAGAACTTCACATTTGCCCAGAAAAGACGAACCTCGGACAAAAAGAATCCGGGTTTGGCTGCGCGTGAAGCAGTTCTCTTTTTTCCAAATTTGGCAAGGCAGGGCCGACGGTTTTTTGGATCAACCTTTCTGTTGTTCTCTTGAATTCTGAAGCAGACCTCTGATGCACAGTTTGTTTCGTTACAGGCTTTCCGCTCTGTGTTTCGTGAAAAACACCGAATCAGGAGGAACCTTCCTTCTCACAGACAGCTGAGACAACACCGGACCACCTCAAACGGAACATGCTCGAAAACCAGCAAACACTTTCTTGTGTCCAGCCTGAATGTGTGTCCATTAATAACGTTGAACCCAAAACCAATTTGGGTGCTTGGAAAATCTACTCATGCAACAGAAGGGGTCTGGGAATTTGTAAAGAAATCAATTTGACGAAGCGAATCAAATCTTGTCACTTTCTATATTGGCTCAATTTGCGCAAGTCTATCCCCCGGCTCTGTTGGGAGCTTGGACGGAATTCCAACCTCAAGACGAGAATTTGGGCTTTGTGTGCGCATCACTCACACTGAGTTCGACAATTGATTGCAAAAATTGCTGGTGTTCGATTTGAACTGAACACAAGCAGAGGGCTCAGGCAACCTGACGTCTTCTGCGCGGGAAAAACCGTTGTCGGTTTGTTGGTCAATGACGCAAATTCGACTGATCTCAGTCTTTCTTCTTTTCATCAGGATCTCTGGAAAAGAACAAGCATGCAGTGAAAGTTTTTCCTTGGTTTTCAAAGTTTCTTTTGCAAATTTGTGCTTCGCAGTGTTCGCCAGTTCGTCATTTCTCGCTTGTGACCGTGGACAGATCAGTTTGGTTCATTGGCTGGAAACAGGAAGCATCAGGCACGTACACAAGAAGAGCATCAAATGACTATTCCGAGAATAACCTCAGGTTCCAAATGTCATGGCGCTGCAGGACTCGTCAGTGACTCCTGCAGGGGAGTGACGACCGAGAGATCATTCAACTGCCTTGTTTGTTGGAGAGCAGAATTCTTCCGCGTCAGAACCGTTTCCGTTGTGGAAGGACTGCTTGGAGAAATCAACATCTTCGTGTTCATGGCAAAAAAAGACATTGGACAAAATGCTGTATTTTGGGGGGAATAGCGCTGGTGTTTCCTTGCAACGCGGACAGGTTGAGGTTTTCATTCAACTTTATTCAAACGTTGTGCTGAAAAAGCAGCGTTGTTTTTTCGCTGAGAATACATCAGTGTACTGTCATTTTCGCAAAGAATCTGTCTTGCATTCAAAGTTGCAATTTAAAACTCAATTTGGTGTCAATTATGCAAATAGACTTCGCCACAACTGCAGGATAATTCTGGTCCGCTTCTGCAGACATATGCGGTCTCCAGACTCAAACGTCTTTGCAAAACACGACAACATCACTGGTTTACACCGTCCGACGCAAAATTAATTGCAAAAGTTTGTGTAGTCCAGTCGGGTCCCACTTTTTCAAGCAACCCTGGGATCCACTTGAGGTGCAAATCAGGCGCAGATACTGGGTTTTCTTTGTTTTCTTGTCAATAGCCGACATTCTTGGGAATCCAAAGAACCAACGAACGCTTGCACATGGCAAACAAGTTGATTGGACTCAAGCTGAAGACACAGTGAGATCGAAGCCATTGATCGATGAGTGTTTAATACATGAGTAACACAATAAGAACGAGAAGAATTATGATACAGAGAACGACGAGAGCCACGGCCCAGGTTGGGAAGGACGAGTGGTCCTGGACTATCATGTGCAGCGGCTTGGCATTCTGGCGAGCTGCTAACGTAGTCTTTTGTACATAGCTCGTCGATTTCAATTTCGGGTGGGAGTGAATCAAAGAATGCTCGTGTATAATTTGGGTTAAATGCAAATCCCCGCTCTTCTCAAGCAGCTCTTCTCGTCTGAAGTCGTATTCCTTACTGGTGGTGGTTGTGGTGGTGGTGGAATCCGATGCAGTGATGTTTTTGTTGACCGGGTGGCTTACAACGACGACAGCTTTGCTGTTTTGGTAGAGGTTGGGCCTCACCACCGGAGGGTGGATTTGCGTGACGACTTCTCGGAAGGACACCGCCAACGGGCGGCTGCAGTCAATCAGATCGTCCAGGAACTCGAACTTGCAGAGCGATGTCCTCACGTCGAAGCACATCTCTTCGTATTTACAGTGACACAAACAGGCTTTAGCACCAGCTCCTGGACACTTCAAATAAACCGTGGTGTTTCTTGGGTGAGGAAATTTCCCTTTCAAATGGCAGTGAAACACTTCGTTCATCTGTTTTGATTCCAGGCACCGTGACGATCGCGTGAAACATTCTTCCAGCTTCGACCCTGAAAACAAAAACCAGTTTATGCAAAACACGTGAATCTACGGCGCTCACCGGAAAAGTCACCAACACCCAATTTGTACAGCAATATCAATTTTCGACACAAATTGCTTCGAGGACTTTGAAATTAATGCTGCGATGTAATTATCAGTTTCCGAGGCTGCATCTTCATCTTCACAAGCCCCGCAGGATCTTCTCAACTCAAATGACGCAGCTGTAGAAAAACAGTGTCAGTCGTTTCGGTGGACTTTTCAGCCTTTAGCCGGAGTACTCGTACACAGCTGCGGATGGCTGAAAGACGACTGTGACAGGAGGACTCTACCTTCTGTCAAGATGGAGCTGAAGATATGAAGCAGCGTCAGGGCGGTGGCGCAGGGGCTCAGCGCGAGGCTCATTGTTGTCGACACCATGTTCGCTCCACTTCTGTTTGCGCTCTGCACTGATGAGTTTCCCACGGATGCGAACTCAATCCTTTTCTGCAAAAAGACAGCGGAAAGTTTTTCAATCAGTACGAATGTTGCGAGAAACACTTTTCTTTGAGCATGCACCACGCGTACAAACCGTCGCTGGTTTCAAGCTCAAGATCCACGTGTTTTTCAGTCAGTTCAAGCAAGTGACAGTTCTTGACAGTATTTTTTCACACCACAATTCAATTCGCTGTTCTGAGCAGGAGAATGAACAACGTCACCCGCTTCCTCTGCACGAGCCACGAGGTGAATTCAAGCACATTCAGCACACAAAAGCTTTGATCAATGTCTTTTTTCAATTTGAGCCCATTTGTGCTGCACATCTATTGGTCTTCCACAGTCTTAACACCGTAAATAGATTCAAAATCTTAGCAGGAGAGGAAAAAACGAAAGACGTCTCTTCAGAGCTGGCCAATTCCATGGTGAATTTTTGTGTACATACACTGATCAATTTTGTTTTCAACTTGTGCGTGCTCATGAATGCTGCACAATGATTGGTCTCCCACAAACGTAATCGTGAATGAATAAATATTTAAAATTCAATTCAAAGCTCATGCAGGTGCAGATTTATGTGTTGTTGGTGAGTGGTCTGTCATCACCGGATTCCCCGCAAACCAACGCGGCGGATCGCTTGGTTCAAACTGGTCACACTGCTTTGCACTGAACCAACCGGATTCATTTTCTCTCTGCGGCAATCACCACAACTCGTGCATCAACAATCGCCAATTTGTCACATCAAATCGCCTTTTTGTCAAGTGTCTTGCAAGATCCACTTTGACACTTCTCTGAAGCTTTGCAGTGTAGAAATAGACAGATGAGGTGCGGATGTGGTGAGCTGAACGCAAAGCGCCAGTGACCACGCAATTCCGTGACGGATTTCAGCCTCACTTCGCAGCTTGAATACCAGTGACGGTCTTTCACTGCAGGTTTTGGAAAAGCTTTGCTGGAGGGTTGGTTTTCACGATGATCAAGAAACGTCGCCTTGGCACCCTTGCAGCAGAACCAAAACAAGAGAGCAAATGTGTCCTCGTGTTTCTTGACCAAACTGAAAAACAATTTCAAATTTCGCTCTTGCAAAAAACTTCGCGTGGAAAGTCCAAAAGAACCTTTTCATGAAGAGACAAAGTTCTGGAACAAATATCACCGCAGTGCCGAAGGAATCGCAATGCCAAAGAAAGACGAAAAGACAAGTCAACGTACCTGGCGTCTTCTCTGGTCTATTCGCAAATCAGAACTGAGTCACGCCATCCATTCTGTTCATTTATGTTCGAAATCCAGATTGGCGGTGAGTGTTGTTTCACATGGTTGACAGAGCGCTGCAGGACCCGACTTCCTGAGAGCGTAAAAGCCTTCACAGAAAGGAGAAGCTGCCTCCGCCCCTCTTCAGTGCGTGCAGCTTCTTGACGTGGCTGCAGAAATGTGCAAATGAAAAGCGGGGAGCTGAAATAAAATATCCCTCTTTCCCACCTTCACGAAAAGGCACTGAACCCAAAAGGGAGGAACCAACCCAATTTTTTAAACAACCATCCTTTGTGCGTCCACGACACTGAGCCTTTTGCCAGAGAATGACACGCCAGAATCTATTTTGTCGCGCTGTTGTGAGGCCGCGTCAGAACAAGACGAGATGTGTTCTTGACGTGTGTACTTGATGGTTTGATGAAACAGGTATAGTTCGCTATTTTGGATTCTATTGCTTTCCCTTTGAAGTTTTCCAAGCTGCACTTCTTGACACACAAACTCACTGTGACGCACGATGAGCATGAGGCATGAGATTCCATTGCAAGGTGGTTCTCAGAGCTGAACAACTGTGACCTGCAAACCTTGCAGAAAGTGTGACTCCTCTCGTTGGTGTACTCTGTGAACTTTTGGAGATGATTTCAGATGTCTCCAAAACTTTGTCACCAACAAACACTGCATGAACGAGGCCGCCCACACAATCGAACGTGTTCTCGCGCTGATAACGACTGTTGCTGGAAGTGATCGCCTGACTGAATGCGCGGTGGATCAGCGGCTGCGGCGCCGGAAGTGTTATCTCTGCAGCGCCAGGACGTGTTCGGCCCGTGTCCCGACCAGCGTTCCGCAGATTGTTCAGCAGAGCGAAACGCTCCAATGAAACCACTTCGCAGCTGCGGCTTCAAACCGATTTCATGTACAATCTGGAGTCCATTTCCATTGGTGCGGCAATTCTTTGGCCTTCTTACCAATTTGAGCAATTTGAGTTTGAGTGATCGATCCTTTTGAGCGACAATGACGTTGATGGTATTTTGTACACGTCACTTTGGAATTTGCAAACAGTTGGTGAGTGACCAACCACAATCGAAGCTCTGTTTGGGTCGTCCAAATATGGATCGCGCTGCAGAGTTTTCACCCGATATTGCTTCTTGAAATCGCACAACGTGATTGAGGTTGGTGCTTCACTGGCACAATGACCGTCTGGACATGGACGAACATTCTCTCACTCCGTTCTTGGTAGGAGTATAAATGGCGCTTGAGCGTGCTTATCTTTTGCAGCCAACAGAGCCAGACGCTGTGGTCAAGTTTTCATCCTCAGCCTTTGTGTCAAGGGTTTATCTGGGCAGCGAGGGAGCCAGCGTCCACAGCAAACAGTCTGCCCCAGAGCGAGATAGCCCGGGCGCCTCGGTCCATGCATCAAATGCGCAGAGTTCAGTTGTCAACGCAGAGGATGCTTCATCTCCAGATTTGATCCGTGATGTGGCATCGACCAAGGTATTCCAGCGTGGATTCACGGGGGAAACTCTGATCATCCATTACAAATTCAACAGCATATGGATCGGCTTGCCGCTGCAGCGTTGATGACAAAAGTGTCAAAATAACAACAAACAGAAATGATTTCTTTGTTTCGTATTCTTTGAAGTCAGCACGTTGGTTTCTTTGCTCAGGGAGAATCGATGACTGTGTGCAGGGAACTGCAAATATGCCGAACATCTGTATGTGAATCCAATATTGCCAATAAAAAGGTATTTTACGTTCCCCTTGTCAAGATAAGTGTGTTTTAGATACCGTGTTGCCTGGGATATTTGTTTCCAATTTCTTCTTGCAAATACTGACGTGCGCATATTTTGAACGCTTTTTTGAACGCACGAAAATTTCATCCCAACCAACATGCGTACAGGAGAAGGACAATGATGAGAACTGCAACACACAGAAGAACAAGAGTAAATATCCATGTTGGGAACCTGTGCGGATTGCTTTCCGTGCTCCACGAAGCTGTGGTGTGATGATGAGGCCTCAAAGCCTGTGTGTTTCTCGCCCAGTTCTCGAGCACGTCTTCACTTTCTGCGGAGTCCAGCTGAGACGCGCCCTCGGGTCTGTGTGGGGGAGTCGCCGATTCATCAGCCGCGATGTCATAATCTATCTCTCCTTTGGATGTCTCCCTTTCAAGACCGTGCTGAATGTTTAATGCTTCCTCTGACTCCTGTGTGGCCCAGGCGTTAGAAACATCTGCCTCAGTCTCGTCGACTGGAGTGATGACTCCTGACAGAGCTGACTGGGGAAGTGGCCGTGTGCAGTGGGCATGGCTCCCCAAGAACTCAAATTTGCATCTTCTTTTGCTGCTGTCAAAACACATCTCTTCGTATTTGCAGGAACAGAGACAAGCCTGATACCCAGGTCCTGGGCACCGAAGATACAGGTTGGGATTGGTCGGATGGGGGTACTTTCCCTTGACATGACAGTGAAACATCTCCACCAGGACAGTTGAGTCCCTGCAGTGGGGAATTGTTGTCAGGCATTCTCTCAGCTGGTGTGCTGAAAAGGTGAAATATTCATTGGCTTTACGGCATGTTTCCATGCGAGTATACCTTCATTGACACCGTATTCAGTTCGTCCAAATTGATGCCGCACAATTGCGTGTTTCTTGGCGATTGTGATTTTCTGCAAAGTAGAAGGAAGGACTTACCAGCGTTGTTACATCGAGGCAAAAACAAAAACGAGACAAAGAACACCACAGCGTAGCCGTACACAGTCTTCATTGTGCTGGAAACTTTCACATCTCCGCAAAACAGGCAGGAGCTTCGTTGCTTCGTGCTGAGTGCTGGACATGAGGCACACTGCGCTCACGTAGACTCTTGGTTTGGCAAGTTTGGAAGGAAGTGATCTTGATCCTGCTTGTTTGATCAACTTTTTGTTCAATTGTCATTGTTCGTCGCTGTACGTAAGAGGAACCACGGTCGTGAAACTGATCTCATACACAGTCCAGAGTTCGTGGGACAAAAGAACTGCGGCCCGGTATCTTTTCAGGCAGGTTCGGCATCATATCACCTTGTCTCATGCATAAGCCATACAAAGGAATATCTCACAACAAAATTAATCCCAAAACTAACATTTGTTACTCAATTTGCCTTGCAACAAATTGGGAAAGTGTATCACAATGTGTCTGTTGAAAACAAAAACAAGTAAGTCCGGTAAACGGACCCGGATGATGGTCGCATCACTTTTGGTGGGAGGTTACATTCCAAAGTATGGACAGACGCACACATGGATGCTAAGGGTTTTTAAGCTGTCAGCGGCACCTAGATGGCCGGCTACGCGACCATCAATGATTTGTGGAGTCATCCGGCCCCAATTCTTTTGCTTCCCAATTTGCAACCTGATTTCCGAGCAAAACAACCATTGGGGATGAAGCATGCAGAGTGAGTCCATTTTATCACACGTCAGTCTGTTTTCACGCGTAGTACATCAGTGTCTTGCGCTCATGCTTCGCTTTGGGTTTTTGCTTTGTTTCTGCCAAACCTGCCTGTCAGTTTGCGCGTGTCGCAGGACTTGAAGGCAACCCTGACTGCTTCAGGAAATTGGAACGGGAAGCCTGACAAAGAGCTCACGCAGTCTCTCAAAGCTACGAGGGTCTTCTACAAAAATTCCTTCTTTCGGCGATTACTGCGAGGTTTCTTTTTGCTGGTGTGCGGCTTTCTGTGGTGATCAGAGACAAGTGTCTGAGTGACAGTTTCTTCACAGGGAATGAGATGAATGGAGATCGATGCCAGTGTTGCAGATGATCAAACTTGGGTCACTGCATAAACGTGTTGTTCCCATTTGAGTCTGGCATGTTTGCAAGGAAGTTGTGCATTCTTGGAAGACTTTTTAGATGGAAATATTCTGGATTTTGAAGCTCCTTGGTGTTGTGCTGACACTGTGGATGGCAAGGCAAGAAGAACAGAGGGTGAACATTAAGTTCCTGGCACAAACTGGAAAGAATCTGATGCAGGTGTGGCAATCCTTGAGAGACATTTATGGTAACAACACCCTTTCCTACCCCCAAGTGAGACTATGGCACAAGAGGTTTCTTCAGGGAAGAGAGACAGCCAAAGATAACCCATGATCTGGCAGACCACCAACCTGGCTGGAGAGCATCCTGGACATCCAGAATGCAGTGCGGACTGACAGAAGGAAGATGATCCACAAGCTTGCTGCTGATGTTGGTCGCGCTCCATCCACAGTATGCAAGGTGTTGAAGAAAGACTTGAAGCTCAAGAAGCTCTCAGCCAAGTCTGTGCTACACCTTTTAACTGACTAGAACAAGGAAATGTGCCTGGATCTGTGCACTCAGAATTTGGAAAATGTGAGGACAGTACCCCGGTTTCTTGACAGAATTGTGAGTGGGGATGAAACCTGGATATCACTGTACAACCAAGAGACTAAATTTGAGTCCTGTCAGTGGACAGAGAAGGGTGGGCAACACCCTCAGAATTCAGTGAGGAAGACCATGATGACATTATTCCATGATGCCTATGAGGTTCTTCTTGTCGAGTTTCTGCCTCGCGGAGAAACAGTGGATACTGAGTACTATTGCACAATTTTGAACAGATTGAAAGACAGAATCTGCAGGAAAAGGCCAGGACTGTGGGAGAGGGATGAGGAAGGCAATCACATTTTTTGGCTGCACCAAGATAATGCTACACCACACACCTTGACCATCACATTTGCCTTCTTTGGAGAAAATGGAATAAACTTAGTTCCTCATCCCCCCTACAGTCCTGACCTTGCACCTTGTGATTTTGCAGTGTTTCCTTATTTGAAAAAGCAGTTGAGGGGGATCAAATTTGTCAACATTGAAGAAGTCCAGAATTGTGTGCGCATGATTTTGTGGAACATGGAGCCTGAGGTGTTTTTTGACACAGTCAGGAGCATGGCTGTGAGGTGGAAAAAATGTGTGAAGGCGAGGGGTGACTATTGTGAAGGTTGTAACCTGTCCATTTCGGACATTTCTGAGGCTGAAATCACCTCAGATGATGACCAGGGCAATGCATGAATTGTCACAGTTGGCATTTGTTCTTTGCCTTTTGAGCGATGCATGTTGGTTCAAGTCAAAGTTTTGGTCATTTTGTTGCTGTTCACTTTTGAGCATGTATTTTAGCCCCAAATGGTCATTTATAAAGAGAAGCATGTGTTCAAATTGCACACAGTTTCCTTCATTCACGATCATCGCGCACACGCCCGAAAGAAGGAATTTTTGTAGAAGACCCTCGTAGTGGATGTTTGTTTTGCGTAGAAACTGCGACAGAAGGGCAAAGAACCAAACCATCTGCCTTTCAACGAAAAGGCTGAGGAGAGCGTTTCTACGTGCACAACTGGATCTTTTGCCATGTTTTCGATATGTCAGCACGTCCCAACGACTTTGGGGAGCGTTGTCTTTTGTCAGTTCGTTTGATGTGTCATTTCCTTCTTTCTTTTCGCTACAGCCTGCTGATCTGCAGCACATGTGATCAATCTGATTCAACGGACCAAACACAAATGACCAAGTCAGTCGTGTTACAACCGAACTAACTTTGTTTATGGAATATGTCTTGGAGAGCAAGGTTCACTGAACGTTGTATTTGGTTGGAAAGCCCAGAATTGAACTCAAAGATCTTGTAGTTGTGACGAAGCAGGAAATACTGGTTGGAGAACAACTATCATCTTCTGAAAATCCATTTGCAGCCACGAAAAGAAACGACACTTGGCGCGAGACAGACAGTATAGATGAGCCTCTCGTTTTGAAACACCTGAACACTCTTTTTCAAATTCCAAGATTTCAGATTTCAGGTTTCAAGTGTTAGATTTCAGAATCACAATGGACTTGCACGCAGCTGTTTGATTCGACTCGGAAAGTAAGAGGTCTCCAGTTTCTGGGCTCTGGACTTGTGCTGCGTCATTACAATCTGCGCAACAGCTTTATGATCAGGAACAAAGTAGACAATTAATCGAACCGCTCACATCTGATCCTTCCTGTGCTGGTACATAAATGTCACCGCAAAAAATTCATTAGTTTGCTGCGTGCTTGACGTGCTGTTGAGCAGATTGCTTTGTGTGGCTCCCGTCGAGACAGTCTGTGATCCTGCACTTGACAATCAATGACATTGTGGGTGCATGGTGGATGTAACCTCTGCTACCGTTGACTGTGGAGACGCAAATCCCAGATCAAACCCCTTTGTCTTTCTGGTTCCAACTTTGCCCTGTGCAAAGGTCACGGAAACACGAACCCGCAGCCCGACTGTTCCCAGCGTTCGCGTCTGACGGCTGTCGTTGAGTTGTTCTGTTGGTTCGTGATCTCCTTCGTGCAATGAAAATTGTCATCAAAATGAAAATATTTTGTGGACACTCCAGGACAAATCAACTTTTCACTGTCAAGTAGAAATGGTGACTCTCCGTGCAAGCATCCATAGTCGATTAAGAAAGTGTTGTTACTTGTGCGTTGTTCGGTAGTTTCGGAGCAGTGACAGTTAGCCTGGGTTGGGAGACTCTACGTGGATCTTGTCTTCGCTTCGACCGAGCAGGGGACCGAGAGAGAAAATACAGGTCAAAGAACTTCAAGCCAAGGTGAAAGCACTCGTGGATACATGTTACACATTGTCACGTCCATTTGGCCTTCATCTTCGATTGTCCGCAGACAGTCTGCAGCTCCCGTACCTTCAAAAGCGGCGAATCTGTTCTCGTTCCTGTTCAACACGTTTCTTGTGATCACGTCAAAATGACTTCGTGGGAGAAAATGTACCAGGAACTTGATTTGTCTTGTGTGACTTTTCTAACAGTTCTCTCGGGTCACAGAACTTTTTTCAAGCACCACCTGGATCATTTGTCTCTGTCGAAGTCAACTGATTGCAGATACGTAATGCTCGCGTTTGTGGTACGTACGGTTTATGGCGAAACAGGTCAGCTGCTCAGGTGATGATTGATCGTGTGTGTTTTGGTTGGATCCCATAGCAGGAGACATTCTCGTGTGTGTGTGGCTCTGATCTATTTTTGGACCTCAACGCAAGTGCAATCAATTAAATCGTACATTGCACCCGTACGTTTTATTCATCATGGAGTGAGTTGTTTTGCTGACAACACAACTTGAAAGGCCACAAATGACAGCGCAAATGGCTCTGAATGAAACTTCGTGGAAGATGCACCCGAGGACATGGGTGGAGGTGGAGGGGGCTGCTTCAGTCAACCCAAGAGAGAAGTTCACTGTTGTCACTTACAACATTCTCGCTGACAAAAATATTGGGTGGGTTCGCTCATCCGATTTCGGTTGACGTTTCCACATCCGCGCCTGCGCGCAATGATTCTCCTGCAGATTCATGACAGACGTTCTGGAACCTTTCAGAGGCTCGTACGTGTACCCGTATCTGCCACGCGACATGTTGTACATGGACTGGAGGGGTCCGCGTATCCTGGAGGAACTAAAAACCATGAATTCAGATGTGATTGCACTTCAGGTACGACTGGAAAGACACAATGACAACTGAGTTCTTCAGTACTCGTACTTTCAAGTCTGCAGTCACGGTCTTTGCAGTGTGCATTACAGCATGCCAAACAGAACCTCTGATTCACTGCAAAGAACAACGGAACATTTACTATTTGTAGGAAGTGGACAAGCAAAACTTCGTGGAGCAACTGAAAAGTGGAATCTCAGGTCTGGGGTACGACCTGGTCGTGTCGTTCAGCGAACGTCGAGGAGTTGGCCAGTTGACAGCTTGGAAGAAAGTACGACCAGCATGCACAGCAGTTATTTGGTGGCAAAGACGCATCCAGGAATTGGCCAAAGGGCGCTTTTTCCCTCACTATACAAACAAACACGTCATGGGGGAAAAGTATTTGTGTTTGTGCCTGACAACTGCTCAAACTTGAATGCGTGTGAAATATTTTTCGGGCCCGGGGAACTAGACCTACACGACTTCTGTGGACCTGGTTCAAAGAGTTGTCAGAAACAAGCATGGACAGAACACAAAAAAGCCGAGATTGTTCACCGAGATTCCTTCTTGTGTGCTGAGAGTACACATGGTACCTTTGTTGTTCAGCTTTTGTGGTTTACTGTGGCGTTTTCACTCCAGGACGTGTTTCGGCTGCTCCATCAGGAACATCACAGCTTCGTGGATCTGGCGGAAGAGGACGTCAAGGTTGGTTTACCTGCGTGAGCACCTGAGATGGACCAAGAGGGAGACACCAATCTCCATCTCTCTCTGCTCTCTCCTGTTCTCTTCTTTCTGTTGTCCTTGAGCTCTTACCCTGTCCGGCATTCATTTTCTGTTTGCCTGTCTGCTCATCTCGTTTTTGCCTCGAACAAAACACTTTTTCCTGTTTGTTCTGTTGTCAAGAAAAGTTGCTCAACTGAAGAAGAAAGAACCTCTCTGCGAGACTGGTTGGACAGACAGCGTCACCAAAGGGTCATTGTCACCCACCTGGAGCACATTCCCAGTGGTCGGGAACTGTTGGTCGGGAACGTGCACATCTCCTGGACCAACTACAGACAGCCTGCCTTGCAGGCTTTGCAGGTTATTGCATAGGACTTCGTTGTCACAAAAAATTGCTTCGGGCTGTGTTGTGCGAATTGCATTTGTCATGATCCCTGATGCAGGTTTTCGTCACTCTGCGCTTGCTGAAGAGGCTCTCGGCAAAACTGGGAACACCGGCTGTGGTTCTGTGCGGTGACTTCAACTCTCCTCCTAATTTTCCTCCCTACGAATTCCTTCAAAACGGCTCACTGCACCAAGAAACCAGAAACAGGATCCAGGGTCGTGGCGAGATCCTCGGACAGGCAGGTCCATGCGTTTTTCTGGGTTGGTTCACTGCAGTGCCTTGAAAGGGAAGAGGCCGTTTTCACTCAGACCGGTACAAATTGAGGCGTCACATCAAGACTGCATCGTGTGACACACACGTGCAAAGGGCTCCCACTGAGTTTCTGTTCTGGATGTAATGCTGGCCGGTATCTTGAGATGTATTGTTGCAGGTTATTCTTGCCAAAGTCAAATTATGTGTGTGTGCGTGTGTGTGTGTGCGTGTGTGTGTGTGTTTTGTCTGTGTCCAGTATACACCTGCTGCATCCAGATGCAAATCGGGTTGCTTCATCTTCTCACGATATGCACAGGTCTTTGACTCGACGCACCTTCAAGACCAAACGCATTGCGTGTCCCCACGCAGCCTCACATCTCGCTTGTCGTCACTCTGCACTGTGTTTGCACCTGCAGGTTCCAGAAGAGCAGGACGCAAGCCTGTTGACGGTCTTCCCTGACATACCCCATCATTCCTTCCATTTGAAAAGTGCCTACAAGACCGTCATGGTGAGTTGTACTCGTACCTCGGCTGCATACAGGATTCGAGAACTCGCAGCCTGAGTCGTACTTTTGGAAACGATGACCAAATTATTGACGTGTCAATGCACCCGTCGTGTACTTGGTAGAACGAAGAACCCGAAATCACGCAGAAGTCGGACGATCCTGTGGTCGGCGACAAGGAGACGGGCCTCACGGAGGGCTGCCTCGATTACGTGTGGTTCGACACGCAAGGCCTGGACGCCCTCGGGGCCCTGGAAACTTCTTCTCCAGAAGAAATAGCGAAACACACGGCACTGCCCAGCCCCCTGTTCCCGTCGGACCATCTGCCACTGAAGTTCGAACTGCACTTCAAGTGATGTTGGGTGGAGTACGCGGGAAGTGAGATCAGCGTGCACCAATCGCGGTGTCAACCAGAAAACCAATCAAATGCAACAAAAACTCGTGTTCAATTTCAAATAATAAACGGAAGTTGGAAAATCGAGAATGTTTTTGTAGATTCACCATGAACTGTGACCGAGGTTACATTTTTCTTTCACGCTGACATGATTGCACTGAACAGTTTTCTGGATCGCGAGTTCTATCGCTCGCCACTCACGCACTCTACGAGGATGTATCCAAACATTCTGAGAATCAGCATGTTCACGGGTGCACAAATTGATACGGTTGGTTGACCTGAGACAAGAGCTGACTAGCAGAGTCCATTGTCCTTCGTGGAGACCCATGAACATGCTGAGTCTCAGAATATTTGGATACATCCTCGTATTCCCAAAATATGTATCGCCTAGATCTTATTGATGCAACTTGCGTCATGGTTTGTGGATCTGGAGTCCGTGACACAATCGATCGATACTGTTGACCCGCTTGGCGCAAACCTGCTGCTGATCTGATGAGTGGCGCACTCAGTGGATGTCAGGTGGGTAGACAACACGAGCTTCCGAATTGTCGAGCAAAGCCCATCGCACGTCACTTTGGCATTGGAGGCTGGCAATATGTCACAAATATTGCACGAATCAGCGTTCAATATGTGTTCAGAATGAACAAGTGCGCAGCACAAGTTCTTTCTTCACATATTGAACACTGATGAGTGAAATAGTTGACTTATACCACAAGTGAAATGTCTGCAAACATAAAGAGTGCAATTACTGGCCAGAGAATGAACAGTTATGCTCTTAGATTTCATGTTTGAAGATATTGCACTCGTGGTATAATGCACTGTATACGGAGGCATACGTGCGGCGGCCAGAGCGATTTCCGAAAACTTCAAGCCCAGTGAGAGGAGGAAATAACAACCCCGCGAAAGCCGACATCTCAAGGCCTCTGTGGGAAATGCAAGTAGATCATTTGTGAGTTCGTTCACACTTGACATCGCTCCATCTTTGCTTGTGCTTTTCCAAAGAGAATCCACTGAATGATTTGGTCGCATCAGAATCAAGTTTCCCTCATCATGCAGCCACAGCATTGAGCGTCACATTGCGATGTTTGCATGCGAGAGAGAACACGTGTTTCACTGGAGATGATGCAAAAGATGCACTTGGCTGGTTCTCCCATATCAGAACCGTGCAAACAAGGTCACTTGCTGCGTGCAGTGTTCTGTGCACACAATTGAGAATTTTTCATCAGGAACAAGGAGCACAGCTGTTGCCTGAATGTGACATGTAATTACAATATAGAGTGCGTTGTGTTGTGCAGATCGCTGTGCAATAGAGAAGAAGACATATCCAGCAGCATGAGCGGGGGCGGCGAGTGGACGATGTATCCGAGGCGGTGGGTGGAGAGCGAGAAGTCGGGCTCCGTCCAGAGCGACAGGCAGTTCACCATCGTGCCGTACAACATCCTCTGCGACAAGTACATCAGGTATGTTCTGATAGCACAGCCTCACTCGAAAGCAGCTGCGTCGGACGTGTGCATGCATTGCGCAAACGATGAAGTGCTGTGCACGAGAGACATTTCCACTAGCCGTACACGTTGTCCACATGCCTGAGCCAGAGTTTGTTGGGCTCTTCATTCCTCAGAAACAACTACCAGTACATCCCGAAGTCGGAGCGCTACATGGACTGTCGAGGTCACCGCATCCTGACGGAGCTGAAAACGATGGACGCGGACGTCATCGCACTGCAGGTCTGACTGCCGTTTCTCGTCAAAAGGTGGAAACGAATCTCAGCCAAATGGTTGAATTACTCTCCCATCTGATCAGGGGTAGATTCTCCCTCCAAAACATTGAATTGCCCTGACGAAGGGGGCTCTTGTGCCTTTGTGCACCGTCAGGTGCCACAACCAGATCCACAATTTCACTGTTGAAGTCAAACTCAGGGCCCGGCTGGTTGGTTGAAGTCAGAGTCCAGAACCCTGTGAGTCACAGAAACGAGAGTCTTTGGACTTCCAAGACTTTGCTGCTCACGCATTCGGCGAGAATGTATGTGATGAACTGTATTTTCAGGAGGTTTCAAGGGAACACTTCGAAGACCAGCTTGAGCAAGCGGTCCCAGCGATGGGTTACGAGTTGGCCGTTGCAACTGGCGGAGAATACAAAGCAGGACAATTGACCGCCTGGAAAAAGGTGACGACTTACTGAAATGCATTCAAAGATGGGTGCAACCCACTCAGCCAAATCGTTGATCGACACCTTTGCACGCAACGCAAATTCAACCAGTGTTCGTCAATCAATAGTTGACTCCCTTGTGTGTTTGCAGGGTGTATTCAAACTTCTGCACCAGGAAGAACATCAGCTCGCTGACCTGGCGATGGAAGACATCCAGGTTCGTTTTCGAACTGTTGGCCAAAGGTTGCTGGCGTTTCTTTGATTTTCACGAATTTTCACGATTTTCACGAATCCTTTGAGGTGAGGGGTGAAGCTTTGTCTTTGCAGAAGTGTTCTCTCAGTGACGAGGAGAAGAAAGCTCTGAGAGACTGGTTTGAAGTCAGGAACCTGATTCTGGTGACGCAACTGGAGCACATTCCCAGTGGAAACAAACTGCTGATCGGCAACATCCACCTGTCGTGGTCCCGCCTCGAGCATCCGGTGATGCAGACGGTGCAGGTGAGCGGCGTCGTGTGGTGAGAGGCACCGAATACCTCAACACTCAGCGGTGGAAACCTGACTTGAACTCATGAAAGTTGACTGGCTTGATCCTTCATGTTGAGGATGGGGACTCTTCGTCAAACTGACTTTTGGAGAAACGAAGCCATTCAGTTGTCTCAAAGTGAGATCAATGGCGATTGGAATTTTCAGGCAGCAGCTGGTCTGCGCTTGTTGTCGAGACTCTCCGAGAAGCTGGACACCGCACCTGTGATCATGCTAGGGGACTTCAACAGTCCCGTCGACTTCGCTCCGTACGAATTCATGAAGAACGGGCGCCTGAGCAAGGAGACGGTGGAGAAGCTGGAGAGAGGCGAAGGAAGACGCGTCAAGGTGCGTTCAGAACAGATTTCCGAATGGTTCTTTCAAAACCAAATCCCGGCTTCAGCCGGTAGGATCGGTGATCGAGCAGGCAGAGCGTGTCAACGAATTTCGCTGGACTTTTCTTTGAAGGACACCAGCAAGCACGAACTGACTCTGCTGTCAGTGCTCCCAGAAGCCCCAGAACACTCTCACAGTCTGGCCAGTGCCTACAGTACGGTCATGGTGAGTTCCCAGATTTTCGCAATTTTTCTGCTCTGGCTGCGCAACATTTGCAGTGTGTATAGGAACTGCAAACGTATTTCCCGCAGACGCAGGAACCGGAGATCACCAACTCGGACGACGGGGACCGCGACGCGATGGGCATCGCCGAGCTTTGCCTCGACTACCTCTGGTTCGACACGCGCACACTCGGCGCGCTCGGGGCGCTGCAGACGCCCCCTCGCGACGCCATCATGAAGCACACGTCGCTGCCCAGTCCGCTGTTTCCCTCCGATCACCTCCCGCTCAAATTCAAGCTGCACTTCCTGTAGACTTCAGTTTGCCTTCGTACTGCCACGGACGGTGAGGGACCCCCACATGACAACAGATATACCTGACACAGCGGGTCCAAACAAGGGACCTGCCCTGTAGAACCCTACATTTTGTTTCTCAACCTTGGTACAGTACTGCGTTGTCAGGCAAAAACGCAACAACACGGATTTCATGGTTGTAAAATTTTAAGTGTGGATACAGGTCGGACCCGGGTTGGTCCTCCAACTGGACGCGCTTGAGTCGCCATTCCGGTGATATTCGTGAGGAAAAGATGTTGGTCAGTGTGAATAGGCGGAGGACAATCGTCATTTCTGTCACTCTTCTTTCTAATAAAGTTTTGTATGGCACGTGATCAAGAAAATAGCCCCTCCATGGCATTTTGAAAGAGTTGAAACTCCATTTTTGGCCGAGATTCTGACAACCGAGTCACCGAGCCAAAGTTGGTTCGGCCGAACGCCGAACAGACTTTGGCCTCTTGTTTCGTCTCATTGAGACTTCCGACTCAAAGAAAGCAATTCGCGCTCGATACACGTCGACAATCCATTTGGTCTCTCAGAAACAGACAATTTTCCCTTTCTGCAACATTTCCTGTGTCAGTTGGTCCTCGTGTATTCGATGCGGCCCGGGTTCCTCTCGGAGCCTCATGCGGAGGCGGCGCCTCGTTCAGATTGATTCACAAATTGAAGCCGGGGATTTCTCGACCGACAGAGAGTCTCGAAGCACTCACGGAATCATCACCGGCTAATTAAGGGTCCTTTGCGTTTGTGAAAATCAGCTGAAAATCTATTACCCTGAAGATTTTCCTTCCTAAGCACCAAAACAGATGCACGCAGGTCTTTATGACTTTTCTATTTTTGGTGCCTCCTGCTCCCTGCAGTCAGAACTGTGCGCAGCATGTCACACTTGCAGGCAGGAATGAGGAAGGGTTTGATTCTTGTTACAGAACAAATTCTGCGAAGACCACACTTTTCAGGACAAACAAGTTTGCAGTTTCTGGGTGCGAAATGACCCGAACACGCGTGAAGCTGAAAGTCTCTCCCCAAAATGAAACGTCGACACTCCACTTCACGGGACGGCCACACACACGCACTATCTCCTGCAACCTGGAGGAAGCTCCAAGACCCGCAGAGGAGGAAGTCTGCTCCCCTTGATAGGTTTGTAAAGCACTCAATGAAGCTGCCCAACCTCTCCAGCTCGATGCGCTCGGCATCTGGGGTTAATCACCAGCATGTTGAAAACAGTGCGAAGGGCGGGAGTTTCTTCTGTTGTGCAACGATGAAGCATTTAGGTTTTTATTTTCTTCACGCAAGTGGAAAGTTTCTGTTGCATTCTGGAGATTGTTAGCCTCTTCTGGTCCAGTGAGGCGAGGCACGGGGCTGAAGCGCTCATGATAATGCCGTGCCTCGCAGGAATCTGCGTTTTGGCGAGTTTTTTCGGGGATTCTTGGCCAATTGTCATTCTGTCTGGGATTGTGCAAAAGAACGAAAGAAACACCTGCAAAATAACTCCACTGGTACTTTTCGCCCCTGTGTGAAGCTCGGATTCTGCCCTGAAGGTTTGTCAGTGTTGCAGACGGCCGTGATCGTTGCCCAACTCCAGACAGAAGAAACATTGTCTCGCTGCGCGGGGTTCCGTCCGTCAGTCTGAAATGAACATTGTGTAACCGAGACGAGGCTGGTTTCCTCAGCTTTCTGTCATTGCTGCCGATTTCTTACAGATTTCTGACAACAGCTGCCTGCAGTTGCAACAACATTTTGCAAACCTCCCTTGTTACGCTTTTGCTTGTTTGATATGTTTACATTCAACGATGGTATGCACTCCTCACGGGAGTAATGAACTTGCAAGATCATTCCAAAAATCCTCAGGAGATGCGGTGAAACTCAGTGGATCATTTTCCGCCCGAGTTGCAACTTGAGTTCAGGAAAACAAGAAAGTTCGTGAAATCTGACATGATGTTTGGCTCTTCTGTTAGCCACATAACTTGTTAAAACAGGATCGCTTTGCAGAAGTTTTGACAGCGATACCGTAGAGTTTTGGTTGATGAGCGAAGCTGCGTGTTGAAGCTGCCGGGAGGAGAGCGTGGGGGCAGCGCGCTTCATGATGAGCGAGGAGGGAGAGAGTGGCCGAAGTGGGAGCCTCGCCCCTAATTGCCGCCTCAATGAGTCGAGGCGACGACTGGACTGCTGCTGCAGGGCTGGGGATCCGACATCGTCAATTCTTCGTGTGTCAAGAGAAGAAATGAAAGTTCAATGTTGCAATCTGTGGTGACAGACTTAACAACGGACTGACATTGCAGAGAGCAAAGTGTCGCCAAAGACGCCCCGCATGTCTATCACAGGACACTGAAGCATGAACATTCACGGATAACTGACAAGAACCACGGGTCGAAGAACAAAGCAAGTGAGTAGCTTTCCCCGTTTTGTTCTCCACAAAAAAAATGTGCAATTACGTTGGATAAAACTTCAGGCGTCAAGTTTCACATCGAACGGTTTTGCTACAAGATTCGATGTGAATCGTGCAGTTTCCAAGGTCTTTGCAAAGGACTGTCTTTGTTCTGGTGGCCCTATGAGGCTGATTTTTGCGTCGACAAGTTTGCGCACAGCAGACAGTGAGCGCTTTTGGAGCCGTTAAAACTTGGATGACCCCTGTACGAGGCAAGATCGAATAGTTGTGACAAAATCCATGTCTGCGGGTACTGTGACGATGATTTGCAATGTCCTCAATATGGTCAAGTGTGAGGTCATACACGTCTGTGTGACCCAAATTTGGTCGACCTTGACAGTCTCTGTCCGGGTGAAAATGGCTGTTGAAGACTGACTTTTCGACTGGTCGTGAAATGAGTTGGAGGTTTGTGTTTGCGGAACTGTTACTCCTTTTTATTTTGGCCATGGAGACAAGTCAATACTATCAGTGTATCCAAATTCAATTCATGACACATCTGGGCATGAAGGGGATGGACATTCACCGGTTCTTGAGGCGTACCCGCCAAGGTCAAGCTCTTTCCCAATGCACAGTTTATCGATGGATGAAGGCCTTCAAAGTTGGGCGTGCCAACTGTCGCGACGCAGCCAGAAGCAGCCAACCAATGAAATTGACCCCTCAGAAGTTAGCTGAAATTCGACTGCACCTCAACGGCGACAGAACCCTTTCTGTCAGGTATCTGTCCACTCTTGTGAATCTTGGATTTGGAACCACTCAGAAAGCCCTCCGACGCGTCATGCAGCTGCGCAAGCAACCCGCGCATTGGATCCCCCACGATTTGACCGCTGCACAACGCCAATGCCGTATTGACATTTGCAACCAGTTGCTGAGACTGAGAGCCAGAAATCGTGATTTGACCAACCAGATAATCATTGGAGACGAATCCTGGATTCTGAGTTACGATCTGGCCATGAAACAAGCAACAGCATCCTGGCTGGCAGCAGGCAAAAGAAGACCGACCAAGGCACGCTCCAACCTTTGTGTGACCAGATTGATGCTTGTCTGCTTCTTCGATGCACAGGGTCTCATCCACAGAGAATTTGTCGAGTGCAGGCTGGGCATTGGTGCATGTGTCTATCTTGGCATCCTCCAAAGATTGCGCCGCTCCATCCGCAGGAAACGTCCCCAACAATGGAACAACTGCCAGTGGTATCTTCAGCATGATGGCGCACCAGCGCACCGGGCAAACTTGGTTGTCAACTTCCTGTGCCAAACCAATACTCAAGTACTGCCACACCCTGCGTACTCACCTGACTGTGCGCCTGCCGACTACTGGTTGTTTGCCCATGTGAAGAAACATCTGAAGGGATGCAGATTTGCCGATGTCAATGCCCTGCACCACCAAGTTGATGCTGTCCTGAATGGCATCCCTCAAGTGGAGTACCAACACGCCATGAGTAGCCTGATTCCTCACTGGCGCAAATGTGTCGCTGTGCAAGGGCACTATTTTGAATGACTCTGGACTGCTGTGTACATGGACTGACCAAAAAAACCAGAAAAAGATCGACCAGTTTGCCAGTACTGACCATGTAAATGCCCACCAACTTTGAGTACAAAGAAGTACAAGTTTGACAAAGTTGAGTTTTTGATCGCAAAAATTGATTTGACATTGCAAAGTGTCGTCAATAAAGTTGTTGTTGAGTGCAAAAAAATTGCATTTGTTCAAACCGGACCCACCCAGAAACGCCCACTGACAAGACAATTCGATCTTGCCTCGTAGGTGGCCGATGACATGTTGTGGCGCTTCAAGGATCAGAATGTCACACAAACCCTGTTTGCAGTGACTTGTCCAACGGGAAGAACAAGCAGAAAAATTAGTTGTAAATGCATTTCTTGCAATCCACAATGCTGTGCGAAAGGAAGTCATGCCTAGGAGAATCTTGATTTTGGATCAAGCTTCAGAGCCAGTCGTTTTCAGTGTTCTGTTCAGTACCCGTCTGGCTTTCCCAAAGTGCAGCAAGTCACCTTTTAATTGATTGCATGAAGCAAAACTGGCTTTTTGATGAACCTTGAAGGATGAACATGTGTGTTGTGAAGATTACACACAGAGGTGCCAGGCACACCTGATAGTTTTTCCTTCACATTTTTCACTGGTAGGTTTTTACACACTACGACTTGCAGCAAAACCCGTAATCCATACATTTGATGTTTATTACTCTCTCATACGCTCAATGTTTTTCTTTACCTGCCACTTAACTGAAGCCGAAGTCGTATTTTGATAAAAAGCAAACCCAAAGTGCTCTGGAGTGCCCAGGTAATTTCTGAAATCCCCCTGGGATGCAGTCGCTGTCCAGAAATATCCAAACGTTTATCATTTGCTGATGCAGACCTTCCACTTCAATCAAGAGAAACAGTTCTCAAATTAGTCGCTATCCTTCAGACTGGTTCAATTTTCGTCCATCCAACATGAATTTTGCGCTTGAATCGTACATTTAACGATGTTGTGCACTCCTCATGGGATTGTTGAACACGCAAGATAGTTCCATTTCTTGCGTACGATTCAGCTGGCCAAAGAAGGTGTCCAGCACTGGAAGTTGAACAGGAGAACGGCACCGTCGATCTTTTTCGACCCACAGAACAGTCTTCTCTCAGGCGCAAGAACTGAAAATTCGCAGAATAATCGTGGTTGCATCTGAGTGACACACAACGATCCTGGTCCCACCAGCTGATGTATGTGGTCTGTCCTCACCTCTTGTTGTGGTGGGTATGGCCTCACCAGTTGGTGTGGTGGTGTGGTGGATCTTGCCTCACCAATTGGCGTGGTGAATCAGGTCTCATCAATTGACATGGTAAGCCGTTGCAATCTTGCATTTGGTGGAACATTTTGGTTGAGCGCACATATATATCTGCAGACAAACTTTGGTTTGCAATGGGACTCTTCATGAAGAGAAATTTGCATCATTGATGTAAATTTTGACAGAATAATTTGGCCATTTTGCCAGACACACGCGTCCGGCAACGTGAAAAAAAACAGTCGCCGGTGACGATTGTTCCTCAGGCAGAACGAAATTCTTCCAAGAGTTGCTCAAGATCGCAGGCGCTGAAACAATGAACTGCAGTGATGATCGTCTTCAAAGCCAAAGGACAACCGGTGGTTCTGTTCGTGCACAAAGCAAGAACAGGAAGTGCATCTAAAGATCTGGATCTGCATGGAGGAGGGAATACCGAAGCGAATCAGTTCACAGCGCTGGCACTTTTGATGTTCTTCCAGGGACCTCGGGCAAACCAGGTTGTGCAATCAGAAGTAACCTCGCAGTCAAGTGCAATCTTCTGTCATTGATTTCCTCATCTGTGCGCTGCTGCACTTTTTCAGTGAGAAGGAACATTCTCAGGCAAGACTTTCAAATATTTGCACTCATTATCAGAAGGTGTTGGTGTCAGAATGAATTCCGCAGCAAGAAAATGAAACAGATTCCACACAGTGCAGATGTGAGGTGAGGACAAGACAAAGAGGGACGGTTTACCGTCCTTATTGTTCAGTGGGTTTCTTTTGACCATACATGTGCGAGAAAATACGTGCGAACATGGTCCGAGGACCAATGAACCAATGAACTTTCCAGGAAACGCAAACGTTTTTGCAAAAGATCGTGGTGATCCTCGTGGATTGTTTTGCAATCTTGCACAGCTCGCAAACCAGAAACAAGTCGAAACGAAAAGTGTTGTCGATAACCCAGTATTCAATTCGCAGTCTATTCCATTGATATACACAGGTGTATTTTGTTCATCGACCTGACATGAGATTTCAGCAGAGGCTTCTTTTCCCAGCTTCTTTAACCTCAGGAACGTAATTTGTTCTGCAGTTGCACTCAAAAGAACTTGAAGAAGCGGATTCTGGATCACTCCTTTTGTTTGACTTTCAGTTGATTTTCAAGACTATTTCACACATTATGTTTTAGCACCATTTCCGTGGGCCACTTTTTCCTGATAATGTCTGGATGAGAATCTTCCAACGGCTGTGAACACTTCAAACAAACAAATCACGCGGCCCGGGTCGGCAGAACGTCGCCTCCCGATGGGACATTTGCGTTGAGCTGTTGCAAATGTGACAAGTGCATGACACAAGCGGTGTTTGTCTTCTCAGATAGGCTTGCTTTTTCAAGCCGGAGCTGGGTGCGTATCACTGTTCTCCACATCTGAGGTTAATTATTGACTTGTTGAACACAATGACAAGTGTGGTTCTCACACAGACTGGGTCTGATGAATCACGTTGCACCGAGAGAGAATTGAATCCCCTTGTGGGCAAAACAGCGATGCCGAGACCAAGATATCAAAAATGGATAATTGATGTCGAAATGAATCGACGTTCCTAAATTGCTGGACTTGGCTTCACCCCACAGATTCTGACTCGACAGCTGTTGTTTTGTGCGCACAGACGGCAGGAGTGTTCGAGTACTCGTATTCAGCTGGAAATGCACGGCGCCGATTGTTTTGACCATCAAGACAAACGACGCTCTTTGCAGCCAACAGGTATCCCCAGGTCCAGACCATCGCCCATCGTGATCCACGACTCAAGTGGTTGTTGCAACAAGGTTCTGAGCTTCAAGACTGCTGAAAGTTTTCATGCAAAGAACTTTTTCAATATCACTGACAAAATGCATGTGATGAAGACGCAAATTCTAAAGAACCTCAGAGAGGATCCAAGATCTGAGATGAGTTTTATGAAGCTGCTTTCAGTGTCTGTTATTAAATAAATACCCCTGAGGAGCTGTGATTGCCTCCGCGTCGCACAAAGCGTGAGGCACAACAAAAAGATCCCTTTTGGGCATTCCGGACAAACCAAACATTTTTTTCTTTCACACTTCGCAAGAAGCGTTTCTGCGCATCTCGAGCAAAACGCACATTGCTCATGATCAAACGAAAAAAACCCATCCCAACTGTCAGGAGTGACTTGGACTCTTTTGGGAATTGCTTGTGCATGATGAAAAATCAAATCCCAACCAAAATGGGCAGCTTCTGGACAATGTCCCTTGAACACAGGTGAGAAGCTAAAACATCGTGGGTCTCGGTCAGTTCGTTCTTTTTCGGCTTGTGTCCTGGCGAAAGCAGGACATCGATGAAGAAGAGTTCACCTCCCGACGAGGTGAGGACAGCGTTGATGAACAGCGAAGCTGCCTAATGGACGTGGGACTTTTCTCTCCAGTACATCAAGCCGACGTCCACCTTTTACCAAATGATTACCGGGGTTCCGTCCGTACTTTCTCGCACAAAAGTCAGGGGAATAGCTAATGGATTCAAATGGTCGTAAGGACAGGAAAAGACGGACTGGACATCACAAGAACAATAAAGCACCTGATGCGATGAGGGTGACCCACATCAGACTCAGATTTGCGAGTTGGTGCGCGACAGTCGCGTTCGTCTGACACGACGATTTACCGCGGCCTTGAAACCTTGCGGAACCGAATATGGCGTCGGTGAGTGGATTCCGTTGTGTTCTGCATCACAGAGAATTGCTTTGACCTTTCCTTTCATGTTGACCCCGAGAAACGGGACCCGGTGTCTGTTGTCGCCGCTTCCATAAAAGGCGATGAAAGCGCGGAGACCCAAACTTGGGTGCAAGTTTGCTTGCGAAGTGGCTGGAATCGGTCCTCAATCTTTCTGCAGGGTGTGGGCGTGTAAGTTTGCACAAAACACCAACGTGACACTTGTCTGTGGTTGTTCAATCAGATTGTCTTGTGCCAAAATACCTTCCTGCCTTTTCAGGCAGTAGCTTTGATGAAGTGCGGGCGAAGACGGATGGGCCCAAATGTGAGTGTCGAGCACTGCATGAGTGTCAACCAAGGAAAAACGCTCAAACCTTACAGTTCACACACAATTTTCTTTTCATCAGAAGCAAAAATCTGATTAACATTTCCGACACCAGGTGAAGGACAGCCCGTCAGTGAAGATGATTTATCTGCACCTGACATTGAAAAGAAATGCCTTTTCAATTCATACTTAAATTGTGCGCTTTTTCGAATAAAAAACTGTTCAATTAGCCAGTGTGACATCTCACCAACCTCTTCCTCTCCCGGCCTCAGACCTGTACATCTACCCGCATTTGCACTAATAGATTTCCATAGCAAAGGAAGATCAAAGTGAGAATGCACACACACATAAAATTCCTCCATAAGAAAGACAGTCAGTGGCGCAGTGGCCCGTGCCTGTTGAGGAGGCGACAAAAAGACGAGGCCAGTATCGAGCCAGACCCTGGTCAAGACTCACCGTCCAAGGTGTACAGTCAGTGCAGGAACTTCTGCTGTTGTTGAATTTGCTGAAGTTCCAGGTGTCAATGACCCATCGTCAAGTTCACCGGAGAGTTTCAATGGATCCACAACCACTTTAATGGACCAAGACCACACAGGAAGGCAGAAGGGACGGTGACAATTAACCTACAAGCGCAGGTGTTTCTCAAATATTTTACTGGAGAGATATGGGCGTTTTCTCTGCACCCAAGCCACTGGATGCATGAGGACATTGTGACTGAATTCAATGTAATTGCAAGAAAATGGTAGCTCTTCTTCCGCACAAATTGCTCGGACAAACAAAACGCTGATTTGAACCTTGATTGTTTTCAAGTGAAGTGCGGTGCACAGAAGGACTTTGTTTTTCTTTGGTGCACTACGAAAGGGACAAGGTTCACCATGGCCGCGTCGGAGATCCTGGACGAACATCTGCAGATGCTGCAGGAAGTCCTGGCAAATCTCGAGATCGTGGAGCTGAAGGTCGACCTGGACGAAGCTGTGCAACAGCCGCCGCTGCTGCAACATAATAAGGCAAATGTTTCGATCAAGGAAAATGGTGAGATGACCAAATGGACATCAGAAAACATCGTCGGCAAACAAAGTCAAAGTAACTACCACGGTCGGAACGGGATTCGAACACCCAGTGCAGCGAAATGTGTTGGGTTGATCAAAGAGCACCTGAAAGACAAAATGCATCTCAGCACCACTGCGGAAGGGAAATGGCAAAGTACTAGATTTCCTTTGACTCATGTCAGGGAGCAATTCCAACAGGTAAGTTCAGATATTTGTTTTTATCACTGATACTGCAGGCCTCACGATGGTGTTTGTACACAAAGTTCCCTGTGGGTACTCACACAATAAATGGCGACTGCAAAAACTTGGCAAATCCACGTCTCACAGGAAAGTCCCGATAACGTTTTTTCTGGGACTTGTTGTGGAAAGGATCTCAATGAGTAATATTCGCGTCGCTGCAATAAGTGCTTTGAAAGCCTGCCCAGGAAGTTCCAATTGTTTGGAGCAAAGCAAAACAGGCTGAGCTTTCCACAGTGGATGAGGAACGGCCACACCTGACGAACTGCACATTGACGTGTGCGATGTTTAGAACCGCGCAAAAACTATGAACCTCTCAACAAAAACTTAGCAAACAGCCAGCACAATTTCTAGTTGTGAAGAAGTGTTCTCGGGTGTGTCAGTGAAGAGAGTGTCAGTTGATTGAATGGTTCAAGTGGTTTTGGTTGAGCCCACGTTGATGAAAACAGCGACGCACCTGATAACACTGCTGCAGTGTTTTTTTCACTTCTGAACAGATTCACCGTGCACGTCAGACAGAAACAAGATTCCTCTGGTGGATCTGCTCTTTTCCATTCCTTCTCTGTCCTTGGTGGTCAGGCTGAGCACAAACCAGCGGCTACCGTTCTGTTGCTGTCTTATTGCTGTCTACCACACAGAATCATTGATATGTTTTTTGTCGTTTTCGGGGGGTGGGTGGGTGAGGGGGGGGGGTTGCGAAACAAGTGG
>JAAUXT010000706.1_pt1 | contig 34740 bp, 48 predicted proteins | sample 7278171 | NCBI WGS metagenome assembly JAAUXT01 (sample SAMN14350112, study PRJNA611818) | marine sediment metagenome | isolation source: surface marine sediment (1.8m) | place: French Polynesia: Moorea | collected 2018-08 | reverse complement strand
TTGACCCAGTTTAGCCAAATTATCAATGAAAATTCCCACTCAAAATATATTTTGTCATAATTCTATCTTTATAAATGAAACCAAACTTGTCTTGAGTAGTAAGAAGTTAGGGTAAGCTATAAAGAAGAGAAAGAACCTGTTTGTTGTTTGAAATTCCACACAAGAGAGAAATGACGGCAAAAATTCATCGTGCCGAGACTGCCCGGTCCAGCTATACAGAAACCTCTCTACACACAGCGCATCAAGAAACGAACACATTTTCAGGACGTGCCCGTCAGTTCCACTGACAAACCCCACATTTTTGCCACAATAGAAACCAGTTTCAAGCACCAATGTTTGCCATACCTTCTCAATTTTGTCAAACCAGACTCTGTACGTACTCGTATTGATGTGAAATGAACCACTGAGGAGAATCCAGATTCTCAGCCTGTTCAAGAGCACAACACGCAACTTTGACACATTTTCAGGGTTGAGTACGACGCTGAGACCCAACGTGACCACGACGCTTCTTCCTGGGCAGCGTCCAGGTCGGCCGCTACTTTCCTCAGGGCAAAACATGGGGGCCATGGGACGGGGCGAGGGTCCCAGGATTGTGATCCCTTGGGAGTCGTGACCCTCAAACCCGAAGCAAATCTTGGATTGACCCTTGTATTCTCCAGTCAGGTTTGCTATGTTCGTGAGGGCAGCTCGCTCTCACAAGGAACTCCCACAAAAGTAAACGCGCAGGGGAACCGACCAGGCAACTCGACCCAACTTTGCAAGTCCTTTGGTCGTGGAGCTCCGTCAATGTGGTTCTGTGGCCCCAGTAATGGAAGCAAATTGTAATCAACCGATCCGAAGGCCAAGGGTCAGTAAATTTTGTGTTGATCAGCGGGTACTCATTTTTGACAATTTGCAGTGGAGTGCACATATCGTGAAGGAGTGGAGAACACGAACGCGCTGGGCGGGACCCCCGCCGCCCCAGGAGCGAACACGTTCCAAGCCTGCAGCGTCCGCTGTGACCGCAGGTCAGTCTGACTCGGACTCTCGTGCACGACCGAGCTCCAAACTTCCCAACTTCTCTGTCAGTCAGTCAACACTCCCTCTCTCTCTCTCTCTCTCTCTCTCTCTCTCTCTCTCTATCTCTCTCTCGCACAATCTCCCTCTCCATCTCTTATCTCTCTCCAGCTCCCTCCTCTCTCTTCGTCGTTCTCAACATCTGTGGATTCTCTTTGTCTTTTTTCTTTTCACTTACTGCCAGAGCGTGGACTGACATCAGACGTCATTCTCGAAACAACTCATTGTGATTGATTGACCCATTGCTCTTGCTTTGCTCAGACCATCTTGCACCGCGTTCGACTTCGACTCGAACCCGTCGGCTGACACCCCCTGCTGGCTGCACTCGAGGGACAACCTGGTGCTGCGGCGGGGCCAGGCCCAGGGAGTCACGCACTACGAGAAGCTGAGGTGCGACCCTGGAGGAGCCGGCCCGCCGCCAGGTGCGCACTGTTCCGCAACCCATGCAACTTCTCACGGTTCAAAAATTCAATTGTGAATTGAATTCAACACTCTATTGTGTCGTTCATGTTGCACGGACACGGGTGGAAAATAACAGTTGTTCATTGCCGGGCAACGACAGACAAAGCGATTGAGCCAGGTTTCCAAACGAAAAGAATGAAAATTTTGACCATCACGCAACCAAGGCCAAGAATTGTCGTGGCATGCATCTCCTAACGCTGTAACTTGGTTACTCGTTGCCACTGCAGAAGACCAATGCGTGTACGAAAGGGTTGAACGTACCAACGCGTATAACGGCGAGCCTGTGGAGGAGGCGACGTCGCTGCAGGAGTGTCGAGCCGAGTGCAACTCACGCGGTGATCGCTGCTTCGCCTTCGAGTGGGAGAGTCGGCCCGGGCGGGATCGCGTCAGGTGAGAACCAGGGCGCATCCATGCAGGGGACGCAGGACCCTGACCCACACGGAAATCTGGGTTTGTTGTCCTTGGGGCTGGGCCCTGCGAAGGCCACCTTCAGACCAGGAATTGCAGTGTGCCACACGTCACTGAAAAAGTTGCACCACAGCGCGTGCTGACGTACTGAACGCAGGACCCCGATAAGCACGGAAACTTGAGATTGTTGTCCTTGGGGCTGGGCCCTGAGAAGGCCACGCCTTCAGACCAGGAATTGCAGCGTGCCGCACGTCACTGAAAGTTTGACCACAGCGCGTGCTGCCGTACTGGACGCAACGCCTTTCGCACTTCGGCATTCAGCGCGCACGTGCGTGGTGCTGTTCGATTTGCTGATCCGGTTCGCCGTTTTTGACCAGCAGCCATCTGTCTGGCAATCCATCTCATTGGCTGATTGCAGTGGTTCAATCCGGAGCAGCCAAAATGCGTTTTATTTGCACCACTCCGTGGGGAACCGGATTGGCAGATTGCCCAAATCGAACGACACCCATGAATAAACATTGAGCACATTTCCCTTCAGATGCTTCATTCACGAGGACGAGGACCGCGTCACTCGGTTTTCATTCTTCAGAGACGACAACACGGTGACGCAGTTCCGCAAACAGAGCTGCAGCCCTCCGTGACGCACCACGCGCCCGACTGTCCAAACCGCAGGACTCCATACATATTTCCACACGTGCACTCACGAGCGTGCACTCATCACTGAAGTTATGGACTCACACTTACAAGTGTTTTTCACACGTGATTGTACAATTGTGCACCACTTGTGTATCGTTTCTGTGTTTCCTGTATAAATTTGCGCACTTTCGTGATTCTCTTTGCATGTACTACGTTGAGTTCTGTATTTTATTACGGCTGAGTTTCTTTGATGTACGCGAAAGTCAACAGGACAACAAGTGAAGTAAAATAGTTGAGATGTACAAAGGTAGTTTTATTGAAAAGGTGTAAAATTTGCTGTGTACAGAGACTGGAAAATTCACAATACTGCAGGAGATCTGTGTATATGCCAAATAAATGCATATTTTACAATATTGTGCAGGTTTGTGTTTGAAAACAGAGTGCAATTAATCGAATCGGAACGACGCCGACTCGTACCAGTCGAGGAAATCCGCCTGCTGCTTCAGCATCGCGTTGTGAATCGGTTCGAGAGACTCGACGACGGAGCGCATCTTGTACAGCCTGGCGATGTGGAGCTCGTGTTCGATCGGAGCTCTCTTCGCGTTCAGCCAGCGGTAGTACAGAGCAGGCTGCAAGCAGAAAGAAAAGACAATCTGTTGAAGCTTTTCTACCTTTGGGTAACTGCAAAATTTGTCTTTCTTTGAGTAGACTTGTTTTTTCGGAAGAAGTCCTCTACCACTGGCAAATTAGACAGCCATTGTGAGTTGTTTTGCCTGGAGCTCGATTCTGGAATGAGTACAGATGCAAAACTCACATTCCAGCGGATTTTCATCTGGAAGTTGAGCTTCTTCAGGAGCTTCCAGACGCGGCGAGCGATCCACTCGTGCGCGCAGAGCAGGAGGGCGTCGAGCAGCACGCTCTGCAGATGGAGCTGCAGCTCGATCCCCACGAAGCTCAGCACGTCCAGAGCGAACGGAGTGTACACGCGCAGACCGCGCACGATCTCCTCGTCCTGCAACAACAAAATCAACAACAAACGTCAATTTTTGGAAACTTTTGATGAGGATTTTGGCTTCTCAATTCCGTTCACTTTTTTGCACTGAGAATTGTTCACAACAAACAAAAGTCATTTTGATGGGAGCAAATTCATATTTCACGTTGTAAAATTTTATATGCAATGTCATATCACACGGTAGATTGTAAAATGTAACAGAAAAGTAAGATTTGAAAGCAAAATTTCACAAAAGTTTTCAAACTCACCGAGAAGAAGACTTCCTGAGGAGCGCAGCTGTCGATGTGCACCGCCACAATGGCGAACAAGTGACCGATGAAGCAACGTTCTCCACGGCGAGCACGTAGATGACAGCGAGCGTAACCAGACCCATTCTGAACTCAGCGAGCACAAACTCCGCGAAAATTCAGAGAATCTGAGAGAAGGTTAAGAAACACGTCTGTCCTGTCGGAGAGTCGGTTCGTAACCACGGCGGTGTCCGTTGGTAACGCGCGACGTCTCTACGCGAGTGGGAAAATCCAGTGACGTCAAACTTTCACGTCGTGACGTCATGTTTGCAACGTTGTGACGCTTTATGGCGGGAAACGGGACAAAGCATTCTGCATCAGTTTGAAGATATTTGACTTCAAATGACAAGTTCGATCAGAAAACATCTGGTTCTCGTTTGCAGAATCAGCAAGGCGTTGACACGGTTGTGTTCAGTCACCAACGACTGCTTCGCAGTCGCAGACACAAAATGACGCTGGTTTACAATTGTGACGTCACATACCAGCCACCGTTGCTAATTTGCAGTCGCGCAAATCGATCATTTTCCCACGCAATCGGCCCCCCAATTCGCGTGCAATTTCCCACCGAACCAGGACGACTGCAGAGATTTTTTTCACAATTTATTGTTTGCATGAAGTTGGATAAAACGCCCTTTCAAAATGTAGATCTGTTCCAAAAGAATCTGTTCGATTTCTGGCACTTCACAATTCTTTTTGCAGAAAACCTGTATGGACTTTTATACGTTTGCGCAAGCATAGGTTGCACAAGGCAACACAGTGTAAGGCCAACTTTCTTTGCAAATGTCAAAATTCTCAGCATCTGACTTCTGTCTTGCGCGTCAGTTCAGCTGCGCGCAAAGTCGTTTTGTCGCCAGTGCGCAACATTTTGAGTGCAACACATCGACCATTTGTTGAACATCAATGTTTTCTTTCTTCCATTCTGACCGCCAAAACGATCTCGGGCAGTTGCGGTTCGTACAAAAGCGCACGTGAAGTCATTGCCTGCATGTTCACCAAGGTTTGAACGTCCTTGGAAACCTTTGACTTGAAGCATCTGAAGTCTTCCGGTGGTTGTAAAAATCCCTTCATTGCTCGCACTACTTTACGACGAAATCCACGATACACAAAACTGTGCACGTGTACGTACGTAACTGACTTTGTGGGAATGCTTTCGACACATTCTTGTGTGACAACAACAAATCAATGCCACAAAATATTGACAAGAATTCTCACATCTAAATGAAAAACAACACGGTTTGTGTGCATCACAAGATTGACTACATCCAAAATTTCAACTTGTTCTGGACTCAGGCCAAAAATTTGACCATCATAAATCATCTCAACGATTAGCAACACGGATTGTGAGGCGAAGACAGAACGTCACACATCTTCCTCTTGAGGACGGATACAACTCATTCTTCATCGCGTTTGTCATGTCTTCCCTTCAGGCAGTGAAGATAATCACACAAAATCAGAACATCAATCCACAGACAAAATTGCCCACATTTCGGCACCAGAGAAGCGTCCCCCACCCCCACCCGACCCCACCCACGGACACAAGACACACAAAAACCACACCGTCAAAACAATTCACCGCACCAACAGTCGACAAAAACCATCCGTGGTTTGCAACCAAAGTACCGACCAGGGCCGAACGGCATATCTCTCTGTTGACAGGTTGAAGCTGCCAATCAACTGAAGTTGTCAAAATACGCTTGCAGAAACGGACAGCAAAGCTGACTCACGAATTTCTGGAATGCAAAGTTCTTTCAACACAGCAGTGGACACTGACGAACGCTCAGATCCAAGTCTTAAAATCGACTGAATTGATTCACAATCAATCAATACTGATGTCAAGAAGACTTGATTGCCAAAAAGTGACAATTTTTTTTGAAAACATGAGGAAGCGAGGTCTGTTCGACATGGTTCACTTGTTTTGATAAATGACTGAGCAGTGTCCGGCACCCGGACATTCACTCCCATCTTTGGTTCCACCAAAAACACCAGACAATGCAACAAAATAATAAATACCAAACGACATTGTTTTCACTTCAACACTTGTCACGAACAGTTTTAGGGATTGCGACTTGTTCCTGACCGAAGTGGCCCCATTCGCATCTCGACTGGAGAACTAACACTGAGCACCCTGCGCTCTCAACAACCATTTGACTCCACGAACAGGAACACTTCTCCCTGTGCAGATCAGAGGCAAATCCAGGTTATGATCACGGAGACAGCCCTGCCTCAAATTTTATATTTGCTGATGAAAGAGGGGAGGGGCGAATGTGTTTGAAGCCACTGTCATCTGTGCAACATTACCATCCTGGATGAGCCAGCCAACGGCAAAACATTTGCACAAATAAACAATTGTACAAGTCTGCGAACTCAAAAAGACAAAGACTGATACATACAGAGAGCGACACGGCTTCACCCTCTTCGAAACTGGTCAGCTCTACGCGCAGCACTTTGGCTTCTTCGTCGAGCTTTTCTCGTACAGTTCAGGCGGAGGGTCGTCGATCTCTGCAAAAGGTGCGGGATGTTCGGTTTGAAACTTGTGACGACGGCGCAACAGACGGAGCACAAACACGAGATGCAGAGAAGCAGAACTTTCGTCATTCTCAAAATGTGCCTCAACTGAAGCAGAGACGGAGCTTCATGTCCAGGTAAAATCAGATGTCAGATCGAGTGATCACAGGACTGAGCCGATGTCGAATGACAGCGTGGATCTGAACGACCAAAACCTGAACTTGGGAGAAACTGCACAGAGAGAATGTCGCACTGAGCAGGTCTACTCACTGAGGGTGCCGATCTGCTTGGGCGTGGCCGCTCCGGACGTGTCCACCTCGTCCAGCACCTGTCTGTTGAACGTCAAACACACCAACCGGAAGAAGAAGTCCCGCACGTTCTCACCTGCAAAACAGAAACCACCACGTGAATCAGTTGTCACTCAATTGTAAAGTGTCCTGTTGTCGTGCAAAGCTGGAAGTTTCTGAATGTCGTGTGTGTATGAGTGAGTGAGTGAGTGAATGCGTGCGTGTAAACACGACTGGTTAACTGCATGGGGGCTGAGTCTGAATTGTGCACGCCTTTTTCTCTGAGGCTTCAAGCTCTCCTTGTTCGTTGCATTACAGTTTGGGACACATCAGTTGCAAAGGAAGCCGTGTATATTTCTTGGCAAAACAACCTTGAGTTCAATCAACTCTGGTGACAAATTTTTCACAATGTGCACGTGCAGTGTTGTCGTCTCAACACTCGTCACAGAAGTTGTGGACTTCTCACGAACCTGTGAGTGAAGACACGGCCCAGAACTCGGCTCCCATCTCTCGCGCCATCTCGATCGCTTTGGACTGGACATCCAGGAAGGCACTTTCAGACTGAAACAGTAAGAGCCAACCTTTTGCTGAAACAAAACAAATGGACACTGTCTAAAGGTAAGACGCTCTTCAACAGAACGGACTTCTCAGCACCACCTCCAAAAGTTATCACCAAGCAAAAGAATCCGCGCGCACACACACACACACACACACACACACACACACACACACACACAACAGTTGCAATTATTGTAATTGTTTGTTCTTGACGCCAAGTTTCCAACGATTTGCCAAATGCTTTGTCAAAGCACGACGAAGTGCTTTCTGCTTTCACTCACCGAATTTTGCCTGCTTTGATCCATTATGCACAGGGAAAGAACCAAGCAAATCGGGCTCCGAGAAAGAGAACTCTGCCCCCGCATCCTTTGGATTAAATCTGGAGCTCCACCCCCGCACTTGCCATGATGTCCTTCTTGGTTCCGATGAGGAAGACGGTCGGTTCGGACGCACTCGCGCACGCGTCCTCCTTCCAGCGCCGCGCATGCGCCAGCGTGTCCACGTCACTCAGGTCGAACGCCACCACCACCACTGCAAAGCACGACGGGAAACGTGAAGCCTGGTGCGCCCCAAGACGCTTGCAGAAGACGCGCAAAGAATGCAAGCAATGCGGCACAAACAAACCCGGACATGGGCCAGGAGAAATTGTCAAGCAAATGCACGCAAAAAAACGTTCGGCAGCAAAATTCAGTGATTTTGAAATTTCGAGTGATTGAATACTTTCTTTCACTTGAACTATTTCAAAACAAACAGTGTAGTCACTGATGGGTCCATCACAAAAAGCTCTGCCTCACAACAGAGAAAAACACCCTGAAACAAAAACTCGTAAACTGTGGCCTCTCTGCACCTACCGTTTGCGCCCCTGTAGTACGACGCTGCGATGCTTTTGAAGCGCTCCTGCCCCGCCGTGTCCCAGCTGAGAGACACAATCAAAGCACAGTCAACACACAGCAACAGCAACATTGTCACAAACCCGAATCCTGTCCACATTGAACTTGGCACGAACACAAAAATTCCCCCCCCCCAAAAAAAAAGTTTGACATGTGACTTTGCACAGCGACGTTCGCGCTTCTTTGTATCACGGCATCAATTGAACATCCGTGCGCCAAAAATAGTGACTGGCAACGTAGCTGCAGGACTGCGCCAACAATTTCAATGCGAAAACCGCCTGTATTCAGACACGCGTAAACAGTGAAACGCGCTCCACAGAAGAGTCCAGCGAATCAAGTAGTTCATTTGCTTTGTGAAAGCAAATTCAAACGAAAAGTGAAATACAGAATTGCAAAGGATGTGTTCCATTTCTTCTTTTTCTTTCCCTGCCAGACAAATGTTTATTCTTTTTTTCTGCTTCCACCGAACGCACTTTTCATTTTCCTTGCCCCACCCGGCGTGTCTTATCAGATTTTGACAACTTGTCCTTCTCTTGTCAGGAATTCCACTTCAAGCGGAAATTACCTCAGAACACACATCAAGTGTTGTTATCTCTTGATTCTTCTTGTTCGACTTGCAATTGTCGCGACCCTGCACTTTTTATGGCTGACACTTCCACATGTTTTAACACAACAATAACGACACCATTGTTTTCACAACAAACATAGTCCAGTATTTTTGCCTTCAACACAAACACCGGTGACATCACGAGCAAATGCCTTGTGAAGGAAGTACCCAAAATCATATTTTGTTTGAACTGGCCACACAATCCCAATGTGTTTCCAGTGTTGTCCGTTTCAAACGCACAAAAATCTATCAAACTGTATTCTAGGTGCAAAACCAACTGGAGAAAAGAACCAACATAGATGTGAAGTACTTACACTTGCAAATTGAATGGAACGTTGAGAACACTGAACTTTTCCACTTCAAAGTCGACACCTATCGTGGCTTTGTACTCTCTGTCGAACACATTGTGACAAAATCTGCAAACACAAAAGCACAAAACAGATGCAAATCTGAGCTTCAGGACGACCCAAGTGTTCAAACAACTGAACACCTTCACTGTCGTGCTTTGTCAGTTTTCAAGATTCGTTGTGGCATTCGTGTAGCGAAATGTGTGTATTTCTGTCTATCAGCGCCTGGGTTGAAACAACGTTGTCAACATCGAGAAGCGCCGCAGGTCAGCGGCTCAAACTCGACGGACAACAAACCCCGTGATGCTGAGGGTGAAACGTTTTGGCCTCAGCTGCGAAAAGCTCAACTCACCTGTTGACAAGACAAGTTTTCCCGACCGCAACGTCCCCAACAAGCACGGCTTTGCAGATTTTCAGGCTGTCAAGAAAAGATCGTACATTCAAGCACCCCACCCACGATGGCGTGTCTCGCAACAAATTCATGACAAACGCGACGTCTCCAAAATTCCAAACATCACGCACCCTACAGTTCCCGTTTTGTTCTGTGAACACGCTGTTTGTACTTTGGCGTGGAAGTTGAGATGTTCATACGGCGTGGCATCTCCGTGAAACGCCTGTGTAAATGATGGTCAACACTTCAGTTTCAGTTCAATTGAGCATTTTGTGTTTCAAAGTGATTGGTCACAGAAACAATGCTGGGGAAATTGCAGTTTCGCAGATGAACACTGACCGGTTGGAATCTGGTGATGATTCGGTCCTTGGCGACCAGAGGCGTGAGGACAGGTCTCCCTCCAGAGCCGTTGTACATGCTGTAAAATGTGACGGTCAGTTCGGAGTCGATGTCAGTCGACAAGAGCTCACATTCATCAAGAAATTCAGTTTCAAACATTGTCTGGACTGCAATTCTTGACATTAGGTCCTCCAATGGTCTAAATTGACATCAGTTTGCAGCCCACGTCACAATCCTTCAAATAAAGAATGCAATCCACAATTTACCTGCACGGCATCGGTCCTGATATCCTCAAGTTGACTTCCTTGCTTGTGCAGTGCTATCACAACAGCAGCAAACTGCGAACACACAGTGTGTTTATCTGCATTTCACACTGTCAACAGCAGGAATGTGTTTGAGAAACCCGCGGTTTGCGCGCAATAAAATGTGTTTCACAGATGGCAGCTTCGTGATCTGCGAAAATATGCGTGAAATCCAAAATTCCCAGCAGAAGTATCGTTGAAATAACCACTGCGTTGCGCGTTACAATATAAATCGTTTCTCTGGTCCAATATTGAAGTGAGAATTGCCAAACATTGAATTTATTCACCCAGGATTATTTGGGTGCTGCCACCTTCAGGCTGAGAAACACGTGTCTTCCTTTCAATTCCAAAATGGCGCCCAAGAAGAAGCCTGCTGGTGATAGTAAGTTTTGATGGGATATTTAACTCATTTTCAATCCTATTTTGTTGCCGGAAAGTGGTTCATCAAAAACAGAAATGTCTCCTTTAGCTGCGGACACACCAATTGAAGAACATATGATCTTGCAAGGCACAAAGCCTGCCTCTTCTTTTTGTCACATGTTATGGGTCGATTTGAGTTCCTGAAATCATCGAGTCACAAAGTTGCGGCACAAGAGCAAGGATGTCCCCAGTCAGAACAGACAAAGAACCAACTGAGAGCTCACAAATAAATCGGTTGATCTCCGATCTTGTCACTCACAAATTCACCAAATGGATTCGTATTTTTCGTTAAAAGTGATTTTTGCAAAAATGAGTGGTGAGCGATAATAGAGATCTCCATGTGAGATTCCTTGTCGTTCTGGGACACGATGAACGTGATTGTCATGGCACACCCAGGCGTGACAGCCTATCGCCCCAGAATTTCTGGTTGGGGACTTCGTGAAGACTTTGGACCAATGAACAGTTCAACATGGTGTCTGCAGACCTGTATCGGGAAGATTCCCAGCAAACCAACTGGATTTGTCTGCAGCAGAACTCTGCCTGTTTGGTGCATTTCCCCTATAACTTGGTGTTGGAAAACTGAAAGACACCAAGTAGATTCGCTTGACAAAAGTTACTCACACTGGGCTCTTGTGATTGCAGAGAAGAAGGCTGCCGCGAAGCCCGCCCCGGCGGCGCCTGCCGCGGCCCCGGCCCCTGCCGCCGCCGAGCCCAAGAGCAAGAAGACCGCGCCCGTCAAGTCCAAGGGGGAGAGCAAAGATAAGGCCATGAAGGTAAAGGTGTCCAGTTGTTTGAATTTCTTTCTTTGCATTTCTTTCAGCCTTGTTTTAATTGAGGAATGATGTCGTGAACATGTTGGTGTTGGTCTCGGGCACGAGAATGATGAAACCAGATCCAACTCTAAGACACCGTGCGGAAAACATCAAGAGCTAAAATCTGATTCGTGTCCCAATTGCGACTTGGCTCCTTTTGTTACCATGACAATGAGCTTTGATTTCACGCGTGTAGTGTCCGTGTTTCAGGCGAAGAAGAACGTGCTGCGCGGCGTGCACGCGAAGCGCACGCGCAAGGTGCGCACCACGGTGCACTTCCGCCGCCCCAAGACGCTGCGCCTGCCGCGCGAACCCAAATACCCGCGCAAGAGCACGCCCCGCAGGACCAGGTGAGTGTCACACAGCACCAAGTTTGGGGTTGGAGAACGTGCTGAAGCACTTGCGGTGTTCATCTACGAGTGGAGTGCCCGGTTTGTATTGAAATGCATCGGGAGGTGGTAGCTCTGTGCAACAGCGAGAAGGCTGGCTCATGCTCGTTGTGAAGGGAGTCGCGCGAAAACTGGAGTTACAGCAGTTTCATTTGGTTGCTTTCACTGCAATGGACATGGCAATACTCACCGAAGAGTAAATGTGATGAATTCAGATCCAACTCTTATCAACATAAGTGATGAGCATCTGTTCTGATTTACGCGTGTCGACCACTGTTTGGTCCGCAACTGCGGGAAGTGTGCAGCGTTTGTACCTGAACTGACCGTGTGTTCTGCTCTCTCAGGCTGGACCACTTCAAGATCATGAAGTACCCGCTGACGACCGAGTCCGCCATGAAGAAGATCGAGGACAACAACACACTCGTCTTCATCGTCGACAAGCGCGCCAACAAACCGCAGATCAAGAACGCCGTCAAGAAGATGTACGACATCGAGGCCTCCAAAGTCAACACCCTCATCAGGTATCGCCTCGTCTCCCATGTTTTAGCTCGGAACAAACGCTTTTGTTTTTGTGCTCTTTTGCGTTCAGGTGACCTGAGGGGACCGGCCTTCAAAGCAAAACCTCCCTCTCTCTCTCGGAAACCGGTCTGTGGTCTTCACTCCCTGATCAAAGAAAATTTTGTACGGTCTTGTCACCCCTCCCCGAAATCATAAATGTGTGTCCTTTGGTCGTTGTGTCTCACCCCAAGCCGATTATCACAATTGCACTCTCGGAAATCTGTGTTCTGGCATTCTTTGCACCTGAACCTCTTCTGCATCGTTTCTTGTGATCGAGCACCTTGTCCGGTACTGTAATGATGCAAGCCGTGTTGTTTTTCAGACCGGACGGTGAGAAGAAGGCGTACGTGCGGTTAGCGCCCGACTACGATGCTCTCGACGTGGCCAACAAGGTGCGTCCCGGGTGTTTCTGCCTTCTGAGTCCTTGCAATGTGTTTGAAGCGACAACAGTCGGCTCACGTGAACCAGTAACTTGGACAGGTGTAAAAGATGGACTCGCCTGCAGAACGCGTTCCTTCCCTGCTGTCGCCGCAGTGAGATCTCACATTGTCAATCTTGAGTGTGAAAGTGATGAATTATTCAATCCAACTCTTATCAACGCAAGTGATGAACATCGGATCTGATTCACACGTCTCGACGCCTGCGGCTCGGCTCACGATCCGGCTCTCACTAAACTGTTCTTTGTTTCTTGCAGATCGGAATCATCTAAATCGGCAGTGACTTCGATTTTGTCCAATTCACTCTGCTTTGTTACGTGATGAATAAAAGAGTGAAGATATACGACGAAGAAAGTTCTCTGTTGTGAATTTGACGCTCACACGAAGCTTGACGGATGTTATGTGCGAACGTGTACAGGCAACGCAGTGCACAGACAAGCGCGGGTGTCAGTAAGGAAGGGGGCAATAAGTGCAGCTCAGTTGAATATCGTTCGTCTTCGTGCAGTGAAAAGGGAAATATGGCAGGCGATGATGAAATGAAAATTTGTGGGTAGAAACTTTGACGAGAGGGCGGGAAACAGCATTTGGTTCGGTTGAGTTGCATTCATCTCGAGACCGTTGACACTTTCACTCTGCTTGAGTGATGCACAGCTACACATGCAAACGAGACTTAATGCTCCATTTCGTATCTTTGTGTGTGCAATTGTCATTTGCACACTGACGCACAGTGGCGTGGGTCTAGATACCGTTTTGCAAAAGTGAAACTGATGACGTGTTCGATTTGGTTCCCGGGTTGAACAGTGGCGCTCTCTATCTGGTGAGTCTCTTGGGCTGCGCAGTACCGCGGACGGTGTTGCAGATGAAGACGGAGAGGAACAGCACGACGAGCAGCAGGAAGGCGACCACCCCGAACCCGACGTACAGCGCGAGCTGCAGCGTCTCCGACGAGTCGCTCGACTCCGACACGACGAACGTCCCGCTCCGGATCGACGGTTCGTCTGCAAGACGCCAAGTGGGTGTGTTCGATTTGCCGACCAAAACCACCGAAATCAAAATTGATTCAGCCGTGTGGTTTCGGATGCTGGTCAACCAATTGAGCACGGTCACTGGCAGAACTGCATTGTACACAAGTCATAAAATAAGAAAGAACCAGGGCGTCAGACCGGAATTGCGACTGACCCCAGAAGCAGGGCATGTGGAGCAGTTTGTTGGGTGTGACGCCGATGTCCTGCAGCGTGACGGCGCTCGTTGTGGCGTGGTGCAGCAGCCAGCCCTTCACCTCCTGCGGGAGGACATGGTGAAACAGCGCTGGGTGCGAGTCTCGTGCCTCGTGCGTTTGACGCGCAAAAACATTCACCATTGGTCGCAATCGCTGGGGATGGGTGAATCTCAAAACCTTTACGGTGCACACACGTGCGAACAGCAAGCTTGATTGATGAAATGCAGGATTTAACCACAGTTGCGTTGATCAGCAGGAAAAGCGAGCGCACCTCGGGTGAGGGCGCGTCGCACTGCGTGTCGAGGTAGCGCGCGAGGACGCCTGCGACATGCGGCGCCGCCATCGACGTGCCGTCCGCGATCGCTGACGCCGTCGGGGACCCGATCGACGCCGACTTGATCGCTGCGAGACAAAACAGAACTGAGGGCGTTCACGTCTTCAGTGTGTTGGAGGCAGAGTATGGTTCAACACACATGCATCGCACTCGCCCAAAAGCAGAAACGTTCGCACGGGCAGAAGTGCAGGACTTTGACATTGGATGCGCTATGTGCGGTGCATCCCTGCACTGCATTGGCCCTTGCGATTGTACTCCTGCATGAAACGCAAATGCGTTGACGACGCCTGTACCGCACAGCGCACCTGACCCCGGAGCGAGGATGTCGACGCAGGGCCCGTAGTTGGAGTAGTCGCCCATCACGTCCTCGGCGTCGGTCGCGCCGACGGTGACGAGCCACGACTGTCGTCCCGGGGAGTAGAGACACGCGTCCTTCCCGTCGTTCCCCGCAGCCGCCACGAACGTCAGGCCTGCGCAGTGTGTGTGTGTGTGTGTGTGTGTTGCGAGCCAGATGCGGATCCAGGGAGCCAGCAAACTTGTGATTCTGGATTCACCGTCAGGGGTTTTGAATGATTGATCGCCATGGCTGCAGAGCTGCAGCTATAGGAGGTGCGCAACTGCAGCCATGGATTTGGCGGGGAAATGAAATCGCATTGCGAACGTCAAAATTCAATTCAACCGCAGCGGACAAAGCGAACAAACGCTGGAATCGATCTCAGGACTGGATCGCCCTTTTCTTGGAAGACGAAATTGCCAATAAAAGACCTATCTCTGCGACGATTTGTGAATTGAACCCCACCGCATCCCTCCTGTTTTGGACACACCCTTGGGCAGCGTCAGGTACCCCCCCCCCCCCCCATGGTGCACCGCCGTTCCAGATCGGGTACTGACCCAAGTCCTGGAAGGTCTCGAGCATGGACGCCTCCATGATCTGGTGCACGTTCTGCGCTCCGAGCGACATGTTGACGACGCCCTTGGCTCGCTTCCCCCGCGTCTCCTTCCGAGCCGCGAAGTCTTCGTAGATCCACTGCACCCCGTTCATAATGTCCGCGGCCGTGCCCTCCCCGTTTTTATCCAGGACTTTCACCGAGATGATGGGAACGCCTGGAATTCAGAGGAAGTTCCGTCAAGTTGTGGGGCAATTGTTGGGGGCAGAATACAGGGTCTTGGAAATTAGATCGGGACCACGCTTGCCTGCGCGCGGGTGTTGAGGCCCGTCGACTTGCTACCACCGACGGACCCCTTTTGTACTTGCAGCCTTGAGCGGCCATTGAAAAGGAAAGTCCACGTATTTTTTGTGTGCATGGGCTCTCCGTTTGTGAGACACTTGCCTTTGGCGACTCCGAACTTGCGTCCCCCCACGATTCCCGCCACGTGTGTGCCGTGGCCAAACTCATCGTCGTTTCCTGGAATGGAAATGAAACAGTTCTGATTTGATCAATTGACAAGTTGGGAAAAAATCTGTCTGTTGCAATTTGGACCTCGCTGAAAATTGTTTCCCTTGATAACTTGAAACGCGTCTGCAGCTAATTGCGCGGTTCTTCTCGGGATTGTTGGTGCGGTTCCAAGACCTGGTCACTCAGGATGAACTCCACACAGGGGCCAAACCAATTTAACAATTGAACTGCCAACAATTTTCCAGCAAAAACGATAGAATAATGTCGTGCACGCGCTGCAAAATTTGACCTCGCTGTAAATTTTAGGGCAGGGTTCAGGTGCTAGCCCGTCCTCACAGAGAGAGAGAGAAAGAGAGAGAGAGAGAGAGAGAGAGAGAGAGAGAGAGAGAGAGAGAGAGAAGAACGCACCCTCTGAGGCCATGTTCCCTGAGGTGAAGCCGTGCGTGACCTGTCCAGGGTTGAAGTCCGAGTGCTTCTCGTAGACGCCGGTGTCCACCACGTAGACGCTCACGTCCTCGTACTGACTTGGACGCTCCACGTAAAAGTACCTGCGGAGAGACGCCACGCTGCAGCCGAGCACCAGAAAACTTCACAGGACGATGATTCCCCACCTGAGACTCAGACAGCCATGTCAGGACGGTTCCAGAATTTGTTCTTTGTGGGGGCCCGATCACCTGGAGGGGTTGGATTCTCCTTTGCCTGTTTTGACACAAAAGCTAAGATCTTCCTCACCACTCTAGCCAGCCCCAGCTCCAGCCCTCGGATTCGTCCCACAATGGAAAGCAGCAGCAGAAAGAGCAAGGACCTCGTCCCCATGCATGTTCACAAAATTAAAATCGCACGCAAGACATGCAGGACCATTGTGCAGGGTCCTCCTATGTCCCCCTGCAGCCTCACTCTGAGTCTCCGCGCACGACTCCGGTGGCGCTGACGCGGCTCAGGCCCCACAGCTCGGTGCCCGACGCCTGCGACACGCACTCCTCCTCCCCGTGCCGCACGCTCGGGCTCAGGATCGACACTCTGCAACAGAAACGGTAAAATTACGGGCTTCATTCAGAATGACCAGCAGAGTCGAATCCAGGGAGGCGGCCTGCTGCCCTCACTCCCAACTGTTTTCCCACAGGCACCAAATGTGTCACAAAATTTGAGAATGCCTGTTTGTTTGTTCAGTCTTGAGGCCAATCCCCCCAAATTGGTAAAGGCCCTCTTGGAACCAATCCTGGTTCGCCGCGGGACCAGTTTGAGCGAGGCCTGGTGGTTCCCCTCTGGGTCTCGGGGGTCCTGGATCTCCATTCGAACCTCTGTTGACTTTGTCTGTGCGCCGATCACTTTTTGCATTGGAGTGATCCTGGAGTGCATAGGGGACCAGACTCCTGTGACCTTCGCCACAACAAGACTCTCAAAGCGCTTCACCTGGAGTTGGCTTCGACAAGCTTGACGTCAGTGTGTTCCTGCAGCACGCTGACCAGCCGCTCCGGAAGCTTGACCCTCAGGATGACCAGCTCTCCGAACGTGTACACCTTCTTCACGTCATAGTAATCCGTGTTCTGCGTGATCTTGGTCTTGAGGTGGTGCATGAGTCCCTCAATAGCCCCGTCCCGAGACTTCTCCCGAACCTTCCCTTTGTCTATCAACACGAAGAAGTCGTTCAGAATCCGGTTCTTGTTGTTCATCCCCAGCAAAGGAGCTTTGATCGAAGTTCGGTTGAAGCCTCGACGGTACCAACTCTCAGCCTGCGCCTCACCAACACAGAAAAGTGTTGCAACAATGAAGAAAACAGTGGTAATTCTTATTGATCCCATTTTATTCAGTCCACAATTTTCCCTCGTCCATTCAAGTCAAAGGAAACAGTTGTTTGTCCGCACGCACGCTCACGCCTTTGGACATTTTGAACATATTATTCTTCAGACAAATAGGCCACGGTATCTGATAAGCTGAAGAATCACACTCATTAGCTTTATTAATAGAATGATTTGGCCTGCATTTCCTGATAAGAATTTTTTAGAAGTACATCAGACAAAATTTTGCGGACGCTTGAAGTCAGAAGTGTCGTGCACGCACTCACGCGCTCGCACTTTGCGCAAAGAGCGTGAATTCCAACACTGCACGCAGGAAAGTTTGACTTTTTCTGCAAAAAACATTTGACCCTTGAACAAGTTCACAACTGAGCAATCTTCACACCAGGTCTTCACGCCCAGATCAGCAGAACGTGCGTGAGTGCTGAAATGAACCATACACGAAAGGAACCAGCAAAGGCGCACAGAGTCTGTCCTCACAACACGCTGGAAGGCGGCGACAAATGGATCTCATGTCCGCGCACTGGTGCTGCTGGTGTTTGGCTCAGGGGGGCGAACCCGTGCTCGCGTCACGAACTGGAGCATCCTCAGTGTCAGTGGAGCTGGGGCGAGAGTCGGCAAGTGTGTCGGCGGCAGGTGTTGAGCCCGAGTCGGATTCATCCGGGGGAGGAACACGAGTCTCCTTCCGTCGAGAAAGCTCTGCAGAAAAGAGGAACGAGGCTTCAAGAATCAACACATTTTTCTCTGCATCCAGGGCCATTGTTTTCTGTTGTAGATCCAGAACCACCAGGGACGGATCTCAGGTGAGCCCTGAAGGGCGGACCCCTCTGACCGTCGCGAAAGTATTTGCAATCCCCTGTACTTGTTTGTGCCGCAGGCCCTGTGGCTCTTGATTGTCCTGGATCTGCCCCTGACCAGGACCCTGTACAATCCTCGGGGCACTTTCCTCAATCTGAATTCAATCCAGCACCACACGCGCACAACCTCACCAACAACAGAACACAGTTGCACCGCACCTTCAGGATGCACGGGCAGCAGGTTCTCGAGGAGCAGAACGCGCGCGGAGAGAAGGTCCACGACGGCCGCCAGCGACTCCAGCTCCCTCTTCAGGGACCCCGTCTCCTCCGTCAGCGCCTACAATGGGGAGTTTAACAAACAGACTCCAGGTCCATGTCGGGTACTCAGCTGAAGTACCCCATTTGATGCAATACTGTGGCAGCGCACGACCAGGACAATCAATCTGGATGTGCATCGCGCGAGAACCTTTCGAGACTGCGTTGAAAACCCGGATGAAGATAGATCTACTTGCCCGCAGAGCAATAGACTGAGATTCGTGCAGAGAGCTCGGCTTTCCTGTCGAAGACAAAAGCAAAAACTGAGCAAAATTTGTCAAACCAAAGAAAAACATGACTCGTACAGTGCTGAGTGTGAACCCTTGGAAGCAAAAGTTGTGCAAGTCAAAACACTTCAAATGAAAACGTTGAAGAGAAGTTCCGGCCTTGAGCCTCACCTGGGTGGTAGGGGACTTTCCTCTGGCTCTTGGGCCTCAGACTGGGACCCGGGGGTCCAGGAGACCCTCGCCGCCCTTTCTCACCGTTCAATCCTGCCAAAATAAACGTGCATGCTTTGAGCTGGATCATGCAGTGTTCTGTTTGTGGATGATTCGCTTTACGAGGTCGATCTCGGTCAGTACACACGGCTGCTCTGAATCTTAAAAGGCTGACCTCGCATGGAAATCGTTCAGAAACATTGGTTGTTTTCGAATCACAATATTGAATCAAATGCATTGAATCCAGCTCACCTGGCAGGCCTGGTGGCCCGATATTCGCGAGGCCTGGTGGACCCGGTTCTCCTCTGGGTCCCCGGGGTCCTGGAGGTCCAGGTCCACCTGGGTCTCCCTTCGGACCTCTGGGTATCTGAAACCACGAAAAGAAAGTTGACTGTTTTGAACCACTGGTTTCGTCCATTGCAACAACATCGTCGGACCCACACAGATTGCTGTTTGATGCTTGGATTCTTACGCAGAGTTGCGCGCGCAGAGAACACGTGAACTGGAAGTGAACATCCGCAAAGGACTCACCGCAACGTGGTTTTGCTTCCACGACAACTCAGATCCACCCAGGTCGATCACGTTGGATTTTTCGTTGACTTCATCCCGAGTCGAATCGGACGGTCCTGGCGGCCCTGTTCACGCATCGAAACAAAACACTGCACAAACCCGTGAATTGTGCAGAAAAGTCAACACGGGCACGAAATTGCTCACATGTGCCCTGAAGTCTACGCTCAGGGGCAGAGCCAGGACCTGATCAAGGGGCCGACCTTTTCAAAGAAAGTTGCATGGCGACAGGGGGGAATGACGTCAACTTTGACGCGCAGAAAACGCGTCCCCCCCTGGCCCCGCCCCTGATGCCCTGTTCGCCGCACCTGGAGGTCCGGGCGGGCCTGGAGGGCCTCGAGGTCCCGGATCACACACGCACTTCCGGTCGGTGTTGCGCGCTCCGCCGCTCCGATGCAGGTCCCGCCGGACCTGCAAAGCATCGTGTTTCTGCTGTTGATGTTGTGAGGCAGAGGATCGAAACAAAAAACGCCTTTTATCCTATACCGGGTACTTCAAGTGTTGGAAAACAGCCATGAACTTACTGAGGTGCCAGTGGCAGAAATGGGGCGATTGGAATTCTTCGACGTGTGAGCAGTAGATCTAGGAGTAGGTGAGACAGTTGTCACTGTGCAGTTGGAACATTCTACAACAAAATCTTAATGTCGACTTTTGAGAGTCAGAGTTCTGCTTTGGATCCACCCTGAAAATGTTTCGGAGGGTTCAGGAGCTCCCCAGGGGACAGGATCTGCGAATCTAGAGGGCCTGGACGCCCATTCTGACTTCTTGCTGATGCAGGATTGAGGTCAGGAGGACTGGTGACCTCAGGGGCTCCAGGTCCCCGTGGACCCACCAGACTTGACCGCACAATGATCTGTTATTCAGTACAAAAGGTTCACGTGTTCACGTTCTGCCGCTAAAAATTGTGGGGGTCAAGGGGCGGAGCTCCTGGTCCTTGTGGATTCAACAGACTCACCCGTCGCACAGTCAACTCCGGCGAATCCCTCGCAGCATCGCCACGTGAACTCCCTCACCACCCGGTACGTGTTGACGAACCGGGGTCTCCGTGACGTCACGAACCTGACGCACGGGTACCCGCCCGGGTAGGGCCACCGGAAACACGTGGTCCACCTGCGCACGCGCACAGCCTCGGTTCCGTTGCGCACGCGACACTCGACCATGCGTGTCACGGGCTCGCGACACCACCGCCTGTGGACAGATTAGATGCATGAGATTCAAATTTGGATTGACAGTGTGCCAATGGCAGTTGCATGAGAAGATCCAGAACCAGAACCCGGGAAAAGCAGAACCTGCACGTATATGGGAGGCATTATCCAAGAGAATGGGTTCACAATCCATCACCCACAGAGTCTCCGTCAGTGTCTTTGTGCTGCATTGAAAGACGCAGACAAGCATCAAACTTGTAAATCTCACCCGTTGTGCGCGGAGGTCTCGCCCGCTGAAGCGCGCAGTGGAACGTCTGGGAGAGCACGGCCCGCCTGCAGCGCGGCCAGCAGGAGGAGCCCCACCTGCAGCGGCAGGAGGGCTGCAGGGCGCAGCAGGGGCCCTGCCGCGCACTTCCTCCCGCGGGTGAAGGTGCAGCCGCAGCCACTTCCACCGGGCACCATTCTCAGGGTTGCGGAACGCAAATGTGAAAACAGGAAGGGCGCACCTGCCAAGGGAGGATCGAGAAAGAACATTTCGAATGCGACAAAGTTATTTTTCTTTGCTTGTGACGCTGTTCTGTCATTGACTTGACCACCTGCATGCCAATCATACGAGCGCACTTGATGTTGCAGTGTTTCAAGGATCACGAACACAACGCAACAAAATCCACAGCGACGAACACATTTGTCGATTGTCTTGGACGACTCGCATTTCTCTGAAGTTGATTTTCATAGAAACCGCGTGTCGAGAGAGAATCCACATCCCGCTGCAGGGATTTCACTGTGTGCCTTCCCACAAGCAATAAAGAAAGCAAGACGAACTCACCTGTTGGCTTCTGATCAGAACTGTGTTGGAGAGTAACGCAACGCCGGTGTTGTACCTGCTCAACGTTTTTCGCTGCTCGAAAAAAGTGGAGCGAAACCAGCAAAAAGAGCACGGGACACTATCCGTCCGCAAATCTATTGAAGATCCCGCAAAAACATCCGCAACTTTTTTCTGAACTCCGAAAAAAACGTGTTCATGAATATTCCTTCGCACATCTTTATCCCGGTAACAAGGACACTGTGAACACTTTTCACGCCATCGGTCCAAAACAAGTAAGTCCGGTAAACGGACCCGGATGATGGTCGCATCACTTCTGTCAGCCTTTTCCAGGTCAGGGGTGGGGTGGGGTGGGGGTGGGATGTTACATTCCAAAGTGTGGACAGACGCACACATGAATGCTAAGGGTTTTTAAGCCATCAGCGGCACCTAGATGGCCGGCTACGCGACCATCAACAACTGTTCTGAGCGTTGCGACCAAAAGCTGCACAAGGTTTTCCAGGGTACGAAAACAAAACTCGACAATCAACAGAAAACGCCGGTCACATGAAGAGATAAACTTCCTCATGAGAACTTTTGACTGCGATGTTTATGTTGTGCGTACGACTTGGGGGTTGTGACGTCCGTTGTTCTGCAGGAGCAACACGTCCATTTCTGACAGTGTCGCAGTTTCTGGGGGCTCGGGCATCTGGAGGCATCTGTGCAGGTCGGGGTTCGTCTCAGATTTTTATTGTCTGTTTTGACAAGTCGTGAGTGCTCGACGAAACCAGAAGGCCGTTTCACACTGCATGCGTCACGCGTTGCATCCCTGTGCAAGGTGTGGCTACTGCATCAGACGGATACTGCAGAACCTGAAGGACTTGCACAGGAACGCATTTGCCATGCATTCAGTGTGAAGTGGGCCCAAAGCACAGGGGGTCCGACATTAAACACAGGTAACAAGCAGCGCTGCGTGAGCGCGTGCAGCAGAGACGGATCATGGTTCTGAAATATTCCGACCAGACAATGACGTCGGCGCAGAGACTGGCATCTCATCACAACAATGCTCAATACCCAGGAGTCCTTTTTTGCAGGGTTACACAAAAGAAAACGATGCAAAGGAAGATTTCTTTCCGGACAACGCAGGTTTCAGGTTCTCCGTTTTCGAAAAGAAAAGTACATTCCCTGTGCGGTGGAAAATTGTCAGGAAGCAAGCGTCAGCTGTTGCCAGGTCGCTCTCGGTGGGTGGATCCTCCCCACATCGCGCTGCTTTGATATTTCCGGCAGGGCTCGCACCTGGGAGAAGAGCTGCGGAAACAGTTCCGCAACAAACGGGGGGAGGCGAACTGTGGGAACCTCCGGAGGTTCGGCGAAGCACAGGGCGGGTCTCGAGCAGGTGGGGCTGATCTACTGCGTAGCGCAAAATTTTGTACATTGATTCTGCCGATGTACCCCAAGCAAAGTTTGACAGGGCTTTGCGCCAGACAGAAGAAACGAAGACAAGAAGCAGTGCTCAAGGCAACTGCAGTGCGAAGTCCCTTGCCGGTAATATCACCGATTCTTCCTTGTCCTCCTTGTCTTCTACAGGGGGGGGGTCTGGGGTAGGGGGGGGGGGTCTGGGGGTAGGGGGGGTTCAGGGTTGGGGGGGGGGTTGGGGAGGGGGTAGGGGTAGGGGGCAGGGGACATTTCATCCACCTTGCCATGTTCTGCACTACCACATGGTGCTTCGCCCAAAAGGGACTTCGCACAACAAATCTGGTTGACACACCTGGATGCAACAAAGCGGGACTCCACAATAACGAGCCCTTTATCAGGCATAAATTTTGAGGGGTGTCAGTGAGTTGTTGTGGAGCCCCGCGGTCCGCGCTGTGAGCAGTTATCATGACCGCATTTTGCAGGGACAGATATTACATTGTTCAATGGAGACTTGATGTCCGTGCAGGATCAGGACCATTCGAGGATCCAACGAGCGCGCAAAATACTTTCGCACCAAGGAGTCGCTCATGCAGTGTTTTGCCCAAACGCCCAAGCACACACGCATACACACGCGCACAGACCAGCCAAAAATCCTCCAGCTTCTTGCGTGTGTGCGGTGTTGTGTTTTTCTGCTGTCAAAACATCAAACATGCGCAACGTCCTTCTCGTCAAGTTGAGAAAATTTCACGGCGATTCGACAGCAGCCGGATCCCTGATTTTCCTGGACCCGGTATATCAGACATATCAATGCGCAAAAGTTGTTGTGGGTCGATGCAACGGACGCACAAGCGCACAAAAGTGCGCGGGATGCTGCCAGCGTCGCAGATGTTCGTCGCTGTACCAAAGCGCAGTCGGCGCCGCCATCGCGAAGCTGGGAACCGACCCAGAAACTCGCATCGCTATTGGTCGAGAAACTGGGCTGCATTTCAGGGTCACGAACTGTTTGGAGGACGCATGAGAAATTTGACATTCAGTCAATTCCGTCATCTTATGGTCAGTAGAAAAGCGATCAACCTGGCAGAAGAAGAACTTGAGAACAGAGGAACAGTTTTATCACAAGGTGGGGCTTTAGTTGCGTGATTTCCATTTAAGAACATGCCAAAACAAGATGCCGGTTTTGGTGTTTGTGTTGGAGCACGTGTTGTTCCGAAGGGCACTCACTCACTCACTCACTCACTCACTCACTCACTCACTCACTCAGACGTACACACACACACACACACACACACACACACACACACACACACACACACACACACACAGATCCAAACATTGCAGTCTCTGACTCAGTGTCTTCCTGGAGCCTTCTCAGAGGGTTGTCGTTGGCGTGCGTGTGCCCTGAAAGTTACACTGGATCCTTCCCTGCTTTGGAGCCACTGTGTCCTGTCGTGATGTTGGATCCACACTCGATATTCAAGAATGAGATTGATTGGCAGAAAGGAAACGCCACGTGCCTGACCCAGAAATAACACACTGCGTTTTTCAGACCGGCGCCAATAACCGGACGGCGATGGCTCTGCGTCGCTCGCACACGGCGCTCAGCCTCTCCTTCCTGCAGGACTTCCACTCCGCGCTCAACTCCGTCATCAGCCTCACAGGCGCAGACCTCTCCATCCCGAAGCTTCACGCCATCTCCCACAAACTGCACGCGCGGGTCCAAGTGGACGAGTCCCGCCTCCGCGCCGTGCAGAGAAACGCTGACTACCTCAAGGAGAAGGTGGATAGCGGAGCCGTGATATACGGAGTCAGCACAGGGTTCGGTGGCAGCGCTGATGTGAGGTCTTCAAACATTGAGGAGGTGCAGAAGTCCCTGGTGCGGCATCTCAATGCCGGGTTCTCCACCAAGTGTCCCCTGGAGGTGACGCGAGGGGTGATGGCAGCCCGGGTGAACAGTCTGTGCAGGGCCATGTCGGGTGTGAGACCCCGGGTGGTGACACTGCTGACTGAGATGCTGAACCACGACATCGTCCCCGAGGTGCCACTGCGGGGATCGGTAAGCGCCAGCGGGGACTTGATGCCTCAGTCGTACATTGCTGCGGCGATGCAAGGCAGGCCTGATGCCAAGGTGGTGAAGGACGGAAAAACAATGTTTGCACCTGAGGCGTTGGCTCAGGCGGGACTCGAACCCATCACGTTTCAGGCGAAGGAGGCCCTGGGGGTCGTCAACTCGTCATCAGTCGCCGCGTCTCTTGCCTCCAGCGTCCTGTACGAAGCCAACAAAGCTGCTCTGCTCACTCAGGTTTGTGCTGCTGTGTTTGTAGGAACAGGTTGAGAACGTTTCTGGCGCTGACACGGACTTCACTTGCTTTCCTCTTCGGAATTTCTGTGTTTATCAGGCTGCGTTTCGTGCCGTTTGCCGATGGCGTACGGTCCAACCAAATTCAAATCAACGCTCCCAGACAAACTGACCTTCTCCACACAGACACACCACACACGTGCAACACACACACACACACACACACCAGGAAGCCTTGCATTTTCTTCTTCACCGTGATCTCCACGCAGGTGGCAGTTGCGATGACGCACGAGGCTCTGCTGGGGCGGAGGGAGAGTTTCCACCCGACCATCTCCTCCGTGTGTCTCCCGCATCCCGGTCACATCGAGGTCAGTGTCGTGTGGAGCAATGCACCAGAACGACGGGTTCACAAATGACTCATTCTGTGTTAATTTTGCCAACACAAGAAAAATGCTGCACACATGACTGTTGCGCAGAAATTCATAGGAGCTGAACCCCTGCGGAGGGGTGCAACAAGAACAGAAATGTTACACGCCCGAAAGAGTTTCGACGCACAAAGTTGTACAAGCCAAAAATGATGGCCACCATTCACGTTATTGCAACATACTCAATTACGCACAAGTGAAAGTGCAAGTATGCTTCCGTGAGAACGGCCTGAAGTGCGAACACTGTGTGTGTGTGGGAACCGCTTTGAACAGTGTGTCGGGTTTTTCCTGCAGGTGGCGCACAACGTGTGGAGCCTGTTGTCCGGATCCAAGTTCGCCATAACAGAAGCCGAGGTCGACAGGGAGGACGACGCCACGGCGCTCAAGCAGGACAGGTCAGCCTTCAGTACCTGATGTATTGTTTTCTGTGGATACTGGTCGTGTGTGTTTGACATCACAGACCCATCATCATCACAACATGTCCAGACAGGAGAGAAGTGGCTGGCTTGGGACCCAGATCTGCCCTGCCCCCTCCTCTCCCCGGTGAAAGAGTTTGGCAACTCTCTGGTCAGGCGCAACAAAGGGTCTTCTGTTGTTCAATGTTTCAACGTTGAGGTCAGGTTCCCTTTCAGGGGTTTCCTAACTCACCAGATCCTAGCTCCAACCCTGTGTCTTGTCTCCAAGATGTCGCGACGTGACCCTGTTGCCCTGGATACGCACTTCACGTCTATCGCCGGCAGCTCTGTTGCCTGGTGCACGGTGCGCATGTCTATAGCGACATGGCTGTTGCCCAGATACGCCTATCTCAAACGACATGGCTCTGTTACGGCGCTTGTGCTCACAAGCGACGTGCCTCTGTTGCCTGGATACGCGCTAGTCGTGCTTGTAGCGACGTGCCTCTGTTGCCTAGATACGCGCTGCGCACGTCTGCGCAGTGGTTGGCGTCGGTACCGGAGACGCTGCTCGAGTCGGTGCGACGCGTCGAGACGGAGCTCAACTCGACCGGAGACAACCCCGTCATCGACGACAACAGCGACGCCGTCCTGCACTGCGGCAACTTCCAGGTCAGACTGACGGGCTGGGATGGTCAGGGGGCAGGGGTGGACCCAGAGTGGGCGGGGTGGATTCCAAGGTGGGACTGCGATTAATCCAGAAGAAAGATTGATCCGGGCTGGGTTGGGTTGAACCGGTATGTGATTTGGCTGGATATGGGGATGGGCAACTCAAAGGTGGGTGGGGCATGGGTGGGCCCATTGCCTGGACCCAGGGATGAGGGTGAGGTGCACCAGGTGGGATTGGTGTGGATCTGCAGCGGTGCTGCAGTTTTCCGGAAGGTTTGTGATCATTGATTCACCCAGGGAGTGAGTGCTACGGACCCAAGGGGTGTTGCGAAGCCCCGAATTCGCTCACGCCTCGTCTCCCCGCTGCAGGGCACGTCTGTGACGGTGGCGATGGACCAGGCGCGGCAGGCGCTGCAGCTCTGCGGGAAGCTGCTCTTCGCGCAGATGTCCGAGATGCTCAACGTCAAGATGAGTGGCGGCCTCCCGCCCAACCTCAGCGGCTCAGACACCACCACAGGTGCGTACCGCCTGCCCCACACTCTCATACAACCTCAGTAGCCCTGACTCCGGGGGCAGCTCTGTGCAACTATCTCACACACCAGCACAAGTCTGTGCTGCCCAACCTCCAGCATCAGCACAGGTCCACCACCAAACCTCACCCAGCAGCGCGGATGTGTACCGTCTGTCCTCACATCTCTGGCCCAAACCGCCTCCAGAACAAGTGTTTTCCGCCAAACCTCACTCCCAATTCACACCGCGTGCACCAGCACATCACGCACAGCTTTTACAACATTCCGCACCAGTGCACGTTTGGGATGTGGAACACAACCACATGTGTGCATGAGACCCATTTTTGGTGCTCTGTGACCTTCCTGTGCGTGTGCGCTGGTGCACGCGGTGTGAATTACGGGTCACCACACCTGCACAGCGCAATAGCCGCCAATTGACCACACGTGACGCCACTCCCGCAGATTTCGGGTACAAGGGCACGGACACGGCGCAGGCGGCGTACTGCGCCGAGCTGGACGCGCTGACGCCGCCGCTCACCAGCCACGTGCTCAGCGCAGAGATGCACAACCAGGCCGTCAACTCGCTCGCACTCGTCTCCGCGCGACGGTGAGTAGTGCAAGGGAGTGCGCAGGGGTCAGTGAGTACTCCGAGGTCATGGGGTCCGCTGAGCTCAGGAAGAGTAGTCTCTGGGGTCAGGGGCGGGGGAGTACTCAAGGGCCAGGGAAGTACTCATGGGCAAGGGAGTGCGCAGGGGTCAGTGAGTACTCCGAGGTCATGGGGTGCGCTGAGCTCAGGGAACACTCAGGTCAGAGGAATACTCAGTACTCAAGGGTCAGGGGAGTTCTTTTGGGTCGACGAGTGCGCAAGGCTCTGGGATCACTTGGGGAACAGAGAATGCCCAGGGGCCTGAGAGTGTTCGGTGGAGTATTCATTGCTCAGGGAATACGCTTGGCTTTTGAAGTTCAGAGACGCTCAGTTATCACTCGAGAAACATTATTGAGACCTAACAGTTGTCTGTTTACGCTACAGGTCACGTGAGGCCCTGGACGTGCTGCACATGATGCTGACGAACATCCTGAACGCGCAGGTCCAGGCCATCGACCTGCGCTTCCTGCAGCGCCGCGTCCTCCGCGCGCTCAGCCGCATCTTTACGGAACACGGCGTCCAGGTAGGTCCTGGTGCAGGGAGGGTCAGTCCAGGATGGCTCAGGTCTGGGGAGGTTTAGGTACAGGGAAGCTGAGGTCCAGATTCAGGGAGGATCAAATTCAAAGACGCTCAGTTTCAGGGGGAGGGGTCAAATCCAATAAATTTATCTCTCTTCCTTGGAGGTCAGATTCAGAGAGGCTGTGTCTGAGAAGGCTAGGTGTTGTCATTGTGTCGTGTTTGTTGCGCAGTCCAAGTTGGTGCACGCGGAGGTGTGGCCGTGGTACGACTTCGCTTTCCGCCCGGCGCGGACGTGTGAGGACCTGCTGCGGACCCTGGATCACACAGGGGCGGGCTGCAGCCTCGTGCAGGACGTAGTGCGGGAGATGAGCGATCTGACCTGCAGCATGAGGCGTGGCGAGCACACGGAGGAAATCGCTCAGATGCTCGGAACAGGTGCGTTGAAGGCCAGAAACATGGGGACCCTGTGAAACAATGTTGCGCTTTGGGAGCCACTGATTCCTTGTGTGTCGCGCTGATCTGGCTGGTGATCCATCACAACCTCCGAAGAAACCCCTCAACCCCAGGAAACAGGGTACAATTTGCAATTTGCACCGTCAGGGTCAGGCCTGGACAGGCTTGCTGGGGTGAAAGAGCTGTTCGCGTTGTAATGTTCGCAGTATTCTCGAAGTCCACGAATCGACGCGTCCGTCACTTGTTTCCACATTTTAACTGCACTGTCCTCGTTGATCTCTGCAGGCTCGGCGCGGATGTACCGCTTCCTGCGGGACGACGTCGGGATCCGCTTCTACCACGGGGAGCGAAGCCTCGATACCGACCTGCAACGGATCCACGACGCCATCACGGCACCAGGGGGCGCGCTCGACGCCGTGCTGACGGACGTCTTCCGGGAGACGGTAGAGTCCGACGCCGGGGAGCGGGCGCGGGGCGCCGGGGAGCGGGGGCCCGAGGCCCCGGGGGAGTCACGGCGCCTCGACGTGTGTCACTCGAGATTGTGACACCGGTGGGAAAATGCAGTGTTTCGGAAGTGTGGTGAAAGTGTTAGATCTCACACACAAAGGAAAATAATGAAGATGAAATACAAGCATTTTGCTGCTTGATCTGCGTTCACATGATTTTTATGTGATGTTCTGTGAAGAGCTGATTGTGCCTTTTGTGAGGGTTTTGTTCCTTGTGCGTTGGTGATAAATCAGTGTCTTGTTGAGCGAATGAATTGCCCAAAATGTGTTTTTTATTTCAACAGAATTTCCGTAATATTTACAAGCAACGGATTCCCCCTTGTCAGGGGAAACAAATATGAGCGTTTGTTTGCTTGCGCTGTCTCGGGTCTGTTTCACAGCTGATGCGTCTTGCATTGCGTCTACACATGTAAATGGGCGCTGCGTCGCAAGAGACGACGCAGCGCCATCTGACGTACAGGTCCCGAGATGCGACGCGTGACGTACCCGGTGTTGCCATGGTGCCTCAGTCTGTTGTGAAGATGCAGCGTCACGAATCTCATCGCTTGAGCCAAATAAAGGCCCTTCGCTGCTGATGACATTTCTCGGTTTTTGTTTCACTCGACCTGATCGCAAACGCACAGGGACGGATACAAGGACTCCGGCGCCTCATCCTGTGATCTCCCACCCCACCGCCCAAGAAGTTTGCAAGTACAAACAATTTTGAGACTTTGGTTTGTGATTCCTCGGGGGTTCCCATCAACCAACTCTGGATTCTTGAGCCCCGTAATCAGCGTCGACTGAGGTCCCACCCAGCCCCGATGCTGAATCCGCCGAAGGTGTCGCAGGTTGCTGGAGTGAGTGCCGTTCTGGATCTCACCCGAGGCCAAAGCTTGAAATTGCATGAACATGCACGGTTGCTGCTGTAGGGGACGACAGAGTGCAGCGCTTTTGCAGCGTGTGCATTGCAGAATTTCATTCGATTCCGGACTACGAGCACAAATCTGCCCAGCAGCGAAAGAGAAAATCCTGTCGTCGTGGTGTGTGCACAAGAGAAAACAAACACTCCAGAACTCGCTACGAGTAACAGTGAGGCTTTCCCTTCTTGCATGAGCGCGACACCTGCAGAGGCGCGTCGTTCCAAACAGGAGGCGTCGTGGATGGGGTAAGGGGGCCGAGCCAACTGTACCCTGTATGACCGACCACTCGCGTTCTTGCTTGTGCTTTTGAACCCCCCCCCCCCCCAACGGCCATGCACAAGTTTGAGAAGATTTCCCAACAGCTCGACTAGTGAACAGAAAACATCACCCAGTTTTGCGGCCCGTACACCAAGTCCGCCCACCTCTATCCTTGGGGCCTATTGGGAAAACGGTGCATTCTGAGTGCAACAGCGAACCAAACCGAACACAATGGCGAAGAAAATCGAACACCTGAGTACCTGCACATGTGAACACGCACAACAGGGAGGTTCCGCAAACCGAAGGTGTGGATACAGTTCGTACTCCTCAGATACCTGCAGTTTGTCGCCAATTCTGAATGAAATTCTGCACCTTGTTCGCAAGAAAGAACAAGATTCTGTTGAAGGAATCTATCAAGACAAGAAGAAAGTGAACGTGACAACATGGTACAAAGATCACAACACATGCTTTTTGCTTTAAATGATGCAAACACCCCAAGTCTAACGTTTTCAGTTTGCAGAACCTCCTGATGACTCGGTCTCACGCATCGGTCGTGGACTCAGTCTTTGAACTGGTGTCGGATAGAAACACGACCAGCGCTGTTGGTCTCAGGTAGTGCGCTTTCAACCGAAACCTTGTGCATCATTTAAAACTGTGGACCGGGTGACCTCGGCGTGCTTGTCTACAAAAACTGACAAACTTCTGAAAATGGACAACAAGAAAACTGAAAATTTGATGAGCCTTCGCGTCTGATCAGAAAAAAAACTTTCGCTCCGCACAACGATTGATTGTTTCATTGGGCAAGAGTGGCAGTGGCAATTGACACAAGTTTGCTTCAACAGGTCAACGCGTCGACCCAGCGCGGACGCGAGACGCACGTAGCCTGCTGCACCTCAGACGTTGGGAGCGTTGGAGGCCGCAGTGTGCTCCGTATCTGACGTATCAAACCCATCATTCCGATTACTCCTGCAAAACAGCTTCCTGGCTGCCTCTTGGAAATGCGCGTATTGAAAAGTGTAAATAAACGGGTTGATCACAGCGTTAGTAAAGAGAATGACAACCGTGAAGTGGAAAAAGTTGGAGGAAAAATCGGCAGGGAAGCCGAGGTTGAACATAAAATAGTAGATCTGGTTCCAGGACCAGCAGAAGATGAAGCAGAAGGCGACAAGAGCCAGAGTCTTGATGGTGTTGCGCCGAGCCTGGTGCCACCGGTCGCTCTTGGGCTTCGAGGTGGCTGGGTTCGGGCCTGAACCGTTCGTGACGTCCACCTGCGGAGGGACAATTGTGTGTTTGTCATCGCAGAGACTGGTTTTTTAGTGGACCCAGGATTTGCATGACCAAGACCTTTGAGGTTTGGGGGCTGGTGCCTCTGGAATCAGCCCAAGAACAGCCACAGAGACGGACCCAGCTCGGGTGGTCTGATAAAGTTGCACCAGGAGGGTACCATTCTGGTCCACAAAAGCAAGTCTGTCGCAACCACAGACGCGCACCGCCTTTTGCGGCAATGTACGTCACCTCTTCCAGTTGTTGAAATGTCAGGTTGATCTGGATCACTCGTTGCACTCATAATCCGCGTCACATTAAATCTGCAGAGCGCGAGATCAAAGAGGAAGAACAAATCCAGAACAAATCAAAGAAACAGAGAAAAAGTTTGGAGGAGTTCTCCAGTGCAGTAGCTTCAGCTTCAGCTTTGAGAAGGAGCCTTGCGAGTATGGGCAGCTTTGGCTGAAAAGAGCCACGTGTGTCAGAACTTGAAAAATACATAACATGCACCACCCCTATTGGGGATCATGGTTCAGGGAAAGGAACCAAGGCTCACGACTTTTGTTCTTTTCTCCTGTCACAAAAACGAAAAACAAGGCTCTGTTCGGATGAGTGTGCCTGAGGTTCGAAATGCAATTATTGTGAGACTCTGTTTTTGGCATCAAAGAGAGAACAAACTTCGCCCGCGATTTGCGAATCTTTCGCGGAATAGGCTCAAGGTTGCGCGACACAGTGTTGCTTGCTGTTCTTGTTTTTACCTTGACGGCCCTCTTGTGGAGCGCGCACGCGATCCTGCTGTAGCAAAAGACGAGCACGAGAAACGGGACCAGGAACTGCACGATGAACGTCATGAACCCGTACGCCTGAAACACAAGCACTGTACGCCTGAAACACAAGCACTGTACGCCTGAAACACAAGCACTGTACGCCTGAAACATAAGCAATGTGCTCCTGAAACACAAGTATTACGAGTGCGCACGTGTGTGTGTGTGTGTGTATGTGATACGTACCTTGGACGCAGTCTTGCTCGGGATGTGGTAGATGAGGCAGAACCCGTCCTCCCGCACCATGCTCGTCGACGTGAAGCTCGTCGTCACGTAGAACAGTCCGATCACCCAGGCGAGAACCAGCGACGCAACCACGTGACGCTTGCCTGCAGAGCGGAATCAAGCGAATTTCTGTTTCACGCTTGGGCGTGGGGTCCGAGCTTCGTTTCATGGGGGCACAGAACGTCCTTTCGGGGTCAGAGCATGGTTGGGGACCATGAGTGTCGTTTGGAGGGGGCAGAGTTAGAGTCAGACCCCACGGATGCGACAAGCAAGTTACGTGTTTTTCCTGTGAGGAAGAGTAAGATTTCCACACATAGTTGTGTGTTCGCCTGTGTGTGCTGGTTCGTGCCTTGTGTACGAGCTCGTACGTCTCTAGACTTGGGTCTGTGGACGACAACAAAGCAAGAACAAGTACATTTTCTGTCCATTTGCTTCGCTGTCCTGACAGATGTGAATTTCGTGCACAAAAAGGAAGTTTTTGCTTTGATCGTACGAGAACACACAACATTGATACATCTCGTCTTCTGGAGTTCCAAACTTCGTTGCGCGCGGTCTACGCTGTTTGCACACTTCCCACACCACGCGGTGCGTGAACCAGTGTTGGGAACTGGACAGAAGTCCTGGAATTGAACTGTTTGTGCCAGAAACAAAAGAAATTGCTTTCAAGAGTTGGCACATTATTCAAGGGCAAATCAATGAGAAAGGATGTTATTTTTATTGCGTCGAACAGTGGTTGCGTTCTTCTCATGGAGGAAGATCCACTTTAGGTGCCCCAGGGGTTGGGCATCTCCCGTTGTACTCAGGGCTTCCGACGGGTCAGGTTTCAGATCCCCTCCAGGCACCAGACCATTTGGTTCACACATTTCATGTCAACTATAACCATGACCAAATGAACTTCGGGCCCCTTTGAGAGTGTTGTGACAGAATCCTCACGAGATGAAACACTTGCATTGCATTTCACCATCATTCATTTCACCTGAGACCCAACAAATCGCACCTGCGGGCTTGAGCTGTTCGCCGATGCAAGTTTGATGCTTTCCGTTTCACGGCGACCAGGGCGTCATTGTGGCGCACGGCTGTCCCCTCTTTGACGATTGTTGATGATTTCAGTCAGGACAAGTGATGTTGCATACTTTACAGCGAATTATGCGAGCCAAAGCTCTTGAATTCGCGAGATTTGCGTGGTTGAAGTGGACCGTACTCAGGCTGAAAGAACGGTGAGGTTTGTGCAAGAAGAGGACAATGGAGGGAAGTGAGAGAGATGGAGAAGAAATGTGTACTTGTGTGTGAGTGTGTGAGTGTCTGGGTGAGTGAGTGAGTGGGCGTGTATGAGGGAGGCGTCGTATTGTGTGCATAAATTTGTGCGTGTGTCAGAGGGTGCGTGTGTGTTCTCACCGATGTGGATCTTGTGCCAGATCGGGTGGACGACCTCGGTGTACCTCTCGATGGTGAGAAAGACGAGGTTGTAGGTGGAACTGATCATCAGGTTCCACTGCCACAGGTCCGTCTTCCACAACCTGCGCGCAGAAACCGGTGCCAAGGGTTGTCACAGACTGTTGTTTCATGTTGGGTACACCAGGCGACATCCACCAACAATTCTGTCAAGGGGCTTCAAAGAATATTGAAATTTGACCTCAGCTGAAGTCTCAGATGTTTGATATGGTCATGTACAGCCTCAACGAGGCTAATTTCTGGATGCTAATGCTGTGCCTAATGAGCAAAGAACGTCTGAAATGTGAGATGATTTGTTGCAGGAATGCACGTTCGCTCACACTCGTGCAGTCAAACCACATTGTGTGCAACTGAAATGAGATATTTTGTTGTATATATGAGTGAAGCCCCAGTAGTGATCTTGTAGTATAGTTTATTGTAGAGTATGAGTTGGAGCTCAGTGGTTTAGGCTACCTTCCTCTATGGTGTCACAAGCT
>JAAUXT010011115.1_pt1 | contig 34745 bp, 25 predicted proteins | sample 7278171 | NCBI WGS metagenome assembly JAAUXT01 (sample SAMN14350112, study PRJNA611818) | marine sediment metagenome | isolation source: surface marine sediment (1.8m) | place: French Polynesia: Moorea | collected 2018-08 | reverse complement strand
GACAAGGAGGACAAGGAAGAATTGACAACATTACCGACGCCGCAAAGAACTTCGCACTGCAGTTGCCTTGAGCACTGCTTCTTGTTGTCATTCCAAACCTGCGTAATCCCACCTTGAGGCATTTTTCACACTTGCAGCAAAACGAGCAGTCCTCGCAGAACGCTGTCTTCTACTTTCTGGTGCTCGAATGATTCGTTCCACTGTGATATTACAAAAGTTTGGAAAACGGCGCCAAAAGAACATTTGCCTTGCGAGAAAATTGTCCTTCTGCAGTTTGTGCTCCCGCATTGGGCACGAACGCGTTGGGGAGCCTTCAGACTGTGAGAACAGCAAAATTTTGTTCCCAGTCCAAACACAAACCAAACTTCATTCGAAAAAAAGTTGCACTGAAAGTCGACTTGGAGTGCACGTATGCCAAAAGAACCACGTGGATTGGTATGCAAAGAATGCACTGTGAAAACAATGCGTCTTCATCAAAATCCAATGATCGCGTTATCTCACCCCACACTGTTAGAAATGGGAATTCCTCGCAACAATAGTAGCGTTTCCCTTGGCAACGCTGTGTGCACGTCCCGAACGCCCACTTGAGACGGCAGCGTCGCGCGTCCGATCCCTGACCCGAGCTGAGACGAACTCGTGTGAATTCCCCTCGGGAGCCTGGCATACCAATGCGACGTGGAGGAGCCAAGGGAAAGGGCAGATCCAGGATTTGGGTCCCGAAGGGGCCCCGACCCTGATCTGGAGAAATTGAAGCATTTGTGTCTTGTGGCGCAGAAGGAGAGGTGCACGACCCCAGTTTGGAGGAGTACGTTTTGAGTGCCACCAACACACAGGGACGGACTCGTCAGAGCAACGTTCATCCAAACGTCCGTCCATACCTGCATGGGGTTCAACGCGTGTTGAACTCCTCCCCACCCCTGGATCCCCATCTACCTTGTCAAGCAGACCTGACCCCATCCCGAGTCAAACCCCTCCAGGGCTCAAACCGAGGCGCAGTCAGCGAGTCTCGCATCAAACTTTCAGCCCCGCAGCGACGCAGGAGAGTCTCACGCAGATGTACTATTCATTCTCCTGAGAAAGCGGACAGGGCCACAGAGTGCACGCAACGTTCGGCTGATGAGACCCGAGGAACGTGCACGAAGATGTGAAGACTTTGTCACACAAGGAAGCCACGAAATGCTGCACTTGAAATAAAATCTCACCTAGAAATGCGAAAGCACAAACACACACGTTGCCCCCAAACCAACCCGAAATCGCTTTCCGTCCTCGTCGGAAAACACACGCGCAAATACCGGTGCGCGCACACACACAAGCACACACACACACACACACACACACACACACAACACACAAACACAACACACACAAACACACACACACACACACACACACACACACACACTGAGAGGCGTGGGCGCCGTTGTCTCAAGTGCGAATCTCCTATTTGTCGTTCACAACGTCAACGTCAGACGTGGCACGCTCAGCAACTCACTCAACGACCAAAGCCACCAACCCTTTCAACCTCTGAACACCTCGATTCCGTTTCTGTGCTTCAAATCTCTGGTAACCTTAGAAACGGGTCAAGCTTCTACCTGGTTCCCGCGGTTCCGTGTCCGCCGCCGGCGTCTCGGCCTAGTGTCCGGTGCGTCGGGCGACGCCGCCGCCGCCCGAATCCACAACCTGCGCCCGAAGGCGCCGTATCCAGGCGAGAACGCGTACATCGCTGCATCCCTCGCGCCTCACTCGCACGTCAGAACAGAAATGAACCGGGAATCTCACTGCACAGAGGATCGTATTGTGGATATCAATATTCAGTACAGGTGGGACGCAAATCCGAGATGCAAAAGTGCACCTGTGTGACAGGATCGGCGATTTTAAACGCGGAATTCATCCACTTGGTGGAAAGGAACTTCATGCACTGAACAACTCTTGAGAATATGGCAAACACCGAGGATGTAAGTTCATCTTCATCTTCAACGTCACTCCATCACAAACCCAAACTCGGCTCCCAACACCAGTTGGGCGAATCAGCTGCCCAGTGAAACATCAACGTGCCAGTGGAAGAATCGCCAACCAGTCGTTTTCCTCACACAGACTCGTACACGGCAAGGATTTTTTTTTGGAGGGGCCAAACACACAACGCTCACTGCAAACTTGTGTATGGAAGGGAACACCAAATCTGACCTGATCAAGGGAACGTTTCTCTGAACAGAAATGGCAATAGATCGAGTCCCAATCTGCTTCACAAGCAACCTCATTCCAACTGGAGAACTCTTTTCCTCCACAACAAGCCGAGTAAATTCCACCGAAATCAGTGGAGCATGGCTGAGTCAAATCTCATTGCCCCAACCAGCCAAGCCTGTTCAACTCCCAACCAGGATTCTTACACAACCAGCGGACAACCGGCGGTGCGACAACAGAGGTCACTTTATCAGACTGAGTCGACAGCGCGAGATAAGGCGCTGATAACGCTGCTCTCCAGTCGCTATTATATCCGAATCAGACGATACTTCTCATCTCTCGACCGCAGCACGTGTCACGTGCTTCTTCAATTCACGCTGTTGGGACTGAGGGGTCAACGATCAAGGTCAAGGAGCCGCGCTTTCTGAAAAGTCATCCTGGTTCAAAATGTCCTTCCTTTCTGAAAGAAGAGAGTGGCTCTGTGCGCCGATCTATGATGCGCGCCTCACCTGAAAGTTTCACACGGACAACGCGGTCCCTCCATCCACGGCCCGAATCCCCGAGTGTGAACAGTTGTGCACAAGCACCGAGGGACGTGGCGGAGCCCTGAGTCCGGTGACGTTCTTCGACAGCGCCGGTCGAAAAAGAATTCTGCCACAGCCCTCGTATGAAAGGAGATTCTGAGACTTGTTTCCCTCCAATGCGTCAGTTGACGTTTTGTGTGAGGGAAAACATGAGGGGCTACATCACAGGAAGAATTGCAGGCGAACATTGCCGAACCTCCCCAGTACTCACAGGTCGCCTGCGCTGCACCACCACAGTCTGCTTCTTGGAGAGGAACTCGTGCTCGTACGTGGCGCAGGCCTTCCCGCCGCGGAACACCAGCCCTGCGTCTCTGTAGCCTGGCAACTGGTCCAACTCTCCCGCAGATGCCTCGCTCAGTGGCGCTGGTTGTGTCGCCATGTCCCAAGCCACGTCCTGCGCAGCGTCGTCAGTCAAATTTGACGTTGCGTCTTGTGACTTTGGAGCCGCCATCTGAGTAACGTCATTAAATTTTGACGTTGCGTCCGAAAGACCCGAATTCCCGGGCAACGCCGTCTCTCTGCTAGCACGCGCCTCACTTCTGTCCACTCCCATGTTGCTTGGCAATAACGTCAGCGTTTCTGCCAGCGGACCCTTCTCGTCATGATTCGCGCTGGATTCGGACACGCCGGCTGCGACTTCCGCCTGTGACGTCACTTCGCGCGTGGGATTTCCGGTGGCCGTGGCGACGCGTCCCGAGACGTCAGCGTTCTCTCCTCCCGCTGGGACGCTGTCACTGGGCTGAACACAGCTGCCTTCAGCACCCGAGGTCGGACGCGTCAAACCAGGCCCTTGAACCACGTCTTCCTCCCACCTGACGATTGACCCAGAATCCATCACAAGCGGTTCTTCCTGCAGAGTCACGGAACACGCATCCACAACCGGAAGGTGCACGTGATCGACCACGTGGATCGAGTCCGGGATCCCCGTCCAATCCGGGTCCACGCCCACACAGCCCGCTGCGCTCGAGCCGTTGTACGCATTTGGTGTCGCTACGCCAGAGGGAGCCGTGAAAATTCGTGCAGGGGCGCTTCCTCGGTCTCGCCTCTCGGTGTGGACATCAGTGGTGCTTGTCTCGTTCACTTCGGTCAGCTTCGTCGGCACAACCACGTCTGACTGACCTGCCACAGAATCCAGTTCCTCCGCAACGTTCACTTTGTCTGAACTGTCATCACTGGCGCCCAGTGCCATTGTATTTACTGCGTCACGTGGATCGTGCGCACTGATACTTCCGGCCGTTGCAGCTCCGTCGTTCAGTTCCGCTGCGACGACTCCACGCTCCTCGGACGCGTCGTCCTCGTGGCGCAGACCTGTCACCTCTACTGAACCCAACTCCATGGCAGAGGTCACTCCCGCCAACCTCCCCAACACAGGATCCTCCAACAACAAACGCTGTTCTTCCTCCTGTCGCTTCAGGGTGTTCCCCGCTGCCATCAGGCTGGGTTCATCCACTGTCAGTGCAGATTCTTCATATGTCTTCTCCTGGTGACCTGGGCCCACCACGTGGTCCTGTGACGACAGACGTTCCTCCTCGTCCTCACGCCTCAGCGTCTCTCCTGTTTCTGTAGGACACGTTTCTGCAGTGAGCTTTGCGTCTTCACACTTTATTTCCTCCAGCCCTAGATCTACCACAGGACCCCTCTCCCTCCTCAGTGGGTCAGACTCAGCAGTGACAGGAACATCCTTTACGGTGCCTTGTCTCTCGGGCTCCTCCAGTTCATGTGAACCAATCACGAGCTTCGCTTCTGGACTGGACACTTCCATGACGCCCGGGTCAACGGACCAAGGACCATACATGACTCCGTCTTTTGACGCGCTGCGTTCAACGTCTTCCGTGGAACCTGTTGTGACGTCGTGTGACGCAATGTCGCTGACGTTTTCAGAGGCTTCAATCTCAACATCAGCGGATACAGCTCTCAAGTCTTTGGATGAACCAGTTTGAAGGACTTCCAACGAATTTGTCCCAATGACCTTTGACGCTCCACATCCGACGTCGCTGGGCGCACCATATCCATCGCGTCTTGGCGCAAATTTTGCAACGTCTTCATAAGCTGTAATTGCGCCGTCATCTGGGACACCAGCTCTGACACTGTGTGTTTCACCAGCGTCTGCGTCAGGTGCCTCCACGTGCACCTCTTCCACGTGTGCCTCCTGCTCCTCCATGTTGACATCGACTCCATCAGCTTCAGGTGACTCTCCTAACACCGCACCGCTGACTGTCTCCAACTTCCCCTCAGCAGCAACACCAGGCTGTGATCTGAGATCCGGGGTGTTCCCACCTTCAGGATCGCCAGACTTCTGAATCCCCGCTGTTCTACTATCGCTGCTGGACCCTTCGACAGCTGACGTTTCCACAGTCTGCCACCCACCCGAAGCCTCCCTTGCCTGCTCAGTTCCTTCTGGCTTCTCTGACACCCGCTCGGTGCTCACACCCTCCGCCTGGTCCTCTGATGGCTCCCGCCACCAGAAGAGCTTCCGCACCATCTTACTGACCCACCCGCTTTTCCCCACGGGTCGATCAGACGGATTTCCTTCTGCATCTGCGGTGGAGACCGGGATGTCAATGTTGATCGCAGCCTCCATGGCTCCTTTGTCCCGGAGACTCTTATCTTCGGTGACCTCAGCCTGACCTGGATCTCCGGTGACCTCAGCCTGACCTGGATCTCCGGTGACCTCAGCCTGACCTGGATCTCCGGTGACCTCAGCCTGACCTGGATCTTCGGTGACCTCAGCCTGACCTGGATTTTCCGTGACCTGAGTCTGACCTTGACCTTGAGAAGGGCTGGCGGGCTCAGACTCCTGATCGGACGACAGGTCCACCGTTTCGAACTGCGAGTCAGGACCGTCTCCGCGACCTTCCGGTTCAGCAGAGCCCACTTCCGGCATAACTGTACGAGCTTCCGGTGTTCTCGTTCCACCTTCTCGTGCTGCAGTACTGTTCACATCTGCATCGGAGCCAACGCCTCCAACAGGAATATCAGGTATCGTTGCATTCAAATTGGATACAACGGTTTGAGTCCCGAGTGTGTCACCAGAATGCTCGCTCGGGACACCCGCGCGCACCCCTGCAGATTCTAGCTCTGGGGCCTTCAGTCCTCTGGCGTCCGCCCCAGCGTCCCTGCCCGCAGCGCTACTCGCATCAGTGCTGGACGTGCTGCTGTCCTGACTCCCTCCCTCCTCGCCCTCCGGCTTCCCCCAGCTCCACACCTTCGGGGGCGCGGCCGCTCCCCGCCGCCGGTCCCTCCTCCTGCGCCGGGGCCGCCGCCCGCCCTCCGCGGGCCCGTCCGGCGCGTCGCGCCGCCGCTCCGCCGTGTAGGGATCGTAGACTCGGAGCCAGTGCGCCTTCTCCAGCGCCTGAGCGTTCATCGCGTCGCCGCCGCCGAGGCAGGGGTCGCTCGGGCATCAGGTCTCCAAACGGCGGAGGATCTTCAGTGTCTCGTTCCTTGTTAGACCACGTTTTCACTTTCACGATCAGCACGTGTCACGTCCCCCAGACTCCCGTGGTCACTTTCAGAAATCCGTCACTCCAACACTTTCTGGTTCTTCAGTGTGCCTGCTACACGTTTCAGTTTCGGTTTTGCTGCGATGGAGCAGCAGTTTGGTGACTTTCCACAACCTGGTACTTTCGCCAATTTCAATGTTCTGAAGCACCTGTCGAACCCTCTACAGAACCGAAGTCCACATTCAGTGACGACGCCGTAGACAGTGTCGCTTCATGCGGGTGTGTGCTAAAAGCAACGGTCTCATTTGCTTCCCTTTCGCGTTCACAGTATCCTGATCAGAGATCGATATCGAACCAATAAACCTTCAATCCACTTGACCCTCCCTGATCTGGGTCCAATTCTACAGGCATGTGAAGCTCGTCGTTATCAATTCGCATGATCCTTGTTCGCGTGATCTCATTCGATCCTGACCTGTTAAATTCTCTAGATTTCAACCCAAATTCTCGAACACGTGGGTTCCTCGAGAGAACCACTGAATGGAAACAGCAAACGACACAGGATCGTCTTCAAACACAAGCACCAGCGCACCCAACGACACCACTCTCCATACCGTCATTGGTGAGGCGCCTTGACCAGCAAACCAAAAGCACCAACCACCAATTTTGTGCTTTTGCTGCGGATGAAGCACAGGAAAGAACCGGGTGTTGTTCCGCACGTGAGTCGCAGCGAACCAACGTGAAACGTAACTGAGCAGCACGCCAAACGCACGCGTCGCGGTTGCGAAGTATCCGTGCAGTTTGTTGTTTGAGCTCACAAGTCACATGAAGTGCTCCTGAAGGCTTTTTCTTCTGTGTCAACACCTGCTCGAGAGAATCCAACATGTCGCTCCCTCACAACGACAACAAAACAGTTTGGGCAAACAACGAAGTAACAGCCTCCAACTGACCAACACCTGTGTGAACGCACATTCACTTTGGGTTCATGCACCGTGTGACATCAGGCGTCCAGCAGGAAAATATCCATTTTGCCTCATTTTGTTCCGCTGTGTGACAGCGTCAAGAAATGCTGACCCACACTTTTGGTGGTGCAATACATGTACAGTGGAACATTGACGGCACTGAGCATCTTTCTGCTGCTTGCTTGACGTCACTCTTTCACTTGACGCTGAAGTTTCAACGTCTTGATGTCCATGGCTGGTTTCAAATGGACACGGACAGTTCAACACAACATTTCGCCGATACACACATGTTTGTGTGTGCACTGAAACAACAGATAAGATGTGCGAGTCACCTGAACGTGGAACGAGATCGCCAGGGGTGGATCCACCATTTGTTCAAAGGGTCAACCCCTGTTGTGGCGGGTCTCTCAACTTTGAACATTTTGACAAGATTTTGCCATGGTTGAAGGCACACGCAAGCACGCGTGCGCACACCCGCACTGCGAAAGAATCAGTACTCGTATTGACAGACACAAGAAGCCAACTACAACCGTTCTCGGCGGAATGTAGAATCTTACTCACGTAGGGCCACGCCCAGGGTCCCGTGACCCAGAGCAAGAGCGCTGACAGGTCGTGAGATGGCGCCTCAGTCTCGGCGCATGCGCAGTAGAAGACACCTCCGCAGCGCGCGCAGAGCCTGGCGCCCCCTAGCGCCCGAGCGGGCAAAGGTACGCCGCGGGGAGGCACGGCGATCCGCGGGGCGGCGCCACCGCCAACGACACCTGACGCCAACCGCCGCAGCAAGCTCCAGTCGCAGTACTCACGCGCACGCGCGCTCTCTCCTCGTGCACTGGTTTCCTTTCTTGGGCGTTTGGATTTTCCGTGACCCGCTGACTCAGCACTTTTCAGAACTGAAGGCCCCGCGGTCAGGGTTCTCTTGACGCCACAATGGCTCGTGTTCAGCTCGGAACCACTTCCGGTGGTTCTATGTGAAAGGTCTTCGTGCGTTGACGCAGGAGCGGACCCGAGACTCGGTCCAGCGAAAAATAGTTCCGTGAGGTCGGTCTCCACCAAATCCTGTGAGAAGGTGCGGAAGGTCTCGAACCCTCTGATGGGAGCGGCGGTGGCGGGGACGCCGGAACTGCTTCCCCTCCGCGTCGGACTGTTGCTCGGTCTTCCGGAGTTGGACCCAATCACTCCCTGCAGAATCCTGCGTGACATCACATATATCCTTGCGCCAAAACGACCACTCTGCCACCTGGTGCTGAATGTGACAACAGAGGCATTTGGCCAACATCAGCGTACGATGTCGATGTGCACAGTTGAGTCCTGCACCAGGCAGGTGACAGCCAGCAACAAAATACTTCCCAACTGAAATTGAGGCTCGGGAGTCCCTCAGTCCACGTGTGCGTCCACGTGCAAGCGCACGCGCAACCGAAGGGCGCCCATGACCCACAGATTTTCTTGATCAATCGGAACACGACGAGACACGGCGACTCGACAGCCAAATCGCACACAAGTGCGCCAGATACATGTTCACTTCTTTGGTGTGTAACTCGTGAGGTGTAAAGTTCAATATTTTTTTTTATGGGTGAAGATCTTTCAATTTTCAGTCTTATCAATCTGATCTTTCGAGTGTTTACTTCAAATTGCGGGAGAGAGCTGTGTTATGGCACTCGTCTCTTGACTAAATATTGGCCAGCCGTGGATTAGATCAGAGGGATTAGGAACACGGCGCACGATTGACACGTAGTACGAGGTGAGAGATTAGCGCGGTTAATCCCTCCCTAATCCAACCTCAATCCCTTCAAAAGAATGTAGGCTCAGGTTACTCAGCTCTTTTTGTCAGCTTGGCTCCTCTCGTAGTTTCGCTAAAGTGAACAGTCAGAACTTTGCACGCGGTTCTTTCTTGGATTGAACCATCACGAAGCTGGTAAAAGTTGCAAGCGTGCACCAAAAAGCAATGCTGGGGGCCACACAGGTTTGTCACATTGAGTCAGCGACGACGGTGCGGCTTGGTCTGTGGAGCCACCAATGGCAGGGCTGCAGCGCGTCTGAGGGACCAGATTGGGGTTGGGAAGACCAGACTCAATTCTGTGTGTCCCACAACACCAACCATGTGGCGGTGCGTCACGTGGTGTCCTCACGTGTCGGCTCTCCACGTCATCAGCGAGGCTGGTAACGTGAAAGTTTCGTACGACCGGCTGAGGTCAACACGACACAAAACACGAATCTTCACGCTCACCGCGTCAAGTGTTTGCAATGCAGCATTGCGTTCTTGTTCTTAGTTGCAGGACATGCAGTGGACGATGTGTCGTCGCTGAGCTTGAGAAAGACGCAACGCGTGGTGTGACGCGCCCAACGTGAAACTGACGCCACGAAGTAGCAGCTTCCCCGTATTTCTCACGGGGTTTATCAGAGCTTTTTCTGCGCCTCGTATCCGCGCGGGTCGTCAGGGCAACACCCGAGAGATACGTCTGTGCTGATGGCCACGATGTGTGGGCGATAATCTGGGGTGGAGCCAAGGGTGGGTTCGGGCCAGCCGCTGGGGGGTCACCCACACACTTGACCCTTCGAAAAAAAACTCGCACTGTGACCACATTTTGCTTCTGCAAATTCGGCCGTCCCTCCTCCAAAGGAGCTGACCCAAAGCCTGGATTCGCCCCTGCGTGCAATGATTTGCTCGTTGTAGATATAACGTGTAGAATGACAACAACCACATCTGAACTAGCTCCACCGGATCCAGGGTCCGGGGTCGGGGGGAATCTGCCCTGACCTGGGATCCGACCAGAGGGAGAGCAGCTGAACTAAAATGTTCTGCAACAAAATGCATCTGCAGAGCCAATTTCCATTGTTTGGTGATGGTGTTTGTCGGGGGGTGGGGGGCTCACGCAGACCAAGCCCGTCTCTGAACCCACCACCAATCTGGATCCATCCATCAGAGACACTCCAGGCCACACTGCTCTCTGCGATCCAAAACTTCTACAGGCGATCAAAACAACAAGTCACCGAGAACAGCCCATCCTCGCAGCGGGGCGCGTTGTGCCAATATTGACCATAGTAACGACCGTAGTAACGGAGCCAAACTATGTTGGTGCATCGCCTTTTGGACGAGCTTCATGTCAACACGCAAGGAGCTCGTTCTTGTCCATCACTGTCAACCTGCGCTGTAAAGCGAGCGCGGTGTACAACACTGCACTCCACAGATTTACAAAATCCATTTGAACTCGTGCAGACACCCACACAAACATAAACACACATTATCTGCCCAAAGCTGGTGTCGAACCTGCTCTCGGGCTGGAGCTCCCTTCACCAATCTGCAGTCCGACCCCCTCCATCTCACAGACAGACAGACAGACAGACAGACAGACAGACAGACAGACAGACAGACAGACAGACAGACAGACAGACAGACAGACATTCAGACAGACAGACAGACAGACAGACAGACAGACAGACAGAGACAGACAGACAGACAGATCTTTTCACGTCGCACGCAGCATGACCTGAAACCTGTTTTTGATGCCACACACAGCGACACCTTCGCATGTTGAACTTTCCCACGAAAAAGGTCCACCCACAAACAGAGCATCAACTCTGAACCTTTCACCCGGCGCGAGGAGTTATTGTCCGACATATTTCACGCCGCTCTGACAGTGGATGACAACAAAAACACCCAAATTACCCCCACTTCGTGTCCATGACTGGTTCTTCCGGCATCAATCTGTCCAATTCTGTGCACAAACAGTTGATCCGCCCATTCCTCCGACACCAGGCCTGTTTGACACTGCCCTGACGTGGCGTTTGTTGACGGGAACAGGAACGCAACGCACGATGCATCCAGTGTGAAACTGACCTGACTTGTGCAGGGACCCAACACATGACACACCCATGCAGTGTACATCTTGCCTCAATGGGTCGATCCTTCAGAACAGAACGCACGACGCATTCAGTATCGCGATTTGCCAATTGGCGTGTTGTGGGACACACCCCGTCATCCCACGCGAACTTAATTTCGTGGTGTTTGGTTCCGCCACAAAGTTTGGGTTCCGCCATCTGAATCTCACCCAATCTATCGTGTTCACTGTTCCTCCACCAGCAACAAAATTGCACCATTTTGCCACTTCACCAAACACGGCACTTGACACAGAAGTCGACGCCAATTCGCTCCGAATATACGTCCACCTCCCTCCAGAGGTGGCAGAACTGGGGCGGCTGTCAGTTGTCAGGGCAACACAAGGTGTGGGTACAGGCTGTGCCTCAATAGCGCCCTTTCCCCACGTGGGTCTGTTCGGAAAAGCCAACATACAAATCAGACGTGAAAATTTTTCACAGCCGAGGTTCCAAACAAAGCGAGTTCAAGCCGTCTTGGAGCAGACGTTCCGGTAGACGATCCACTGTCTCCCTGCTCGCAACATCGCTTCTCTCGCCGGGGACGCCGAGTCCCTAAATTACAGCGATTTATTGGGGGGAAGATCTCGTATAACCGGCCCGAGGTTAAGAACATTCAATATGCGGCGGAGATATGTTACTTCTCCAAGTGCTTTGATCTCGAGTTGGAAACTAATCCGGCTGTCACCGCGCAGTTAATAGAATTCTCCGGCCATTCTCTCCCGGGCCCCACGATTCGTCTCCATTCCAGACATGTTTATGTGGTTCAAGCACAAAAAGTGACAATGGTTGCGATGGAAAAGAAAACGCTGACAAAAGTGATTTCGTCACTTGCGCTTGTGTCTGTTCTCCAGGTACGAGTACGAGGTTGTCTTACAGCACGAGAGGAGAGAAGAAATTGCCTGTGCCATGAGCAGTCAAACCGCTGTGTTGAAAAGCGCAAGACGAGACACACCCCCCCCCATCTCTGCTCCAGTTCGCGCAAGTACGTGATGCGGCCACGTCAATGCACGTGTGGATGACTTCAAAACTGCAATGTGCCACCGGAACCACGGGAAGAGAGTTGGGCCTCGTACGTGACCCCCAATTCACACCGCATGCAGCAGCGCATCACGCACGCCAAGGTCACAGCGCACCAAAATGGGTCTCATGCATGTCCATAGTTATGTTCACACTAAAGTGCATATGCACCACCATGATTGTGGATGGGTTCCAACCCCAAACGTGTGCTGGTGTATGGTGTGGAATGTTGTAAAAGCTGTGCGGGATGCGCTGGCGCACGCGGTGTGAATTGGGGGTGACGCGTTCGTGGCTGATATGAACTTGGGATTGGAACTCGAGCAACGCCAAGCATATTTGCCCGAGAGAAACGCCAGAGCGGCACCGGAGAAGACGCCAGAAAAGGCGCGTCCTATGGGCAGAATCGAGTCCCGAGTGGAGAATCGAGTGCGTGCGAACGAAACAACGGCAAAGGTTTGCAGGTGGTTCGGACAACTCGAACTGACAGGGTGCGCCCCGACGAACAGCACAGGCCACAGATAATTCAGAAATTCAGCAATTCCAGCCAATGGTTCTCGGCGCAGAAAATTCAAGCAATCCGACGCCAACTGTATTTGACTTTGGTCACAAAGTTTTTCGTTCTGTATGACCACACCAGCGGCATATCCGGCGCCTGTCCGCCAACCACACCTCACGACAGACTAACGACTATTGGCAAACACAAGTACCGACAATCAACGCCAACTTGCGAGCACTGCTGACAAACAGGCAGGTTGCGGCAGCCAAGTGATTGAGCGCTTGTTAGCAGCGCTGGCAGAAGCGGAGTCTGAGCTGCGATGCGCAGCTAAATGTATTTCGCGATACATACAGGTCGCGTTACCTCAGCCCCCTTCTATTTGCTTTCCATCATCAAATATCTGTGCGCCTCAAATTTCAAAGCTCTCGCAAAACCTTGCAAAGCCAAAGGTTTGAAAAAGGATCCCTTTGGCTTATTGTCACTTTCTATCCTCGTCAATCAAACCTAGAACTGCGCTGTTGTTGGAGATGGAGGGAGTCCCCTTTTTTTCCCCCAATCTTGGCAGCAGCAATTGTGAAAAAATCTCTGCCCTAATTTTCTAGGGTTGTGATCAGAATAAAGTGTATTGTGGCGCAGACGCCGGGGTTTCGCACCGCACCACCTGGAAGTTTGGCGCCTCGTGAAATTCACGAGGGCGTCCGTGTCAAACGGAAACTCAAAGGTTGAACCACCTGCAGCCAGAGTCGCGCACTGAAAGGTTTGAAACCTCAGCGCTTTTAGAGTCTTCGTGTCAGTCGCACTTCAAGGCTTCAGCAAAGCCACGAGGTGTCTTGATCTTGATCGGTGTTGAAGGAAGTTGCCTTTCCAAACCACAACAAGCTTGCGACCCCCAAAAAGTTGACAACACCAAACTTGGGGTCCCAAGAAACACAAATGAAACGCAGGTCCCACGATTCTTGACAACTAACGCATTGTTCCTTCACAACAAGAACACCCGCGTATTGAAGACGCGCAAGCGTAAAGCGTTGCAACGAAGCAACGACAACACCTTCCCCACAGACTGTCCACACTGTAGGACGGAACAGACGCGTGCACAGCACAGCGGGCGACACCCACAGGGATTGCATAAGACGCGCGCCCATTCAGGACACAAAAATCAGCGACGCGTTTGCAAGACGGCGACTGCAATACTCACAGGCTGTCTGCGCCCCAGAGAAATCTTCTGTTTCTTCGACGCGAACTGGTACTCGAACGTGCGGTAGGCCCTGCCGTCCCGGAAGACGAGGCCCTTGTTGCGGTAGCCCGTCGGGTCCATGCGGGGTAGCGCCGACAGACGCGACTCGCACGCCGACGTCGCGCGTAGCATCGCCTCCTGGATCGACGTGGCGCGTCGCAAGTTCTGCTGCTTGAGGGAGAGCGGCGACAGCGGCGGCGAGTCGAGCGACTCGGCGCTGGACGAACGCCCGAGCGTCGTGGCGTCGTAGATGTCCTGCAGCGACCCGGCCCCGCTGCTTCCGCCGCTACTTCCGGCGCCACCGTCGCTGCGACCGTCGGACGCGGACCGCGCGCGCCGCCCTTGACCCCTCTGCCGCCGCGACGAGTAATCCATGCTCTGCGTCTTGTAGATCTTCATCAACTGGACGTGAGTGCGACCCCGAGAGAACTTCACACACTTATCCTTGTTGACCGGATGTTGCTACTGTTGCCAACAACCTCGACAAGCAGGTATGTGTTGTTACAGTGACAGTGACTCCTGAGCAGCACGTAAATCTCCACCGTGGGGACGTGATAGCGCGTCGAGCACCGGTCCAATAGAGAACAACGCTGTTCCCGTCACGTGAAATTCTCCCCACCCGACGTCTGCGTCAACGTCGCTATGGATCCACAACAAGTATTTTGCGTTGGATGTTACAGCGTGCCGCTGGTCCTTCAATACTGCAGTATACTATTTCTCTCTGAGACGACTCCAACGTCGCAACGTCGTTCACCACAAATGTGACGAAAGTCCTTCAGCTCGACGTGTCGTGACAACGTTTGGTCCTACTCCGCGTCTCGTTACTATGACGACGAAGTACTGAAGAACGAAATGCAATGGCGTTTCACAGAATACTGTTTCTCACCGGGCTTCGAAAAAGTCCTTGCACTTCGAACACTGCCGTTTTACCACCTTTGCACCTGAGTGGTTTGGCTTTCTGTCTCTCTCTTTCTCCCCTTGTGGTGAAGAAACTTGACTCCAAACCGTGGCTGCCGGAACGTCAATTTAGTGCAATGTTTCTACGGTTTTACCAACACGACACAACCCCACATTGGCTTCAAAACACGCTGGCCGTGGAGAAAGTTCGGTGAAGAAGAACAGGCCCTGTTGTGGAATCAAAATGAAAAGTTGCTTTCCTGAACTTCTTTCTCAGTTTGCTGTGTAGAATGCCTCAAATCTTTCAGCAGCCCCGGGTTGCAAACGACAGAGTGAGTCTTGTTCTTCTCAGACGCAACTCAGCCGGTCAGGCCTTCGATCTGTCTCGTCCAATGGATACAAACTTGCAACGACGTGAAATTCCCGCAACGTCTGTCCCTGCGGCTACAAAGTTCATCAGGACCAGCCGACAAAAACAAACTGGTTGTCAGTTCCAAATTCACAGTTCATAAAATCCACCTCGAAACATCCAGGGTCGGTGTGCACAGCCTCTCCGGACACGCACCTCCACTGATCCCGCAACTTCAGGCAATAGAAAAGTGATAATGGCCCGACTTCTGCGTGGGGAGCCCGGGTGTTGACAGCTACGTGGTATGCACAACAACGAACTTTTTTTTTGCAATACGGACACACACTGACACCGACTGCAAAGCAACAATGTAAATCCAGAATTGCGATCCTGATGGATGCGTCTTGTAAATCCGGATCAGACAGGTCTGGTCCCTCTACTTGGCTGTGTGGATTCACTGTGATGTCCACTTCAGTTCAAGTCTGAATCCCAGAAACTTGGCACACGTGTTTTCCCGTTCACTTGTGTTGCAAGACCTTCCGTGCACGTTCGAGAACACCCTGCAACTTCCTCCTGAACGTACGTAGTGACGTTCCAAACCAACATGTATCAGCTCACGGCGGCGGTGCGGTGTTGAACCTTCTCCGCGTGACCCCCAGGCCGAACCCGACACCAACGATAATCGTTACCAGGAAATCACCGGGGCAACGACAGGTAACCCACCGACAAGTGCATCACTTGCTGTATCCACAATGACTAGAGCCACACGAAAACTCAGAGGACACTTCACTTGAAGCTCGTGTCTGAAACGCTGAATCCAGATGGTTGTTCCTGGGTATGATGCGCCTTGTACCACGTGGGGATCATCAGCAGTAGCTCCAGACAGAGAACGACCGTTCAGCGATAGATTAGCAGTAAATTAGCACGATTCCAAACGTCAGCTTCTCACGGCGCTGTTTCCCCGCTGCCCTTCTCTTGTTCTTCAGCGGTCGCTGTTTCAACATGTGTGTTACGCATGTGAAGAACGTCGAGCGTTCCAAGATGTTCCGAGCTTTTTTTCCAAACGGCTTGTGTTGGTTGTGAAGAACAAACTGAGAAGCAGATGCCCCACCTTTTTTTCCCTGCACGTGTACACACAATTCCACTTCCAATGTCATCCAATCCAACACTGCAGACGATGAACAGATATCCAGAGCTGACCGCGCAGGTTTTGTTTTCCGCGTGAACTTGGTGGTTTTGACGCACCTCGCGACGTGGACACCGAGACTGAAGAAGATCACAACACAGTGACCACTCCAGAAGCTGGGAACGTATCAGCTGTGAGATGCAGCGACCGACCGAGCGAACGAGCGAGCGAACACACTGAGAGAAGCGTTGAACAACAACAAGTCTCCCAGCGCTACGTCCGTGTAGCAGAGTCGAGGATACAACACACAGCACGCAGCGTCTCGCACTCAAGGCTGTTTCACACTGGATGCGCCATGCCTTGCGTCCCTGCAACTCAATGGATTGAGTCGTCACTTGTTTCTGGTGTTCCACAGGGACTCAGCGCACGACGCATCCAGTGTGAAACCGGCCTGGGCGGAGGACGGTGCTGCCTGGATCATGCGTGGGGCAATCACAAAACGCCCATAATAGAGTCCAAATAGCAGCAGCAACACGACACTTATTGTGGGTCAGAAAAAAACACCGCACCACAACACTTCTCCACTGGGTTTGCACAGCTGTGTAGCGCTCAGTGGAGAATGTGTAAGAGAACACGGAATCGACCAGCGTGCCTTCCTCCGTCCGTGTTGGTGCGATAGATAGACACAGGTTGAAGTTGTACCGGGTCTACCTTCCTCCCTTCCGCCTCCTGCTGAAGGGCAGAGACTGGGCCGGTGTAGCAGGTGCAATTCACCTCCAGGGTGAGTAAGACCCTGGGTCAGTTCACCCTAAGGGTCAGTTCACGTCAGAGGTCAGTTCATCAGCAGTGAACCGGCCTCTCACAAGCCCAACCCTGCTGAGCCAGGGGTTTCACTTGCAGCAGTGTACTGATCTGCCCTTGTGACCAGAGTCAGTCCACCCCAAGGGGGTGAGTTTACCCTGGGGGGTGAGCTGGCCCTGCAGACCAACTGAGTCCCCAACACTGGCAGTCCCTCGGTGGGCTCGAGTGGTGGAATCCCCACCGCCTGCCTGCAGTCGTGATATTTCATTCACACTCATACGGATCGCCTATCCACTGCTGCTACCTGCCCGTGTTGCACTGCAGTGTGTGGCCCAATGCAGAACCAGTGACCAACGCTCTGTGTTTTGCTGGATTTGAGAGAAACACCACGTCAAAGCGCTTCGACCTGGAGTTCTCTGACAACGTCCAACGTTTGCAAATTCGCACACTACAAGGCCGGACGTTCTGCACAGAGAAGAAATCCTGGACCCTGGAACAGAGTCCACCAGATGGCCAAAATTTTTCTGCCAAACTGCGACGTGACGTGACGCCCACGCGTAGAAATTCCGCGTGTGCGTCCGCGAGAAACGGGTGGATTCTCACTCGGATGGTCTCCAGCACAACAGCCTTCTGTAGCGATCAATCAACTGCGATTTTCCTGTTATTTGCACTCCAGAACATTGCACTCCACAACACTCTTACAGGGTGATTTCACTCCTGCATTTGAGATCCATAAAATGCAATGCTGCGATTTCTCCAAATCCTTAAAATTCCGTCACCGATCAATCAGAATTTGGGATTTTTTCGCGCAAACACCGTCGTGAATTCCGCTCCGTGAAACAGCACACCGTGAACAGGACAAAACGAAGCATTACAATGGAGCTTCAGTGTCGCACACAGCAGACAACACAGCCTGTGGCGGGCGGCCCTGTGTAGTAGAGTGTGGTAGGTAATGAGGAAAAAGTCTCCCGAGGTAAGTCAGTAAATCTACACTGTCAAAGTGCCGCACGAACGTTGGTGACAGGAGCGAGGTTCAGCCCGTGCTGAAATTGACGTGCACGTGCAGCGGGCATGGGAACTTTGCGTCACCTCCCTGTTGTAAACAGATTTTTCGCTCCTTTGGTGACAGTCCAACATGACAGGGAACATCTCCCGCAGACGTAAGGGTTCCGGAACTCATGTTGATTGCGAGTGCGAGATCGCAGAACGCTTCTGAGATTTTTCTAGATCACAAAACAAGCTTGAGACTTTGTCAAGAGCAAGTTTTGTAATCCAGAAAAATCAAGGAAAAGTTCTGGGATCTCACACAAGCTATCAGCATGTTCCGGAACCCACTTCTTGTATAGAATAATGTGGCATAAGTTCAAGCATGTTTGTCAGTGAGAGTTCGCAGAATGCTCCAATAAACATGTTTGTACGCGTGCCGCATCATGACCGTACGAGAAAGTGACTTCCCGTGAAGGTCACTTCTGGTCAAAGTAACTTCCGGTGAAAGCACATGCGCGCGACTTGCGCTCCCTCTCGACGTGCTTCACGTGTCAAGGTTCGCCTCGATGACATCGGCTCCGGGCGACGTGTCCGTTTCTCATTGACGATTCATCAGCGAAGGCTAATGGTCCCAGGAAAACCAAACAGCTGCCGGGCCGGGCCGGGCTGGGATCGAGGCACGTCGCGCGACGCTAAACACCACATTCAACTCCATGAGCACGATTCTCACATTAAAATACTGATTGTTCTCAATCACTCTCACCCCGAGACAGACACGTAAAGAACCAGACTGGTGAAAAGCACACGAAGACCAGGCGTCGTGGTCCTGTCGCTTTTCCCGTGAATTTCAACGGACGAATAGGTTGGTGTCTAAGTGGAGGAACGCGCCCACAAACTCGAGTGGAAATCCACCACATGGGAGGACTTTGGCACTGGAGAGTGACTTTCCCTTCGATACCAGGATCTTTTACACGACGAAAGCAGCGTTTCTCGCTGCTGGGTACCGTCGTTTCTCACGCATGACACAATTCTCAAGTGCTAAATTTCTCCACACAAAAACACAATGCCTTATCTGGGATCTGCGCTACACACAATTTCGCAACGTAGAAGACGTATAGTCTTTGGTGCTCAGTAGCTGGACAAATAGGTGAGAGTGAGACGGTATTGAAATGTATGGCTTCACGGGCCGCTGCGTCCCGCTCTGCGCCGTCAATCGGGCGAGCATCCCGCCGCGCGGGGGGGGGGGGGCGACACCAGCGAAACAACGGCGCAGTAACCCACAAACAACAGCCGCAAATCGGGCCAATAGCAGAGAATTTTTCAGGTGGAGAAAACTAAATACTCAGGAAGGACAGAAGTTTGCCCAAATTCTCACAGACGCAAACCAAAAACGATATGTTCGCCGGAAGTTGTTCATGGACATTCGTGCTGTCATGCGCTGAACGTTTGCACCCAGCTTCAGATACGTTCCCAAAATATACAGGTGGCTGAAGGTGCATCAATCAAGATTTGAACTTCTCATCCAGCCAGGTGATCGGTGCCACATTCCCATGTTTGACTGACCGTTCTGCGATCTCCCACTGATCACCTGTCTGGACAAGAAGTGAGTTCCCAAACATGAAGATTGCTTGTGGGACATCGCAAAACTTGCTCTCGACTGTGTCTTGAGCGCGTTCTGCAATCTCCCACTCACAATCTCCATGCGTTCAGGAACTCTTACCATGTGCGGTGAGCGTCAGACCCTGAAGTTCTCACGACCGAAGCGCCAACAAGAACGCAGACGTGTCCCGACCAACAACGCAACACTCAACCCTCGCAGTACTCAGAGTCAACAGAACTCTCGCTGAGCTTGTTGCCACGAACTCCATTCACTGCCAGTGCAGAAAGTAAGACATTTCAACAATACTCTGCGCACCTGAACAAGATGTCACAGATCTGAGAGAAAAAGACCCGGGGACCCTTGGAGCGCAAACACACGTGTTGACTCCGCGACTCGCGGGATCTCAGGGATCACGTGGGTCACGTGGCCTTTGTTGTCAGGTGCCAATCAAATCACAAGATACAAAAGAGGGCGAATCACACCCAACGCTATTTTTTTTCAGCTATTTGCACAAAGGGAACTCGGAATTGTGGTCAGAGGGGGCGAAAACAAGATCTCCTCTCAAGAGCACGAACAGACCCGACAAAGTCAATCCCTTGGAGCCGAGTCAGGAGAGACAAAGGCACATCCACCGAACGATCCCTGCACAGGCGAACTCTCAAATTTTGCGCTGTATGAAATATACTCTGGTCAAACACTCAAAAAGTCGGAATCACCCCCACCTCCCGGCCGAGGTTACATCGCACTGAGCCCTGGTTGACAGATCACGGTTCATAAGGTGTCTGCAGACACACGATGACGTTCACTGCACCACATTGGTCCACCCACCCCCACCTCAAAATCCTCATTCCTCACAAACACGCCACATCATTTTTGAAAAGCACACATGCGACAAGTTCAGCGGAGAACCCCCCCACCCCACCCGAAGATAAAAGGTTGCAACGCAACAACTATATTTGGTCAGGGTGGAGAGGCTTTGACCTCTGTCTGTGTTCATAATGCACACGACAACAGTGCCACAACATGTAGGGGGATCCAGGGGTGCGGCGCCTCCGACCCCTTGACAGACAAATTTACCTCAGACAATAAGAACTCTTTCCCTTCTTTTCAAGTCTGAAATCACCTCCCCTCTCACGTGGGGAGGGGGCTTCACCAGATCCTGGTTCCGCCCCAAACAACAGAGGGCGGTGTTCCACGGCGCGACGAGATGACAGTGTGTGTGAGGTAGGGGGCGCCACTCTGCCCCGGCGTCTGAGGCCTCAACGCGTCTCCCCGGAGCGAATACCAATTAGGCGCAGATTTGCTCCGCAAACCACAGGAGAAACAGCCGCCCAGTTCACATAGCGTGCGTCATGCGACGATACGTCGTGATCAGTGTTGACGCAGCGGCCATTGACGTGGATTTTTAAGAACAACCGGGACGTGTCTAGGACCAAACAGGCGTCAAGGACTTGTACAGCGACGCAAAGCGTGACGCAGCCAGTGTGAAGCAGGCTCCAAAGAGCAACATACGTATTCGGCAACAAGGTCTGCGGAACTTTCTCAAAACGACACCATGTCTGTTCTCAAGGTCAAGAAACAAGGTGTGAAACACAGGCAGAGAAAACTCTTCTCAGCAAGCGCGAGATCATGTCGTCACGTGAAACCACGTCAAAAGCCACGTCCAGTTTCGCGTCAAACGCGAAACGCACGTGCGAGTGGCCTGCACAAACCAGAGCAAACAGCCACGTTTCATCTCAAGCCCCCTATTCATTCCATTGACAAAACACATACAAAACTGCCAGTTTTCAAAAAATTTCGCAAAAACGTGACCGTCAAATTTGTGCATTCAGTGTGTCTCTCGGAATCAGTTTCCGCGGGCATCACAACCCTCGCTGGAGGCGACAACATTTGCATTGATAACTTGTCATAAAAGCTTCTTGAGTCGTGAACTTCTTTTCATCAAGAAAATCAACTTGAACCACAGTGTTTGCTTTCCCTCCGAGTCGAGGGTACTGAGACCTTCAAATCCTTTCGTTCGCAATGCGCTCGTACGCTGTGAAAACCGAGTGAGAGATATTCACTCCAAAACACGGCACAACGACAACTGGTCTGAAGAACGTCGCAATTTCATCCGATTTGCGGATAATTTACGGACAATCACGTTCTTTGTGTCTCCATGACAATGAGAGATGAGAACGACTTAGGTAATGAAAAAATGCTCTGTCTGCACAAACATCTCCCACTGAGATGGTTTTGGGAATGTAAACGGCGGTGTCGGGGGCCTCCAACACTTTGACGAAGCCTCAGGCGCAAAATGTCCACATGAGACTGATCTACCGACACAAAACAAGCAATGTTTCAGCTTCTGAACAAGAACACTTGCGAGTGTCGACACGCGCCACGGGGACGCTGTAGGTGTCAGTGTGCAACTGCGGTGGTCACAGAAGGACACCTTCCGCACGCCGAAGTATGATTGGAATAGACGCTCCAACACTTTGCAACCAACGCGTGCAGAGACATGAAATTTCTCGTTTCACGCACTCGCCTTTCCTTGGACAGAAAGTTTTTGGGTTGGACCCCCCCCCCCATAACGTCGTCAGATTCTTCTTGCACCTTTCTGCACTGGAGCCACATGCCAGCACACCACCGTCAACAGATCGGTGTGAAAATAATCGGTGTTGAAAACTCAAAGCACGTTCCTCTGCGATCCCAGCCGAGCCAGCACTTTTTGACGCAGTTGACTCGAAGCCATGCGAGTAATAAACCTAATACTTGGGCCGGGCTGCTCTTTTCACCGTAATAACAAGTTGCGCACAAAGGACCCGTCAGAAGTGATGAACGGCGGGGGCGAGGCTGCGGTGACAGGGAGACGAACTGCGCTCACACAGTGGAGAAGAGATGCGGAGAACCGCAGTGAAGGGAAGACCACCACCTTCTTCGGTGGCGATGTTCCTGCAGTGTTGGTGTTGCAGGGGACTTCAATGGTGAAATGACGGCCCGAGAGATGACACTGGCGTCTGATGCGTCGTGCGCTCAATGGGCGCTGCGGCGCAAGCGACGACGCAGCGCAAATGACGACGCAGTGCACATCGGCTTGGTGTGATCCAACGCCGCGACGCATCCTGTTAAACAAACGCACGGCGCATCTAGCTGTGAGGACAGAGTTCCAGCCTCTGCGGCTCAGTGACAGCCTCGGGAATAGGTTGGGAGTAGGAGCTTCCCAGCCTCCAGCTTCAATATTCTTTTTCAAACCGAACATTCTTGTGCTGCCATGCTCACGAAACAACACAAAGACACACAGGCACAAGGATTAACAAACCCTGCGACGAAAACAGGGAAAAGATCTACCGCAAACCCAAAAGACAAAACTCGCCTTCCCAATGACTTCAGAATACAAAAAACTGAAAATTTCAAAAACAGTTCCATCTCCACGTCCATTCTCACGACGACGCAACGGGGCGGTGAAGCAAAGACGCCCGCGCACGTTCACGTCGTTTTTTCACGTCTCCACAGCGCACGCGCGTCGGCCCCTTGCGCCTGCGTAACCTCCCTAATTTCCCCACATTACGAGGTGGTATCAGGAAATTCGTATCGTCATCATGTCGTATACTGAAGCCATCGACATGACGACGATACGAATTTCCTGATACCACCTCGTACAATGTAAAAAGGCACTGCGTGACGCTGACGTCATTGCAGAGGCAATCGCGACTTCCGGCAAACAACCACTTCGTAGACGCACGCACCTAGACACGAAAATGTGTTGCTGCTCTCCACAGAAGCGCTACGTTTGCCAGAAGCTGCTCGTTCCCCGCGACTGTGCGTGGTTCATCTTCACCCTTCAGACACCGCCAGTCTCTTCACGTTCCAAGCAACCCTTCGCGCAGCTATTACCAACAGCAATATTCAACAGAGGAGCAAGCTGTCCCCGCTGCATGGGCTCAGACGCGAATTCAACATTGGTGCCTCCTCCTCTGGGAAGCTGATTCCGACAAAGACAGGTCCTTGAAGGCACAGAACAAATGTTTCTGCACCACACGCGCAAAAACTGAGACCATTTTTGTTTGCAAGAGGTCATGGGGGGAACGTACAGGCCCCATGGATCAGCCCCTGGAACTCTTTTTCTGTCTTTTTCTTTTAAGATCCGTTGGTTCCTGCAGTCATACACAGTCATACACCAGATTTCGCACGTTCTTTCGTGCGGCCACAAGATACCAAATCTCGCCGACTTGGATGCCAAGGTTTCTGGACCTTCCTCGCTGGTTTATCCACGGGAACAGTGTGCTACAACTTCATTCACACACTGAAGCTTGCTTCACACTGAATGCGCCATGCGGTTCATCGCTGAACACATCAATGGGACGCTGTGTCGCAAGCGACCACACAACGCCCACTGATGACTCGCAGAAGGACGGAACGCACAGCGCACCCACCGTGAAAGAAGCCTGAGACGCAGATACGAGAAATTCAGACGCACAACGCATGCACCTCAAGGAACGGCGCTTCTTTCCTCAGTCGCATCGAGAAGTAAAAGTCCACACACGCTGCAAAAATGGTTCCTGTGAAATCATACAACGATTTCTCAAGACCTTTGGTTGAGAAAAGAGTTGTATGATTGAACAGGAACCATTTTTGCAGTGTGTGAACTCACTTCTACAATGAGGTCATGTACCTGAGGCCTCATGATCACAGCGTGGTAGAACTGAACTGATCCTGCAACTGTGGCCATGTCTGACTTGGCGCACCGCGTTCGGTTTCGGGCCAAATTGTCTCTGAACAGACTTTTATTTGGTGTCTGAACAGATTTTCAAACGGTTTCTGAACAGATTTTTGACGTCAGAATTTGGGTGCTGCTCCCGAATCATTGATCTGCAGCTGAAGAAAAGTTCAAGGCGCACAAAAACGGACAACGACCCGACGGGCTTCGGGAACGAACGCGCCAAATCGAACAGGCCCTGTCCAGTGTCGGCACCTACTCCACTCACTCCCTTTCTCACGTGCCAAAAAGTCTGAGAGAGAAGACAAGCGACTTACCTTTTTCCGTTTCTTTCTCTGAGAGGGGGCGAATAAAACAAGCGAAGGGTTCGAGTCCACACGTGTTCTCAAACGAAAATCTCGTGCGCACGCAGGTGGGAAAACTAATGTCTAGCAAAGTTCTTGAAAACTACTCAGAGGGTGGAATCATTCCTGTGAAAGCTGTGCCCCTTCCCACACGCGGGTGAAGGTCTGTTCTCAAATTGCAGTGAAAGACAAGAGAAAGGGGACAGAGGACAGAAACACGGAACAGCCTTCCTCAGTCGCCCAAAGAAACGAGTACATCCGGTTTGTTCAAACTTGCAGTGGGCGAGCTCCTGACAGAAGGGAAACTTTGTCGCACAACCCGAGCACTGCATCGCGAGTCGACAACCACTGCCAGTTTTGCGACGCACGTCCCATCAGGACCAACAAAATACCCTCCCCAACAGCGTTGTGCAAACAGGCAAGGCGCCCTACCCACAGCAACCTCCACACGACCACGGGGCAACAGCTGAGTTGAGCGATAATAGAGAACACGTGAATCCCTACCTGGAAGTGCAGGATGATTGTCCATATGAGGCCGAGAGTCAGCTTGGGATTGCCGTCCACGATTTCATCCGGACGGATGTTCACCAGGCGGATCTGCATCACAAGAACACACGTGAAAGCACATGTTCCCGGGGACCTTTTCCACACAAACGTACACTCAAACACGGGAACACAGCGACAGCTTGGTCATGCCCGCAAATGTGTGCATACGCGCACGCACACGCACACACACACACACACACACACACACACACACACACACACAAACACAGGGTCACACAGACCTCTGTGACCTCACAACATTGACCCTTGCGTACTTGAGTACTCACCCCTTTGTACTTGAGGAAGTCGAGTGCGGTCTGCACGTTTTGCAGCATGTGGAACCGCATCCGCCCGCGCTCTCTCGGCTGCAAAATCAACAAGAACACTGGTGGGTGTGGACACGCGTCTGGACGGCGATCACAATGCTTCTTCTTTCTTTCGGCCTCAACGTGGAAACGTTTCGTGAAGTTCTCGCGGCGAAAGACAGTGTTTCTTGGCAAGGCCAAGCAAAGAAATGTGCAGACAAACACACCGGCAACAACTGTCAGTCAACACGCACACGCAGATTGCACGCGTACCTGTCGCACACAAATACACACAAACACGGCGAGAACTCACCAGCTGCTCCAGGGACAGCACCTCCAGCAGTGAGATGAGGTTGTTTCCTCACTGCACGCACACCTCACCCACCCACACGCACGCCTCACTCCCACACTGCACGCACACCTCACTCACACACACGCACACGGCGAGAACTCACCAGCTGCTCCTGGGACAGCACCTCCAACAGTGAGATGAGGTTGTGTCCATCTCGGATGTCGCCGAAGAGGTCATCACAAAACCGTTGCGTCTGCAACACGAAACGCACGAACGTTATTGGCTTCTGGCGATAGTTCAAACTGGGTTAGATTCCAACCTTAGCTGAATGACGCGGGGCAAGGTGATGGGGGAGGGAACGAGGGAATGACAGACAGGTGTCAGAGGTAAGGAATCTGGGGAGAAAGAGCACTGATTGTGTTGCTTGTTCAGCACTGTTTCATGTTTGGTGTCGCGCACTCGGTCTGAATTCAGCAGTTGACTCCTGCTGCACCAAGCGCACCGTTGGTAGCGTTCGAAATCTCGGATTGGTCCAGACTCGCGAGAAAGTCGCGCGACGTTCAAAACGTGACGCGCGCCAACTGAACCCTGTGACAAAAACGTTCGTCTCAAAAGGTACTTCAAAGTTTCCGTGCCCACCGGACACGTTCATGCACGTCGAATTTTGCACACGTGACGTGAGCGTGCGCGTGCGGCGCGCATCACGGTCGCGTTCGAAAATTGCGGAATGAATGAGAAAACTGCACAACGAGCGAGTCGGGGGGGAATCAGAGACAGATCAGAATCAGCAGCATGCTGTGCTCAGAAACGACGACGAAACGGATGCAAAAACAAATGCATTCCTCAAATGTAGAGAAAAACAGGCGAGCTGTTTTCGCAAAGCAATGAACAGAACTAGATCTCTGCGATGATATCTGAACGTGTTTGAGCGCGGGCTGGGCTGGCAGCAGGCAGACGGTATCGAGAGACGACACTCTCACGCACGCACAACCGAATCCGTGTATAGCTCACAGATGCATTGTTATTCGCACTTGTTCTGAGCAGATATCAAGTCTGCTCAGAACAAGTGTGAATAACAATGACATCTGCCGCCACTCGTATTGTTCTGAGAGGATAACACACCCCTACTCGTGTGTTAACCTAATCAAAATCAGCATGAACACATTCAATCAACAACAAAGTATCCAGCGCAATTATGTTTTGCAACAATGAAATGTAAATAGGATGCAAATGAGATCAACAGTTGCAACAACAGATCAAACTTGTCCACGTTCATCATTCAATGCGCGGAAAACATGGCGGACTCGAAGCGCAAGAGAACACTCTCTAGTTCTACTCGCAAAAAGACCGTCGACAAAAAGGACAAGAAAACACTGTGATGATCCACTCAGTCAAACCATTTCCGGTCACCTTGCTTCTCACTTCCGGTTGGTCACCTTCACTTCCGGTTGGTCCTCCGACTTCCGGTCATCATCAAAATTTTTCACGGTGCTGGGTGGGTTCCAGTTTGCTCACGCTCTGACTGGGACAAAACCTATCCGAGACTCAAGAATTTGGGAATTGCAAACTTTTGAGTCGGGTCATGCCAAACAAGAATGAGGGGATGGCGATACCCTGGGGCCTCCTGGGTTTGTCCCAGAGTTTCTGAGTGGACCACCACATCATCACTGGAGACGCAACAACGTCGACACGGCGTTCACTCACTGACCTTGTAATACCTCCAATGCTGCAGGGAAAGACAACAGTTTATTCCTCGTCTCGACAATGTGTGTGTGTGTGTGTGTGTGTGTGTGTGTGTGTGTGTGTGTGTGTGTGTGTGTGTAGTGGGTGAGTGAGTGAGTGAGTGAACCCACTGGCAAAACGCATCAACCACAAGACATCAGCCAATTTCCGTACCGTGATGTCTTGAGATCAGCTGAATAAATAACCAAGGCGTTTTTCTGATACACGTCTACGGTTCTCAAAAGCATTGGACACTTGTGCAGCAGATAAGAAAAAAATCAGACACCAAGCCCTGACGGAAATTTTCAGTCCCAGCGACAGAGTCTGTTCTTGAGGAAAGCGACGCATCCAAAAATCACGCGTGAATTTTGGGCACATGAACGCTGGCCTTGCTCCTTGCTCCAGTGTTGGCGGGAAAAAAACCGCTGGATCGACAGGTGAACTTTTCGTCGTGAGTTGAGGGACAGGAACACGGCCTTCGTGCAGAGTCCGTCCCATAAGGATCTGACGAAAACGACACTTGCCGGCGAGGGCTCGGACAGTGCAAAAACTTCAATCAATTTGCATTGTCACCGATTTCCATTAAAATTCCAACAGCTGTTGTACAGTATACACAAAAATCGATCGTTATTCACAAACGAAACTCATATACACAGTACACCACACGCGTGTACATGCTGGGGTACTTGTTGCTCGCACCCGCAACCGAAGGGGGCAGCACAGTTGAACTTCACAGGTTCCTTCACATTCATTGGTCCAGTGATCAGCAATTAAGAGCAAATTTCTGGGCCCACTGCAACCTCTGCGCAAGAAGCATTTGGTGTCCAAGGAGAGTCCGGACACACTGAGCACCTGAGTTGAGTCACACAGGGTCCACCACGCGATGCGTCCCTGTGCAATGGCCACGGATCGAGCACAGGGATGCAGCACGACGCGTCCTGCGTCAAACAGGCCTGAGTGCAGAAAGCTCCACCGTGAGAGGGGGTCGGGGCAACCACAAGCCCAACTTTTGATGAGGGTAACGCTGATCAGGTCATCCTCATGAAGATTTTAATTTGCCGGAGTTTCGGGGAAGGGGGGGGGGGGCGGTGACCCATCTCATCATGACCTCGACTACTCTGTCACCCTCCTGAAGAGTCCAGCGAAAAGGGAGGCCCCTGAATCTTGTTCACTGACGCGATGGCGACTGAAATCCTTACAACAACCGCAATGGAGCGGAGCCGCTGCAACATGACAAAATTTCAGAAAACTTTTTCTCGTGCCCTCAGGCGACACGGCGGGATGAGGGTGGGGGTCAGGGCACCACCCTTTCGTCCCCGCTCGAGACCTCTCAACAGACGAACAAATTCCAAGACGTCACGTCATGTGACGCAGAAACACCAAATCACGTGACGTCGCCCAGTGCGCGCGCACCCGCGCGTCGAGCTTTCTCGGAAACGTCCCATTCGTCAATATCAACTTTATCTGTTGTGCAAAAACTCGCAATGCAAATCAATCGGCTCTTTTGAAGTTCGTATCTCTGGGTCGTTACACGGGCTATTGGTATGAAATTTCAGATAAGAAATTCAAGTTCAACATAAATCAAGTCGTGTAACCTTTTGTCATGAAAGGCTACGAGCAAATGTCTTGGAAATTTGTTTCATCACCACGAGACTGCAGAGATTCATGCAGAGTGGCCGCCCAACAGTGCACTGCCCCTCACGCCCAAGAGCACCACCCACTGTCCACACCACCCCCCGAAACCACCCCACGACAAACACCTCACCCGCATCAGACTGCTACAAAACCACAATCGACAACCGAACAGAGCACCCTGCTACAAAAGACGTCTGATCACCCGCAAAACAATTCCCAAAACCACCCTGATTCCAACCCAATGATCAAGCACATACACAGGCACATAACACACACACACACACCAATCCAACCATTCTGCTCTCCCAACAACCTTCGCCAGTGACCACCCCACCTTCCGTGTGTCCAACCAACCAACCACCACCAACCAACCACAAACCCCACCCCGCTGACATCGCCCCCTGGGACAAATCTTGTTTAAACTGCAAAAGAAACTTGCTGAATGTGGTGACAAAAATTTATGACCACAAACACCAACACCTCCTCCTTCGACCCCTAAATCAGTCAAATCCAACAGAGTGAACACGGAAGGAAACGTATCTGACCCGAAAAGCAATAAACGGGTTATTTTCGGTGTTGCATGAAGCCTCGGCCATTCATACCCGCTCATTGTGAAGTGACCCGACGGGGATGAGGGACGCCGAGCGGGGTACGGGCTACGGGGGCAGTGGAGCAGGGGGTGAATGAATGATTGCCCCCAACACGGGAAAGGCATGAACCGGGTCGGTCACCACCAGGGAGACTGGTCCACCGTACCTATTTCCTTGTTGGTAGCCCCGAAAGAAAAGTCGCATTGGAACCCACACTATTGAACCAGTTTGCCAGTATCTGGCTTTTCAGCTTGAGGTACGCTTCAAGTGCTGGTGAAATGTTTGAACACTCCCTCCACCTCTGGATGTGCGAATCCACTTGAAAACCCCTGCGTAGTGTGAAACAGGCCTCACTCTGGGGCTATTGGTTCACATCAAATCACGGATCGCTCATCAGGCCAGACCCTCCTCCTTTTCCCTTCCTGCAAAACAACTTGGGAGGCGCGGGGGGGGGAGGCGCGTTTCCCCCGGAGGCTGTAACCAATACGAGTGGGAGAAAGTGTTTTCAGGGTCAAGAGATGTGACGCGAGGCGCATCGGGATCCGGATCCGGTCTTCAGGTCCCTCACTGCAGGGCGGAGGATCTGAGATAAAGTCCAGGAGGTTTGACCTCAAAGGGAGGGAGGGGCCAGAATTCACCTTTGCAAAGCGAGCACGGGATATCAAAACAACTGTGTCTGATGGTGAAGACACTGGGGCCACTGTGATTCGGGGAGGAGGGAAGGTTGGTTCTGGTCTCCACATCCGTGGATCCGCCCCAGCGCCCACCACGGTGAGATCAGGCGCCTGCAGCCCCTGCATCTGGTGAACGCCCCTCCAATCAGCTGATCGGTCGGGGTCAATGGCCAATGAAAGAGATCCTCGCCGAGCTGGAACTTAACTCCATTCCCACCTGCAGACTTACTCAACATGCAGCTCCCCGGAAAATCCTCGTTTTCTGCCGCAAATCAAAAGGCAAATTTCACGGACAGTGGCGTCCAGGGTCAAGCGTGCAGATTTTGACTGCGTCAACGTGCTTTGCTTTCCTCTGCAATCAGTGGTCAGAGTTTTCTTCCACAAACGCAACAATGATGAGCTTTTCCAAAACAGTGTCCAAATGCCGCTGAACGTTGCGCGCTCACGTTTTCTTCTGTGTTTATTGCACATAAAACCCGCAGAAATGGGTTGCTCTGAACGCCATCCTTGTCTCGTGCACAACGCACGAAAATGTGAGCGACAAGATCTCCCCACCGGAACGCGCTAAATCTTCGGGTGACACTGCAAATGGAGACCAGGCGACTAAACGCCCATTTTCGACCAATTTGGGAACAATTCTCGCAAAACGCTCGTGCTATTAGCTCTACACATTCATTGCACAGCGAAGAGAAACTGGCAAAATTGTGAAAAAAAGATTTGAGCGAGACAAACAATTGCAGCAGATCCAACTGAGTGAAGAACTGCCCATCTCTGATCTTTTCAAAATTTGAGTTTCCCTCTCTCCTACAAAATTCTAAGTCACAGATATTTTCGTCTCCCTGCAGAACAACCCCCTCGGCCCCGTCCAGGACAAGACTCTAGTCAAAACAGCTCTGCCACCCCGAACATTGATCCTGGAATGTCAAAGTGGTGAAGACTGACCAGCCCCACAACAACCTTGAGTGACAACCGCGGACACCAACTTGTGTTCTCGCGGTTGAACATGGGCCTGACATCTCGCCTCTGGGCGCGTCACGTGACCTCACCGAGCGTAGCATGTGGCGCCCGACCCGTTACACCGACCATCAATTAGCAGCGCACACAGATCGGACGTAATTAGCACGACGTGTCCCCGCAGTGACAGCCCGGACTCTGTAAACATGTCAGTTTTGATGATGTTTTGCGGTGAATCATTTCTCGTCAATGAGGCACCTTGACAGTGAACAGCAACACAAAAGATACATCAGGACAGTTTTCCATGTTTCGCACACAGACACACGCACGCACACAGAGCTCCGACGAGCGCACACATGCATGCACGCACGCACGCACGCACGCACGCACGCACACACACACACACACACACACACCATTGAAAGAGGCAAACGCGTCTGAAATACATTTAATCTTTGCAAAGGCTACACTTCTCATTCAATCGTTTGGGATTCCTGGCGACGGACAGTCACATGACTTCCGCTCATGCGCAGTCACGCCGTGTCGGACGTCAGTCTGCATCACGTCGAAAGGGGCTGAGTGTTTCGCCTCCACAACAGCGCCACAGAGTCAACAGCCAGCGAGCAGCAGTTCCAGCGATATTCCCCTCCCACGGTGCAAACAACGGATGTATCGACGTACTGTCAGACCGCAGAGGCCTGTTCCTTCCCCCTGACGCATTCAACAAGCAGAGTCTGGACGGAGGGGCAAACAACGCTGTAACGCGACATGTACATCGACTGAGAACGACATGAATTCAATTTCTGGCCGTCATGTCGCAAGCAGCTTCGAGATTTCTCTGTGTTCCTCTGCGCAATCTCTCGCTGGCATTTTTACCGCCTTGATGTCGTGCGTTCGTGGCAGAACTTTATCAGCAATTGCTATTTTTGTTTGCGTGTCCCTGTGAAGCATCTTCGTGACGTGACCACGTGATGTGGCCACGTGATGTGTCCACGTGATGTGACCACGTGATGTGACCACGTGATGTGTCCACGTGATGCCGAATCTTCGTCTAATGGCCACAGTTCAGTACTGACTGGATCACGGACACTGCGCGCATCGCATGTTTTGTGTCTGGGTCTGTGAATTCCAGACACATCCAGCCTGGTCAATCAGGTGACCCGGCACCGTGAGCAAAACCTCGATCCGCCCCTGTGTTTCCAGGTGCGCTGCCAACGTCAGTGCTGTGGGTTTGTTTCTGCGAGGAACCAAATGTCGTTGGCATGGCACCCCAACGAAAACCCACAAACCAGACAGGGACTCCTCCCTGCCTGGGGCGCAATGCTGTCAGTAAGGCACAAGTGCAGAACCGAGCCTTCACCAATGCACACAAACTCACCTGAGAAAATACACACACGCACACACACACACACACACACACACACACACACACACACACACACAGAGGCCCGTATTTTTGATGTGTGATATGTTTTTATCACACCATAACCACTCTCGGGAAATCACCCGAAAGGTCTGAAGATCAAACGAGACGAAAAAGCGCCGAATCACCTTCATTGCACTCAACGCAAAACAACCCATTCTTACAGCTCCGTCCCTGTAGCGGGAGACAGGCTGCTGCAGCTTGGGACGCAGGTGGTGTCACACATATCAGTGAGGCGACAACCTCACTGTCAAACTGAACAACACACACTCGCCCGGAAGTGTTCCTTTGCATGATGATCTGCGCCAAGGACGGCGCTGTTGCCGCGGCGCGTTTTTTCGCCGCCGCCGCCGCCCCAACTCCGCGTCTGTGTGGATCTGATAATGAATTGCGGCCGCGTCTGTTTGCCCCTGTGGAAACCTGCAGGGGCAGATCCAGGGGACTGAGCCCCCGAGGAATCAGGGGTTGATGCAGGGAACCAGGAGCAGCTCCAGGGGACCGGCCCCCGCGGAAACCTGCAGGGGACCAAGCCCTTCTGGAACCAGGGGTTGATCCAGAGGACTCTCAGCCCTTCAGGCTTCTGGAACCAGGGGTAGATGCAGGAACCAAGCCCCTACAGAAAGTGGGGCAGATCCAGGTGACCAAGAGGGCCAGGCGCCGACGCCTGAAACCATCCCAGAACTATGCGCCGTGACATGCTCAAAGTTGGGATCGACCCTGCCCTCACCTACTGGTCGCCTACCCACCCCTCACCAAATCCTCGCTTCGCCCCCAGAAAAGCATTGTGTGACATGATCGATCAGCTGCTGCCGTTGTTTCTCCTCCGTCAAGGCTGCCCGTTTGTTTCCTCAGTTGTTGATCAAGTTTCTTTTTGTTGCCACCTCCCCTCTCTCAGCTGGTTGATTGAAACCGGGTCAGAAATCGAGGTCCCTATTTTTTCCTCAACACGGGTTGATGGAGTGGTACAAATTGAGCCAGTACACACACACACGCACACACACACAATCACTCACTCATTCACTCTCACACTCACACACACACACACGCACATAGTGGTATGATATCGAGGCCTTCAAAGTGTGGGAGCACGCATACCTTGCACACACGCACACGCACGCTCAGATCAGGCCGCCTCACCCCTGTAATAGCGCGACACCGATACCGTAACTCACACCACGGAAGGTCACCTTTCGGCGCACGCTTATCTCAGTGGGTGAAGTTATCGAAGTCGAACCACGCCGATCAAATGTCAAACCTCTCAGCAGACGTTTACCGCGCGAGGCGTCTCGATAACATCGCCGTCATGATAAAACAGATACTGACGGATACTCTGAACATACGGAGGGGAGCTATGTCTGCGTGGCGGCTGGAAGTAAGTTTCCAAGGCACAAGAACCTCGGGCATCGGGCTCACAAACTCCAGTTTCCGGTGTGAACAGCATGACATCGACATCCTCACTTTATCGCCCTGACATCACCTTCTCTGGCCTTGTCAAAACTGGTGGGCCTCTTGCTTTTGCCTGAAATAACTTTTTTACGGATTCTCAATTGGATTCCGAAGAGTTTCGCGTTGACAAAAGCAGATCTAACTTGGGAGCCTCACGTGTTAACGCAGGGCCAAAGCACAACTCGGTTGACTGGACCTTGAGGCCCAATTTCTTTGGAATGAAGAACTCTCTCAATCACTGTTCAGCTCCTACAGCGGTGGTACGAGCCTCGTCTGTCCGTTTTTTCACAGGTGGAAAAACGCAGCAAATTTATGACCTGCAACAAAGAGAAAGAACAGCACAGCTGCACATCACTGCGAAACCGCCCTGAACCATCACCGTTCCTTCACAACGCGATCAGTCTCCTGCCACCGTCATGACCTCAGGGCAATAAGTACACGCAGCTGTACGGGAAGCAAGAAAAATATTTCAATTGTCCGTCCGTCCGCTCATCCTTCTGTCTGGGGGGGGGGGGGGGGGGGGGGGGGGGGGGGGGGGGGGGGGGGGGGGGGGGGGGGGGGGGGGGGGGGG